>Ga0193726_1000624_pt1 | contig 35415 bp, 26 predicted proteins | sample H2c1metaG_FD_144928 | JGI IMG/M metagenome (GOLD analysis project Ga0193726, IMG submission 144928) | Soil microbial communities from a riparian zone of the East river system, Colorado, United States - H2c1 | ecosystem: Environmental > Terrestrial > Soil > Riparian zone | place: USA: East River... | reverse complement strand
ACAGTCTCGCCAGAGGATTTCCAACATGAAACGCGGCCTGCTCTCCCTCCTGACAATATCCATAGCGTTCCTCGTGGCGTCGAGCAGTTCCGCCGCCCCTCAGCGAGGCACCGGAATTCTCGCCGGAGTCGTACTCGGTCCGGACGATAAGCCAGTGGCCAGGGCCGCTGTAACCTACCAGTCGGGCGACGGAACCGCTCCGCACGCCGTTCACACCGATGCCCGCGGCCGCTTCACGATCCACAAACTGCGAAGCGACAATTACAGCCTGCGAGCTTCGGCCCGGGGAGTTTTTTCAGAATGGGAAAAGAATGTTGCCGTTCGCTCGGGAAAAACGAAAACCATTACGCTGCGCCTCATTTACGCCAAGGAAATGCCCAAAGCTTTCGGCGCGGCGCCTGGCAAGCCGTAATCGGCCCGCGCGCGCAAAAAAGGCCGTAGTACCGCCAGTTTTCCGGTCCAAAGAGCTCCTGGTTATTTCGAATTAACATACTTGTTATCTTTCGCTTACATACCCATTCCGCTCTGGGCCGCAAAGCCACAGAGTACTAAGACCCGCGTACCCTGTAAATTGGCTCTAGCGGCCCATTGAGAGACACAGTCGGCATCTGTAGTCTCTAAAGAACGGGTTGGGGGCCGCGCGGGGACAGCGGCTCCGCAAGGGGTCGTGTGCGAGCTACCCAACCCGCCAATTTCTTTGGCACTGTTTCCTTCTCCCCGCCGCCCGACAAAATCACCAAACATCTATATATAAATGTCCCCGTCCGTCGAACCTCTGCTGTGAGTTGCCGACCGGCCCCGTTCGTGCATCCCACTCGTAGGGACGGGCGAGCGATTTCTGCATGAAATTCATTTAAATTGGTTTACCAACCGAAAAGCGGGAATGAGCGAAGGAATAAAAAGACACGTGAAGGGATTGTGTGGCAGTGGCACCTTACCTGGCCTTGCCGGGCGGCTCCTGCTCGCTCTCCTGCTCTGCCAGACGGTACCCGGGAGTCGAGCGTTTGCGGCGGCCCCTCCTGTCCTCACCCTTAAACCAGAGGCAGCGAGAGCCTTCCAGACCTACATGCAGCTAACCGACGAACGAAATCAGACTGAGCTCGGCCGCGGCGCGCCATTGCTCTGGATCGACGAATTGCCGTCGCCCGAGCGCACCGCGGCATACGACGCGCTCGGGCGAGGCGAGATAAGATTGCGAAAAACGGAAACGCGCGAAAATGGCCGGCCCATCGCCTGCCCGGGCGGAATGATTCATCACTGGGAGGGAGTTGTATTTATCCCTTCTGCCAGGCTTGACGATGTGCTCGCGATTCTTAAAGACTACAATCAACACTCCACCTATTACGCTCCCGATGTGGAGCGCTCGCAAACGGAGTCGCGCGACGCGGAGCACTTCCGGGTTTTCTTGCGATTCCGCCGCCACAAAGTGATTACGGTAGTCCTCAATACCGAGCATGAAGTGCAATACTTCCGCGACTCCGCGCAGCGCGCCCACAGCCGCAGCAGTGCCGTACGCATCTCGGAAGTGGAGGACGCCGGCAAAAGCGATGAGCGCGAGAAAACGCCTGGCACCGACAACGGCTTCATGTGGCGAATGGAAACCTGGTGGCGCATGGAAGAGCGCGATGGCGGGGTCTACGTGCAAAGTGAAGTGGTCTCGCTTACCCGTGACATTCCGACCGGCCTCGGCTGGATGATCGGCCCGTTCGTCAACAGCATTCCCCAGGAGTCGCTGGCCTTCACCCTGGAGGCAACACGGAAAGCGGTGGTCGCCCGCACCAGGAAATAGTCTTTAGGCAAAAATTAGCGCTAGCGCGATTTTTTGGCTTCTGCCGTGTCCTTCAGCAAATCCCAGACCAGAGCAGCATGACGATCCCAAGTCCACTCTCGCATGCCGGCCGCAGCGGCATTTCCCACGCGATCACAAAATTCCGGGTGCTCGCTCAACATGCGAATAAGCTTCGATAGTGACTCAACATCGTTCGGGTCGCGAAGTACGAATCCGTCCACTCCGTCGTGTATCAAACCGGAAACGCCTGCCAGCGCCGAGGTGATGACCGGAAGACCGCACGACATGGCCTCTGCGACAGGCAGTCCAAAGGAATCTTCACGGCTCGGACTGACGTAGAGATCGGCAGCCGCGTAGCAATCCAGCACATCGGCACTCGACTGTTCCCATGCGCATTGGGAGGAAATGCCCAGATTGTCGGCCACGGCACGGAATGAATCCGGTCCGTCGTCGCCTACAACCAGAAGGCGCAAAGACTTCATTTGCAAACCGGCCATGGCCTGCAGGACGGCGGCAAGACCTTTGTTTCCCCAGTCATTCCCGATAAGCAGCAGCACAAAATCATCGTCGCCATACGTTCGACGCTTGCGGCCCTCTGCTCGGCGCTGCAAGCGCGCAACGATCGAAAAACTCGCGCTGTCTACCCCGTTCGGAGTAACACGAACATCCGATCGCTGAAAATAGCGCAGCAACAAATCTGCCGTGCGTTGTGACACGGCAGCCAGGGCGGTCTGCGGGCTCCGGTAGATCCGTTTTTCGAGTTTTGCCAGAAGAGAATAATAAATCCTGCGGTGCGCGTTTCGCAGAAATCCGGCATTTCGGGTCAAGCTATTTTGTGCTTCGCTTGCAAGTTCCTGCAGCCGGCAAAAAAGGGCGTGCACAATCACAACATCCGCATCACTACAATTGATTCCCGGAGAAAGGACAAGATCAAACGCACCACCAGAAACCTTCCGCCGCCATCGATTCAGGTGAAACCAAAAATAAAACTGCACGATATGCGGGCCGGGCACGCGAGGCACCTTGTGCCAAAAGATCCCCCCTGTTTCTGTCGACCGGTTTCTGGATTCAGCGGCTAGAGAAATATCTGCGATTCGCTGGGAGTAAAGATGAATTTCACATTTATAATCGCGCGCCAACCGCTCCAGGAGTTCGGCCAGAGCACGTTCGGTCCCGTGCTGTCTGTCCACAAACGGCGATACAACAGCGATACGCAAGTCAGCGCATTCCAGGTCGTGGCATTTGCGGAGGCGTTGCTCCGATCGCAAACTGAGCGGAAAGTGCCAGGCTCGGCAGGCGGAAAAGCATACCCAGCAGCAACCACATGTATGCGTTCAAAACAAAGTCCTGGTAAGCCTGAAGTCCCGCGAAGGTGGCGGGCAGTAGCAGAACGAAGGCGTACCACGCAATAACAAATCCTACTGGAAACCACGGCGTGCCTTTCAATTTCCTTACTATTTTCCAGGCGGATCCACAAATTGCCACAGCGAGAACCAACCACAAACCTAAGCCGACCACTCCCAGCTCAACAACCAAGGTTCCAAAACCACTTTCCGTGCCCGCTGTCGGGGGCTTTGTATGAAAAATACGGCTTACATATTGCCCGCCCAAAGAAGCCGTCCCAATGCCATAACCATACGGCCAGCGCTCGTAATAAAAAGCTCCCACGAAGTTTCGCATCGGGTAATCCCACGTGCGCATCGTCAATTCGCTGGCGGTGCTGGAGGGCGACAGCGTTTCTTGATAGACGGCCAATCGCGACAAGAGAGCATTTGGGAAAATGAAAAAAAGCAGGATGGTTGCGAGACAAACGCCGAGAACGGCGCGTTGTATACCTCGAAAAACGCGCGTCACTTCGCGCTGACGCCACGGAGCTCCCCACACAAATGCGCCCACAGATGCCAGTCCATTGATTATGGACCACATAAAAGTGCCGCGAGAACCGGTTAGAACTGCGCCCCCGGCGGTCATGGCCAGGGTCAAAAAAGCAAAATTTCGGCCGCGTTTGTGACGCAACAAAAGATATCCGCTGAATCCCAGCACCATCAGCCAAATGACCATAATAAAATCACAAAATCGTCCCGTACTGACAAATATCGACGTAGGCCGGTACACGCTCACCCCGGAAATGGGAGCAACCCGGTAATTCGTACTCAACTCTTTCAACTCTTCACTTGATACGGTGGGATTCAGAAAAGTGTGGCCCAGAATCGATTGCGCAATTCCCAGAGAGATTATGACGAGGGCTACGACAAAGTTAAAAAAGAAGAAACGACGTAAATCGACTTCGGAATTCAGCAACGCATAGCCCAAAAATATCAGCGGGATATAGGCGAAATACAGCTTTAGCCCCAATATTCCAAAGAAAATGGTGGGTGAGGCCGGATTGAATACCTGCATGATGCCAAACCAAACCAGCAACAGGAGTGGCGCGCGAAATGGAAGCTTGAACGTTTTTACTTCATTCCGTCGATAAGCCAGAAAAAATGACAAATAGACCACGATGAGCAAGAAATCCTTGGCGAAATAAATCGCCATGTTATTGCCAAGAAATTTGCGCGCCAGATCTTCGAACAAAAGCCAACCCAGAAAAAAATATAAACCATTCCGCCAGTTGTTCAGCATGGCGACAACAAATGCCAACCCTATAAAAACAAGTCCAGCAAAGGCCAGGCCCGTCATGTCTCCCTGAATGACGTATTGCGCCAACATGTAGGCGGCGATCACAGTGGAAGCGAAAAACCCAAATGTAACGATTAGTTTTTTGGATGAGCCAGGGGAGAACGATTGTGAGGAGAAATTCACGGCCTTCGCTCAACCACAAAAATGTTGTTGTCGCCGTGCAAGGTTTTTCCAGGAAAGACCGCAGAAACCATTCGCAGCGCCAATGCAATCGGTTTCCGCGTTAGCTGATACCCAGCGGGAGGGAAAACAAGCCGTTCGCGTAAACGGACGCCGGCCAATGGAAGAAATTGCCGCTGCAGAAGATCCAGAAAAATCGGTGAAATGTGCGTGGGCTCTCCAAATTCATCCATCGTTCGTATTTTCCCTTTGAGCAGGAATTTCGAACGCGCCGCAAGAGAATCAACATTGGGCGTCGTAAGGACGGCGACTCCGCCCGGAGACAGCATGCGGCCTATATTGCGAAGAAAAGAAATTGGACTTTCCACGTGTTCAATTACTTCAATTGCGGTTACCAGATCAAAAGCGCCGACTCCCAGCTGCCCAGCAAAATCGGTCTGGTTGAAGTCCAGCGAAACATGCGGAAGACCAGCTTCAAACCCGTTTGCATCGCGGTCCACGGCCAGCACTTCACAGCCCAGTGATTGCAGCCTTAACGCCATTAAGCCCGGCCCTGAACCGAGATCGGCAGCGCGCACACCGGATTTTGCGTAGCGCGAAAGCACGCTACTGCCTACGAAATCATGCAAGCCATTGTTGGTGGTCGTATGGATCATTGGTTGTTATGGTTAGGTCGCAAAGCGCCGATAGACACTCGCATGCTTCTCTATCATACGTCCTCTGCCGAAGAATTCGAGCATACGCTGATGCCCTAAACGTCCAAACTGCACTGCCTTGGCAGGGTCATCCAGAAGAAGCTCGAGCTGTCGAGCAAGTTCGCCCGCTTCCCCCGTGCGAAAGGTCACTCCAGCGCCGCCAAGCACTTCGGTAAACGCACCCAAATCCGAGGCAACGATGGGCAGCGACCGCTGCATATTTTCAACCAGCACCAGTCCAAAAACTTCCCCTCCCAGTGAAGGGACCACCACTACAAATGCCCGACTCAGCGCTCCTTCAAGTTGGGCCTTCGGAAGGCGACCGGCAAATGTCACTTGCGCAGCGAGATTGGTTTCTCGCGCCAGATGCTCGAGAGAAGCACGCTCCGGACCGTCTCCAATTATCAGCAATTGAAACGCCCGTCCCCGCTCGCGCAACAGCAGCGCCGCTTCAAACAAGAGCCGTACGCCTTTTGTGGTGACCAGCCGGCCTTGAAACGCAATCACCGGATCGCCCGCGGTAGTTGCTACTGAGCTTGCCACAAGAGAGTTCGCTTCAATTCCATGCGGAATGTCTATGACATTTGGCAGTTTCAAAAGCCCTCCCAGCCAGCGGGTGGGTGTTATGTTGGCCTTAACTTGGTTGGCAAAAAATCGCCGAACAAAGGTAAGAATCCAAAGCTTGCCTGATGCCAGCCAGCCAGCTCCAGAATTGCACGACAAACACTTTCGGTGATTGCCTGCCATGAAATGTCCCGGGCAAGGCGCATCTTCCGGTTCTATAAGCAATTGTCCGTTGGGGCAAATCGCTTGAAAACCATGATGCTCCAGTACCATTGGTTTCCCGGCAATCCATCCACAAAAAAGTGCGCCCAATGCCGGCCCGGCCACATGGAGCAGATCAGACTCCTTGATCAAAGCTCGAAGCTGCGCGAAACCCGGCTGGCGAATTACAGAAAATGAAAACAAAGTGTCGTCATGGTCAGACTGCGGAGTCTGCGTTACCACGGTAATGGCAAATTCCGGCATACCCCCAACTCGCAGTTCGGCTAAGCCCCGAGCTAGGGCCAGCGTAATGGTCTCTACTCCGCCGACGCTTGGCGGAAAGAAATGGCTATAGATCAGAAGCTTAATGGGGTTTTGGGGCCGGTTATTTTGCTCTGTAAAATTGGCATTCGAATTGGCGCTATTTTGCACAAGTATGGGAAGTGGCCAGCGATCTCAGACGCAAGCAAGTATATCTTCTAATCAGGAAACAAGCAGCGTGTTAGGCTTACTTTCAGTCGTCGCAATGTCGAACTTCTTTGCCACGAATGGACCATGCAAAAATCGGACATTCCTTCCTCAACACAGCGCTGCGTCGCGCTTCTTGGCCGGAAAGATGAGCCAACCGACGCGGTGGAAGAATACTGCCAGCATTTGGGCGAAGCAATTTCATCTTTGGGTTTTTCATTCGAGTTGCAGCGCGTTCGCTGGTTGGAAATTGGTTGGCAGGCGGCTCTCGGTGAACTCGAGAAAACTCTTGGCAATGCGGAAGGCTCTTGGTTTTTCCTGCAATACACAGCGCTCGCTTGGTCGCAACGCGGGTTTTCACACCGTGCACTGAAAATTTTGAAACTGCTCCGCAGAAACGGCGCCCGTTGTGCCGTCGTATTTCATGACGCAGAAGCATATTCCGGCGCTCGCATGATCGATAAAATTCGCCGCGCCGTTCAACTTCGCACGATGCAAAAATTGTTGCGCCTCGCTGACCTGGCCGTGCTGACGATTCCTCCTGAGATAATTCCGTGGGTTCCTTCTGCTTCGCACAATTGCGTAACTATTCCTGTCGGTGCCAATGTCCCGTCGCCGGAAAAGGCGTGGTCGCAAGCAAAGCTGTCAGGACAACCGCCCACCATTGCAGTTTTTTCATTGTCCGATGGCTCTGCCGGAGCGGACGAAGTGCAATTGGTCGCCGATGCCCTGCACTACGCAGTCGCGCAAACCAACCCGTTGCGACTCACAATTTTGGGCCGCAACTCCGACACCAGCGGCAAGCAACTCCGCGCGCTGCTCGCGGGGACGCCGGTCCAAGTGGACATCCTTGGACTCCTCAAGCCGGAAGAGGTGGTGCAGGTCTTGGGCTCGTGTGATGTGATGCTTTTTGTGCGTGGTCCGATTTCGACGCGACGCAGCAGTGCTGTTGCAGGGATCGCCTGCGGACTGCCGGTCGTCGGACGCGCCGGTTGGGAAACGGGTCCCCCGCTCACCCAAGCAGGCATAGCTTTGGTTCCCGAGCAAGATCAAGGTCGGTTTGGGCCAACTTTGGTCCGCGTCTTGAGCGACCCGCCGTATCGCGCTGAATTGGCGCAGCGTAGCCGCCAGGCGCAGGAGCGCTATTTCTCCTGGAGAGCCATCGCTGCCCAATACGCAGAAGCGCTCCAGACAAACGTCAGAAACGATCCATAATCGCGCGGTGATTCTTCTGGAAAGCAAACGAACGTCCGGAGGCCTTCTTCCTACGGGTTCGCAGGAGAGGGAAAAAAACTGAGCCAAATCCAGGTTGTTTGTCTGGCTTCGCTTGGCAAACAGAACCTAGATAAGGCACGCGGCCTTAACTCACAGGCGTTGCAGGAAAAAATGCTGCACGAACTCCAAGCCGCGCGAAATGATTTCAACTTTGTTTCGCGTAGACATCGCGCCAATCCTATTACCGCCTTTGCCCTGCCCCGGAGGCTGTTGCAACTTGGCACCAGAAGTTTTGCGGTCTAAAATCAACCTGTCATTTTTATTATTCACTTTTGAAACTGAAGCGACAGGTTGGCCCATAAACCTGTTCGGACGACGGTAAGGACTTTCACCTCTGTTAAGCGGCTATTGTTAAGACACATTGCACCGGAGAAGGCGAAACTTTGCACGAATTGCTGACCCATCTCACAGCAGGGGCCATTCTGGTATTTGCGGTGTTTGGTATTGGTAAGCTGACGCTTCGCCTTTTGCGTCTGTCAACCCTGCCTTGGTATTGGAATCTGGCATTCGTCGGAGTCTTGGGTCAAGCGACAGTCAATCTTTTGGTTCAAGTTTTGCTTCTGAGTGGCGCATCATCAGCGTCGCGATTGAGGATGCTGGGCTGGTTTGGAATAGCACTTGGATTGTGCGGACACTTATTGAACGTCAAGAAGATTTCCGAACACCAACAGCTGAACGGCTTTCGAAAGAACAATTTCCTCAAAACTCTCTTTATTCTCATCTGGCTCACGAACCTCGCCGTCGCTCTCGCACCTTCGAGCAAGATCGATGAGATTCACTACCACATGCTCATACCAAAACGGATTGCCGCCGATGGAACCATGAACTTTTATCGGCTCCCCATCGAGGCCGCAATCGTGCCGCAGACGCAATTTCAGATATCCCTGAGTCCTGCATACGCATTGGGCTCTCCAGAATCCGGAAATCTGCTGAGTCTCAGCTATTCGATTGTTCTTGGACTTTTTGTTATAGGTTTCATTGCCGACGCCACCGGAAATGGTCCACTGGCGCTCTTAGGTGGTTTGGGATGCGTGGCGGGCGTTTATCATACGGTGTGGCACACGACGGAGGGAGCCGCAGCGATTGGAGAATTGGCCCTGGTGGTTGCGGTCTGCGGCCTTTTGTGGTCTAAAACACTAATCCTAGCCGTTAAGCCGTTGCGTTACGGATTGCTCATCGTGACCGCCGCTAGTCTCGCGGCTTCCACCAAGATTTCTCTATTGCCAGTCTGTGCGGTCGTTAGCCTACTCACTGGCTGCAAGATCTATTCCGCAAAATATGGTTCAAAAATCCCAGCAATCGCAGGCGTAATACTGTTTCCCTGGGCCCTGATGCACGTACCCTTGATGGTTTGGACCTACGATCAGTCAGGGTCCTTTTGGGGTCCGGTCATGGCCAACGTATTCCGTCCCAGTATCTTCCCGGCAGAGATGTTGGGAATTCTCCACAGCATGCGTGTCATCAACCAAACGGGACTCTTTGCGAATGTGCGTTATGCCGCCGTGGAACTTTCCCCGCTGATCTTCGCCGGACTTGGTCTTCTGGTGTTCAATGCGCTGCACTTACGTGGCAGGCATAAGACAGGTCTAATCCTCGGGTTACTCCTATTTCAAGGCGGACTCATACTGTGGTTGCTTCCTTATGATTTCCGTTTTTTTGGAGGCTTGCTCTATATCCCTTTGATTGCCTCTATGTTGATGTTGAAGGAAACCAAGGACGATGGCTTGCAGCGTTCAGGCCTTATCCCGTTTGGGGAACGAGTTGTAGGCCTCCGGAACTGGATCGCGCTTGTTTGTATCGTTCCATGGTTGGCGTTTCAGATGTATTTTGCACATCCATTTGCAGAAGAAGTCGTCGGGTTGGTAAGCAGGACTCAATTCCGCGAACGATTCGTTGCACTGACGCATGACTACGAGGTCTTGGACCGTATCTTGCCTCCCAACGCGGTTTTATATATCGCAAACGGGCGCTTGTCTCTTTTCGATGCGCCTCGACCTGTGGTCTTGACACCTCTAGAACTTCGGCAAAGGAACTCAATTTACAGACTGACAGTCAAGGACATGCCGGACACAGAAGCTTTCGAGCCTGCCTCTGTTCTGAATTGCGATGAGCTAATATATGAAAACCAACATGCAGTGATTGAAGCCTACCGCCAGTTTTGGAAAGTACCCAAAACTGGGAAGGTGACGGTAAAAAGCTGTCGAATCCAGCCGTCGCCACAGAGTGGCCCCACTCCCAACGTAGTGCCCTAATCTTGTGCGGCACCGCTTGTGCTTCTGCGGGATAGACGAGATGCGATTGTGAGCAGAGTGCCTCCCTGGGCATATGCGAGGTCTGCGCCGTTGCGGCGCAAATGGGGAATGTTTCAAGACAGGGTTCGAACTCTCGACTAGTTCCGCGCCCTAGAGTCCCTGTGCTAAAATGGGCGGGTTCCGCAGGGGTATTCGGTCGACCGTAAGTCCCCGTAAGGTATGATCGCGAAGCGGTCCGTTCCCGAGTTCCGGTTGATCGCGCAAAATTTCAGGCAAGGCGAAGAGGGTGTTTTATGTCCGGGCATTCAAAGTGGGCAACAATCAAGCACAAGAAGGGCGCTACGGACGCCAAGAGGGGTCGCGTATTTACGCGAATCATCCGCGAGATCAGCATTGCTGCGCGCATCGGCGGCGGTGATCCGAATTCCAATCCGCGGCTTCGTACCGCCATTTTGGCGGCAAAGGGCGCGAACATGCCTGGCGAAAACGTGGAACGCGCGATCCTGCGCGGCACGGGGCAGCTCGAAGGCGAAACATACGAAGAAGCCCAGTTTGAAGGATACGGGCCAGGCGGCGTTGGTTTGCTGATTCAAGTGGTGACGACGAATCGCAATCGCGTCGTCGGTGAATTCCGCCACCTGTTGAGCAAGAATGGCGGCAACCTGGCGGAAAACGGAGCCGTGGGATGGATGTTCAGCCGCAAAGGTGAAATTTCTGTCGCCAAGGAAGCGGCGGAAGAAGACAAACTACTGGACATCGTGCTCGAAGCAGGCGGAGAAGATTTAAAAGATGATGGCTCTGCGTGGTACATCACCACGCCGCCCGAAGCGCTGGAAAAGGTGAAAGAAGCGCTGGCGAAAGCGGGCATTACACCGACATCGGCTGAAGTGGCCATGGTGCCGCAGAATTACATCAAGTTGACCGGCTCGCAGGCGACGCAGATGGTGCGGCTGGTCGAAGCGCTCGAAGAGCATGACGACGTACAGCATGTCTATGCCAACTTCGACATCGATGAGTCGGAAATCCAGGCGGCGGTCGGCGCAAATTAGTGACCTTTGCTTTCCCGGCCTGAAATTTCTAGGGGGCCACCGCGGATCGCGGTGGCCTTTTTGTTTCTGCGGCGGGAACACAAAAATATTTGAAGCTGCTGCAAGTGGCGCTGTGACAAGGTACACTGTGGGGCGATGAGCGGAACGATGGAGAAAAGCGGCTGGTTTCGCGTCCTGGGAATCGACCCCGCGGCAGCCGGGCCGACCGGCTATGGCATTGTGGAAAGCAATGGCCGAAACTGCAGAATGCTTCATTATGGGGCGTTTAAAGTTACCGCCAAACGCCAGAAGGATTTCTCCGGCGCTGCCCTGCAGGATATTCATGAGCTTCTCTGCGGATTGATTGTTGAATTTTCGCCGGACGCAATGGCCGTTGAGAATATTTTTACGGCACTGAATATGCGAACCGCCTTGCGCTTGGCGGAAGTGCGCGGCGTGGTTTTGTTGGCCGCGGCGCAGCATGGCGTCGAAGTGCACAGCTATGCGCCGCGGGAAATCAAGGCTTCGGTGGCGGGGCACGGCCACGCGGATAAACGGCAGATTCAGGCCATGGTGCGCGCTTTACTATCGATGGCGGAGATGCCGGAGCCTTCCGACGCGGCGGACGCGCTAGCAGTGGCTTTGTGCCACTTGCAGGCTGAGCAGGCGCGACGGCGATTCAATTTGCCAGATATGAGTTCCAGGGCAACTCGCGCAGCGCCACAGAAGATTGCCGCGAAGATCGTGGGCACCAGGCAAGCAACAACTCAAGGAGCGACACACGTTACAACGCGCGGAAGCGTGACGCGCATCGTATCGACACGATGACTATGTTTGGCGCTCGCAATTTCCTTCCTGGTGCGTTTGTCTTTCTGCTTACTTCTGCGACAACGTTCTCAACCGTTCGGCCTGATTCCGTCGTAGCCCTCCTGCCGGACTCGGTTTCTCCGGCACCAGCTCATGCGAAAATAATTTACAGTCGTGTTTTTAAATCGAGCGTGCCGGAGTTTATTGAAATCGCAGTACAGGAGAATACCGATTCCGCGACTTACGAAATCCGGCAACTGGATGAGGATGCGGGCGCTCTGCCATTTGAAGTAAGCGCTCCTTTGCGCGCGAAAATGTTCCAGCTGGCTGCCGAATTGAAACATTTTCAGGGGCAGGATCTGGATGTACATCGCAAGATTGCCAATCTTGGCGAGAAAACTTTTCGCTGGGAAAACGGCGCGGAATCGCATGAAGCAAAATTCAACTACACGTTAAATTCGCCAGCCAATCAATTGCTGCAGATTTTTGAGGGTCTTGCACGGCAACAAGGCCACGTGGTCTTGATTTCCAGGCGCATGAAGTATGACCGGCTGGGAATCAACGATGCGTTGCTACAGCTGGAATCCGATTTCAACCATAACTTGCTGCCCGAACCTCAGCGCGTACTTCCCCTGCTGGATCAGATTGCGGGCGACGCCCATTTCGTCGAAATAGCGCGGCAACGTTCGCGCTCCCTCGGTGAGCGCATCCGGCATCCCAAGTAGCAGCTCTCTCCCCGCAGGACAATTGCAAGGGTCTCGTGCCACTCCTGCCAAGGGCAAAGAGTGCGTGAATTTTTGAGATAAGTGGAGAATTTTTCGTGCCCGGCAGAAGAGTGCAGGAAATACGCGTTCAACTGGCACAAATTATACTTCTGGATTTGCTTACAATACCGCTATTATGACGCAGTCCAGCCAGCGATGAACGGCGATTTCAAGCAAGCAAAGTGGAATTCGTGGAAATGGGCCCTTATGCCAAATGCGCTTCCTGAGCAGCGCCACATTTCTGTGGATGATGCCTACAACACTTTCAAAAACGCTATAAATACTCTTCCGGATTGTTTATAGCTTTTTGCAAGGGAGTTCCAAATGGGAAAACAGAATTTCATTTTGCGAGTTCTTTTCAGTTCGGGTCTGCTTTTCCTTGGCTTCATGAGCCTGACGTCCGACGCTTTCGAGCAAAGCTCAATTCAATCGCCTGCCAAAGCCCAAGAACAAGTTCAGTTCGGCACCGAAGATCCGGTCTTTTTAAAACCGGTCCCGGTGCCAGACCCTGTTTTTGACGCCCTTCGAACATTATTGAAGGCTCCGGCTGACGAAATTTCGGCAGATTGGTTTCAGGCGTCTGAAGTGCGCTTGAGCCGCAGAGAGAAAGCTGATCTCATTGTGGCTGGCGTTGGACTGCGTGGGGCCCACAACTTGCCGTTTTGGATTTTTACAAACGTGCATGGGGAATTCCAATTGACCCTGGCAACCGCGACCGATTCTTTAACCCTGCAAGGAAAGTATAGGAATGGCTACAGGAACATCGAGATTTCAGGCTTTTCCGGAGACACAATTACCACAACCATCTATGGGTTTGACGGTAAGCGCTATGTCCGAATCTCTGAGAAAACCAATCCATCGCGATAGGACTGGCCAAAATTTTCCAATTCCATCTCCCGCTGCAAATGTTCAAACGAGAAAAATTCTTTTTGAGGCAGGTTTCCAGCTCTGTGGCCCGCATTGAAGAGTGCAGGAATTGCGCAAACCTTTCATTGGCCCCAGGCAGTTGATGTGAGTTCCGCATGCCCTGCGCATCTCATTGATTACAGGGAATTTAAATAGGGCTATTGGCCTGGGGTAGAAAAGCTCGCATTTTAGCGAGGCAACCTGCTCAGGAATTTGGAATCATGAACGACAAAACAGCTGTCGGATGATCGGATGAGAATTCCAGCAAGAAGAAATACGTTGGATCACGAAAAAGGGGACGGCCAGCGCCGTCCCCTTTTCGTGAAATGCACGTTAAGTTCAGCTCGCGTTAGAAAGAAACGCGGATGCCGAACTGGAATGCGCGGGGTTGGCCGCTCGAGAAGGAACCCGAACCAGCTCCAACGCGCGTGAAGTAGTAGGTTGTATTGCTGATAGAGCCCGGTGCGCCGGACAAAGCACTGTCCAGCGGCCCTTCCGTGTTGGTCTTGTTGAAGATGTTGAAGCAATCCACGATTGGTTCAACGGTAAGACGCTCACGGAATTTCCAGATCCAACTGACACGCAGATCTGTCGTGTAGAATAGAGGGTTGTTCTTTATATTTGCAGGGACCGGATCGACGCTCTGAGCCACAGCACCGAGCGATACAAGCTGTGCCTGGGTGAAGAGGCCGGCATCGACAAGGGCTTGACCCGCAGGAGTCAGAGATCCAGCGATCGTGGAATCGTATTTGGCGATAACACTGTTAAGCCCGCTAGCACCATTTACACCACGGTCAAAGCTACCCCTGTTGGTGCCGGGAAGCGGATCACCCGTTGTTCCGTCACCATTCAGGTCCGAAGTAAAAATGTCCGCCAAGGTTCCATTGGCTTGGAGCAGGACGCTTGAAGGTTGGTTAGTGCGGAAGTAGGAAGTAGTCGCGATACGGAAATTCCAAGGCAAATCCATAATCAGCGAAACGCCAAGGTTGTGGAGCCGATCTTCTCCGGCAGGGCCATAAAACTGAGTCGGGTTATCGTTGTTGACGGCCGTCGACAAGAAGTCCTGATCTCCTGCCGATGCATTAAAGCGCGACAGTGCATAGGCAACATTGGTGGTTATATTGCGGAAAGGACCCCAAGTGCCGACTTTGCCCGTCAATGCCACCTGCAGAGCTTGGTAACGGGAAACACCCACTGGTTCCAACACAAACATGTTGCGGTAGTTTAAGTTGTTGCCACCAAAAGCGTAGCCGTCATAACCCGGGCCAGCACCGCTGAGCCCGAAGTTTGCGAAGTTATCGATCGTTGCACCGGCGCCAGCATGGTTGGCAGCGCAGCTCAAAATAGCTTGATCGATAGTTGCTGCAGCGCAATCATCCAAAGCCCCAGCGATAGCTTGTTGAGCCAAGCCGATGTTCAATGTATTGGCGGCACCAACTCGGTTACGATCCACCGTGGTAAGAAAATGAACGCCACGGTTCAGCACGTAGTCGGCACTGAGGACCAATCCGGGTTTGATTTGTCGCTGCACACCGATGTTCATTTGGGCGCCATACGGCGATTTGTAATTCGGGTCCAAAATCGATCCAGAGACAACACCCTTATCGATGTCGAACTGGGTGGGAGAGTTAGGAGCTGGCCAGTTGGCAGCGAGTTGAGCGCTTTGCGCGATGAATTCGTTTTCCGCAGCCACGACAAAAGGAATTACGTTACCAAGAGCAGCTCCGATGCAGCTATTAGGGGTAGCCGTCCCTAGTTGAACATTGGGGCAGTCCGTCGTCGGATTAAAGATACTTGATCCATCGATCGGGCTGATAAGGAAGGCGCTGCCACCGACTCCGATTGAAGGAGTGGCATTACCCAAACCTGGAGGCAAATTCACAGTGCGGTCGAAAAGAATATTGTTGAAGATATTCGTTTCGTAATAGAGACCGCCACCGCCGCGAATGACGGTCTTTCCGTCGCCGTTAACATTCCAGGAAAATCCAACCTGAGGCGCCAAGCGGAAATTGTCATTGCGAGGATTGCCACCAAGCTCGGGGTCAAAAGCTCCAATGCCAGCGGTACGTGCGAGGTCATGGTTGCTGAGTCCGGTATCCAAGTCATAGCGAACGCCGCCGTTCAAAGTGAGGGTACGAGTTGCGCGCCAAGTATCGTGCAGGTAGACGCCCATACGATTGTTTATGAAACCACCAGCGGGCAAGCCCAAAACCGGGGTTTCGCTGCCGAATCCGAGTCCGTTGCCAATGAAGGCGCTGCTAAACTTATAGTTGAGGGGATCCGTCGCACCATTGCCGTTGTAAGGCACGTCGGCCACGCCGCTGCTGAAAGGCGAAACAAGACGCGGGCCGAGGCCAAAGAAGGAAGCGAACCCTGCTTCGTCGATGCGGTTGTAAGACGCTCCAAACTGAATGGTGTGCTTGCCGTGGGTCCAGCTGGCATCATACTTGATTTGTTTATTCTGTTGATAGGTAGCTTGCGGAGCATTTGCGTTTGGTCCATAAACGAAGCCGCCGAGACCAGTGATGTTGATCTGAACGGGTTCCGGAGGCTGAGGAGTTCCCGCAGCATCATTGGCATCAACGATGCCGTTTACAAACTTCACAAAACTTCCGCGAATCGTGTTTGTCCATGATCCTTTGGTGTAATCCCAACCGATGACATGGGCGTTAGCGCTGTTCTTATTGGCGAAAGCCGAAAAGCCCTTATCACCGAAACCAGTGACACCAAAATTGTCATCGTGTGTGTACTTGTAAAACAGATGCTGATTGTTTGTAAGATTGTAGTCCAAACGAGCATTGGCCAAGTGCTCATCTTCAGGTGCGCCAAATGAGCCAACGAATCCCGTGAACGATGGGACTGACCCCGTAATTGCACCCTGTTGTTTCTGACGTTCATAGGCCAGGAAGCCAAATAGTTTGTTCTTGATGAAGGCACCACCTAGGCTGCCACCATAGTTGTCACGTGAAAAGGGAGGTTTTTCGGGATTTTCAACGTCCAAAGGTCCATTATTGGCCGCGAATTCCGAACGGCGCCAGAATCCGAAGCCAGAGCCGTGGAAAGTGTTCGTACCACCCTTGGTGAGAATGTTGACGGCACCGGTGGACGTTAAATCCGTGCTGACGTCCAGCGACGACTGCGAGATACCAAATTCGCTGATGGACTCGTTGGTAATATTCATTACCGTAGTGCCGACGGTTTCGTCGGTGATGTCCACACCATCGACTTGAATACGGGTACTGCGACCAGAGCGGCCACCGACAGAGACGCCTGTAAATTGATTCTTAGTTGGGTCGAACGATCCTCCGTCAACAACCTGAACTCCGGGGGCGAGCTGCGCTAGATCAAGAAAGTTGCGGCCATTGAGAGGCAGCTGTTCGATTTCTTTGGATTGAACTGTGCCTTGGACAGTAGATTTATCTGTATCAACAGTGATCTGGTTGACTTCGACGGTAACGGTGGATGCAACCGCGCCTAGTTCCAATCTCATATCCAGAGAAGTGTTCACTCCCACGCGAACCGTTAGGTTTGCAGCAATAGTGCGGAACCCCTCATGCTGAAGTGTGACCTCATAATCGCCGACCGCCAGGTCAGGAACAACGATCACACCTTGATCATTGCTGAGCGCCTCGAGCTTGTTTCCGCGAGCTTTGCTCAGGATCGTTGCTTTTACATCAGAAACTGCTTTTCCTTCAGGATCTGTGACCTGAACAACAAGACCGCCCGTCAATCTCTGCGCAAATACGTGACCTGCGCCGAGTAGCATGACCACAAGCATAGCTACAATCGCTTTACGCATTTCTGAGATCTCCCCCTAAATTATTCTCAAGAACCTGAAATTCTGGAAACTGCAGGTAAAGACCACCAACCTAACGGAAGACACAACCATTTAGAACTGAATTTACAAATAAGCGTGCAAATCATGGACCAATTCGAGTTTTTCATATAAGTGCTTAATTCTCATATATATACAATACATCGACCGGCTAGTGGTCACTTATCTCCTGTGCTTTTCTGAATTGATATATGAATTTATATATATTTCTTGTAAATCATCGGCGGGGAGTTTCTAAATTCGAAGACAACTGCGGGGTGCTTATCTGGTTATGCACTCTCTTGGACCCGAAATCGCACCTACTGGCAGTTTGCGTGAGTGAAAACCCAGGAAGGCGGGCTTAGACTAAAAAAGGGGCCCTCCGACTGGAGGACCCCTGGGAACTACTGGATTGGTTGAAATTCCGGCTCAGAACGTGAATTTCGCAGAGAGCTGCATATTGCGTGAACCGCCGCTGAATTGCCTCGCGTTCAGGAACTGATCGTTGCCTGACGCGAAGAAGGAGGCGATGTTGTTGTAACTGGTGCTGAGCGCGTTATTGACCAACGGTTCAAAAACGCTGGGTTGCGCCAGAGAAAAGTTGCGATGGTTGAAAATGTCATTGGCATCGACACGAAGTTGGAGCCCAAAACGCTCGCTCAATTTGATGCGCTTGCCAACACCCATGTTCCACACGTTAACCCCGGGAGCGCGGAACGTATTGCGTCCGAGAGTCGATTCCGTGCCGAGATTCGCCTGGATGTACTTGGCATTAGGAGTTAGAGCATAGTAGCCGGCGACCAAAGCGTCGTTACTACCATCGCAGATGAAGGTCGCGCCGGTGCCAGGAGTGGCACAGACGAAACCAGCTTCAGAAGCGGTATTCCCGATTCCAGTGGGATTGAATACCGGACGGTCGCCCGCTCCGTCCGTATTGCCGTTGGCATCAATTCCGCCATTGATGACGGTGACAGGCTGGCCGCTGAAGGCCAGGTAAGTCCCCGAGAATTGCCAACCACCCGTCAGGTTGTTTACAAAGTTGTGGCCACCATGCAATCCCGGAACTTCATAGACCCAGGAAAGCGCCAATTTGTTGGGAACATCCAACGTAGACGCGCCACGGTCATTTCCGACATTCGCCCAATCCTGAGCGCGACGAGGATCAGTGAAGGTGCTAAACAATTCGTTGGTGGCGTCGTCAATGGTGCGCGAGTAGGTATAGTTGGCGCGGAAGGAAAGGCCATGTCCAACGCGGTGATTGAAATCAACAGAAACGCCATGATAGGTGCTGCTGGCCAGTGGGGGGAAGCCGGTCACGACGCTGCAGAAGCCATCGGCCCCATGAATAAAGGGAGAAGGACCAGTGGTTGGGCAATCACCGGTATTGCCTTCAAAGGTGTTCCAATCCAGCAGACGTGCGCCCCCGGTTATAGTAGCCGGAATGTCGGAAGCGCTAAAGAAGGTTGGGAGAGCACCGAGCCCGGCCGTAAACCCAGTTTGCGTGTTTAACTGAGCCTGGATCGGCAAGGAAAGTCCCCTGGTCCCCAGATAGCGAACTTCGATGCTCGAGCTGGAGCCCAATTGATGTTGAATGCCGAGGGTCCAATTCATGATCTTGGGCTGCACCGTAGGCACGATGAGCGACCCGGTTGACGAACGGCAGGTCAATTGATCGGTGCAAGGAACGTTAACTTGCAACAAACCGCCGCCGGCAAGGAAGCCCTGACCGGTATTTTCACCTTTGCCATAGGCAATAGGATCAAAATTGGCGCACCAAGCGGGGCCGCCAAGATTGCAAGTAAGAGTGGGATTTTGTTCCGTTTGAAGTTGCGGCGGCAAGCTGATGGACGGGAAGTTCTGCGGTGTTACGTCGTAAGAAATGCCGAAACCGCCACGAACGGCCCATTTTCCGTTGCCGAATACATCGTATGCGAATCCCACGCGAGGACCAAAATTGTTCAGATCGCTCGAGGGCGTACCGAATTGAAAGTTCGTCCCAGGCAAATCTGAAATGGAATTGAGGTTTTGCAACGCCGTGTCGCGGCCGACGCCATTCCACTCATACCGCAGACCGAGATTCAAGGTAAGGCGAGAGGTAACTTTCCAATCGTCCTGTAGAAAGGCGTAAATGCCGTTCTGGTTGCCAGCAAAGAATCCTGATCCTGCGCCCCGAAGAGCACCGTTGCTACCTTGTGGCACGAAGTCATTCACGAGTTGGGTCAAATCCACGTAATCCCATTCTCCACGGCTGCGTGGAAGAAAGTTTCCGGGAGCAATCCAGTGACGCCACTCGCCGCCAAACTTGATGGTGTGCTTTCCTTTGACGTAGGTCATGTTATCGAGTAGCTGGTAGGTGTTGATGATGTTGCTCTGAGGGGAGCATCCCTGAGGCCCAATGTTGAGGCCGTCGGCGTCAATTTCAGCATTGGGAAAATTGGAGTATGTCGGAGGTACGTTAAAGGCGAGTGAAAAACGCGAATAGCTTGCCCGAAAATCATTTACGACGCGGGGAGTGATTGTCCAGGTATCTTTAAGCAGATACTTGCGCGCGTCAACTGCGGTGTCGCCAGTGAACTGGGACTGCGGAGTGCTGGCGTTTACGTTTGGAGCGCGGTTCCGGTCATATAGAGCATGGAAGCTGATGGAATGTTTGCCCTGAATGTAGTCACCGTTGATAATGAAATCGCGCTGGTTAGTAAAATTGGGAGCACGCGGAGAGATTTGCCCCACTTCGATGGCGCAGCCAGCTGTTGGGCAGCCTGGAGCTTGTACAAGTTCTGTGCCGGACGCGGTTGGCGCGGTCGGGAACTGGGACAAAACATCTTGCACGGCAGAATTCGCGGCGAGGGATTGCAGTTGCGCTAAACCCGCGGCCGTCGGGGCAGTTTGTGCAACAGCAGAGGTTGCCAGACCTTCCCAGTATTGCTGATAAGAACCGTAGATGAAGAATTTGTTGTGTATTACGGGACCACCAAGATCGCCACCTAAGCGGTTGAAATCGAAGCGGCTGGGTTCGGTAAGGCCGGCAACCTTGTCAAGATTATCCATGGCGTTGTAGTTGCGGTTCTGGTTGTACATGAAACCACTGCCGTGCCAACTGTTACCACCAGACTTGGTAATAATATTGAATTGGCCGCCAGCGGAATGGCCGTATTCAGCGCTGAACTGATTGGTAATGAGGTTGAATTCGGCGACGGAATCCTGAATGACGGCCTGGCTGTGGCCAGTGATGTCCAAGCGATTGTCGTCGACGCCGTCAATCGTAAAACTGTTCATGCGGGGACGCGCGCCACCGATGGCTCCGCCTTCGCCAAGCACGCCGGCGCCCTGGCCGGTTGTGCCCGGGGCGAGAATCGCCAAGCTGAGCGGCGAGCCGTCTAGAGAAGTGTTGGGAAGTTGAGTGATCTGTGTGGCCGTGAAATCATTGGAGATTTGGGAAGTAGTGGTTTGGACCAGGTCGGCGCCGGCATGCACTTCCACGACTGTTGTGGAGGAACCTACATCGAGCTTGGCGCTGGTTTCAGTGACCTGGTTGGAGAAAACCTGAACGGCGGTTCGTACATACTTGGCAAAGCCGTCTTTTTCAACCGTGACGGAATAGGTTCCGACAGGGAGATTGGGGAAAACATAGGATCCTGCAGAATTGCTGCTAGCGTCGTAAGTAACGCCGGTCGCGATGTTCTTGGCGGTTACCTTGGCATCAGCAACGGTACCGCCTTGATTGTCGACAACATCCCCGCGCAGAGAACCGTCCGTGCTTTGTGCGTTGGCAACGCTGGTCGATAGCGCAAGCACAAGCAGGGCGAAAACTCCGAACAAAATTGATGCTAATTTCTTGGTCATTTCTTGTCTTGCTCCTTAATTTGTTGCTCGTTGGGAAAAATCTGGCTATCTGAAAGTAGTCGGAACCACCCATAAATCACTGGGAATCACTCAGATGCCATAACAGCACAGGGTTTGCGGGTGCAATTTCTATTCCACACACAGAGATATTCCGAAATAGCCCTAAAGTTCTGATAATCAAGAACTAAACCGACCCCTGAGGTCCATAAAACATCAAATTTAGATAAATCATTTCAGGGGGAATATTGTTTTCCGTATAACTCCGGCCGATTAGTACGTGCAATGGAATTACGCCCAAAAGTGGGCGGTAGTGAGAAGGGTTCTCCGGGCAAAGCATGGGTAAATGTCGCAGGCAAAGGCACCGACCATGGCATCCATTTGGTTCCATGAGATACTCAAAAATCCTATGAAAAAGCTTCGCAGGCGGGACTTTTTACGGAGAAGCGTACCGCTTTTCAGCCCTGCCTTTTTGCATCAAGGTCTCTACTTAAGCGCTTACTTTGACAAGCAGGCGGCGTCTGCCGGGCTGGCTGACAGCACGGGCATGATTGTTTACTCGAAACGTTTTGTTACCTTGGAAACTCCACCCGCATTGCTGAATTCCTGGATTACTCCGACGGAACACTTTTTTGTTCGAAACAATTTGCTGATGCCCGAGGCCGTGGATATCTCACAATGGAGACTGAAAATTACAGGAGAAGTAAAAACCCCACTGCTATTGAGTTTCGAAGAATTGATGCGGTTTCCGGAAACGCGTGTGGCCAACACTTTGGAGTGCGCTGGAAATGGACGCGTAAATTACCGGCCCAAAATAGGCGGCGTGCCCTGGGGACGTGGAGGAGTGGGCAACGCGGTTTTTGAAGGCCACCCCTTGCATCATTTGCTTGAAAAAGCCGGACTGAAGGCAACAGCGCATCACGTAGCTTTTCGCGGACTTGATACTCCTCCCGATGGCGCAGAAGACTTTGTTCGCAGCATTCCAATAGCGAAAGCTATGGATGCAGATACGCTGGTAGCGACGAAAATGAATGGGGCGGCTCTGACTCCCGAGCACGGATTTCCGGCGCGAGCATTGGTACCGGGATGGATTGGGGCGGCATCCATCAAGTGGCTGCGCGAAATTGTTGTGCTGACGAGTGAATACAAAGGGTTTTACATGAATCCTGGGTATCGCGTTCCTTTGCTGAAAATCGTAAACCAGATGGGGTCGAGAGCAACGGAAACGATCTCGCTTACATCTTTACAGCTAAAATCCATTATTACCGCGCCGACCGAAGGTTCGGTACTTCCCCTGGCCGCCCCCACTCCTGTAAAAATTGGCGGAGCCGCTTGGGGCGGCGAAACAAAAGTGGCCGGTGTGTCGGTGTCCACCGATGGCGGGCGAAGCTGGAGGGAAGCTTCCTTGGGTCCAGACCATGCAAAGTACAGCTGGAGACTCTGGAGCTGCGATTGGATGCCTCCTCGCGCGGGAACATATCTGATTCAATCACGGGCTTACGATACCAGGGGAAACATGCAACTAGTGACGCCGGCCTGGAATTCAGGCGGATATATGTGGAATGGTGTGGATCAAGTTGGGGTTCAGATTCTGGGATTATGAGATCCGCGCTCCCCAGGGCAACAGCGATTGGAAAATGTGGCATGCATCGAATCTTCCTGGTTGCGGCTGCATACTTTCTGACGTGCCAATTGTTTGCGCAAGAGGCCACCCATTCCCATGTTGGATGGGTTCCGCGAGCCTTTCTTGAACGACCAACAACACTACAAAAAGGAATTGGAGGCCTGCACGAGAGTGTTTCGACGTCATCAACACAAGCACAACTTTTTTATGATCAAGGACTAGCGTATCTGCATTCCTACGTATGGATTGAAGCGGCCAGATCGTTTCATCAGGCACTGCGACTCGATCCAAAAATGGCCATGGCCTATGTGGGGCTGAGTTATGCGTATTCGCCAATGGATTTTGCGGCTGCCAATGAAGCGTTAGGCAAGGCAGAGACCATGTTGCCGGGACTGAGCGCGCGGGAACAGCAGCGAATCAAGATTCGCAGACTGCAATTGACCGCGATGCTGCATTCGGGGAACGAACGGGATTATCTGGAGTTTCGCTCGGCACTAGATGAGGGAATAACGCAATATCCAGACGACGTCGAATTCTTATTGCTGCGCGGGAATGCCCAGGAACCTACGCCTTTTGGCGATGGGCAAGGCTGCATGAGCGATGCGATTCCCTTTTATGAAAAGGCCCTGCAGCTCGAACCTGGTAATTTTGCAGCGGAACATTTTCTGACACATTGCTACGAGAATTCAGGGCACCCGGAAGATTCGCTTCGCTATGCCGCAGAATACGTGCGCCTGGCGCCGATGATTCCACATGCCCATCACATGTACGGTCACGTGCTGCGCCGGACCAAAGGGATGCAGCAGGCGATTGCGCAATTCAAGATCGCAGATGCCCTGGAGAGGAATTACTTCCGGCAAAACAATTTCCCGCCAGCGATCGACTGGCATCATGCACACAATTTGAGTTTGCTGGCGTCGTCGTATCAATACTTGGGACAAATGAAAGAGGCTGAGCGAATTTACCGGCAAGTTGTGGCATTGCCGGTTCACTCTGACTACGATGCGTTCAACCGTAAGGATTGGCCCGAGTTCTTGCTGGACCGGGGACGCTACCAAGAGGCGCTGGCGGCCTCCCAAACCATGACCGAAGGGCCGTCAGCACTCGCTCGGACAGCCGGTTATAGTCTAGCTGGTGCGGCTTTGCTGGCCATGAATGAGCAAAACAAAGCAAGACTTAAACTAGATCAAGCGGATAAAGAATATTCGACGCTGATCGCCGCAGATAAAGGTAGCGTTCGAACGTATACGGAGACCTTACGGGCGCAGCTGTTGTTGTCGGCAGGGAGCAGGGACGAAGCTTTAGGAGTGTTTCAAAAAGTCTCGGCGCGAATTGCTGCGGCCAATGGCCCGGACGCGTGGATACAAGGGGTGTACCAACTAGAACGGATTGCCGAAGGCGCTAGGAAGGCCGGCGACTGGGAATTGGCTGAACAATTCACACAATCGTTGATGGACCGCGCCAGCGATTATTCGGGGTCACACTTCGCTGCGGCACTGGTATTAGGGCATAAGGGCGACTTAGAAGCGGCGCGAAAAGAGTTCTCGCGGGCTGCGACCGGATGGGCGCACGCCGACGCGGACCTTCCTGAGATGCGGGACGTCCGCAGAATCATGGCCAAAGGGTCTTTGCCTGGCGATAACTGACCGGACGCGGAAACAGTTGATTTCTTGCCCCTTGGTTAGGCTCCGCTAGCTGCGCAGCAATTTCGACGACTAAATCCTCTCTCTATATGTAATTCCCACCTGCCGTTCTGCGTATGTTAAGTTGAAGCAACTGGCGGTTCTCGATGGCACGTACATCCACGATGACATTTACAGAGGCGGTAGCGGTAGCCACCTCTAGCCTCTGGGCGCACAAGCTGCGGAGCGTGCTGACGCTGATAGGGGTGGTGATTGGCGTATCCGCCGTCATTGCGGTGGTGAGCCTGATCAATGGGGCGAATCAATACGTTGCCACCAAGGTTTTTAATTTAGGCGCCGACGTGTTTGGCGTGTCAAGGCAGCCTTCGATCATTACCAATGTGGACGATTTTCTGGAATTTCAGAAGCGGAAGATTATTACGGTCGACGACTATGAGGCGATTCGCGAGCTGTGCGGGTCTTGCAAGGAGGTGGGTGCCTCGCAGGGTGGGCGTATTGAAGCCAAGAGCGGCATGAACTCCTTAAAGGACACCAACCTGCGCGCCTGGACCCCGCAAATGGCCGAGCTGTATGACGTCGACTTGGTCGAAGGACGGCACATTACCGAAGCCGATTTGCGCAGCGCTGCTCCTGTATGCGTTATCGGAATGGATCTGGTCGACAACTTGATTCCGGGCGTCGATCCCATTGGCAAGGAGATCCGCTGGAATAACACGCCATGCGAGGTGATCGGGATAGGTAAGAAGGAAGGGTCCACGCTCGGCACTTCACTCGACAACTGGGTCATTCTTCCCCTCACTAGCTACAAAAAGAATTCTGGAAATCAGACGGACTCCTTGCGGGTGACGGTGCGCGCGGCGGCGGCTGGGAAAATTCAGGTGACCGTCGACGAAGTACGGCAGATCATGCGCGGACGGCATCATCTGGGTTACGGGACTAAGGATGATTTTGCGGTGGAGACGAGCGATTCGTTTTTGTCGTTGTGGAAAGACATCAGCGGATCATTTTTTCTGGTGACCATTGCGATTGCTTCGATTTCGCTGGTGGTGGGCGGAATCGTGATTATGAATATCATGCTCGTGAGTGTTACCGAGCGGACGCGGGAGATTGGAATTCGAAAAGCACTGGGAGCAAGGCGCGGGGATATTCTGAAACAATTTCTGATCGAGTCTTCCACGATTTCCGTAATTGGCGGGGCCATCGGGGTTCTCGTGGGAGTTCTGGTGGCCAAGGTGGTTTCCTGGATTTCTCCGCTTCCGAGTGCAGTGCAACTGTGGTCGGTGATTGGCGGACTACTGGTGGCTTTGAGCGTGGGACTGTTCTTTGGCACCTATCCGGCTTCGAAAGCGGCGAAGCTGGATCCGGTTGAAGCATTGCGGTCGGAATAAATCTAAATGGCAACCATCGACAAGGCGCTGCCGCAGTTAAGGTCGTTGCCGCTTCGCGGGCTGACTCGAACGGGAAGCGCGCTGAAGTTTCGCGAGGAAGTATTGCTCGCACTGGATACCCTGCGGAAAAATCCGCTGCGGTCGGCGCTGACAATATTGGGGATTGTGATCGGGATTACGACAGTAATTACCGTCACATCGGTGATCAATGGATTGAATGACAACGTACTGGGCGGGATTCGCGATTTGGGCTCGGACACCATTATTGCATACCGGTTTCCGTGGGCTTCGCTGTCGCGGCCGCCGAGCGATTGGTTCAATCGCAAGGAATTGCAGCCGGAATGGGCCGAAGACATAGCGAGAATGCCGCATGTTGCCGCGGCGTCGCCGTCGATGCGCATATTCATGCCGCAATTCGGATCGGGAACGGCGGATGTGCGGCGTGGCGCATTCCGTTCGAAAAACGTGATCCTGCAGGGAAATTCGCCTTCAATTACCGAGATTTTTGACCTGAAGCTGGCGTTTGGGCGGGCCTTCAATGAGACCGATACCGAGCATCGCGCGCCCGTGGTGATGCTTGGCTTTGATACGACGCGAACGCTGTTTCCGGAATCCGCTGCCAATTCGATCGGGCAGGAAGTGACGATCGATGGGCAACTTTTCACGGTGATCGGGGCATTTGAAAAGCGGCGACAAGGAATTTCTGGCGGGGCAAATCCGGAAGACAACATCGCCATCATGCCGGTGACCACGTTGCGGAAGTTGTACCCCAATCAGAAGGATTACGTGCTTTTCGTGAAGGCCAAAGACCCGAGCGTGGTTGCCGAAGCCGTCGAAGAGACGCGGGACGTGCTGCGGCGAAAGCGGCGGCTGACGAACGAAAAGCCGGATGATTTCGCATTGTTCACTTCGGACTACTTTCTGGATTTATGGAACAAGATTAGCGGGCTGATTTTTATCCTGATGTTTGCGGTGGCGTCGGTGGGATTGCTGGTAGGTGGCATCGGCGTGATGAATATCATGCTGGTGAGTGTTACCGAGCGAACGCGGGAGATTGGAGTGCGGAAGGCAATCGGCGCAAAGAGGAGTAATATTCTGGTGCAATTTCTGATTGAGGCTGTGACGCTCAGCGCGCTTGGCGGGGTCATCGGAGTGCTTTTCGGATCAGCTATCTCCCTCCTGCTGAAATATGGAATCCGTATGCCAGCGGTCCTTTCTTTTTTCTGGATTGCGACGGCTTTGATCATGTGCGCGCTGATTGGGATTGTCTTTGGGGTGTATCCCGCCTGGAAGGCCGCCCGTCTGGATCCGGTAGAAGCCCTTCGTTACGAATAAACTCCCTTGTCAGTCTGCGAGTCGCTGCATAGACTTCCTCAGGGCAATTAACCCCGTCCTTGGCGGTGTTTGCATGTCTGATAATGTAACAGCGAATCCTGGTGGAGACCGGTTCCCGGCCACCCGGCGATCGGTGATTGATGCTGCCAAAAGCATCGATGCGGAGGAACGCGCACAGGCACTCGAGCGAGTGTGCGAGGCGTACTGGCGTCCGGTTTACAAATACATTCGCATGAAATGGAATCGTCCCGCCTGGGATGCGCAGGACCTGACACAGGGATTTTTTGTCGGTCTCCTCGAACGCGATCTTCTCGCCAAATATGATCCGGACAAAAGCCGGCTGCGAACCTATCTGCGCGCGTGCATCGACAACTTCATCAAGAATGAAGAAAAAGCGGGCAGCCGGCATAAGCGCGCCGGCGCGGTCGAACATTTGGCCCTGGATTTTGCGGGAGCGGAGCAGGAATTGAGGGCGTCGACCATGGACCCTAATTCGCTCGTATCGCCGGAATCGCTGGAGCAATTCTTTGAAAAGGAGTGGATTCGAAGTTTATTTACGCTGGCCGTAGAGGATTTACGAAAAAAATGTGCGGAAATCGGTAGGGAACGTTCCTTCTTACTATTCGAGGCCTATGATCTCGAAGGCGGAGACAAAACTTCCTACGCCCTGCTGGCGCTCGAATATGGAATTGGCGTGACGGATGTTACCAATGCGCTGGCTTGGGCGCGGACGGAATTTCGCAGGATTGCGCTCGAGCGCTTGCGGGACGTTTGCGGCAGCAAACAGGAGTTTCAGCATGAGGCGCGGCTGATTTTTGGGTGGGAAGCGGGATGAAGCCGCTTTCTGACAGGGCCGTCGAGAAGCTGCGTGATACCTCCGAAGAGCCCAACCTTCAAGGGACCCATTACAAATTACTGGAGCGGGTGGCGCGTGGCGGAATGGGCGTGGTGTACACCGCCGAGGATGAACGGTTGCACCGTCGGGTAGCGTTAAAAGTGCTCGACGCGACCGGCACGGACCGAGAATTGGCGCAGCGACTGTTGCATGAAGCGCGCGTGCTGGCGCGGCTGGAGCATCCGGGAATTGTGCCGGTGCATGATGTAGGGACACGCGACGATGGACGTGTTTTCTACACGATGAAATTTGTGGAAGGCCGGCGACTCGACGAGCACCTTGCGGGCGTGGCTTCGGTGCCGGACCGCTTGCGGCTCTTTTTGCGGATTTGCGAGGCGGTAGGATTTGCGCATGCGCGTGGGGTACTGCACCGGGATCTAAAGCCGGCGAATGTAATGGTGGGTTCGTTTGGTGAAGTGCTCGTGATGGATTGGGGGCTGGCGAAGGTGTTGGCAGGTGCGGGCCAGGAGGGATCGAGCGATGTTGTTTATCTAGACGGTCCGGCGGTGGGGGCTTCGCTGAGTCAGAAACCAGCGGAAGCGGGTGAAACCGTACGGACCGGACATGGAACCGTACTGGGGACTCCGGGCTATATGTCTCCGGAGCAGGCGGGCGGAGACGTGGGGCACTTGGATGGCCGCAGCGATGTTTACTCACTGGGAGTATTGCTGCGCTTCGTCGTTTCTGAAGCGGCCGGTCCCGGTGGGCAACGAATCGACCGGGCACTTGCAGCGATCTGCGCCAAGGCGACGGCCGACAAACCCGAGGACCGCTACCCCGGGGTGCTGGAGTTGGGGATGGATGTGTCGCGATTTTTGGATGGCATGGCGGTCAGCGCGCGCGCTGAGACCATCCTGGACCGAACGGTCCGATTTTACCGCCGGTACCGGTTTTTCATTTTGTTGATGGCGGCGTACCTGGTGATGCGAATCGCGCTCATCTTGTTTTTTCGAAAATAAATTAAAGGATATTCAGGAAACGTTGTAAGGGATTACAGGAACTCAGCTAGATTGGAGCGCAGCGATGAACAAGATCGTGTTGGGCTTGCTACTAGGGGCCGTGCTAGGGGCCTTGGACGGGGCGACGGCTTGGTTTACGCCTGCCGTACGACCGGAGATCGTCGGGATCATGATTGGTTCTGCCGTCAAAGGATTGATTGCAGGCGTGGCAGCAGGAATTTTTGCCCGCAAAGTGAAGTCTGTGCCGCTCGGAATTCTGTTTGGCCTCGTCCTAGGAGCATTTCTCGCGTTTCTCGTGGCGCATATGCAGCACGGCTATTATTTCGAAATCATCTTGCCGGGGAGCATCGTGGGGATGATTGTGGGTTACGCCACACAACAGTATGGAGCGAGCCCGGTAGCGGCGACGCGGTAAGCGCAGCTCGGCCACACAACCGCAACTGCAAGTCGAAAACTTGGTGAAGGAGAACAGCGATGGCGAGGGTGATTCATTTTGAAATACCGATCAGCGATCCGGAGCGGGCCGCCAGGTTTTACCGGAAAGTGTTTGATTGGAAGATTGAGAAGTGGGCCGGCCCGATGGAGTATTGGATGGTAACAACCGGGAAAGACGGTCCCGGGATCGATGGTGGACTGATGAAGAGGCCGGGACCGGTGACGAATACGGTCGGAGTGGAGTCGCTGGACTCGGCGATGGAAGCCGTGAAAAATGCCGGCGGCAAGGTGGTCGTAGAAAAAGCCTCCATTCCAACCGTAGGGTACTTCGCGCACTGCGAAGACACCGAGGGAAATCTCTTTGGCCTGCTGCAGCCAGACGCGAGCGCCCGATAACGGGACCGGCGCACCGCAGTTGCCGAATAGGAGGTCCGGCTGCCTATGGGTGGATCGATTTCAAAACCGCTGTTGGGGCTTTCGCTCGGAACTGTTTTGGGGCTGCTCGACGGACTGTCTGGATTCTTCGAGCCGAGCCTGGCGCCGCAGATGTTCGAAGTGGTGACGGTTTCGATGGCGAAAGGTTTGCTGTGCGGCGTGGTGATCGGATGGGTAGCCGAACGAGTTCACTCGCTCGTTGTGGGGATAGCAGCGGGCGTCCTGATAGCGGGCGTGCTGAGCTATCTGGTGGTTCTGCGCGCCGGACCAGCCCTCGTCTGGGACATCTTGCTGCCGGGAATGTTGCTGGGAGCGATCGTGGGATTCGTGACGCAGAAATATGGCCGGCGGCCAGAAGTTGCGGCAGTTTCGGAGTAGTTGGTTTCAATTTTTCGGAGCCCGCAAATCGCAGATCTTGGGAACCTTGGAAAATTATTCATAGAGGAGGAGTCGATGAAAACTCTGGGGCGAGATTTACTTCTGACAGTTGCGGCCGGTTTGCTGCTGGGAGGGGTGCCACGAGCCGAGGCGGCCGGCACCGAGGTAGCGGGATTTGAGAAGTTGAAGTCGCTCGCGGGGCACTGGGAGGCCCAGCCCGCAGGGGAAACGAAAGCGACGATGGATATCCGGCTGACGGCGAAGGGCAACACTGTGATTGAAACATTTCGCATGCTCGAGCGGGGGACGACTGTCGAGATGGTGACGATGTATTACCTCGATGGCGATCAGCTGAAGATGACGCACTATTGCATGGCGGGAAATCAACCGTCGATGAAAGGTGTGTATTCACCGGAAACCAACACCATGAAATTTGAATTCGCGGGCGCGACGAATCTGAAGAGCGCAGATGATGGCCACATGGATCACGCCGTATATACATTCACGGACAACAATCATTTGAAAACACTTTGGACTTTTAGAAAAAACCAGAAGGATATTTTTACTGAAGATGTTACGTACGTAAGAAAGTAGCACTAGACTCGTCGACGCGAGGAGTAAACATGAAATCTGTTCTGTTATTGGTGGCCGTGCTTTTCGCGGCGCAGACCACGGAAACTTTAACGCAGGCGGAACGCGACAAGGCCGTTCGGGAATTACAGGAATCGCAGAAAGCATTTTTGCAGTCGTCGGCCGGTCTCTCGGACGCGCAATGGAATTTCAAGCCGGGACCGGATCGTTGGTCGGTAGCGGAATGCGTGGAGCATGTTACGCTCAGCCAGGATCTGATCTATGGAGTGGTCACCGGAAATTTGGTCAAGAGCCCGGCGGAACCCGCTAAACGCGAGGCGGTGAAAGGCAAAGACCAAACGATATTGACGATGACTCCGGACCGCAGCCATAAGTTCAAAGCGCCAGAAGCTCTCGTGCCTACCAAGAAATTTGGCACTCCGGCGGAGACCCTGAAACACTACGATACGGCGCATGACCGGATGGTCGAGTATGTGAAAACCACCCAAGATGATTTGCGGGATCATTTTCAGGATCATCCGGCGTTTGGGCCACTCGACGGGTATCAATGGATATTGCTCGTGGCGGCGCACACCCGGCGCCACACCGAGCAGATTCTGGAAGTGAAGGCTGCTCTGAATTTTCCCAAGATGTAGGAAGGCGTACATACCTAGGTCTGCCGGAGAATGGGCCTCTAGGTAGCGAAGACGGCAAACGAGCGGCGACTGAGGCGGGCTACGGGGCTCGCCCCTTTCCTTTTTGGGCCGCTCGGCGCCGCGTCCCCCCAAATTTCTTTCAATAAGTGACAGGACCAAGGGAACTTTATCTTCGTCCATACGTTTATGTGGACATGCCACAGGAGAGCGGTTCCGTCTTGTGGCGTCCGCACAGGAGCACTTATGGGCGAGCAAAAGCTTGATTTGCTGCAGGGTACCTTGGACTTGCTGGTCCTGCAAACCCTTGAAAATATGGGACCTTTGCACGGATACGGGATCGCTAGGCGCATTGAGCAGGTCAGCGGCGACCTGCTGCTCATGAACCAAGGAACGATCTACGCCTCGCTCGTGCGGCTGCAACAGCGGGGGTCGATAGCGGCGGAATGGGGTACGTCGGACAACAACCGGAAGGCCAAGTTTTACAGCATTACGAGGAGCGGGCGCAAACAACTGGCGCTCGAAGCCCGGCAGTGGGGATTGCTGTCGGCGGTGGTGGCGCGATTTTTTCAGCCCGTGGCTGAGGGAGCAAGCAAGTCATGAACTGGTTGCGCGTTTTGGCAAATCGTTTTGCGGCAGCGTTCCGGAAGTCGGATTTGGATGAGGATTTCAGCAGTGAACTTGCGGCCCATTTGGAATTACTGACGGAAGAAAATATCAGGTTGGGGATGACCCCGGAGGAAGCACGGCGGGTGGCACACATCAAATTGGGCGGAGTGGAACCAACCCGGGAGTTGCATCGCGATACGCGTGGGCTGCCATTTCTTGAAACGTTGCGGCAAGACCTGCGCTATACGTTTCGCACCTTGCGACGCGATGCGGGATTTACAACCTTTGCGATTTTGATTGTCGGCTTGGGGATTGGCGCTTGCTGCACGATCTACAGCGTGGTGAATACGCTTTTGCTTCAACCACTCCCTTTTCGCGATCCGGGGAAAATTGTGTGGATGGCCAACGAAGCAGACAAAGAAGGAAACGATTTGTCAGGGCGGACGATTCAGGTGGGGCACTTGCTCGATTTTCGGGAGCGCAATCATTCCTTCAGCGATGTTGCTGGTTTCATGGCGTTTTATGGAGTTGGCGACGCTAAATTGACAGGGACAGGAGAGCCGGAGAGATTGACAAATGTTCCGGTATCGCAGAATTTCTTTCCGTTGATGGGCATCGAACCGGAACGCGGTCGGCTGTTTAGTGCGGACGAATGCAAGTGGAATGGACCGAATGTGGTTTTGTTGACGCACGGATTGTGGAAGCGGCGATTTGCATCCGACCCCGGCATTGTGGGAAAGGCGCTGACAATTAACGACCAGCCCACGACGGTCGTGGGTATTCTGCCGGCGTCATTTGATTTTGGGACCGTGTTTGCACCGGGAACGCACGTAGACGTGTTTTCGCCATTTCCTTTGAGCGAGGAAACCAACCGCTGGGGAAATACGATGGCCATGGTCGGGCGTCTGAAGCCAGGTGTGAGCGAGCAGGCCGCACAAGCTGAATCCGATGTGATCTCCAAACAAATTGAAAAAGATCATCCCGAGCGGAATTCATTTGGGCCGAAGCTTACGATTCTTTCGCAATATGTGAGTGCGCGGATTCGTTCCGCTCTGATTGTCCTGGCCTGCGCGGTGGGAGTGGTGATGTTAATCGTGTGCGCCAATCTTTCGAACTTGCTGATGGCCCGCGGCGCGGCACGGCAAAAGGAGATTGCCATTCGCTCGGCACTCGGAGCCAGCAAAGGCCGGCTGATTCGGCAGACACTAACGGAAAGTTTGTTCCTGTCCGCTTGCGGTGGAGTGCTGGGACTGGCGCTGGCGTTTACCGGGACGCGGGTGTTGGCGCACATGACCGGAGTAAGTATTCCGTTGCTGGACACGGTACACCTGGACGGAAGCGCGATTCTATTCGCTTTGTTCGTGACGATTTTTACCGGCGTGCTTTTTGGCCTCGTGCCAGCAATGCAGATTCCGGGCGTGACGCTGCACGATTCTTTAAAAGACGCGAATCGCGGATCAAGTGTGGGCACGGGTCACGCGTGGATTCGCAGTGGACTGGTGGTTTCAGAAATTGCGCTGGCGTGCGTGCTGCTGGTGGGAGCCGGGCTGCTGATCCACAGTTTCATGCGGGTGCTGGAGGTAGATCTGGGATTTCATCCGGAGCGCGCAGCAACGCTGAGGATTGATCCGGGCGCGCACTACACGACCTCAGAAATGAAAAATGAATATTTTACAGAAGCTCTGCGTCGCGTGAAAGAGGTTCCCGGGGTTGGTGCTGCGGGAATTTCCGACGCTTTGCCGCTGGGTCACAATCGCACCTGGGGAGTAGCCGCAAAAGGTGTGACCTACAAAGCGGGAGAATATCCAAGCGCTTTTGTACGCATCATCAGTGACGGGTATTTTGCGGCGATGGGAATTCCTTTGCGCGCTGGACGTGATTTTACCGAGCGGGATTTGCCGAAGAGCGAACAAGTCATTATCGTCAATGAAACACTGGCGAAACGATTGTGGCCGGGACAAGATCCGATTGGACAAATGGTGACTCAGGATGGCGGACGGCGCGTTGTAGGTGTCGTAGGCGACGTACGGCATCTGGCGCTGGAAGTGGCGGGCGGATCGGAAATGTATCTGCCGATGCGACAGACCAATGATTATGGGTCGGTCGATCTGGTGGTGCGCTCATCGATGGCAACAGCGGAGCTTTCTGGAAGATTGCGCGAAGCGATGAAACCAATTGCACCCGATTTGCCCGCGACACAGATTCGCACCATTCAGTCGCTGGTGGATAAGTCGGTTTCGCCGCGGCGCTTTGTCGTAATTTTGCTGGGTGGATTTGCGGTATTTGCCTTGAACCTTGCCTCGCTCGGAATTTACGCGGTGATTTCCTATAACGTGAGCCAACGAACTCAAGAGATTGGAATTCGCATGGCTCTCGGTGCCTCACGCGAGGTGGTGCGGAAATCCATCTTGATGCATACCCTGAGACTAGCTGCTCTCGGAATTCTGATCGGAGTTACGGCATCGGCCGTGCTGGTGCAGACGCTGAGCAGCTTGCTATTCGGCGTGACGTCGACCGATCCGTATACCTTTGCGGGAATGTTGATCGTTCTGACGGCGGTGGCGGCGCTGGCAGGATATCTGCCGGCACGGCGGGCTTCCGAGATCGATCCGATGGAAGCTTTGCGCGTCAGCTAGTTATTTCTTGCTGGCAAGCGCTTGGAGCGTTGCGGTGTAGGGCGCTCGGGCGACGCCGCGTTCGGTGAAAATGGCAGCGATGTAGCGCGCGGGAGTGACGTCGAACGCCGGGTGCGCGGCGTGAACGTCAGGCGCAACGCGGACTCCCTGGAAATGCGTGACTTCGGCGGCAGAGCGCTCCTCGATGGGGATTTCTTCGCCGCTCGGAATGCTGAGATCGAACGTCGAGACGGGCGCGGCGATGTAAAAAGGTACGCTATTTTCCTTGGCGAGGACGGCGATTTGATAGGTGCCGATTTTGTTGGCGGTGTCTCCGTTGGCGGCGATGCGGTCGGCGCCGGTGACAATCGCCTTCACTTTTCCCGTTTTTAGAAAATGGCCGACCATGTTGTCGGTAATAAGCGTGAGGGGAATGCCCCCTTTGTGGAGTTCCCAGGCGGTAAGTCGTGCGCCCTGGAGATAGGGTCGCGTTTCTGGAACGAGAATGTGGAGTTTTTTTCCTTGCTGATACGCTACGCGGAGGACACCCAGAGCGGTCCCGATTCCTCCCGTGGCGAGAGCGCCGGCGTTGCACTGGGTCATGACCTGGCCGTCTTGCGGCATGAATTCCGCGCCGAATGCGCCGATGGCTTCATCGGTGGACTTTTTTT
>Ga0193726_1000623_pt1 | contig 35441 bp, 25 predicted proteins | sample H2c1metaG_FD_144928 | JGI IMG/M metagenome (GOLD analysis project Ga0193726, IMG submission 144928) | Soil microbial communities from a riparian zone of the East river system, Colorado, United States - H2c1 | ecosystem: Environmental > Terrestrial > Soil > Riparian zone | place: USA: East River... | reverse complement strand
CTGCCATTATTCCAAAAAGTTTTAGTGATGGCACCGGACTTTTACGAAGCGGCCTATTATCAAGGCGTCGCGCTGATGGAACTTGGACGCAAGAAAGAAGCGGAAGACTCTTTTCGTAACGCTGCTTCTTTGAGCGACGATAAATTTCCGGACGCTGATTTCGCACTGGCAAGCTTGCTGACGGATCAGAAGCAATTCCCGGAAGCGGAAAAGCTTGCGAGGGCCGGACTGCTGATCCAACCGGATGCCTGGAACGGTCAATTGGAATTGGCTCGGGTGCTTCTGGCGACGAACCGGTTCGCGGAGGCGGAACAGAGCGCGCTTGCGGTGCGAAAGTCGAAGCCGGATTTCGCGCGAATCTATTTGCTGCTGGCGAACATTCATCAGCAGTTGCACCGGAATGAAGCGGTGCTGGATGACTTGAATACCTACCTGAAGATGTTTCCAAACGGCCCGTATGTGGGCCAGGCAAAGGCAATGAAGGAGCAGACGGAAAAGGCGCTCGGCAAGGGGCCTACGCTGAACGAGCTTCCGTAATGGCCAGCCCTTGGCCGCTTGAAAGTGGACGCTTACATTGGGCGGCTTTGGTCGATAATTTAATCGGAAAATTGGAAACCGTTCTTGAGGTTGTTACGTCTATTAAAGTAAGACCACTCGCGGGGTAGGGAGCTACCTCCATAGGGCAACCGACCGTCAGCTCCCTGCCCCATCCTCTTGTTTCAATTCCCTTTTTTGAATGATTTGGAAGTTACGGCGTTACGGTGATGTGCGGAGTTGCGCGAGTTGTCGGCATCGCGGGAATTTCTGTGGCACGAAGCGCGATCACAAACATTGGAAACGGAGCGACGCGGCCCCAACGGACTAAATCCCAGTGCGCACGGATAAATTTCACGTCAGGACGCATTGTGAGGTCGAGAACCATGCGCTCTTCCCCTTTGTAGAAAGCTTGCGGAAGTTTGATGATCGGGTGCGTTCCCCAAGCTTGTCCATCCGCCGAACCCCACACGGAAAGGTCGAGTGATTCCTGCTCAATTTGATCGAGAATTTCCTGCGAGCAAATAAAAGTGCGCGTGGCCGAGGCGGAAACGTCAAACGATTCGCCATCGCCATTTTTTTCAACGCGCGTGCCGCGCGGAATTAATTCCAGATCCATCGCCATGCCGACTGCCTCCCAAGGAACGCGGGGATTTTATCACAAGCGCGTCGCGCGAAGCGCATTCTGCGACGAAGCGCCCATGTAGCTAAATTCTGGTAAGACTACAATTTCCCCGCCGGAGCGTTGGGATCGTCGCGATGAAAATCGAGTGGCAAGCCCCCCGAGTTTTGCGTGAACGTACCGTGGAGATCGGCGCCGTTTTCGGAGATGTTTCCGTCGTACACCGCGCCGATTCCTTTCATTTCAAAGTGAAGATGGTTTTTCTCGAGGGAAATCGCATCAACGCGCAAATTGTTTGCGCCGGGCTGGTCCATGCTATCCATAGCGGCCGAGAGTTTTCCGTCGGCGGCGGTATAAACGCGCAGGACCAAGCGAAGTTTATTAACGCCAACGTTGAGCGCTCCGCGCCAGATTGCTGATGGAGTCGCACTTGCCGGAATGTCAGAGAACGGATGGGATTCGGCGCTCGACTGGGTGAAAAATTCCGGACGGCGAACGGCGTCGAGGCATGAAGCATCGAGAGATTTGGCGGATCCGGCATCGAGAAAATTTTCGATCAGGTGATTCATGCACGGCCCCGGCACTCCGTGCGCGCCAAAGTTTACGATCACGTGGCGGCTGTTTGGAAGATGCTTGGCGGCCTCGATCGCAAGCCAAAGCGGCGTGGCGGGATCGGCGTCACCGGAAACGATCAACACAGGAATTGTGGAATCAACGGGCTTCAGATAATCCGCGCTGATTTTTGCGAGCGGCCATTCCTTGCATGCGGCGCGGGCCTGATTCGCGCGCAACGCGCCCATAAAAGTTCCTGCGGTTTCCTTTGTGATATCGGCATCGGTTATCCACTGAACGTCCTCCGCACAAATTACCGACAACCACATGCCGCGGGCAATTAAATTGTCGATCCGTAAAATATTTTGCGCTATGAAGGATGCCAGCGGACTGAGGTTTCCCTTAGCGCCTTGATTGAAAAGAAAAGGCATGACGCGGGCTGTGGCCGGCGAATAGAGTGAAATATCCAGACGGCCTGCCAATCCGTCGCGCGTCAATTCCATCGTTTCCATCTTTTTAGTTTCGGGATTAAAGGCTTGAATCTTCGCGGGCTGTTTTTCAAGGTCAGTCAAAATCTTGTTCAGATCCGCGCGAACGTCAGGATAGGCATCATGGCAAACTTTGTCGGCGGCGCAGTCGTCAAATAGCCGGTCGAGGGCATGTTGCGTGCCGCGCGCGCGTGGCAGCGGGTGCTTAGCACCAGGTGAGACCACGCCTTCCAAAAAAACTGAGCGAACGTGAGTGGGATGCTGTCGCATGTAGACCAACGCTGCACGCGTGCCGTAGGAACCACCGTGCAAATTAATTTTGTCGTAGCCGAGCGCAGCGCGCACGTCGTCCAGATCATCCATCGCGATGGGCGTGGAGTACTGCGTCAGATCGGCGTCTTTAGAAAGCGTAACGCGGCACTCGCGCACGGTTTCCAGCGGAGCGAAATCGCCAAAATACTGTTGCACGCCGCCAGAGATTGGGAATAAATCGCAGGGGAGCGCGTGCGAACCGCCGGTGCCACGCTGATCTACGAGCACGATGTCACGTTTGGCGCGAAGCCCGGTAACAAACGCGTCTGGCGGGCCACCCATATATTCGCCGACAATATCCCCGCCGGGACCGCCGGCTAGAATGAAAAGAGGATCCGGCGCGTGATCTTTGTTCAGAGCAGGAAGAACGGCGATGTTCAGGGCGATTTGGCGGCCGGATTTCCTGGCACGATTTTCGTAAACGGTCAGCGTGCCGCAGCGGGCGTCTGGAAAGGCGGCGGCATTCGCGCATGGTTTCGGCTGAAATTGCGGCTTGATTTGCGCGGGGAGCGGATTCGCAGTAACGAATCCTGTGACTAACGCGAGAAAAACAATTAGAATCCTGGAAGAGTTCACGTCGATTGCGAGCTTAGCGATCTGTCGAACGTAGCTCATATTATTCCTTTCGTTAAACCACCAGACTCGGGTTTGAGCCAAGCGATTCTTGCCGTGAATATGGCAGATCGCTTTGGGCTGCCGCCACAATATAATAAGATGATGGCCACTATGAATCCATATGCGTCTTATTTGGGCGAACGAGATCCGAACGAAGTGATCGCTGGAACTACGAAAAAACTGCGGCAGTATGCGGATGTATTTGGTTCGCGTCGGTTGGGACAAGCGCCTGCGCCGGGAAAATGGAGCGCGCGGGAAATACTTTGTCATCTGGCGGACTGCGAAATTGTTTTCGCGTATCGGCTGCGGCAGACGGTGGCTGAGGATCATCACGTGATTCAGCCGTTTGATCAGGATAAGTGGGCCACGTCTTATGCCGCTTATGATGGAGTGGCGGCGCTGGCGGTGTTTTCTTCTTTGCGTCAGTGGAATATTTTATTTATTAAGACTGTTTCGCCGGAGACGATGGCGAAAAAAGTGATGCATCCCGAGCGTGGCGAGTTAACGTTCAAGGAATTGGTGGAAACGATGGCCGGGCACGACATAAATCATTTGGGGCAGATGGAGAGGATTGCTGCGCGGTTGGCGTAGGATTTTTTCTGTGAGTTAGTTGTTTTTATTTGGTGATCGTTTCATTCCCTCCGTTGGAATTCCTTTGAAATTTGAATTAATAAAAACAGCCGGCAGGATGCCGGCGCTACGAAGGCCGGTTTGCGCGATTCGAGGCGGGCGGGTCGCAGACCCGTCCCTACAACAAAACTTTTTTTAGCGCGGGCGGAGATTTTTCAGGCGGTCGGCGGCGGCTTGGAGCGTCGTTTCCTTTTTGCAGAAGGTGAAGCGGACTATGGAATGGCCGTCGACGGCTTTGTTGAAGAAACTGGAGCCGGGGACGACTGCTACGCCGATTTCTTCAACGAGATAGCGCGAGAAGGAAACGTCGTCGGGATAATGGAAGGCGGAAATGTCCGTCATTATGTAGTACGCGCCGCGCGGAACGAAGCAGCGGAGGCCGGCTTTCGTCAACATTTCTACGGTGAAGTCGCGCTTCGTCAAATATGTGGCGGACAGGCGTTCGTAATATGAATCGGGTAGCGCTAATGCTAGCGCGCCTGCTTCCTGCAACGGAGCGGCCGCGCCTACCGTAAGAAAATCATGAACCTTGCGAATGCTGGCGGTCACTTGCGGCGAAGCAATGGCCCAGCCAACGCGCCATCCGGTGACGCTGTATGTTTTGGACATGCCATTGATGGTGATGGTGCGATCGCGCATGCCTTCGAGACTGGCCATGGAGATGTGCGTCGCGCCGTCGTAGAGAATGTGTTCATAAATTTCGTCGGTGATGACGTATGCGTTGGCGCGAATGGCGAGATCGCGAATGAATTCCAATTCTTCGCGCGTGAAAACTTTTCCGGTCGGATTATTTGGCGTATTCAGGATGAGCGCTTTGGTGCGCGGAGTGAATGCGCGCGCTAATTCGTCGCGATCGAATGTCCAATCCGGTGCTTTTAGTTTTACAAAACGCGGAGTAGCGCCGCTGAGAATTGCGTCGGGGCCATAATTTTCGTAGAACGGCTCGAAGACAATTACTTCGTCGCCGGGATTGATGATGGCCATCATGGCGGACATCATCGCTTCGGTTGAGCCGCAGCAAACTGTGATTTCGCGTTCGGGATCGATTTCGACGCCTTGCGTGCGATGGAATTTCTCGGCGATGGCGTTACGCAAAGATTTTGCGCCCCAGGTGATGGCGTATTGATTCACATCGCGATCGATGGCTTCTTTCGCGGCTTGTTTAATTTCGGCAGGCGCGGGGAAATCCGGAAAACCTTGGGCGAGATTCACGGCGCCGTGTTTTGTAGCCAGGCGCGTCATTTCCCGAATTACAGATTCAGTGAAAAGGGCGGCTTTGTCGCTGAGCGCGTTACGCGCCGCGGATTGAACGTTTGGAGCAGGATTACCGGGCGTTGCTGCGTTCAGGACGCACCCCGAGTTTTCGATTTTGCGGCAGCCGATTTTACAGTTGTGGATTTCGCAGACGTTGCAGTGACCGCAGCGGTCGCTGGGACGGCTGCGACTGGATTCAAGATGCGATAAATTTGCGCGTTGCGCATTACGATTTGCACGTAGTCACGCGTTTCTGTAAATGGAATTGATTCCACAAATTCTGCGATGTCATCGTAATTCTTTTCGGACTTCCACAATTTCGAGCGGTCTTCTCCGGCGTTGTATGCGGCGAGCGCGCCTTCCACGCCAAACTGAGCGATCAAATCGGCAAGATAAAGCGTGCCGAGCTGAACATTGTAATCGGGATCAAATAATTTCGCGCGCGAATAACGAAGATTCAATCGCTTGGAAAGATGTGGAGCAGTTTTCGGCAACACTTGCATCAGGCCGACGGCTCCGGCGTGCGAAACCGCATCTGGCAAAAATGCAGATTCCTGGCGCATCACTCCGGCGACAATCATCGGATCCACATGTTCGCGCGAAGCGGCGGTGGTGACACTGGTTAAGAATGGCAACGGATAAAGTACGCGCGCGACGGACGCGGGCATATCTTCCACGCGGCGCGCGTCGGGCTGAGGATATGCGAGTCTGGCGAGCGTGATGCCGACGCCATAATGATCGGCGGCCGTCGCGGATTGCGCAGCTTCCAAAAGCAATCGCGGCGCGGGAGAAATTCCGTAAGCGGTGCGCAATTCGAGTTCGGCGCTGGCGTCAAAACCAATCAAGCGCAGTGCAGTGGCGCGTAGCCAACGCGGTTCCACTTCCGGCGGAACTGGCGCGTCCAGTGCGATGATTGGCTGGGCGTCGGGAACTACGGCAATAATATCGGCGGGTTCCAACGGTTGCGAACCGATGGCGGCAACTTTATCGGCGGCGCGCAATCCGAAAAATGTTTGCGGGAAACGCTGCGCGCCCTTCACATAAAAACTTCGCGCGCGCGGAAGATTGCCTGCGCGTTCGGCAGAGCGGCCAAGCCAGTAAAGCGCGTCGGGCACTGCGTTGTACGTGGGATATTTTCTGATGAACGATTCGAGAAGCAAAACTGTTTCGGGTTTGCGGTCCATGTACGCGGCCCAGGCAAAACGCCAGGCGGCAATGGGCGCTTCTTTGCCGGTCGGAGCGGCGTCAACTGCACGTCGGTAATAATCTGCGGCGCGCGGACGATCCAGCAAAACCCAATAGTAATTCCCTGCTACGAATAATCCTTCGGCGGTCCACTGATTTTGCGGAAATCGATTTGCGACTTCCGTGATCGCATCCAGCATTTCCTTTTCGTGCTTTTCGTTGCGATACGCTTGCGAAAGCGAATAGAGGCGCTCGGCCTCTGCGTCGGGATCCGTAAATTTCGGCGAAGTTAATGCGGATGCGCCGCCCCCTTGCGACGATTTGCATTGCTCGATGCGAAGCTCGGCGTGATCGTGATCAGCGCCACCGGCCTGCGGTAACTCAGCTTCAAATTCCTGATGAGCTTCGCGCCAACGATGTGCGCCGAAAAGCGCTTCTCCTCGCGCCTGTTGTTGCGCAAGAGGAACAGCGGGGAAAGCATCACCAAGCTGACGGCTTAATTCCGGAATGCGCTGGCCCGCGGCGCGAGCTTCGTCGCTGAGCGGAAAACCGTAATAGAGCGCGAGATAATCTTTCGCGGCGGCGATGGCGCTGCCGGATTTTTCACGGGATTGCGCGCGAAGCAAAAGTAAAATGGATTTCTGCGATGTGTGCGAATAGGCGTCCAACGCGGCAGCGGCGCTTTGCGAATTTCCCTGTGCGATGGTTGCTTCCGCGAAGGATTGCATGGCGAGATCGCTCATCACGCTATCCGGAAATTTTTTACGGAATGCGACAAGCTCGGTGATTCCATCCTCATTGCGGCCGGACTGGCGAAGGGTTTGCGCGTGCCAGAACACTGCATATTCTTCGAGACGCGATGGGCGCTGCTCGGCAGCGGCGAAATATTTCAGCGCGTCAGCTAGATGATTGTGATCCAAATTGTAGTGGCCGAGCGCGAGATTCGCATACAGACCGTATTCATCTTTCGCATGGAGCTGCGCGAATTCGATGAGACGTTGTTCGGTTGCAGCGGAAGGCTTATCGCGCAACGCGAGAGCTAGAACGTTAAGTTGCTGATCGACTTTTCCGGTGGCGGGCGCAGATGGAGCCGCTGTTTTTTTAACGGCAGAAGATTTCTTCGGCGCAGGAGTCTTCGTGGTTGACGCAGGTTTTTTCGCGGGCGGATTTTGCGTTTGCGCGTGTGTGATTGGCGCGAATGAGCCAGCGAAAATCAGCGCTGCGGCAATTATTGGAGTGCGCACTCGCGCGCGCATCGTCGTAGGTGTAAACAAATGCGCAGCCAAACGCGGCGACAGCGACGCGTCAGAATTAGAATCCATGCGGCAGATTCTACTGCTGAACTGGTTGGGACGAGTAGGGATATTCGCCAAGGGTTTCAGGATCGCCCTTGCCGAGCACTTCCACCATCCAATGATAAAAATAATCGACACCATGACCGAGTATAGGTTGAAACCTGCGTTCATATTCTTTACGTGCCTTCCCGATTTCATCTTTTAGACGAATGCAGATGTCGTGCTGCTCGCGGCCCTCTTGCACCTGCTTGGGCTTGAGCAACTGGATATCCTGCATTGAAACTTTTGCGACACGATTCGCGCGGCGATGCATTTCCTGCTGATCCTGCGGCAGAGATGCCACATCGAACGCGCCAGTGTCTGTGGTTGAGGCGCCATTGGACGGAACTTCTGCGACTGTTTCCGGGAGAGATTCCTCAATTGGCTCTTGAACTGGAAATTCCTGCTGCGGAAGAGCAGGCTCTTCCACTTCAGAAATTTCCTCTTCTTCGACCGTGGCTTCAACTTCAGCGTTATCGTATTTCGAGCCGTCGATTGTTGTTGGTGGCGGAGCGGAATAATTACTTTCGGCGGAGGAAATATCCGCGGGTTCGGAAATCGGCGCGCTTGCCGTGCTCGTGGGAACTGGAGCGGACGGCGCGGGAGCTTCGTGCGCGGGAACTGGAATCGGGCGAACAGTTTCCATTTCGCGCGGCGAGAAATCTTCTCCGCGGCGCGAAGACTGTCCAACTGATGCGATAAATCTTCCGAGAACTTCAAGCGACGCGCCGAGCGACGCGGCGGTGGACTGCGCGCGCAAAGTTGCAGACAAAGCATTCGCTGGGCGGCTGGAGCCGCACGCGGAAATCAAATCCGCAACAGCCTGATGCAATTCTTCAGACTGCCGCTGCAGGCTTTCGAGATTCGAGCGTATCGCTCGCGATACGGCTTGATCCATCGAGCTGGAATCGGGCGTCATTTTTGGCTTTCTCTCCAAAAGAAAGGAGAGACCTCTAGTTTGATTCTCGGAGGGGCGGTTGGGGTTGTCAATAAGCGGAAAGTACGTGTTTGCTAGAGCAACACTGTTTGGTTGCGTCTGGAATTAGGACCAGCAGTGGCCACGGGAGACGATAGCAAATCCGACTCGAACATTGTGTCGCCAGAAGTGGTAAAATGGAGTTGACCACGGGGGCGACACGGTTTCGACGGAAGCTGTCGCGGCTCGAAGGCATGCCGGGCACCACCTACCCGCAACCAGGTGGAAAACTAGAACTGCCAATACACAAATGGCACTGGCTGCTTAATTAATTAAGCACCCGTCTCCTTGAGCTTCACCTACGGGCTTGAATCGAGACGTCACACTGTAGGCTGGCCAAAGCGTTTCGGTCCGGAGCGCCAGGCGAGACCAATCGGACTAGCCGGCCGCATTTCTTGCTCGTTCTGAGCGCGGAAGGCGAACGGGCGGCGAGCCCGCAAGGGTTCGGCCGCACAACTGAACCGAGCTAAGCATGTAGTCTTCGTGTCGTAGGGCTTTTCGGACGGGGGTTCGACTCCCCCCGCCTCCATAATTACTATAGAATAATAGCAATATTTTACAATTAAATAGATAACCTCGACCGCCTATATCGATCAACTCTAATTCACTATTAGAGTTAGGTTCTGAGAATGGCTAAGTCCCTGCTGCGAACCCGTGACCGTAAGGGTGTAGGTGCCAGCAGGAGTGCCGCTATTGCCTCCGGTTGGTGGTGGCGGGCCACCAGTTCCCGAGCCTCCCGCGCACGATGTCATCAACATCGTAAGACAAAACATCAGAGATCCACAGAGCACACGTGTGGAAACAGTCTTCGACTTGCGCGCACTAATGAGGATTGCCGCTGCTAGACCGAGCAACGAAGCGACAGCTAGAGCATTCATCGAATTTGGGAAGCGTTTCAACCGAACGCGAATTGCACCCGGTGGTGCGATTGAGCGCGCAGTCGTAGTCACATTCACCGCAAACGCTGAAGGTGATCCGCTCAGAGTCACGGCGGAGGAAGAAGCCGAGCAAGTTGCTTGTGTCGGTGCACCGGTGCATGCGAGGACTACCGAGCCGCCGAGTCCGCCTAAGGAATTCAATTGCAAATTGTAAACCGCCGTCTGTCCCGCGGCGACGGTCGCGTTCGTCGATCCGCCGTTTGCAACACCCAGCGAAAAGTCGGCCCCCACGCCTGCCAGACTCACGATCTGTGGGCTCCCAGCAATATTGTCGATAATTGAGATTGTTCCGCTTCTGATCTTTGTAGAAATCGAGCACGTCCCACTCGGCGCGATTGGTGACGAGGAAACACAAGTATCAGTAGTGGCAAAATCCCCGGAACTATTGACTTTCGTCACGGTTAACGGCGCGCCGCCAACATTGATAAGACTCAACGATTGGGCCGCACTCGTGGAACCCACGACTTGTGGGCTGAACGTTAGGCTAGCAGGCGTCAGATTAATGTCTGGACCAACACCCGAGCCTGAAAGAGTTACTAGCAACGGCGAGGCGCTGGCAGCGGTGGCAACAGCGAGACTGCCGCTGCGGGCACCGTTCGCCGAAGGCTTAAACGAGACATTAATCGTACAGGTCGCACCAGACGGGACAACCGTAGGCTGAATGCAATTGTCGGTCTCAGCGAAGTCCCCGGAAGTTGAAATTGTGATGATGCTTAGTGACCCGTTGCCGGTGTTGGTCACGATAAGTGACTGGGGGTTGCTGGTCGTACCTACCGATTGAGTGCTGAAAGCGACCGTTGATGGCGCAAGACTCACGACTTGCGGAGGCACGGTAATCGACACAGAGACTTGAACGTTCTGTCCGCCTTGGGTGTACGTCGCAGTGACCGAGCAATTTCCAAGCCCCACTGCGGTGACGATGCCACCGGAATCAATGACTGCAACTAGAGGATTGGACGATTTGTATGCGACACTTGAAGATTCTGTCACGTCTAAAAAGCTGCCGTCAGAGAATGTGCCGAAGAAATGCAGAGGGAGCTGAGTGCCCTGCGAATCAAAAGTAAGATCCGCGCGGTCGGCTGAAATTCGCGTCGGCAAATCAGGTCTCTCGACGTCCAGGCGCGTGGGCTGAGATTGAACCATCTGTCCGTCTGGTGTCGTACCAAATGCCGTCAGAAGATACTTTCTTAGCGCAAGCTTCGACGGAACCATAATCGAAAACTGATATGGCGGCGAAGTAGAAACATTCGTAAATCCGAAAGGGTTTTGGCCAATGACCACAACTTGCGTCAGAGCTACACCGGAAACCGCCGCTACTAGGACCGATACTGATTGGCCAGGGGCAACAAGCGTGTTGTCTGCCGGTGACGTGATCTGAAGGAGGGCTGGATTCTGCTGTGCTACGGCGACCGTTGCTAGTAATAGGAAAACGGTCGTCGCCAGTACCGTCTTCCCGGGCTTGCGGTGGCGATCTGAAATGAACCAATTCATAGCGGTTCCTGGCTCATGGATTCAGTGGCTTAAACGGAGTCTGTGTGACAGGCGTATTGAGCAAATTAATCACCTGATTCACAATCTGCTGCAACACTGACTGTGAGAAATTGTTTTGATCGGTCGCACTTGGCAAGATACTTGGACCGAAGAACCCGAGGGATTCAGTGCCTCCAGAGTGTACAAATCCCGACAGCTGACAGCCACTGCATGCGCTCAGATTATTCAATTGGCTCGTTAATGGAACGATGCCATCGCTCGACTGACCGAAAACTGTGGGCCAAGCCTGTGACGTTAGATTCACTGCCAAAGGATTCTTGAAGACATCTCCGCAAACCGCTCTAATCGCGCCCGCATTGAGATCGGTGTTGAGACCGCTCAAATTGGTGGAAGCCGTCACTCCGGCGATCAGCGCCGTCGGCAAGGCACGCTCGCCTGATGCAGCGATAGATCGCAACGAGGTACTTAGAGAACCGCCAAAACCGTCCCCTTGCAAGTCACCAACGGCACCGCTCACCACTCTTCCTGATAACGTTACAGATTCCAAGGCGGGATTACCGTGCGCAGCCAACACCAACCGGACGCAACCATTCTGACTCGACAGAAGTTGACTCGCCAAGGGCGTACCCAGGTGGGGCGTGTCAATCGTAATTGCTTTATGAATGTTGCCCTGGCTAAAAGTGTTGTTGCTTAGGAAGGTCGGTAGCAATGGAAGTGTACGGGCTATGTCTCCCCCCATGCTGTGCGCCACTATATCCGCCTGGACGTCTGCCACCAGAATTCCAACGGGATTGGTGCCACTCTTAAACGCCTGAATCCAACTCTGTATTTGGTTTGAGACATCCTGCACGTTGTATCGGAAACCGAGCGCATTTGCTCGCACTCCCACTGTGAGTGGAAACGGATAACTAGGGTTAGTTGCCGAAATCAACGAACCAATGGATGAACTATAATCTACCGGCTTAACAAAAAACCGCGGGTCTGACGTGCCGTTACTAAAAAGAGGCGCGAAATCGTCCCAAGCAAATCGATCATCCCACAAACCGTGAATTAACACGACGGGAGGACGTACGATTGTGATCGGTGTGGTCGTTGTCGTTCCGGCTGATATATCGTGAACTTGGAGAGCGACGAACCGACACGGCAACTGATCGTCAGTTCCGGAGACTCCGCGGCAACTACCTGCCTTAAACGATCCGGGCACTCCGGCTGACAATCGCCCGAAATCCACTGGAGCACGATAGACTGCAAATGCATTCGGACCACTGCTAGAGTTGATCGCGACAATTGTCAAAGCGCTCTGTGAAAAATCGGTACTGCCTGGAAGATCCAATCCACCATCCTCTAAGGAGGAAGTGCTTTGCACTGACTGGGATTGGTCGTTAACGAGCGTTACAGTGAATTGATCCCCTACGCTATTCGCAGCAATCCGCACGAGAAGTTGGCTAGTCCCATCCGCAGCGATCCCTTCAACCGCTTGGCCTTGCGCGGAGAGAAGGTCTGTACCTGGAGCGCCACCGCATTGAGACGCCGGGCTAATCACTTGAGGCCCTCCACAAAGCAGCGCTGGAACAGGATCCAAGATCTCAACCTGACTAGGTACGGCAGATTGGTTCACTGTGAATATTTGCTCCGCAACAACTAGAGCGGCGGTGCGGGGACCACCGCTGACTTTGCTCGAGACGGAGTACTGTACCGCTCCATCGCCCGTGCCGGCTGCACCTGAGACCAGAGTGATCCAGGGAACCGTGCTATCGGAAGTCCATGGACAATTTGGCGCTGACGCTGTGACCGAGATACTTCCTGAACCTCCGGTCGAGGTGAAAGTTTGGGAATTTGGTGAGATCGTAAAAGTGCAGCCGGCCGATTGCTGAGTAACTGTGAATGTTTGGCCACCAATCGTCATCGTGCCCGTGCGAGCCGCCCCGCTGGTGTTCCCGTCGACGGAATACACGACGGTGCCGTGGCCTAGTCCAGTCGCCCCTGAGATAATGGATATCCAAGAATTATTACTGGATGAGCTGTAGGTGCAATTCGACCCCAATTCTATTACGTCGACTGAGTCAGTACCTCCGGTTGCATCGAACGATTTGGTAGTCGGCGAGATTCCAAATGTGCAGACAGCGGACACTTGACCGAAAGCCACGGAGACTCCGCCCTCATTGGCAAAGCCGAAGCCCGCCTGTCCGCCGCCAGTGAAAAGCATAGTGCCAGATAAGGGAGATGTTAATACCCCTTCGCAAATCGTGCCGGTGTTCGGACCATTCGGTTCGACTGTTATGGAACAATCCGGAAAGTTAGCGCTAAAGTGAATTCCACAGAGTGGTATAGCTGCGGTCGCAACAACAGGGATATGGATGGGCAGCGGACCTGGCGGGACTAAAACCGCCAAACTCTGCGGTCCGAGTGATATTACATTGGATCCAGGAAAAGAAATAGAAATGGAATTGCCACTACAGTCAACTGCCTTTGCCGGAGTCGCGCAGACCCCGAAAATGAATACAACAGCTATGATTTGAAGTGCGCGATACCACGCTAATTTTGATAGCAGTGCTTTATGGCTCTTTAGAACATCTGAGTAATCGGAATGCACTGGACACGACAAGCTGTCGAATGAATAGTCAACATTAGACCGGAGATTCATATGTAGAATCCGTAAGATATACTTCCAACCTCGCGACAACCGACGCTATAAGAGCCATTAATAATAGTCAAGAATAATACCCTCAGACGCTTTATATCTTTGGATCCCGCAAGTTCCTATGCCGATGGTTCAGACCGAGAAACTGGCAGACCAATTCCCAGTAAACTCCGAGCGACGATGTTTAATCTGCGCTGACAGGGACATCATTCCGAAGTCCGTTGAAGAATGGTCATCCGTATCTATATTCATTGGACCTATCGCACGGGACCTTTCCCTAGCTACACGCAATTGTCGAACTTGTGACAGTCGACTGGCTGTTAATGCGACGTGGTCGCTCGTGAAATACTGAATCCGACTTCATACCTGTCAGCGACGTACGCACCGTGTACACCGATTCGCCAAATTCGGAGCGCTGTGCGTTTTGAACGCGTCAGGTTTTCAATAAGTTGTTTGTCTTCAACACGTCGATTGTCGAATCGCGTGATACCGATTCATGTGTATACCACAGAATTCTAGACTCGCATCCTCTTTCAATTTCTCGACTTGGTTCCTGACTCGGTGTTCTTTCGTGGAATTGAGGTTGCGATCTGAAGGGAGTCGTAGTGCCTGCCCTTCGTAAGGTAGCTCGGTTCACAAAGGCCTGACTTCATTTAGAAAATCCATTGGTCGGTTTGTTGCTGGGAGGCGAAGGTATTACCACTGACTACAATTATTGCCATATGATGCGGCGATTTCAACAGTGCCTGAAATTGGAGTGACACCGAGAGAGTTCTTCTGTGAAGCGTGGGATTTCATGCTCTCGTCGTGATTCGGTTCCCGTTCTGGCAGTTTGATTTTCTGTGTTCCAGATACGTTCCAGTTGGACGCAATTTCTGAGGTTCGTGCGTTTCGTGCGTCTAACATTTTCTGTAAGTTACACATTCTAAAGGGGGCCAACATATTCCGACTCCCCCCGCCTCCATTTTTACCGTATATTAATGTTACTTATAAATTATAATTGACAATCCGTTACGACTTCCCTTCCATCTCGCACGCTACTTTCCGAGTCACCTTTAGAGTGCGGGTTACCGGTTTACGAACTTTGCTTGTCGGGGTAGAATCCGGGCGCATTCGGAGATTAGCCGATGAGCCATGTTCTTGGAGCCAAGTTCCGTCCTACTGAAGTGTCCCTCTGCCGTTATCGTCGCTACCTAGGGCTCTTGGGACTCCAGGCGCTGGTGCTGGCCGCCGCTTCTCACTTGCTGATGGGTCAGTCGGCCGCCCCATCTCCGCGCGTGGGTCCGGTTCATGGTGTGCTTGTGTTAGATGGAGGGCCGGAAGCAACCCCAGCAGTTGCGCAGCGTTTCGTCGAACTCGCCGGTGGCGATCACGCGCGGATTGTGCTGATTCCCTCCGCTGCAGGCGATGAGTTCGCGCGGGATCCTGCAACGCTGGTATTGTATCGAAAACTTTTTGGACCAAAGTGCTGCACCATTCTCCACACCACGCAGCGTTCGATTGCCGACAAACCGGAGTTCGTGGAACCTTTGTCCACCGCTACCGGTGTTTGGGTGGTGGGAGGTCAGACGAACGTCCTGCCTGATATCTATTGGCATACCGCGACAGAACGCGCCTTGAGAGCGCTGCTTGAGCGAGGAGGTGTCGTTGGTGGAAGTTCTGCGGGAGCAGTCATTCAGGGATCTCAGATTCCGACAGTACATCGCGATAACGGCTTCGGTCTGTTACGCAATACACTCATCATCGCACATCTGAACCGTAACAATGCTAGGGGAATACTCGTCGGCGCGGTTGCAGAAAATCCCCAAATCATCGGTATCGGGATTTCGGAAAAAACGGCTGCTATTGTGACTGGAGATCAGCTTGAGGTCGCTGGCGAGGGCGATGTGGTGATTGCGGACGGCCAATCACATGAAGGAAAACCGTTTCTCGTGCTGGGACCTGGAGCGCGCTTCGAGCTGAAGCCTCGCGGGCGCGATGCTTATCGGAAATGAATGCGGTGTACACGCCACGTACACCGATCCGCCAAATTCAGAGGATTCTGCGTTTTGGGCGCGTCGTATTTTCAATAAGTTGTTTGTTTTCAACACGGATACATATTCCGACTCCCCCCGCCTCCACTTTTTGCAATACTCCGTATAGGGTTATAGATGATTGTTCCATGCAGAGCTGTGGTTTTTGCGCGTTCGTCTGTGTAATCTTTCGAGACCTTTATTGTCTCGCATGTCGAAGATTCTTGAAGGCTTACGCGCCGTTGTGCTTATTACTCATTCGGCCGTGGGGCTTTCCACCAGTTCGGCCAAACCGAATGGCGCGAGGGGACGCAATTGCCTCTCGATAATAAATCGCGCTGCTCTGTCCTCGCCACTCAACGCGGCCAAATTGCAACGCATCCTGAATTGTCCCCGTTTTAATCCATGAAGAAATGCTCGAAAACGGCGGAGCCCGCTGATGCGCTGGGGTTGAACGCCTTTACAGAGAAAGTGCCTAACAAATGTCGAATAAGCGTGGTCGTTGATGAGTTTCAGGAAGTAGGCCTGGTTGAGCCGTTCAGCCGGAATTAGGTGAGTTACTGTAAGCTGCGGAAAGATGCCGAATCCACAGCCAGCCCACACGGAAACCGTCGAAAACATATCATCCCCGCCGCAAAACAATTCGCCTCCAACGCGATCCAAGGGAATTGTGGCGTCCAGGTTCCCAACGAATTTGACGTATGCGTCAGCTACGGGGCGCCGGACACATAAGCCAATTCCCCATGGAACCGCTTCAAATTCATTCATCTCGCTGCTCCAACGGGGAGACGGAACGCTTCTTATCGCGAGTTTGTGCAATAGCGGACATATCTCGGGAGGCGGAGCAACATCAAACTCCGGATCAATGCTGCCGGCGCCAAAGGTTCCCAGGCCGAGATGCTCACTCTGAATGGCACAAACATTCTCGAGATAGTCCGGTGCGGGTAAGTTATCGTCGTCGAAGAAAACAAGAATGTCGCCGTGGGTTTCGCGGATGCCACGCAACCGAGCAGGCGTAAGCCCTAGTTTCTCCTCGCGAACATGTCGGGCTCGAGGATGCCAGGACAAGTCCCAGCTATCCGCTAGCTTTTTGTCGCTTGCATTGTCAACGAGCAATAACTCCCAACCATCCTTAGGAAGCGTTTGGGCGCGAAGCGACTTGAGCACTCGGCCCAGAAAGGCGTGCCGAGGGTTTCGAGTGCAAACGATGACTGATAGTTCGGGCATGGCCTTAGACACCTGACCTTCTGATGAATCACCTTTCCGGATAGTTTCAAAGATTCTTGCTGCAGGGGCCCAAAGTTCTATGTGCTACTATACAGGTAGTGTTAGGCTAGTCAAAATCCATAACCCGCACGAACACAGTGGCATGGAGCTATGCCAGTTCGCTATGATCCACCGCCCTCCGGAACTAAAAGCAGATGAATGAAATAAAGACAATCAAGAACCTCTACCCGCTGCTTGGACGCCGCAGGTGGGGCTTCTTGGGCATCATCCTGCTTGGACTGCTGCAGTCTTTATCCGAAGGAGTCGGCATCGGGCTTCTAATCCCTTTGCTGGGCGGTTTGGTCGGCGGATCCCAATCTCAAGGCAAAACCCAGTGGCTGGTAAATAAGATCGGCAGTCTCTTCCAAAATATCCCTCCGGACCGAAGACTCACTGTAATCGTCGCGTGCGTCTTTGGCGCCGTTATTGCCAACGCAGTGCTCAGCTATCTGAATACCATCCTATTCGGATGGGTAAACGGCAATATTGGACACAATCTGCGACAGAGGATTTTTGGGCAATTGCTGCACGTCAATTTCGGCTACATCGAGCGGGATCAATCCGGACGTCTGCTAAACCTTCTCGCGTCAGATTCGTGGCGAGTTCACGACGCCCTTGTGATCCTGGTCGGTCTGATGGTTACAACCAGCACGGTGGCCGTCTACATCACGCTTCTGTTCCTCATGTCGTGGCGGATGACGTTGTTGGTAGCGGCCGCAACGCTGGTGATCTCGGGTGTTGTCCGGCTGCTTACCAGAAGTGCCCGCGAAGTCGGTAAGGCAGTGACGAAGACTAATTCGGAACTCGCAAACCGTATGGTGGAAGGAATCGATGGCATGAAAGTCATTCGGGCCTTCGGCAGAGAAGGCTACGAGCAGAACCGATTCGACCTGGCTTCTAACCGGCTCCGGCGAATAATGCTTCGACTCAACTACATCGATGGAGTTGTGCATCCCGTGTACGAAATACTGGGAGCACTTCTCGTTTTAGTCATTCTTATATTTGCGACGCCGAATCCTGGTGCAAGTTCTGTTTTATTGGTTTTCGCCTTCGTGCTGTACAGGATCCAGCCACGCGTCAAGGAATTCGATTCGTCGCGCGTCCGGCTGGCGTCGCTATCACCTTCGGTGGATGAAGTACTTTCATTTCTCAATACGCAAGATAAACAGTTTGCGTCTTCGGGCAGTATCACTCATTTGGGGCTCGATGGCGGCATCGTGTTTGACGGCGTTTCTTTTAAATACAATTCGGCGGACGATTCCGCGCTTTCTAACGCTTCCTTCACGATTCCAGCGGGCAAGACGACGGCGTTCGTGGGACCGTCGGGTGGCGGAAAATCGACCGTAATGAAGCTGCTTCTGCGATTCTACGATCCGACGGGTGGAAAAATTATTCTGGACGGACATCCTCTCGCCGATTTCGATCTCGAATTTTGGCGCAGTCAGATTGCCGTGGTAAGCCAGGACGTCTATCTTTTCAATGCGTCAGTGCGAGAAAACATTGCCTACGGAAGACTTGATGCCACTGAGGACGAGATCGTTGAGGCAGCTCGAAAAGCCGACGCCCACGATTTCATCGACCGACTGCCCAACAAGTACGACACCATCCTCGGTCATCGTGGAATGCGTCTGTCCGGCGGGCAGCAACAACGGATTTCTTTGGCTCGGGCAATCGTACGGAATCCGCGGATTCTGATTTTGGACGAGGCTACGAACGCGCTCGATAGCATTTCCGAAGAGTGGATACAGGAAACGCTAAACAAATTACGCGAAGACCGAACGGTGATTATGATCGCTCATCGACTGTCGACGATTGAGCGCGCCGATCAGATCATTGTCATTGAGAAAGGCAGAATCCAGGAATGCGGCAAACTTGCAGACCTGGTAAAAGCTGGCGGACTATTCGCAAGGCTATATCACCTTCAGCATCGACCATCCCTTGTTCAAAATGGGTGACGTGCCTAACGTGCGTTACTCCCTATTCGACGTCGATTTAGCGCAACCGTTAGACGATTTGCATTTGTCCCCCGGTGATGCAGGATTCGCGGTTCTTGTGCGCCGCAACGGTGTTCCGCTTGGATTTTTGATGGAGCAGGCAAACGGAATTGAACACATCGGGGCGGGAGAGCTATGCCGGCTGATCACCGCCGAGGTAGGAGAGAAAATTATCGCTGAAGCGATACGTCAGGAAATTACGCCAACATACGCCACAGGTCCGCTTCCTCTTCTCACGATTGCCATTTGCACGAAAGATCGGCCCGCGGGAGTCGAACGGCTTCTCTCGTCGCTAAATGAGCAGGAATCTGCGCTCCCGGTGGGTAGCGCAGGCATTGAAATTCTCTTAGTTGATAATGCACCGTCGGACGAACGTACACGCGAGCTTGCAGCGCGATATTCGCAGGTGCGATATGTCCGAGAAGTTCGTCCCGGACTGAACTTTGCCCGGAACCGTGCGTTGAAGGAAGCGCGCGGCGAGATTCTAGCCTTTCTCGATGACGACGTATTCACTGATCAACACTGGTCAGCCGGACTGGCGGCCGCGTGGACAGAAAATCCCGAGGCCGGAGCGTTTACCGGGCAAGTCTTGCCGATGGAATTGGAGACAGAAGCGCAGATTGTTTTTGAACGGCGCTGCGGATTCCGCCACGGGTTTCACCGAATCCGCTACGGAGCCGTTTTCCCGGGCAATGCTTTGTATCCGGGCGGCTGCGGAATTCTCGGTGCCGGCGCGAATATGGCTTTTAATGTTGAAATGCTTCGAGAGATCGGAGGTTTCGACGAAGCATTGGACACCGGCACAGCTGTTCCGGGCGGCGGTGATCTGGACATTTTCTATCGCGTGATTCGGGCGGGCTATACGTTGGTTTACGAGCCGCGCTTTATGGTTTTTCACCAGCATCGGCGCGATATGAAATCACTTCTTCGCCAGTACCGCCGAAGCTGGGGGCTTGGTTTCATGTGCTACGTTTCCAAGTGCATAAAACACGATCCCGAGCGGCGGCCGAAATTGAGACGTCTTATTTCGTGGTGGTACGTCAATAATCTGCAGAGTATTTATAGGAATTTTAAGAAGAAAGTTCAGGGGAAAACTCACCTTCCGCCGTCGATTTTTCTGGGAGAACTTTGGGGCGGTACCATTGGCTTATTCGGCGGCTACGCCCGGTCGCTTCGGCGGACAGAAGAAATTCGGAAGCGCTTCCCGTGATGGAAACTTCTGTGTCGCCGGCACTGGAAGTGGTCATCTGCACTTACAACAATGCCGCAATGCTGGATAGGGTGCTCAACGCGCTCGCTCGCCAAGTGCCTTGCGAGAATCCCCGTTGGACCTGTCTGGTAGTAGATAACAACTGCACTGATGAGACGCAGAATGTTGTCTTCAAATACGTCAGTAGCGGAAACGTCCCGGGTCTGCGATCCGTACGGGAACCTGAACAGGGATTAACACCGGCTCGCCTTCGCGGCATGCAAACATCAAAAGCGAAATGGATCGCATTTGTGGATGACGATTGCTTTCTCGAACCAGACTGGGTTGCACAGGCGATCTCTTTCACTGAACGACGTTCTACAGTTGGAGCTTTCGGAGGACGGGTAATTCTGGATTGGCAAGTCGAGCCGCCCGACTACGCGCGCAACTTCGGGTACTGCTTCGCCGAACAGAATCGTGGCGATACCGAACAACAAGTTCCATTTCTTGCGGGTGCGGGACTCGTGGTAAATCGAGAAGCTCTTGCAGTGTGTGGATGGATCGACGGACCGCTCGTCGCTGATCGTGTCGGGAAAAGTCTCGTATCTGGCGGCGACGTTGAAATAGTTTTGCGAATCGCAGGCGCTGGACATGCGCTTTGGTACGCGCCGCGTTGCATACTGCACCATCAAATTCCCACGTGGCGGACCACTAAACGCTACCTGAAAACGATGAACCGGAACCTTGGTGTCAGCCAGTCACTAGCGGACGCACTGGTCAGCGAAGGAACTGTTGCGCAATGGTTTTTCCGGTCGATTCTGGCACTAGGTAAACAAACTCTGGGTCTCGCGGGGCTCGCCCTACGAATAATCCGCCGATCGAAGTCGATGACAGATTTCTCGATTCAGACGAGTTTCGTATTCGGCCAATTACAGGGCATTTGGCGGATATTCTGCATGTCACCGAATCGGCGGAGAGAGCTGCTGGGCCGTGCTCACCGTTCGCCGGGAAAAATTGTGTCTCAACAAAGTGAATCGTCATGAGTGAATTTCTACCCTGGAAGATTCAACATGTAACATTGCGAAAACCTCTTCCCGAATTGAGCTCTGAGGCTGGATTCGGCGGAATCTTTGTCGTGTTTTGGTGCGACGATATTCCGGTGGGACAGCTCATGATCCCCGCGCCACTATTGCCGATCACTCCTGCTCAGTTCGCAACGATCGTGCCGCCCCGCATTGCGAAAGCGGTAGGAGACAGAATTTTCGCCGGCTGCTTTCAAGACTCACCGCCTGCTGAATCGCAAAAGCACGCGACAATGCAGGCCGAATATCTGACTCAACTACTTGAGTTGAAGAACCCTCTCGAGTCTTGCAGCCGAAGTATACTTTCTTCCGCATCTGCTGACTCCGATTCTGCAGCGTCACCCGTTTCGATTGTGATTTGTACGAGGAACCGGCCGGAGGCTCTGAAAAAATGTCTCGCGTCTCTTCGGAAACTCTCGCCGCAACCGACTGAAATACTTGTGGTCGATAACGATCCTTCGTCAGGCGTCACGCCGGAAGTAACGGCTTTGTTTCCAGAAGTCCGATGCATTTCCGAGTTGAAGCCGGGCCTGAGTGCCGCTCGAAACACAGGCATTCGCAACACCACAGGAAAAATCATCGCCTTCACCGACGATGACGTGACGGTTCACCCTCGTTGGGTCGCCGCGATCCGGCGAGTGTTCGACGATCGTAACGTTGTCGCCTCTACAGGGTTGGTGCTTCCGGCCGAGCTTGCGACGCGCGCGCAGTTTGCCTTTCAGGGAAATGGCCTCGGATGGAACATGGATTATCTCGCGATTGATTTCGACCAAAAGTTTTTCCAGGACAATCTGAAAAGCGGAGTTCCGGTTTGGCGAATTGGCGCGGGCGCGAATATGGCATTCCGGCGCGAAGTTTTTTCGAGCGTTGGTTTCTTCGACGAGCGTTTGGGAGCCGGCGCTGCGGGATGCAGTGAGGATTCTGAAATTTGGTATCAGATTCTAGCGGCGGGACAGAGTTGTCGCTATGATCCAGAGGCTGTCGTCTTTCATACTCACCGCTCGGACGCAAACGGACTCTCGGAGCAGGCTTTCAGCTATATGCGAGGCCATGTGTCGGCATTGTTATTTCAATTCGACCGCTACAAGCATTGGGGAAATATCTATCGCGCTTTGGTGGTGCTCCCACGCCACCTCATGACGCTCGCTTACCGATCTTTGAAGCTTTCAATTGCTCGTACTTTCATGGATCCCGAAAAAGAATCGTTCGAGCCACCGCTGGGGCCGCAGATTCAAGGGTATTTTGCGGGATTTGCATACTATCTGCGTCACCGGCATTTGCCTCCGGATCCGACGGCGTCGAGAACATCGAGGTTCGCATGAGTGCTTACAAGAGTTCCCTTTCAACGTTCTTGTCACATAATCCGTTCGAGTCGCCGCGAACCTTTGGCTTTTTCTGTCGCGAGAAAATGCGCGCTATTCATAGAGTCGCGCCGGATTCGCCGCTCACGGAAATTCTTGAACTCGGCGGCGGACGAAGCGGACTAACGCGGCTCTTATATCCGAATGCGCGGATCACAAATTTGGACATGGAGCCTTCGTTTGCGAATGCACCGTGCAATCTTCAAGAGGGCGTTCGTTTTGTTTGCGGTGACGCGACTCGGCTGGAATTCGACGATGCCTCATTTGACGCAGTCACAATGTTCGACGTGCTTGAGCACGTGCCCGACGACGCAAAAGCTATTTCCGAAATGCTGCGGGTCCTGAAACCGGGCGGCTGGTTCCTGATAAGCGTGCCAAACGAACGCTGGCGTTTTCCTTACTACAGTTTCATGAAGAATATTTGCCCCAGCGAGGAAGAAAAATTTGCCGAGTGGGGACACGTGCGCCGCGGATATTCTCTCGCGCAACTTTCAAATTTAGTTCCGATCCCGCGCGAACGCTCCGCAACTTTTATTTCTCCAATCACAGTTCTTTGTCACGACTTTGCGTTCTCTAATTTGTCGTCACGAACGCGGCGCGCGATCTGTCTGGCGCTCACGCCAATTACCTGGACCGGATATGCACTCCACGCGCCGGGTAACAAGGGTACGGAGAAAGCCTCGGCGTGGCGAAAATCATAAGACATCAATGACGACGAGCCAATCGATAACGGCCGCGTCATCCCGCACCGCCAAAGTCTCGCGTTTCTCTCCGAAGATCGCCTTCTTGCCGTGGGGCGATGTTATCGAAGATTTTCTTAGTGGAATTGGAATTTCAATCGACGATTTTGTAAACAAAATGAGCGGCGGCTGGCTGTTCGGATATATCGAAGCGCTTCGGCTCCGAGGAATTCAAAGCACAATCTTCTGTTTTTCAGAAAGCGTAAATGAAACAGTTTACAGAACACACAAAGCCACCGGCGCGCGAATCGTCTTGTTGCCGCCGTCCTCCATATATCGGAAAATTCGGCGCAATATTAAAAATCCATACGGTCTAACCACCGAAGAAATGTTCGGCCCAACTAGAGGAGTGGCGCGCTACGGTTGGCGCGTGATGCGCCACATAACGCCTTATTTGGCAACGCCGGTAATGCCGCTGGCCGATGAAATTCGCAAAGAGGGGTGCTCCGCAATTGTTTGCCAGGAGTATGAGTCGCCGCGATTCGACGCATGCGTGGCAGTCGGAAAACTTCTTGGAATTCCAGTCTACGCGACGTATCAGGGTGGGAATTGGCAGCAAAGGAGTCGCTTAGAACGAGTGATACGGCCGCCGACCATCCGCGGCTGCAATGGTTTGATTATCGGCTCTTCCGCTGAAGCGGCTAGAGTTCAAAAGTGTTACGGAGTTCCCTCCGGCAAAATTTCCAAGATTTTCAATCCACTGGATTTTTCGGAATGGCGAATTGGCTCACGGCAGGACGCGCGTCGCAATCTTGGAATTTCTGATGTAACTCGAGTCGCGGTCTGGCATGGCCGAGTCGATATCCATACTAAAGGCCTGGATATTCTATTGGAGGCGTGGAACATCGTTTGTTCTTCACGTCCGGAACAGGATCTTCTGTTGCTTCTTGTAGGAACGGGAAGCGATGCAGAAAATCTAGCGGAAATGATTCGGAGGATGCAGGTTCCACACGTTCGATGGCACCGTGATTACATTTTGGACCGCGCGGAGATGCGTCAATTCCTAACCGCCGCGGACGTGTACGTGTTTCCGTCAAGACGGGAAGGTTTTCCGGTCGCGCCATTGGAAGCGATGGGGTGCGGATTACCTGTCGTCGCATCTTCCGCGCCCGGAATTATCGACATCTTCGATGAGGGCGAAAAATCGGGAGGAATAGTTGTGCCGGTCGGCGATGCGATAGCTCTGGCAACAAGTCTGGGGCGACTCTTTGATGACGACACTGTTGCACGCGCACTTGGCGTACGAGCTCGATTGCGTATCGTGCAGGCGTTCTCATTGAAAAATGTTGGCGAGCAGCTCAAAAGGTGTCTCAGCGAGCGAGGGGCAATCTGAACAAAAGCGAATACGCTAATTCAGTGCCCAGAGTGTCGATGTGACTGCTCGGCGAAGACGGAGTTAGACGAGTTGGCAAGAACCGATTCGGACGTTGCCATTGCCCAACGTCAGTTCTTCTTCAGCGGTTCCGGAATGCAACCCCATTCAATTAATCGTGTAAGTGTGCGCACCACTCCCAACCGTCTCGGTCTTATTATTCGGCAACGTGACAGTTGCCGTTGTGTTCGCGGGAATGGTGATTGTGAAGCGATGATCGCTTTGCTTCCAGTCGGAAATGATTGTGCCGTAGGCGGAGTCGTATTCGGTGTGAAGTTGTGGAAGCGCGGGATCGAAATGTGGGTGAACCGTGAGGTGATGATAGCCGGGGCCGGTTGCGTCAGTGTCGATGCCGGCGGCGCGGCGATAGACCCACGCCATTACTGAGCCGAAGGCGTAGTGATTATAGGAATTCATGGAAGGATCTCCGGTGTCTCCATTCCACCGCTCCCACCAAGTGGTGGCGCCCATTTTCACCATGTAGCCCCAGGAGGGATAAGTGTCGGAGAGAAGAAGTTTGAATGCTAAATCGGAGTGACCATTTTCATCGAGCACTGAAAGTAGAAACGGAGTGCCGAGAAATCCTGTAGTGAGATGGTTGCCGTGCTCTTCGATATTTTTCACGAGGCGATCGACTAGATTTGCACGGAGGGATGGCGTCGCGATTCCCGTGAAAATTGTGGCGAGGTATCCGGTCTGCGTGTCTCCTGCGACGGTGCCGTCATTTTTTACGAATTCTTTGCGATAGGCAGCGGCGATGTTATCGAATTGTTGCTGATACTTTTCGGCGTCGGCTGTGCGATGGAGACCGCTCGCCATTTCCGACATTTCGCGGACGATGAGCGCCCAATATGCGGTGTCGATTAATGTTTTTGGAGTGTTCTGATCGGGAGCGAGCCAGTCTGCGTAATTATTTCCGAGAGCGTTACGCCGGACGTAGTCGGGATTATTTTTCAGAATGAAATCCATCCAGCGTTCCATCGCAGGCCACGATTGCTCTACGAGTGTTGCGTCATCGTATTGCAACCATGCGGCGTACGGAATGAAAACGCCGGCGTCGCCCCAGCCCGGCGCGCCCGGAGCCGGGCCAAGAACATTTGGAGAAACATTGGTGAAAGCGCCGGCGTCGGTCTGGGCGTCGGTAACATCGAGCATGAATTTTCGCGTGAACGCGGCAATATCAAAATTAAATGTGCCGGTGCGCCAGAAAGCTCCGGCGTCGCCCATCCAGCCGAGGCGCTCGTCGCGTTGCGGACAGTCGGTGGGAATTGAAACGAAATTTCCGCGCTGTCCCCATGCGCCGAGTTCATTCATTTTGTTTAGCGTTTCGCTGGAACTTGAGAGGCGCACGGATGCAACGGCTGGAAGACTGTTAAATACGAGGCCTTCGACGGTTGAGAGTGTGGGCGGAGTTGGTGCGGTGCCGCTCACGTAGGAAAATTCTACGTAGCGAAAACCGTGGAATGTGAACGCGGGAGTCCAGGTTTCGTCGCCTTCACCGGAGAGAGCGTAGGTGTCGGTCGCGTCGGCATTGCGAAGATTTTCGGTGTAGATGCTGCCATCGGGATTGATGCGCTCTGCATAACGCAAACGCACGACTGCGCCGCGCGGACCGCGAACGTGGATGCGAATATTTCCGACCATATTTTGGCCTAAGTCGAAAACGGCGGGATGTTTTTCGTTTGCAGGATCGAGCTTGATAGGATGAAGAGTGATTGAGGAATTGATCGGCAAATCTGGTTGAGCGGTGAGAGCCATGGTGCTATCGGGCGGCGCGCCGGTGACGACTGGCGTCCAACGCGTCGCGTCGAACTTCGGCGTGCTCCAGTTTTGAGGTGCGAGGCGCGCGTCATAGGATTCGCCGCCATAAATTTCGGAGAAAGTTATTGGCGCGGGCGCGGTGAGCCAGCTTGGATCTGTGACGATCGTCTGATGCGTGCCGTTTGCGAATGTGAGTTCGAGTTGCGCGCGCAAAAGATTTGGTCCTGGCATTATGCGAACGCCGGCCCACGTCATTGGCGAGCTGTACCATCCGCCGCCGAGCAAAACTCCGATGGAGTTTGCGCCACTGCTGACGAGTTTCGTGACATCGTAAGTTTGATAGAGCACGCGCTTGTGAAAATCTGTCCAACCTGGTTCGAGCAGAGTGTTAGGCGCAATGGATTTTCCGTTGATGAATGCTTGATATGCGCCGAGTGCAGTGATGCTGAGCCGCGCTGCGCGAATCGGATTGTCCACGCTGAAATTTTTGCGCAGGAGTGACGCGTCGGTGGTGACGCGGTCCGGTCCCGGAATAGCTTGCTGGCGATCTGTGCCGATGCCGAAGTGAAGAGCGAGAGGGCCGACTGTTTGCGCGGATTGCCACGAGGCATCGGGAGTAGTGCGCACTTGCCACTGCTCGTTCGTAACGATGCGATCTTCCTTACCGTCTGCATGCGTGATACGGATTGATGCGGCAAATGCTGAAGGAGATGTTGCTGGCGGCGCGCCTGCTCGATGCGAAATTACTTCCACGGAAATTTCGTTATCACCGGCGTGAAGAAGCTGCGCGATTTCTTCGCGATCGAAGGCGCCCCAGTCGTTGTGACGGCCCGTGACTTTCCCATTCACGCGAGCAGTAAACTGTCCGCGGGCGAGAACGTGAAGACTTGCTGCGATGGGGGCGTTATCGAGATGCAAATGATATTGAAAAAATGCGGGCGTGGTGGACGGTACATGCATTGCATCCAAATTCGGAAGCCAGATCCAGCGAATCGAATTCATTTCCTGTTCAGCGATTGGATCTTTGCGAGTAATCCACTGCGCTTTCCAGTCTGCGGCGTTCAGAAGTCCGGTTTCAAACCAAGATTCGGCGGAGGTGGACTGAATTCCTTCGTCATCCCAGGTGACTACTTTCCAGACGTAGCGTTGCTGTGACTTGATTGCCGCGCCGCGGTAAGTGATGTTCACGGATTCCGAAGATTTAATTTGACCCGAGTCCCATGCGTCTGCTTTGCCGGGAAAAAGATTCTTCGCATCAGTCGCGACAAGAACTTCGTAGGCGGACTGCATCCAGTTTGGAGTCTTCGCGTCGCTCTGCCAGGAGAATGTCGGGCGCAGCGTGTCGATGCCAAGCGGAGTTGCTAGCGAGTTGGTGCGAAGATGAATCGGGCCAGCGTGAACAACCTGAGCTGTGATGAATAGTGTTAGGAGAAATATTCCGAGCTTAGGCATATGGTTTCGTTTCGTAGAGCGTTTCGCGTCGAACATTTGGAGTACGCAGATTCTACGAGAAGGAATCACGGCGAGGCAATTACTTTCGGTTAGTGTGGAACCGATCTCAACTTAAGTGTCGCTACGCGGAAAGGTCTTTGGCTCCGCTCAGAATGAGAACTTCTGCGGGGAAACTTATTCCGCGATCCGTGGAGTATTCACGAAAAGCTTCGAGCGCGAGACGCTTTACTTCTGTGCTTTGCTGAGTGGAAAGAGCGGCGAGTTTTTTAGGAAGCGCCTCAGAGATTTCACATCGTAACGTCCAGAATTCTTCTACTGAGACTGGCGCTTCAATTTGGAATTTCAAGATGCGCTCGGTTGGAGTCGCAACGCCGGCTTGAGAAAACAACGCCAGCAATTTTCCGGGGCTGGCGAAACGGAATGCGTCGGGAGCGTCCTGCTCGATCGGGGTGGGATCGACAAAACGATCAATGATGTTCGAGAGAACATAGAAAAACGGATTTCTTTCGGCGCTCGACCAGACAGCCAGGGCCAGCTTCCCTTTCGGCTTCAACACTCTCAACATTTCTCGAACGCCTTCGACAGGAGCGGGGAAAAACATTACTCCGAACCGGCTGATTGCGGCGTCAAAGGTTGCGTCTGGGAACGGCAACTGATCCGCGAAGCCGACTTCAAATTTAGCATTCTTCAATTCGAGATGGTCTGCTGCCCGACGCGCGGCGGCAACCATATCGGGAATCGGATCCACTCCGAAGACTTTCCCTTCCGTGCCGACCAATGCGGCTACCGACAGCGCGGGCTCGCCCGGACCTGTGGCAACGTCGAGAACCGTTTGACTCGGGGCAATTTGTGCATCCACGACAAGCGCTCGCGTAACCGATGCAAACATTTGGCGGATAACTTCGTGATGCTTTTCCCAGAACGGAGCAGAATTGCTCCATCTATTTATAACTTCATTGTCAGGCGGAGTTGGCATTGGTATGCAAGTTGCGCGCCGATTCGCGCACGATGACTCGGACGTCCACTGGCCGCTCGCGGCTGAGTGGACGTCCAATTTTTGTAACTGTTATTTTGGCTGCGGAACGATACGAATATAGGGCCGCGGAGCCTTCCAGCCGTTCGGATATTTCTGCTTGGCTTCATCGTCCGAAACGTTTCCAGAGATGATCACGTCATCGCCGTTTTTCCAATTCGCTGGAGTGGAAACCTTGTGCTTGGCGGTGAGCTGAATCGAATCGACCACTCGCAGCACTTCGTCGAAATTGCGGCCCGTGCTCATGGGATAAGCGAGCATGAGCTTTACCTTCTTATCAGGACCGACAACGAATACGGTGCGCACGGTGGCGTTCGTTGCGGCGGTGCGGCCTTCGGAAGTGTCTCCTGCGTCGGCGGGCAACATGTCATATAATTTCGCGATCTTCAGTTCTGGATCGCCAATCATTGGATAGGTCACCTTGTGGCCCTGAGTTTCTTCAATGTCCACGGCCCACTTGGCGTGACTGGTTACCGGGTCAACGCTCAGTCCAATAATTTTGACATTGCGCTTATCAAATTCAGGCTTTAGTCCGGCCATATAGCCGAGCTCCGTGGTGCACACGGGAGTGAAATCCTTCGGGTGTGAAAACAAAACGGCCCAGCCATCACCAATCCATTCGTGGAAGTTGATTGTGCCCTGCGAGGTTTCGGCGGTGAAATTCGGAGCTTCGTCATTGATGCGCAGCATGGTGTTCTCTCCTGAAAGAAAAATAGATTCCGAGGTAGTTCATTCCCGATTTGCTTTTCGATTTCCGACGTATGGCCCGTTTGGTGAGTGGATTGCAAAATTTTAGAAGTAATGCGCGCAATTTGCAAATGCAGAACATGCCGTTCTGCCATTTGCTTGACAGGCCGCGCGCGCTGTCCTATGTTCAGCGGCATCCTACGGGATGGAGTTAATATTTCGTCTCGACATTTGCAATCGCCTCCGAGGAAAACGAATTGAAAAAAATTATCGCAGCCGCCGTTTTGTCCGTGTGCGTTTTCTGGGGCATTGGCCGAGCGCAAGAGCCGCACAAAGCTGATTTCGCCGCCGATGTGCAGCCGATATTCAAATCGAAATGCTGGATCGCCGCAGCGATGCAATGCGCGGCGGCACGATCGCTGTGATTGGCCCGGGGAATAGCGCGGGCAGCCGACTATTTTTGCGCTTGAGCGGCGGAGAGTACGGTCTGCAGATGCCGCCGACCGGCCCGTTGAGCGCCGCCGAATTAAACATTATTAAGGACTGGATTGATCAAGGTGCGCAATGGCCTGACGCGCTTTCCGGCGAAACCGCACCTCCGCCACCGGATGCAATTGCCGGCCAAATGCTGGACGCCCTTCGACGCGGTGATCGCGCGGCATTTCAAAAATTAATTCACGATAATCCCGGCAACATTAATAAGAAGGGTCCCGCAGGATCGACTCCTTTAATGTACGCGGCGCTTTACGGCGATGTGGATTCCGTGCGCCAACTTATTAAATTGGGCGCCAATCCGAATCTTCAGAATGAAGCCGGCGCAACGGCGCTGATGTGGGCGACTGACAATCTAGAAGTCGTAACGGAGTTAGTGAATCACGGCGCGGACGTGAACGCGAAGTCCGGCGACTCGCGGACTCCGCTGTTGGTCGCTTCAAGCCGATATGGCGCGGCGCCAGTCGTAAAATTTCTTTTGGATCACGGCGCAAATCCTTCGGCACACTCGCCCGCATTGGTTGGGGAAATGACGCCATTGGCCGAAGCAGCGTACGGCGGCGATGAAACCATACTGCGAATGTTGATCGCACGCGGAGCAGATTTGAAAGCGGCCGGCCCGAATCCTCTCGTATTCGCAATCGTTTCGCGATGTTCCGGTTGTACGGATCTACTGATGGGCTCGGCCGATAAAGAAGGTCTGAGCCTGCAAGCGCTGCTTGATTCCCCTCCACTGAATGACACGCGTGCCGTGAACACTTTGCTGGACCGCGGCGCGGACGTGAACGCGAAGGATCCGGATGGGAACACGCTTCTAATGCTGGTCGCGGCTTGCGACGAGGCGTCGGTCGATACAGTAAAGCGTTTGATTGCGGGCGGTGCCGATGTAAACGCGAAGAATCCGCACGGACAGATGGCGCTTGATTTCGCAAGAGGGCGCGGCAAAACGGCCGTCGTGGACTTGTTGGTTGCGTCCGGCGCAAAAGATTCCGGCGAGTCCGCCGTGCGACAGTTGGATTACAAACCGGCCAGTTCCGTTCGAGAAGCCATCGAGAGAAGCGTGCCACTGTTGCAGCATACAGACGTACAGTTCGCACAAAAGTCGGGCTGCATTTCGTGCCATAACAATACGTTCACTGCGGTGACCGTCTCGAGCGCCCGGCAAAAACAAATTGCGGTGAACGAGAATATCGCTCAGAGCCAAATGAAAGCATATGGCTCATACATCGAAAGCTGGCGCGAACGTGTGTTGCAGGAGGTGGGAATTCCCGGCGACGCGGATACGATCAGCTACTTACTGGTAGCATTGGCGGCGGAACGTTACACGCCGGACGCAGCTACGGATGCGATGGCGCGCTTCCTAAAAAATCATCAAAAGTCCGATGGAAGCTGGATAATTTTCGCGCACCGGCCACCTATTGAAGCCAGCGATATCGAAGTGACCGCAAATTCGATGCGTGCGATGCAACTTTACGCTCTGCCAACACAACGCGCGGAATATGACCGTGCAATTCGTCTTGCCGGCGATTGGATTGCCGCAGCGAAGCCGCACAACAATGAAGACCGGGCGTTTCAACTTCTTGGACTGGGGTGGGCGAAAAAAGATCAACGAAGCATTCGTGCGGCTGCGCAAACGCTCGTCGCAGAACAACGAACTGACGGCGGATGGGCGCAGATTAATTCCCTTCCGAGTGACGCGTATGCGACTGGCCAAGCGCTGGTGGCGTTGCGAGAGAGCGGCGCGATTGCCGCGTCCGATCCAGTTTACAAACGCGGTGTGCAATTTTTGATGAGCACGCAACTTCCGGACGGTTCGTGGTACGTAAAGAGCCGCGCGATGCGGATCCAGCCGTTCTTCGAGAGCGGATTTCCCTTCGGGCGCGATCAATTCATTTCCGCAGCTGGCACAAACTGGGCGACGCAAGCGTTGACGTCAGCGGCGCGATAAAGAATAGCGCCTTCTGTTTGCGAAAACGTAATCGAGCGAAAGCTATTGCGGGATGTGCGCTGCGTTTCGGCCGCTAAAGTCACGGCATTTCGTTTCTCCAAAGAATATGCACGCGATGAACGACGGTACGCAGAATCCCGTACTCACATTTACAAAAGCTGCCGCGACGAGCGACCATCCAGAAATTTCGCCGAGTATCGGTCGGCCCGATTGAAATCCCCACGCGGCTGTGACGATCATCATTGTGGCGAGCGCACATGCGAATCGCCGGCGAACTCCGTAGCGGGGCAACGCCGGTCTGCCAAACAGATAGCGGAGTCCGTAGTTGTAAAAAATATCGAACGGATGTCCCGGTAGAATTGCTCCGAACGCCGCGAAGGGCGCGAGGCACCACAGAGTTGTTGACGAAGCGAACGCCGTGCCAAACGCCGCCCATACCATGCAAAGGGCCGGGGCCAGGCGCAACGGAATATTAATCTGCGAGTAGAGCGCGTCGTTCAGATCGCAAAACCCTTGCGCCTGAATTCTTTCACGAATTGTTAAAGCAGTTTGCGACATGCTCACCGCACTTTCCAAAATTTCTTTCTGCCCTTCTGAAAACTCCTTCGCTAGTCTCCGTTCGCCACTAAATCGACGTCCGCTCTTCGCTGTGAGGCGCCAATCGGAATGATCATCGGCACCTGTTCGCGATACTCCGCGTATTCGCCGTGCGCTCGAACAAGGTCCCGTTCCTCGAATTGGATGGCCACAAAAATATACGCACTGGTGACCGCCGCGAAAAACAAATGCGCGGCCGTCATCAGCGGCGCCGACCAGAACACCAGCAACCATCCCAGATATAAAGGATGCCGGACGTGACGGTACATGCCGGCCGTTCGGAACTTCAGCGAGGTGTAAGTCTTTCCAAGCAAGTTCAGCCAAATCTGGCGCAGTCCGAACAAATCGAAGTGGTTAATCAGAAAAGTTGCGGCAAGAACGATAATCCATCCGGCCGCGTACAGGGTATTCAGAGTGATGCGCCCCGCGTGACTCTGCACATTCCAAATCACGCCGCCCATCGGTTGCCATTTCCAAATTAGAAGGAACATGGCCGCGCAGGAAAATAGCAGATACGTGCTGCGCTCTGCGGGCTGCGGCACAATTCGCGTCCAGGCAGCTTTGAACCACGGCCGCGCCATCACGCTGTGCTGAATCGCGAATATCGCGAGCAACGCGAAATTGATGAGCAACGCGAGCGCCAACGGTGACTGACGGCCGGAATCGATCGACGTAGAGACTCCGAAGTTCCCGAGAAATCCACTCATATAAATAAATGTCGCGAGAGAAACGGCGTAACACGCGACACCGTAAACAAAAACTGTAATTCGGCTGAACATTATTTCTCCCTCCGCATTCGATTTGCACTAGACTGCGATTCGCGTCTGCGAACTTTGCGACGGGATTTACTATGCAGGAGATTGCGCGCGCGCAATTGCTCGAGAGTCCGGCTAACTTGCCCTTCGCGCGATGCCGCACGATTCACTTGACCGGGAGTCCGGCTAACTTTGCTGAGATTTCGGAAATTGGTTTAAACTATCGGACGCCATGACCTACTATCTGCTGAAGACTGAGCCATCCGTATATTCGTTTGCAGATCTGCAAAAGGATAAGAAAACTGTTTGGGACGGCGTGACAAGTCCCGCAGCCGTGAAGCACATGCGCGAGATGAAGGCGCCAGCGCGTCTCATCATCTACCATACTGGAAATGAAAAATCCGCCGTTGGAACTGCCACCGCAATTTCCGTCGATCCGTCGGATCCGAAAATCCCGATACTTGAAATAGAAGTTGGAAAGCCGCTCAGCAAAACGACAACACTCGCGGAAATTAAAGCGAATAAGATTTTTGCGGGATCACCTCTGGTGCGCGAAGGCCGGCTTTCTGTCGTGCCACTAACGAAGGATCAGTACGAGGCGCTCGTAGGACGCTGACGGGTCGCTCAACTTGCGGTGACACGTTTTGCGCTGCGTTTCGTGCTGTGCCGATTCTGCGGTGTCCCCAACGATACAACTTTGGTGCGCGCTGATTTCGCGTGTGTGCGGTAGCGCGCCGGTGGAAGGCCGAATTCTCGTTTGAACGCACGGTTAAACGCCGGCTCCGATTCGTAACCAACTTCCGCCGCAATTTGCGCCACGCTGCTGCTGGTAGACTTGAGCGTCTGCGCGCCGAGTTGCAGTCTCCATCGCGTCAAATAAGCGATTGGCGTTTCCGAAAGATAACGTCGGAAGCGTTCAGCCAGCACAGAACGCGAAGTTCCCGCCTCAATTGCAAGCGCCGCGATTGTCCAAGGATATGCCGGCTTGCGATGCAACAACGCAAGGGCCTTTCCAACTTCTGGATCGCGCGCGCCGGCCAGCCATCCTTTCTGTTCCGGCGGAAGCAGCGCCATGTAGCGCCGCAAAGTTTCTACAAATAATACTTCCGACAGTTTGGCAAGCACGGCTTCGCCGCCTGGCATGGATGTGCTTGCACTTCCGACTGAGTAACGAATTGAATTTTCCAGCCACTGTCCGGCGGCGTCGTTGCGAATATTCACTGTAAAAACATTCGGCAATCCGCCCAGAAACATTTGGCTCAGTTGCGGATCGCAAATCATGTAGCCGCAAATAAATTTGGTAAGTTCTCCGCCACCACCGCTGCGCGCGGGCTTTAGGCCATGCGACATAATTCGCTGCAATTCAAGTTCGTTATCGACCGGCTTGACGGGTGAGCCATTTCCCAGAAAGTGCGAATCGCCGTGCGGAAAAATTACGATGTCACCGGCGTCGTCTCCTTCGACGTACGCGTAGCCGCGGCCCTCCGTCAGCAGGTGATACATGATCACGTGGCGGGAATCCCGCGAAAGATAAGGAGCGACGACGCTCGACGCGGGCGAACGGCTGCACCACGGAGCAGAAAACTCAGCATTGTAAAATATTGCGCCGTCGAGTTTGACGGCTTTGAGAACTTCCGACAATACGTCCATACGGTCTCCGACGACCACTCTGGGATTCTTAGCAAACTACAACGGACGATGAAGCAAGTAAAGCAAATCGTATATCGCCTATGGCAAGAATCCCAGACGCGCGGATAAGTATTCGCTGCAGCAGCCGTGCATTGTAAGACTCGACGCGGAAAAGCAGTTCAAAGCAAATTCAAGATCAAGGAGACGAAACAATGAATGCCAGCGCAGTTGCACCCGAAATGGAAAGCCTGAAGAGCCGCTTGAAAAATACCTGGATGGCCGGGGACTACGATCGATTCTCCCGCTACATGGAAAATGGCGCGCGCGATTTTTACGAACGCCTGAATGTCGCTCCCGGTTCGCAATTTCTGGATGTGGGCTGCGGCTCCGGCCAGCTTGCGTTGATTGCCGCGCGTGATGGAGTGGACGCCACCGGCGTGGACATAGCGAGCAATTGGGTTGAACGCGCAAATGCGCGTGCGCAAGCGGAGTGTGTGTG
>Ga0193726_1000622_pt1 | contig 35476 bp, 27 predicted proteins | sample H2c1metaG_FD_144928 | JGI IMG/M metagenome (GOLD analysis project Ga0193726, IMG submission 144928) | Soil microbial communities from a riparian zone of the East river system, Colorado, United States - H2c1 | ecosystem: Environmental > Terrestrial > Soil > Riparian zone | place: USA: East River... | reverse complement strand
CCAATGGGCCGAAGCGGTGGCCCATGGTCAGCACGTGATGACCAACTGTTCGAGCAGCTGGACCGATAAGGATGGAAAGAAATATTGTTTCAGTAACGATAGCTCCAAGAGGTCATTCTTACAAAGTCCAGTAGCGAATATCCAGAAGGCGCGCGAATTTGCTGCGGCTAGTAGCGTCGAATCGACCGAAAAGGCTATGCAGTATTTCACCGGTACCGATGCGGAGGAACTGGTCAAGAAACTCATTGCTGCCAAGGTAAAGGCAAACAGCGGAATCTTCGCTTACGATGATCCGCTAAACGGTGACCACCTTAAGCTCACGTATGATGACATTGATTTCACTCGCACCATCGACGGATATGGTTACTTTCCGGACGTGAAATTCCACGACTCGACCGATGCCGAGAAGAGATACCTGATCGATTTCTGGGTTTTGCCTGTGGAAGGGATACTCCAATTGCAGGAGATCCGAATACACAAAGAACCGCTAAAGGTGGAAGGCACTTGGACCATGATGGCTCGCCAACCCATTCCGTGGTGGTGGATCCCAGCCTCCGAACACCCCGGTCATCTTGCAACGAAGAGAGGCTGGGAGGTCATGTCCGCCGTCGAACATAAAGCGATGGTAGAGAGCCTGAAGAACAACGGCGTGTTCAAGCTTAAGGATGACAAGACCGGCAAGGAGCTGGAATTGGAGTTCGTCGACACTCACCAACCCGTACGGCAACTCGATGACGGTCATTATTTCGCTTGCACGGATTTTCGTGTCGTTGGCACCAAGAATGAAATCTACGATATTGATTTTTGGGTCAGTGACAAGGACGGCAAGATGACGGTCGATCAGACCAAGGTGCACAAAGTGCCAGAACTCAAGAGTGGTGAATGGGTTCAGGTTCCTCGCTACGAATGGAAAGATTTGGGCGCATCTCACGTTGTTCCCTAAGACGGCGCCGTCCAATGCAAAATCCCATTCGCATTCGGTCAGGCACGCGGCCCAGCGGGTTGAGCTTCAGGTAGTCGCCCTTCGGCAGCTTCGAGCTGCCAAACCCCGGCGGTTCGACAATCTCGAACGGTATGCCTTTCGCGTACAGCATCAGGCGGACGCGCGTCGGAAACGGTGAGGCGAAAAACTGGTATAGCTTCATGACGTCAGGCTCTGCGGTTGGCGAACTCCCAGACCTTGGAGATTACGACCGATCCTTCGCCGACCGATGATGCCACGCGTTTCACTGAGCCTGCGCGCACATCACCGACCGCGAAGATGCCAGGCTGCGATGTAGCGAACGGCGAATTCGCAGAACCTTCGCCGGATCCGGTGATAACGAATCCCTTGTCATCGAGTTTCACCAAGCCCGAGAGCCACTCGCTGTTTGGCGCAGCGCCCACCATGACGAAGAGTGCACGTGACTCAACGACGCGGCTCGCTCCGGTCTTTACGTCACGAATGCTTACTGCTTCGAGGTGTTCGGCGCCGTGCAACGCGCTTACCTCGGCGCCATATTCGATTGTTATGCCGGGATCGGCTTCGAGCCGACTCGAGAGGTAACTCGACATGGAAGCGGCAAGTGATGCGCCACGGACCAAGACACGTACGCAACGCGCCGAGCGGCTGAGAAACATCGCGGCCTGTCCCGCGGAGTTCCCGCCGCCGATGATGACCGCCTCTGCCCCCTTGGAATAGCGTGCCTCCATCTCGGTCGCAGCATAGTAAATGCCGGCCCCTTCGAATTCAGTCAGTCTGGCGATCGGGAGCCGGCGATATTGCACTCCCGTCGCCACCACCACCGCTTTGGCGCGAACGCGCTGGCCGTTATCGAAAGTGGCGCAGAAGCTCGCATCTTCGAACCTCTCAAGAGCCGCCACCCGCCGCGGCATTGCGAAACGCGTACCGAATTTCATCGCTTGTACTTGGCCGCGCCAGACCAAGTCGGAGCCGGAAATACCCGTTGGAAAGCCCATATAATTCTCTACACGGCTCGAGGTTCCGGCTTGGCCGCCGATCGCGACATCTTCCACTACCAGGGCGCGCAGACCTTCGGCTCCTGCATACACTCCTGCTGCCACGCCAGCCGGTCCGCCGCCGACAATTAACACGTCAAATACCTCGTTTTCGCCGAAATCAAGATTGAGGCCGAGCAGGCGCGCGACCTTATCGGGGGTGGGCTCAGTCACAACGAGATCGCGACCGAAGATAACGGCGGGCACGCCCGGAGCGATAGAGCAGCGCCGGGCGAGCGCATCGGCTTCAGGATTTCCCAGTGGCAACGAGATATACGGAATGTGGTTGCGGATCGCGAACTCCGCGATGCGGCGCACGTTGCGGTCATCATCTTCGCCGATCAACCGTAAGCTGCTGATCCGTTCCTCGAGCTGGCGGCGGCGACGCGCTGAAAACACGGTGATGATGATGTCGGACATTTCTGGAATCAGAGACATCAGGGTCAGTATTGCTTCCCGCCGTACTTCTATCACCCGTGTGTCTTGGACCGCGCGCATAGCCATGGACCAAGCGCCGCCGTTCAGCAAGGAGATCTCGCCCATAAACTGGGTCGGGCCCATGGTGGAGGGTAAATGACGTTCGTCGGTATAGGGATTCACTACTTCGATTTCACCTTCCTCGACATACACGAAACGATCTACGGGTTGGCCGGGACGCGTGAGAAACGTGCCCGCAGGATAATGGGCAACAGCACCGGCCTTGCGCAACGCTTCGACGTGAGCGGGAGCCAGCGGTGTGCGCTGCATCTGATGTAAATCGCCGCCAATTGTTTCCATGGTTCTGCTCGTCCTCCAGCGACGGTCGCTCGGAGTCGATAAGCACAAAAGTTTGCGATCCCTTTGACGCGATGCTGTCCGGCTAGCGCCCCTATAATTTACATCGAATATGACCTTCTTGCGCTGATGATTGTTGGAACGAGCAGATGGCCCACGAAATTGAGCACATGATTGTGGCCCCGTCTGTTAGAGACCGATGATGTACAAAAGCTCCTTGTGGCAGGCTGCTGGTCCGGCCTCAAACTCCCCCCGCAGCATCATCCGCGCGAGCGCCCGCGCCCCCGAGCCAGAAGGACGCAAGCGCCGGCCCTAACGATGCGACCGGAATTTGAATAGCACAAGCAGCGGCCCGTTCGGGCCGCGCTTGTGCAACTCTGGCGTCGGAATCTCGGCCTCAGCGATCTCAAACGCAGTCGTTGTGCAAAACGCCGCTGGGTGGGCCGGTAATGCAGGGAATTGAGCCGAGATACTCATAAATGGCCCGCAGGTCATGGTCGGTCATGTTCTGAAATGTTGGCCACGGCATCACTTGCAGCAAGTTGCCATCGAACGGCTGCATGGCCGGGAAGCAGTTGCTCGTGACGGCGGCCGAACAATTCGGATGGACGTGATCCAAGTCGACGCCAGTTCTTAAGATCAGCCGAAATTCCTCGAATGTGCGGCCACCCGCAGGTCGGCCTGTCCTATCCGGGGTCAGATTACGCGAGAAGATGTCCGGTGTAATTCCTGGAATGAGCACGAAAAGATTGCCGCCCGCGAGGTACGTGTTCTGATTGATGACCGTTGGCTGGTTACCCTTAAAGTAAGGATTGCCCCCGGGCGCGTATTGCGTGGCGTTGGAGGTCGTGTGGCAGCCGTTGCAATCGCCGACCGCATTCACGATATAGCTGCCAAGCCCCACGAGTTCCCGGTTTTTGTTCCTAAGGTTCAGCGGAACGGGGGCGATTTCAAAGCCACGCCGGATCTTAGACTCTTCGGCATTGCGATCATCGCCGTCCGCATGCGCCCGTAAAATACCCGCCAAGGAGCCAGCCAAAACAATAGCAGCGCAAGTGGCTGCTGTCCCTGACATCCCGATGAAATGCCTGATATTCATGTTTAGTCTTCCTCTTCTTGTTAAGTTCAATCCGCACAAGCCAGCAAATTGATGGCCATACCTCGACGGCCGGATATCGGTACAAATATGGGTTGGCTTGTAAGAGGAATACGCGATTGGACTGCGGCTGCTGACATCACCACGGCATTATTTTTCGCTCGCGAACGCAGCAAGACAGCTGTCGGCTTCGAGGGCAGCGAATCAGGCGCTCGTCAGTTCCTCGAAAAACGGTCCCGCCGCGTGTTCGGCGCATGCGACGGGTACGTTGCGAATCAGGACTTGATGAACGCCAGCAAGTCGGCGTTGATGGTGTCCGCCTCGGTAGTGGGCATACCGTGCGGGAATCCCTTGTAAGTCTTTAGGATCGCGCCCTTGACCAATTTGGCACTCAAGGGGCCCGCGTCGGCATACGGCACGATCTGGTCATCATCGCCATGCATCACCAGCGTAGGCACTGTAAATTTTTTCAGGTCCGGAACGAAGTCGGTTTGCGAAAAGGCGACGATGCCGTCGTAATGTGCCTTGACGCCTCCCATCATCCCCTGACGCCACCAGTTCTGAATGACCCCTTGCGAAGGTTTTGCGCCGGCACGGTTATAGCCGTAGAAAGGACCAGTCGGCAGGTCGACATAGAATTGGGCTCGGTTGGCGGCGACTTGCGCCTGAAATCCGTCGAAGACCTCTTTCGGTAAGCCTCCTGGATTGGCCGACGTCTTGACCATGATGGGTGGCACCGAGCTAATTAGCACTGCTTTTGCAACCCGGCTCTCCCCGTGACGAGCGATATAGCGTGTGACTTCGCCGCCGCCGGTGGAGTGCCCAACGTGGACGGCGTTCTTCAGATTCAGATGCGCGGTGAGTGCGGCGAGGTCATCGGCGTAGTGATCCATGTCGTGTCCATCACCGACCTGGCTCGAGCGTCCATGGCCGCGCCGGTCATGTGCGATGACCCGAAACCCTTGATTCAGGAAAAACATCATCTGTGTATCCCAATCATCGGCCGACAGCGGCCAGCCGTGAGAGAAAACAATGGGCTGTCCGCTGCCCCAGTCCTTGTAGAAGATCGTGACTCCATCTTTCGTTGTAATCGTGCTCATCTTCATGTCTCCGGGTTAGGTGGACGCTGTGCGCCCGCGTTTAGTGATTCACTCATCGCTCCGAGCGGTGCTGCGCCGGCGAGCAGGGCGGCAGCGCTTCCGAGCATGCTGCAATGACGTGTACTTATAGTGACCGGTCTTATGACAGATTGCCATGCCATCGCCGTTTCAACCGCAGTGACAATGCGTCGGAATTCGTACAATTCAGATATTGGCTTGCAACTTCCCTTTTACGAAGATTCTGCGGATCGATGCATCTATCCGAATTACCGCAGGGTGCTCCGCATGCTCTTCAAAGATCCGCCGAAGTCCGCCAATTCCTCTGACCAGCAGGCACATGAAGTAACCGGTTCGTCGCCAGCATGGGCGTCGGCCTTGAATTGGCGGCTGCTCCGCTGGTGTTCAGTTTTTTCGTCGACAAGGTGGAAAGGAAATGGCTGGTCGCCGCGGGAGCCCTATTGGCCGCTGCCGCCGGCTTGCTGATGTCGCGCTTTACGCAGAACTCGAACTTTGCCTTGTTCACTGTTATTGGAGCCGGGGTCGCCATAGGCAATTCCTTGATGTCTCTGTCGTATCACACCTATCAAAGTGAACTCTTTCCCACGTCCATGCGCGCCCGGGCTGTCGGTTTCGTCTATTCCTTCAGCCGGCTATCCGCAATCTTTTCCAGCTATATAATTGCCGCGACGCTCGATCGTGCCGGTAGTGCCGGTGTTTTCGTCCTCATCTCGGGGGCAATGCTCGTCGTAGCGCTGAGCATGGGCCTCTTCGGGCCCCGGACACGCGGGCTTGCACTCGAGCAGATTTAAGCCTCTATGCACATGGCAGAGAGGGGGCATCGATAGGAAGCGCTAGAAAAGACTAGTGTCCGCTTTGTTGCATGGACTTCAACATGGGGTTTTCCACCTGCGTAAAACCCTGAGGCACTTCCCAGATGGAAGCGGGTATGGGGTCTCGGCGCACTTCCGTAACCTCGCTGGTGGTCGTGGTTTTCATGACGCCGGCATCGACGGTAGAGGAGGTGGCCACTGGAAAGCCCTTGATGCTCTTCATTTTCTCGGCGAAATCGGCGCCGGACTTTGCCGTTGGGCCAAAGCCGTTCATCGACTTGCGCATCGATTCGCTGAAGTCGGCCATCGCGGCCCAGCTCTGAACGGGGTATTTGAGGTCGTTCGTGACGCATTCGGTCATGCTCATCATGCCGCCCATGCTGATCAGCCATTCTTCGCAGGCATATCCGGCCACCTTGCGCGTTACGCCCGTTTTCTTGACTTCGGTCGAGGACGCCATGGAGGAACCCAGACCCTGCATCATGGCCATCGCTTGCTTCACTTTAGGATCGTTCATGCGCTCGGTCATTTTTGCCTGCATCGCTTCGATGTCTTGTTTGGTCATGACAAAGTAGTTCTTCTTCTTCTGATTGATGTTGGTCATCGTGCCGGATTTGAGATCGATGATCACATCGGTCCCTTGGGACTGAGAATGTCGGATGTGATCTCCCGAGATGTAATTCGTATCGATACCGCCCGGTTTCCCATTGGTGGTGACAGTTGATATGACCGTCAAATCTTCGGCGGCGCAAGTCGCCGTGCCGGCGGCCAGGATGATTGTGAGCAAAGAGAAGGTATGTTTCATAAGGACTCCAGTTTTGACACCACTTTTGCCGCGAGCGCTACGGCGATCGCACGGCCGTGCTCCTCGTCCGGCGTACCTTGCTTGCGGCCCGCCGTGGCAACGGTGGCGAGGGCACCTTGGGTAGCGTCAGGGCTCGACAGACCCACCTTGAGGGGATCATTTTTCTCGACCCGCTCGAAGTCATGCAACGCTTTCAATTGAGCCTCGGAACCCAAGGGTGCATCCGCCACTTTGTTGTAGGCCGCCATCGCCGCGATTTGCTGAAAATTCGGCGGGGTGATCGTAATGATATTGTCGCCCTTACGCACGTAGAGAACCGACATCGCGCCAAAAAAAGCCTCATCGCCCAAGTGGGGCACCTCTTCAGGCGTCCCGCCCAGCATCGACGTCGCTTTGCGCGCGCCGGCCATTGCCTGGTTCGAGTCCTCTTGCACCTCGATTCCCACCGAGGTCTCCAAGGACATAGTGTCGGTCTTGTATTGCATGTCGGTGGCTGCGCCTTCCATCGAGGTGACCGGAGTACCAAGGATTGCCGTCACTTCCTCGCGCGTGAGCACGCCGCGACCCCGGTTTTGTGGGCTAGGTGAAACCTGTTGCGCCATTTTCGTCGAATTCCCGGGCGGGGTAGGCGTCTTGCCGCATGCCAACAAACACATTGCCATCACACCGAGAGAGCACGAGAGTAGCTTCATCATTGATTGCCATTCCTTAGGCGACGGCCGGATATCGTACAAATACGGGGTCGCTTGTAAGAGGAATACGCGAATGGACCGCGGCGCCTGACATCACCACGGCACCATTTCTCGCTCGGAACGCAACAAGCCGGCTTTCCGCAAAAGGTTGCGGTTGTGCGGCAATGGGGCCACAGTCAGAGAGCATGCGAGCGTCGGCGTCATGGTAACGGGATCACCTGTGGATCTGTCGAGATCCGCGCTGGCCTCGGAACGCCTGTTTTCGATGGCCTACGAGGAATTGCGCCGCATTGCGCACCAGCAACGGCGCCGCGCAGGCGCGCCGCATACGTTAAATACCACGGCCCTGGTTCATGAGGTCTATCTCAAGCTTTCATCCGGTTCACATGAGCGGGAGTTTGAGCGCGCACATTTTCTGGCCCTCGCTGCTCGCGCGATGCGCCAGGTATTGATCGACCACGCGCGCAGTCGTGTATGCCTCAAACGCGGCGGTGAGATCGCATTCACTGAGGCGGATGAGAATCAAGCGGACTGCTCCAGCGATATGGCGGATATGCTCGCCTTGGATCAAAGTCTCACCGAGCTCAGTGAACTCGATGCACGCGCCGGCCAGGTGGTGGAGCTTTACGTATTTGGCGGTTTGCGCATTGAAGAGATTGCAAGAATTCAGGGGCACACTGAGCGCACGACCTATCGTGATTGGCGGCGCGCGCGCGCCTTCTTGGTGCAGCGTCTCGGTTTGATTCAAACGGTTGCGGAATCCTAGACATGGATGCCGAGCGCTGGCATCGCATCAGCGCCGTGTTCGATCAGCTTTGCGAAGCACCGGCGTCGGAAAGGGACGCGTTGCTGGAGCGGTACTGCGGTGGAGACAGCGAGTTGCGCCGCGAAGTTGCGGCGCTGCTGGTGGCGGACGCCGCCGGCGGCGCGCTGGATCAGCATGTTCCAAAGTTGCGCATCGCTGTGGCCGCGGATTGGGCACGCGACAGTGAGGCGCCGGCCGCCGGCGCCGACATCGGCTGCTGGCGGGTGCGGCGTGAATTGGGCCGCGGCGGCATGGGCGTGGTCATGTTGGCAGAACGGATCGACGGTCAGTTCGAGCAACGGGTCGCCCTGAAGCTGATCAAGCGTGGCATGGACAGCGAGGCTGTGCTCAACCGCTTTCTGCATGAGCGGCAGATCTTGGCGAGATTATCGCACCCGAATATTGCCCGCCTGCTCGACGGCGGCTTATCAACAGACGGCCGACCCTTCTTCGTCATGGAGTATGTCGAAGGCACGCCGCTGGTGGACTACTGCACTGCCAATTCTTTGGGGCTGCGCGCGCGTCTCGACTGTATCCTGCAAATATGCGCTGCATTGCAGTTTGCGCACCGCCAACTCGTCGTGCATCTGGACATCAAGCCCTCCAATGTGATCGTGACAGCGGCAGGCGAGGTCAAACTGCTCGATTTCGGGATCGCCAAGTTATTGGGCGATACCGAGCCTTCGATGTACACCCGGACGCAATCGCAGCGACCGCTGACTGCCGGTTACGCCTCGCCAGAGCAATTGCTCGGCGAGCCGGTCAGTACGGCGACCGACGTCTATGGCATCGGTTGTTTGCTGTATGAACTGCTCACGGGTCGCCGTGCTAACGGCAACGCAACCAGTGCAGAGGAAGCGCGGCTGGCAATCGAGAGCGGCGAACCGCTCGCCCCCAGTAAGGCCGCAGCCATGGGTGCCGTGCCGGGCATAACCCCGCGCAGACTGCGCGGTGACTTCGACACCATCGTGCTCAAGGCGCTGAAACGTGAACCGGAGCGGCGTTATGCCACCGTCGAGGCATTGGCGGATGACTTGCGTCGCTGCCTCGATGAGCACCCCATTGCCGCGAGGCGCGACACCCTGCGGTATCGCACGGGTAAATTCGTCGCCCGCAACCCCGTCGGGGTTGCGCTCGCGGCGCTGGCTTTCATGGGGTTGCTCACCACGACGACGTTTGCTTTGTCACAGGCTTCCAGTGCCCGTGCCGCTGCTCTTCGCGCTCAGGCAGTAACCCGCTACTTGGTCGGCATATTCCAAGTCGCCGATCCCAAGGGTACGCCCGGAGGCTTGAAACTCAGCGCGCGCGAAGTGCTGGATGTCGGCACAAAACAAATGCAACTGCGGCTCTCGCAACAACCGCAATTGGAGGCATCGTTCTCCTTGGTATTGGGGACGATCTATGGTGGCCTGGGTGAAAACGAGCGCGCCATCGCTTTGCTGCAGCGAGCCCTTGCTCTGCACCCGGTCGATGAACATGATCAGATCTCTCACGCAGACACCCTTGCGCTGTTGGCTCGCGCGCAATACGAGACCGGGGATTATCCGGCGGCGACCCGCAGTTCCGCAGAAGCCAATATCGAGCATCGCGCAGGAGGCATCAGCGAGAGTGCGATGATTGCGCAAGATCTCGCGCTGCAGGGCGAGATCTCTCGCCGGCAGGGCGAATTCAACAGAGGCGAAGGTCTCCTCAAGCAGGCTTTGGATATGTCGCGTAAGGTGCAGCAGGCGCCAAACGCACAAATAGCCGGACAACTCAATCAACTCGCGGCGTTGTACGGCGACATGGGCCGGATCGAGCAAGCGACGGCGCTCACCGAACAATCGCTTTCCATGTTTCGCACGCTATACGGCGACAATCATCTGGATGTTGCGGAGAACCTGGTCAACCTCGGCGTCTTCCGCATGCAGACGGAGCATATCGCGCAAGCGCTGCCGGCGTTCGATGAGGCGATAGCAATTTACCGGCGCTTGCTGCCGAATGATCACCCGCTGCACGCGCTCGCATTGGCCAATGAGGCGCGGGCCTTCGACCGCCTGAAACGCTATCGGGACGCGGATCCGCTGTATCGTGAAGCGCTGGCGATGCAGAGGCGTGTATTGGGTGGTCAGCATCCGGATCTGGCCACGACGCTCAACAATCTGGCCGTATTGCGCATGCATGTGGACGACTTTTCCGGAAGCGCCGAATTCAGCCGCGAAGCAATGGCTGTTTGGGCGGCCCAAGGTAAAACCGAACATCCATTCGCGCTCATTTCCAAGGGCCATTTGGCGGTCGCATTGAGAGAGGCCGGCGACCTTGTCCAGGCGGAGCGCATTACACGAGAAGTGTTGGCCGCACGCCGGCGGCAGCTTGGTGAGAACAATCGAGCCGTGGCGCTAAGCCTGGATGAGCTCGGCGTCGTGCTGCGTCTGACCGGGCATCCTGATCTGGCGGTAATCGAGCAGCAGCAGGCGCAAAAGATTCGGCTCGGTCTCAGCAATGTGCCGCTGCCGGAGTCCGTCGCTGCGCTCGTGCAATACGCGCTCAGCGAGTCCGCCGTCGGTAATCGGCAGAATGCGCGGGTGCAGATCGACGCCGCAATCGCGACACTGACCGCAATGAAGTCCATGGAGCCGGAACAGCTCGTCACGGCGTTTGTCGCGAAAGCCCGCATTGATCTTGCGCAGGGTGATGTTACCGCCGGCTGTGCGCTTGCGCATCAGGCCTTATCGCTGAGTCCTCAGGACGACCCAACCACGGGTTGGCGCCACGCCGAGGCGCAGAGCGTCTACGGAGAATGCCTGGCCACGCGGCGACAGCCGATTGCCGCACGCATTCAGCTGCAAACTGCCCTGGCTGCTCTTGAGCACGTGCGCGGCGTTGATCACTGGATGACAAAGGGCGTAAGGGCGCGATTACGCGCGCTGACCAGAGCGTAGACAACCTGACACTCGATGCCGTCGCGGTATGGCATTTTATATGCCCTACGTCACGGCATTATCGCGTTATAGCCGCGGCAGAACGTTGCAGGATCTCCTCGAGCTTGTGTAGCGGCTGCGCCGTGGCGCTGCCGGCGGCACGCCGCATGCAATTCATCGGCCGTGGGGATGCGAGAAATCGTATGAGATAAAAATCCGGCGCGACTATACGGGTATCGATAGCATGCGTCTGTTCGATGGCGTACACAGTGAACATTCTTTCGATAAGAGACGGTGCTGCCATGAAGAACGCACGCTGTTGTCTCCGATGGTCGCTTTCCTTGCCGATTCCTCTGCTAGATTGAGGGGTCGCACATTCAACGCAGCAATGTGAAGTCGACAAGTTGCAGGGGGCCGGCACGCCAAGATTTGAGACGCTATGAAAGTCCTGATTGTTGACGATATCGACATCAACCGGATGGTGTTGCGCGTGGCGTTCGAGGCCGAGGGTCACACCGTGCTGGAAGCTTCCGATGGAATCGAAGCTCTGGAAATCCTCGGTCGCCAAGACATCGAGGCCGTGTTGTCGGACATCTTGATGCCGCGGATGGACGGCTACCGGCTGTGCCACGAAATCCGCACGAGCGCGCGCCTGCGCGACGTGGCCATCGTCATTTACACGGCCACCTACACGTCGCAGAGCGATGAGGATCTGGCCGGCAGCCTTGGAGCCGACCGCTATCTGAAAAAGCCATCGCCGTTCCAAACGATCCTCACGGCTCTGCGCGAGGCCATTGCCATGCCACGCACCGCGCCGCGACCGGAAGCGTGGCAACAAGTCGAGGTGCTCAAGGAATACAGCGATCACCTCGTGGCGAAGCTGGAACAAAGGAACATTGAGCTTGCCGATGCAAACGGGCGACTGACCATTCTCGACGCATCGAAGAACGAGTTCCTTCGCGTCATCTCCCATGAATTGCGCACACCGGTCAACGGTCTGTTTGGTGTGGGCGACCTTATCCTCGAAGGCATGGCCCCTACAGAAGACAATCGGAAACTCCATGGGATGTTCAAATCATCCCGGCAGAGACTTTCGTCGATCATGGAGGATGTTTTGTTGTTGACCGAAATCGACGTCAACGGCGAGCAATTCCATTCTGCGCCGGTCTCCTTGAGCGCCGCACTGATCTCCGCGGTCAAGAGCGCGACTGGGTTCGCAGAATCCCGGGATGTGAAGTTCGCGAGGCCATCGACAAACATGGGCCTGGTCGTGGGGGATGAGGTCTTGCTGGCGCGAGCGCTGCGCTCATTGCTCGAGACCGCCGTGAAGTTCTCCGTGAAGGGCAAGATCGTCGGGCTGGCACTTGAGGTTGTTGCCGACACAATACGCGTCATTATCCAGAGCCGTGGTTCGACGATTTCCGGCGCTGCGATGCCGAAATTCTTTGACATTTTCTCAATCGGGGAAGCGCTGACACCGGGAGGGGATCTGGGGCTGGGGCCTGCTGTGGCATACCGCATTCTTTCGTTGTTCGGCGCTTCGGTCAGCGTCGCAAACATCGAGCCTCCTGGAATACGGCTCACCGTGTCGCTGAAGAAGGCATGAAAACCGGCAACCCTCTCGGCCGTCCGGAAGCTGAAGGGTTGGTCGATACGGTATTGATTGTCGACGACAGTCTCACGGTCCGCATGGACCTGAAGGAGGCGTTCGAGGAAGCGGGCTTTCAGACCATCATCTGCGCGTCCGCCGCGGCCGCGCGCCAAGCCTTGGCCGATGCTGCCGTGTGCATCGCCGTCCTGGATGTATTGCTGCCCGACGGTAACGGCGTCGACCTTCTAACGGAGCTTCGCGCATCGGCGGACACATCCGGCATCGTCGTCTTGATGCTCTCTACGGAGGCAGAGGTGACGGACCGCCTGCGCGGATTACGCACCGGAGCCGACGAATACGTTGGCAAGCCCTATGATATTCACTACGTTGTTGCCAGGGCGCGCGAGCTGCTTCGAGCGAAGCGTGCTGAGCGTGAGACGGGAAGCCCCTCGACCATCCTCGTCATTGACGACGGCGTTACTTTCCGCGAGGCCCTGCGCCAAGCGCTCGAGGAAGCCGGATATACCGTACAAGTGGCTGCCAGCGGCGAGGAGGGGCTGCGTATCGCCGCAGCGAGGCGTCCCAGAGCCGTCGTAGTCGATAGTGTCCTGCCAGGCATTGACGGCGCTTCGGTGATTCGGCGTCTGCGCCTCGACACTGCCTTGCGCAGTGTCCCCTGCCTGCTACTGACGGGGTCCGAAGATCACCACATGGAACTTCGAGCACTGGAAGCAGGGGCGGATGCCTTCTTGCGCAAGGATGAAGATACCGAAGTGATTCTCGCCCGGCTCGCCGCCCTACTGCGCAGCGCGTCGTCCAGTGTGATCGACAAAACGGTCAGCCTACTGGGGCCGAAGAGAATTCTCGCGGTCGACGACAGTGCGACTTACCTGGCTGACGTGGCGAAGATGCTTCGCGAGGAAGGCTACGACGTTGTGTCCGCACGTTCCGGCGACGAGGCGCTGGAGCTACTGGGCGCACAGAACATGGATTGCATCCTGCTCGACTTGTTGATGCCTGGTTTGAGCGGCCGTGAGACCTGCCGGCGGATCAAGGCCGTGCCCACCGTGCGCAATATTCCACTGATCATCGTCACCGCAGTGGAGGATCGAACGGCGCTGTTCGACGCGTTAGAGGCGGGGGCCGATGACTACATCCAGAAATCCGCCGACTTCGACGTACTCAAGGCGCGTGTGCGCGCCCAGTTGCGCCGCAAACAGTTCGAAGACGACAATCGTCGCATCCGCTTGGATCAATACCAAGTGGAGCTCGAAGCCACCGAAGCGCGCGCCGCTCAGGTGCTGGCCAACAACCGCGCGGAGCTGTTGTTGATGGTGGAACAAAAGAATCAGGCTCTGCAAGCAGCCAATGTGGAGCTGCAGAACCGACAACTCGAGATTGCGCAAACAAATCGCGAGCTCGCCGCTGCGAATCAGGCCAAGACCGAGTTTCTAACGACGATGTCACACGAGCTACGCACGCCGTTGGTTGCGATCCTTGGATTCTCCGAATTATTGGTGAGCGGCAAGGTCGGCGCACTCACGCCGCAGCAACGAGAGTACGTGGGCTACATGGGTGATAGCGGCACGCATCTGCTGGCGCTGATCAACGACCTTCTGGATGTGTCGAAAATCGAGGCCGGCAAGGTCGAACTTGATCTCGAACCGGTCGACCTCGATGGCCTGCTCATCAATACTGTGGAGATCGTGCGGGAGCGGGCGCTCGCGCGGGGCGTTCGCCTGGAAGTCAACGGATCGGGCCGCTCCGAACCGCTGTTGGTCGATCGCAGGCGCCTGAAACAGATCGCCTACAACCTTTTGTCAAACGCCGTGAAATTCACGTCCGAAGGGGGCCAGGTGTCCTTGCGCGCCAGCTTCGTTGATCGACAACAAGCATCCACCGGACTGCCGGGGTTCGAGACCGGCGTGCGCACGCCGCTGCCACACAGCGAGTTGCAGGGCTTCGCGGAAATCAGCGTTCGCGACACCGGGATGGGGATCTCTGCTGAAGATATGGCTCGGCTTTTTACCCCTTTCACGCAAATCAAGAGCAGTTTGACGCGCACGAGCGAGGGCACCGGGCTCGGCCTGGTGATCGTATCGCGCTTGGTGCAACTGCACGGCGGCGCCGTCGCGGTCACGAGCACGCCAGGGACCGGCAGTTGTTTCAGTATCTGGCTGCCGTGGCGTAGCCCTTCGCCGTCAATGAGAGCGGACACGTGAGTCAAGAGCAGGAGAACGATTGCTTTCTTCTTTGTCGCATCGGCTCGCGAATCGGCGCCGTAGCCCTCAAAGATGTGCGGGAGACAATGCGTCCGCTGCCGATCGAGCCGATGACGGGAATGCCGCCGTTTATCCTCGGGCTTGCCATCATCCGAGGAATCCCGACCCCTGTGGTGGACGCGGGCCGGCTCGTCGGTTCCTCCACACTGCCGTCCTCGATGGTCTCACCGTCTCCCGCACGGTTCGTGTCGCTCAAGCTCGGCGAACGGACCGCGGCGCTGTCGGTCGATGCCGTGCTCGATGTTCGTTCGCTACCGGCAGAAACGCTCTCGACCATCCCTCCGCTTCTCTGCGGCGAAGATGCCGAACTGGTGTTGATCATCGGCGCACTCGACGCGAAGCTCCTACTGGTGCTCGAAGCGGCCCGTCTGGTACCCGACTCGGTGTGGAGCGCAATCAATGCGCCTGGAGCTGCTTCGTGATGGCGCTCGATTCGACCGGTCCGCAGCGCTTTCGCGGCTGGATTGCCCGGCGACTGGGTCTGCACTTCGACGACACCAAGCTTGAATTTCTGGCAGAGGTTTTGGTCCGGCGCGCCGATGAAAAGGGCTTGGCGCTTCGCCCATATCTGGATCGACTCGAGGGTCCAGACATCGATGCTGAACTTCGGGCCCTGGCCCTGGAATTGACCGTGCCGGAGACCTATTTCTTCCGCCACCTCGATCAGTTCCGCGCATTTGCGGATGTTGCTCTTCCTGAGGCGCGGGCCGCGCGGGGACGCATCCGCAGACTCAGCCTGCTGTCTGCAGGTTGTGCGTCAGGTGAAGAACCGTACTCCCTCGCCATGCTGGCGCATGAAGGCGCGGACCCGGGATGGAATGTCGCGATCCGCGCCTTCGACATTAACCCGGCCATGCTGGCGAAGGCGGCGCGCGGCCTCTACTCCGCTTGGGCGCTGCGCGAGACGCCGGCGACAAGCAAACTGCGCTGGTTTCGGAGCGTTGGAAGAGAGTTTGAACTCGATGCGACCATTAGAGCGGCGGTGACTTTCCAGGAGGTCAATCTCGCGCAGGAGAACGCAGAGCTGTGGGCAGCGGCGAAGTACGACGTGATTTTCTGCCGCAATGTCCTGATGTATTTCACGCCGCAGAGCGCTCAGGCGCTGGCAGCGCGCTTGACGCATTCGCTCGCGCCGGGCGGTCACCTGTTTCTCGGTCACGCCGAGACCCTTCGCGGGTTGTCGAACGATTACCATCTGCGCCATACGCACGGCGCCTTTTATTATCAGCGCAAGTTTGCACAGAACGACGAGCGCCGCGACAATGGCAAAGACACGGTTGACGGCGCCTATCAAGAAGATTCGGCGCGGCATTCTGCCGTTCGACCCGTGGCATCGGCTCCGAGCCTGAGTTGGACGACAACTTGGATGGATACGATTCAAAACGCTTCGGACCGTATCCAGGTTCTCACCGAACGACCCACGCCTCTGGCCCCGCTGCGACGCGATAGTGGCCCAGGCAGCCCTTTGCAAACTGCTGCGCAATTGCTGCTCGTGCTGGAGCTGCTGAAGAAGGAACGATTTTCGGACGCTCTGGATCTGCTCGGTCGCTTGCCGTCGGAGTCTGAACGGGATCCGGATGTTCTGTTATTGCGCGCGGCACTGTTGACGCACAGCGGAAACCTAAGCGCCGCCGCGAATGTCAGCGCGCAACTGCTCGAGTGCGATGAACTTAACACCGGCGCGCACTATCTGCTTGCGCTGTGTCGCGAGAGTGCGGGGGATCGGCAAGGCGCGCTCGACCACTACAGGTCCGCCATCTACCTCGATCCCGGCTTCGCCATGCCTCGACTGCACCTGGGGCTGATGGCGAGACGCGACGGCGACTGGGAAGGGGCTCGGCGAGAATTGGGCCAGGCATTGCTGCTGCTCAAGCGCGAGGATGCGTCCAGGCTGCTGTTGTTCGGCGGTGGATTCGGGCGCGAGGCCTTGATTGCCCTTTGTCGCGCGGAACTTGATTCAGCGGGAGGTGTACCGTGAGCAGCAACGATCTGAGTGTTGAAGCACCCGTCGGCACCGCAGCCGGGCTGCGCCGGTACTTCGATGAGAGCTTCGCAGCACCGGCGGCATCGATGACCCAGCCCCTCGAGGACTTCCTCGCGATCCGCGTCGGTTCCGATCCGTATGCATTTCGTTTGTCGGAAATTGCCGGCCTACACGCCGGTGTCAAGATAGTGCCGGTGCCGAGTCCCGCCGTGCAGTTGCTGGGCATTGTCGGGATTCGCGGCATGATGGCACCGATCTATGATTTGGCGGCGCTTCTGCGCTATCCGCCATCGGTTAACCCGCGATGGTTTGTCATCGCACGGGCGCCGCACCCCGTTGGATTTGCATTTGAGGCCTTCGAATCGCACCTGCAAGTCGCGCCGGCGTCTTTGGCAAGCGGCAATCGTCAAGATACCGGTACCGGCAAGGCCGGAAAGCACCTGCGCGGGACTGTCCGCACCGCCGGGGCGCTGCGCCCGATCATATTTTTGGCTTCCGTAATGGACATGATAGAGGACATAAACTCATGATCGACAATTGGACCTTTGGAAGAAAAATAGCAACGGGATTTGCGCTCTCGTTCGTATTGCTGATAGTCATCGGCGCGGTCGCGTACACCAGCATCAACAAGCTGATGAGCACCAGCCAATCGGTGACGCATACGCACGAGGTCCTTGAACACATTGCAAGTGTGCTCAGCTCGCTCAAAGATGCGGAGACTGGGCAACGCGGTTACCTGATTACCGGCGATGAGGCCTTTCTCGAGCCCTACCGTGCCGGCTCCGGCGATGTGCTCATGAGGTTCAAGGAACTTCGAAATCTAACGGCGGATAACCCCAATCAGCAGAGACGGATGGACTCGATCGAGCCGATTATTGCCGCGAAGCTCGCCGAACTCAAAGAATCCGTCGAAATGCGCGCCAAAGGCAGTGCTGACGAAAGCGTCAAGATTGTCCGCGCGGGCGAGGGCAAGCGGCTCATGGACAATATCAGGCGAATCTTGGATGAGATGGACAACGAGGAGCGCGGACTGCTCAAGCAACGCGCGCAGGAAGGTGTAGCGGCAGCCAGCGGTGCGAGATCCGTCATCGTCTTGGGCACCTTGCTTTGCCTGCTGCTGGTCACAATCGTCGGCTTCTTGATCACGCGTTCCTTGAGTCGTCAGATCGGTGGATCGGTCGGGCAGATTCAAAGCTCCTCGACCGAACTACAGGCGGCCGCCAACCAACAAGCGACGGCGACCAAGGAGCAGACAATCGCCATGACCGAGATCAGCACCACCATCAGCGAGCTGATGGCAACTTCGCGGCAGATCGCCGAGAGTGCGCAGCATGTCGCGCACATTGCGGGACAGACCGCATCCGCCGCGCGTTCCGGGGACGCCACCGTGGCAATGGCGCACGACTCTATTTCGACCATACGCCGCCAGGTCGATCTCATCGTCAATCACATGCTGGACTTGGGAAAGAAGTCGCAACAGATCGGCGCCGTGCTCGATATCGTGGCCGAACTGGCGGAGCAGACCAATATCCTCGCGATCAACGCCACCATCGAGGCAGCGGGCGCCAACGAGGCGGGCAAGCGCTTTGCCGTCGTGGCAGATGAGATCCGCAAGCTTGCCGATCGTGTCGCGGGCTCGACCAAGGAGATTCGCGGATTGGTCGAGGATGTGCGCAGCTCGGTCAATACGACCATCATGACGACGGAAGGTGGCTCGAAGTCCGTGGATGCAGGCGCCAAACAGTTCTCGGAGGTTGCAGCCGCATTCGCGCAGATTGCCGCACTCGTGGGAACGACGACCGAGGCGGCGCGCGAGATTGAACTGTCCACCAAACAACAATCAACCGCCGTCGAGCAGGTCAATGTCGCCATCACCAGCGCGGCCCAGGCCACGAAAGAGACCGAAGCGAGTTCAGGCCAAACGCTGCAAACTGCGGTGGAGCTAGGCGGTCTGTCACGCGCACTGTTGCGCATCGTGCAGCCGCAGGCGGCGCTAGCCCCGCGCGCCTTTGCCGAGTAAGGCACAGGATCAAGAGAACCACGCAACCGGCAACGATGATACGCGATCCCTACCGATACTTTCGCGTCGAAGCGCGCGAGCTGCTCGATCAGCTCGGCAAAGGCGCGCTCGAGCTCGATAAAGGAGCTGTCGCGCCGGAGCTGATCGCCTTGATGCTGCGGCTCGCTCATACCCTCAAAGGCGCCGCACGCGTGGTAAAGCAGCGTGAGATCGCCGATCACGCACACGCGATTGAAGATGCGTTGGCACCGTTTCGAGAGAATGACAATGCAGTGTCCCGCGATGGAATCGACGCAACGCTGAAGGCGTTGGACCAGATCACCTTGGCGGTGGCCGCGCTGGCCCCGCAGCCCCCGAGCGAGGGCGCGGCCAGTGACTCCGGTGCTGCGGTTCACAGCACACCCTCCATCCAGAACGGTTCTGCCGAGGCCCTTACAACCGGCGTCGACGAAATGGACGCGCTGCTGGAGAACTTGAGCGAAGCGAGCGTGCAGGCTTCTGCCTTGCGCAAGGAGCTCGCGCCCCTGCAACGCAGCCGTCGACTCGTGCAACTCTTGGAGGAGCAGTGGCACGCGCCGCGAGCCGATCGATTCAGTGGCACGGGTGGGAAATCAGCATCGATGATAGCGGAGTTGGGAGGGCTCCTCGAGGGCATGCAGCACACCTTTACCGACAGCCTCGAGCAGATGGATCGCGAACTCGTTCAAGTGCGCGAGGCGGCGGAGCGTCTGCGCCTGCTGCCGGCCAGACTCATGTTCGTCTCGCTGGAGCGCGCCGCGCGCGATGCGGCCTTGAGCCTTGGCAAGCGCATCACGTTTGGCGCGGGCGGCGGCGAGGTTCGACTTGACGCGCAAGTCTTCGGCGTGGTGCAGGGCGCGTTGGTTCAGACCGTACGCAACTCGGTCGCTCATGGAATCGAATCCACAGCGGAGCGCGCGACTGCCGGCAAGCCGAGGGAGGGCCGCGTGTGGGTGGAGGTGCACCGGCGCGGTCATCAAGCGGTCTTTGTTTGCCGCGACGACGGCCGCGGCATTGATCTTGACGCGGTGCGGCGCGCTGTGGAGCGCCGAGGGCTGCCCCCGGCGGATGCAGCACGCCTGGGCAAAGAGGAGCTGCTGCGGCTTCTGCTCGACGGTGGCATCAGCACGTCGACCTCGGTGAGCCAGATTGCCGGACGCGGTATCGGTCTTGACGTCGTACGCGAAGCGGCCGCTCGACTTCGAGGCGAGGTCAGCATTCGAACCGACAAGGGTATGGGCACGACTTTGGAGATTGTGGTGCCGATTGCTCTCGCGGCCGTTGACGCGCTCATCGTGGAGGCCGGCGGACGAAGCGTGGCCATACCCTTGGATGCGGTCAAGCGGACGCTGCGAGTCTCAAGTTGCGATCTGGTTCAGTCGGCGCAGGGAGCGTCCATCCTATTCGACGGCAGAGCCATTCCGTTTGCTCCTCTGGAGAGTGCGCTGCGGCGAGTGACACCGGCAAGGAACACCACGCAGTCCTGGTCGACAGTCATCGTCGAAAATGCGAACGCGCTGGCTGCCGTGGGCGTCGAGCGACTGCGTGGCACGCAGAACTTGATTCTGCGCCCGCTCCCGGATTGCACGCCCAGCGATCCGGTCGTGGCGGGCGCATCGCTGGATGCCGAGGGACATCCGCAGCTTGTTCTCGACCCCCAAGGACTCGTCGAGCATGTCGGTCGAGCCGGATCGGCGCTTGCGGCCATGCCATCGAGTCGCGCTCCTATTCTCGTCATCGACGATTCGCTGACGACACGCATGCTCGAACAAAGCATTCTCGAATCGGCGGGCTACGAGGTCGATTTGGCCACATCGGGAGAAGAAGGCCTCGAGAGAGCGCGTCAACGCAGCTACGCGCTGTTTCTCGTCGATGTTGAGATGCCCGGGATGGATGGATTTTCTTTCATCGAGCGTGCGCGCGAAGATCCGATCTTGCGCGACATTCCGGCGGTATTGGTCACTTCTCGTGCGTCGCCCGAAGACCGTCAACGGGGCTCGAGCGCGGGTGCGCGGGCTTATATCGTCAAGGGCGAATTCGATCAAAGCGAATTGCTGGAGCAAATCCGCATCCTGGTGGGCACGCAATGAAGAAGTTGCGTGTTCTCGTGGTCGACGACTCGTTCACGATCCGTCGCCGGTTCTGCGAGATTCTTACCGCCGACCCGGAGTTGGAAGTAATTGGTGAGGCCGAAGATGGCAAGCGGGCTATTGAATTGTGCGAGCAACTGCGGCCTGATGTCATGACGCTCGACATGATGATGCCCGTGATGAGCGGATTGACGGCCACCGAATACATCATGGCCTATACGCCGACGCCGATCCTCATCGTGTCCGCTTCCATGAACCGGGGGGATCTATTCAAGACCTATGATGCTCTCGCGGCCGGTGCGATTGACGTGCTGGAAAAGCCTACCGCAGACAATGTCGACACCAGCTGGGAACGGCGGTTCGTGGCCGCCGTCAAGTTGATCGCAAAGATCAAAGTCATCACGCACGTCCGCGCGCGCTTGAGCGGTGCCGAACGGGCTGTCGCCGCGGTTGCGGGTGCGAGGTCGCCGACGCCGAAACGTCACGATCAACCACAAAGCCGGCACTACAACGTGGTAGCTATTGGTGCATCGACAGGAGGCCCCGCAGCCATCGTCAGAGTCTTGAAAGCATTGCCGCCGGGATTGCGAGTCCCTGTGTTCTTCGTGCTGCATATCGACGAACCCTTCGCAGCGGCGTTTGCGGAGTGGCTCGAGCACCAGACACCGCACCGGGTCGCCTACGCCGGCGACCGGGAACCCATCGAATTGCTGCGCGGGCAAGTGATCGTGGCTCCGCCGGGCCGGCATTTGAGCGTTGGCGGCGGGCGCCTGCACCTCAATACCGATCCGCCGCGCCACTCGTGCCGGCCCTCTATCGATGTACTGTTCGAATCGCTTGCGCTGGATCGCGGCGCGGAAGTGTTGGCGTGCCTGCTGACGGGCATGGGCCGGGACGGTGCCGCCGGTTTGTTGGCGATCCGACGCGCCGGAGGATTTACCATCGCCCAGGATGAAAGTACGTCGGTCATCTACGGCATGCCACGCGAAGCGGTATTGTTGGGCGCGGCGCAGATGGTTCTGCCTCTGGATCAAATCGGTCCGCAGATTGTACGACTCCTCGGAAATGGCGAGGGCGGCGCCGGACAGTGACCGCGGACAGTGTCCGCGGACAGGCCGTGGGAGATGCATCACAGCCGCTCACTTTGAAATAGTTGCAATTGTGGAAATCGGCCCCGAACTGGGCGAAGTCGACGCTTGTAACGAGATCTTCATTTTCGCCGCGCTAAATACCGATGATATGTGCGCGATCTCGACTCCAATGAGCACTCGATAGACCGATGAGACAGAATTCTCCGGAAACATTCTCGATGCACGAACACCGACCCTTGGCGACGGTCGTGATCATCAATTACAACTATGAAAAATTCGTCGCGGCTGCGATCGATAGCGCCCTCGCACAGTCTTACGAACCGCTCGAAGTGGTTGTCGTGGATGATGGCTCGACCGACGGCTCGCGGACAGTTATCGCAGAGTACAAGGATCGGGTTCGCACGGTCCTGCAAGACAACGGAGGGCAAGGCGCGACTTACAATACCGGGTGGCGAGCCGCACATGGCGAATTCGTACTGTTTCTTGATTCCGACGATGTGCTCAAGACAGATGCCATCGCCAAGGTGGTCCAGGCATTCGACGGCAACGACGCGGTGAAGGTGCAGTTTTACCTTGAACAGGTCGATCGGAATCTGAAGCCGCTTGGCTTCCTCTTGCCGAGCTACGATTTTTCATCCATGACAACACGTCAGCAAATCGCCAACTATGGCAACTATGTTGGCCCCCCGGCGAGCGGGAATGCGTATCGAAAATCTTTCCTCGATGACATCATGCCGATTGCAGACGAAGATCTGTATCGACACGCTCCTGACGGCTACACGACGGGTTTAGCCGGACTCGATGGCGGTGTCCTTTCGATTTCGGAAATCTTGGGATACTACCGCGTGCATGGCGATAACTATGGCGGAGAGAGCGGCATCAAATCGCTCCAGCAACTGCATCACATGTTCATGCGAGATATCAAGCGAGAAGATTCCCAACACGCCTTCGGAGAGCATTTCAACTTCCATTTTTCGTCAGACCGTTCGCGCTTCTGTCCGGGCCATACCAAATTGCGCTTGCTGTCCCGTCGCCTTCGCCCGGACTTGCATCCCGTCAAGTCCGACAAGGTTTTCTCTTTGGTTCTCTGCGGGCTGGCATCCGCATTCACATTTCCCCATCTCAAGCTGACTAAGCGATTCAGCGTTGCGATTGGATTTATCGCCATGGGGACATTGCCTCGTTCCATGCTGCACACTTATTTCGACACCATCGCAACGGCGCAGAAGCGGAAAAACGCGATTCCCGCCGCGCAGCGGTTAAGTCCGAATGGGTCGCACCCGTCGATCGATCACGATTAGATGCAAAGACCGGTGTGTCGGCAGATGGTTTACCGACTACCGACACCCAGCTACGCCTTGGCCTGACCCCGAAACGGCAATTGCCGGATGCGTTTGCCCGTGGCGGCGAAAATGGCGTTGGCGAGTGCAGGTGCCGTTGGCGGGACACCCGGCTCGCCGAGCCCGCCCATTGAGGCATCGCTTTCCAGGAAATGCACATCCACGTCTGGCGCTTCGGCCAGTTTCAAGAGTGGGTAATCATGGAAGTTGGATTGCAACACCGCGCCTTTGTCTAGCGTGATGGATTCATCGACGCAGGACGACAAGGCCATGATGATGCCGCCCATGATCTGCGCGGCGCCTCCATCCGGGTTGACCACGCGACCACAGTCCACGCTCGACCACACTTTGTGTGCGCGCGGGCGACCGTCGTTGCCTACGGATGCCTCGATCACGTGTGCGACGATGGTGTTGAACGATTCCACCATGGCAATGCCGCGCCCGCGCCCCGTGGTAAGCGGCGTGCCCCAGCCACTGCGCTTTGCCACATCATCCAGCACGGCCAAATGACGCGATCCCGGCCGCAGATGCTTCCGCCGAAATTCATAGGGATCTTCGGCGGCCGCGTGAGCCAGCTCGTCCATGAAGCTTTCGGAATAGAAACCGTTCTGGTTGGAATTGACCGAGCGCCAGGCGCCATCGTGTTGGTTGGTGGCAAATTGATAGTGGCGCAGCGCAAAGGCCGGAATGTCGTAGATAAAGCGCGTTTCGCGCGCGGCATCCTCTGATTGGGCATAGTCGGTTGTCCAGCCGGCAATTCGTCCGTCCTTGTCGAGCGCAGCCTTCAGATGGGCCGACGCCTGCGGACGATAGGTGCCGTGCTGCACCTCCTCCTCACGCGACCAGATCAGCTTGACTGGATAGGGCGTTTGCTTGGCGATTTGAACCACCTGGCCAATAATCTCGCAAAATCCTGGCAAGCGACGACCGAAGGCGCCGCCCATGATCATCGGGTGGAAGGTGACATGATCCGTGCTGATTTCCGCCGCCTCGGCCGCTGCCTTGCGGCTGTGCAGAGGATCCTGCACTCCGCCCCACAGCTGAAGCTTGCCATCCTTGAAATGGGCGGTGAGTGCGAAGGGCTCCATCATCGCGTGATGGATGAATGGCACGGCATATTTGGCCTCAATGAGCTTGACGCCGCTTGCCGCAAGGGCGGCCGGCACGTCGCCATGGCCGCTTTTATTGTCAGGCTTGTCCGTCTCTATCTTGGCAGCTTGCGCCGCCGTAATGGAGGCTGATGACAGTGCTGCGTGTCCACCATCGGAGAACTTGGGGGACAGTGCCCGCAGTCCAGTCAGCGCCTGCCAGTAACCCGTGGCGATAACGGCTACCGCATTGTCGAGCTTGACGACTTTTTCCACGCCCTTGACGCCTAAGGCGGGCGCAGCATCAACACTGTCGAGTTTGCCGCCGCGCACCGGGGCGGCCATGATCGTGGCCACGCGCAGATCGGGCAGCTGCACATCCATGCCATATCGGGCGCTGCCATCAACTTTTGCTGGAATATCCAGCCGGGGGATCGGCTTACCGATAAAGCGGTAGTCGCTGGCTTCTTTGAGCTTGGGCTCGGCGACAAGCGTCATTTCAGCGGCGTCAGCGGCCAGTTCGCCATAACGCAGCGATCTGCCGCTCTTGGCATGGATCACTTTACTGTTTGCCGTGGTCAACTCGCCTTCGGGCACGCCTAAGCGCTTGGCAGCCGTGGCAATCAGGGCAATGCGCGCGGCGGCACCCGCGACGCGCATACCCGTCTGGCCGGTCGCACGTACGGTGGACGATCCTCCGGTGATCTGCAACGGAATGTTGCGCGCGATCATGGCGAAAGTGGATCCCGTAATCCCTTTCAGAAAGGGAGGAATGGAAAAGGGCAGCAATTCCCCGCCAAATCCCTTCGCCAGCGGAGCGTTGGCAAATGCCACATTCACCGGCGCGGATTCGAGCACGACTTTTGACCAGTCCGCATCCAGCTCGTCGGCCGCCATTTGGGCAAGCCCGGTGAGTGATCCTTGGCCAATATCGACGTGGGGCGAGAAGATGGTGACGGTGTCGTCCTCGGCAATGCGGATCCATGTCTGGAACACGCCAGCCTTGTCCATGGCGACCAGCTTCGCCGCCCTGCGTGTTGCCGCTCTTTCGGACCAGGAAACGGCAAACAGGCCGCCGCCGATCAATGCCGCACCACCGATCAGAAACGCTCTGCGTTTAACGCCCACTATGAGTCTGCCCGAGCAGCGGCGGCAGCCTGGCCCGTGGCAGCAAGGATGGCCGTGCGGATGCGCGGATAAGTTCCGCAGCGGCAGATATTGGTCATCGCCTCGTCAACGTGGGCAGAGCTTGGCCGGCCGGTCTTCCTTATCAATGCGACGGCGGCCATGATCTGGCCCGACTGGCAATATCCGCATTGCGGGACTTGCGCATCGATCCAGGCCTGCTGCACCGGATGAAGTGTCCCATTTGGCGCCGCAATACCTTCAATCGTGGTGATGGTTTTGCCGGCAACGGAGCCCACGGGAATTGTGCACGAACGCCTGATTTCGCCATCGACATGCACGCTGCACGCGCCGCATGCGCCAATGCCACAGCCAAATTTTGTGCCGGTCAACCGCAGTTCCTCGCGGATGACCCACAGCAGGGGTGTATCGGAATCAGCCTCGATCGAATAGGACTTACCGTTCACCTGCAGATCAATGGCCATCAGCGTTCTCCCCAATGGGTGCTTTATCTTGTTTTGCCACTTGGAGCACGTCGTGGCCATCGTCCCTATCGTCAACTGCGATATATTGGATCACTTGAGAACCAGGGGCAAACTCTATCGCTGAGTTAAGCGCTGATCGACTATCTTAAGAATCGAAGATGCGCCGCAGATGCCCCTTTAACAGGAGAGTTGCTCATGTCTCGCATCAATCAATCCGGCACCTTCAGGCTCGGTGATCGCGTCGTACAGCGTGTGGGATACGGTGCTATGCAACTCGCGGGTCCCGGGGTATTCGGGCCGCCGAAAAATCGTGACGCGGCGTTGGCTGTACTGCGCGAGGCCGTTGCAAGCGGAGTGAACCACATTGATACCAGCGACTACTACGGCCCGCACGTCACCAACCAGCTGATTCGCGAGGCGCTGGCACCGTACCGCGATGATCTTGTTATCGTCACCAAGCTCGGTGCCCGGCGCGGCGAGGGTGGATCGTGGCTTCCGGCTTTCTCGCCCGAGGAGTTGAGGCAGGCGGTCCAAGACAACCTGCGCAACCTAGGGCTCGACGTCCTGGACGTGGTCAATCTTCGCGCCATGTTCAGTGCCCATGGTGCCGTGGAAGGATCGATCGAGGCGCCGCTCACGGTTCTGGCCGAGCTTAAGCGGCAGGGCTTAGTGCGTCACATCGGCTTGAGCAATGTCACACCCAGACAGATTGCGGAAGGACGCCGCATTGCCCCGATCGTCTGCGTGCAGAACCACTACAATCTCGCGCACCGGACCGACGATACCCTGATCGATGTTCTTGCCCGCGAAGGCATCGCCTACGTGCCGTTTTTCCCGCTCGGAGGGTTCACGCCGCTGCAATCATCCACTCTGTCGGATGTCGCGCGCCGGCTTGAGGTGACGCCGATGGTCGTCGCGCTGGCGTGGCTGCTGCACCGCTCGCCCAACATCCTGTTGATCCCCGGCACCTCGTCGGTCGCGCATCTTCGCGAGAATATGGCCGCCGCTCAGTTAACGCTGTCGCCGCAAATCCTGGCGGAGTTGGACAGCATCGCCTCATGACTATCTGAGAGTTGCGGTCCGCGTCATTTCGGCATTCTGAGGAAAGCGCTGCGCCATGCACATTCTGCTAAATGCCCTTGCTGCGGCAGTCATCGTAGTTGGATTGGTTGGCGCGATAGTGCCTGTGTTGCCGGGCATCCCACTTATTTTTGCAGGCATCTGGCTAATCGCCGGCGTTGATGGTTATCGCCATCTCGGACTGGGATGGCTGCTCGGAATTGCAGCCGTCGGTGCAGTGGGATTGGTCGTGGACCTCCTTGCCGGCGCTTTGGGCGCGAAGCGAATGGGCGCGAGTCAGCAAGCGGTGTGGGGTGCACTTATCGGCACCCTGATCGGGCTCTTCTTCGGCATACCTGGATTGCTAATCGGGCCATTCGTCGGCGCGGTACTCGGTGAGCTTTCCGCCAGCCATAGCGTTTTGCGTTCGGCACACGCGGGGGTAAGCGCGTGGGTGGGCCTGATGTTCGGCACGATTATCAAGCTGGTCTCGTCGCTAATGATGGTGGCGTTATTTGGCGCGGGTTGGTGGTTGAACCGCGGCGCGTGATGCCGCGGCATGCTAAAAGCCCGGACATTCGGTTTCACAGGTCAGCGCTTGCGCGTCTGTGATAATCCCGGGCGGGGGCGTAAAGGGCGTTGCTTTGCGGTACGATTCGGCATGCGTTTGTCCTGCGTGATCGGAACAGTCATCGCTCTTGGCCTTTGGGTTGGGGCCGGGGTCGCGGCGTCTTCAGATGCCGTGCCCGCCGCTGCCGGCCCGGATTCGCGTGCTTCCGTTTTGACTGCGGAACAAGTAATCCAGATCTTGGACGAGACGGTCGACTGGTATCGAACTCTGGGTACACAACAGCAGAATGCCACGCAACCCAGCGATTTACTGATCCTGTTTGCGAATCGACAAACGGCCGATCAAGTGGTTGGTTTGGCGATAGAGCTCGCGCGTGCGAACGCCGAACTTCTCAGTAGCGAAGCCAGTGCCGGACAAAGCGCGTCAGATGCGTCTTCCCCTCAATCGCTTAGTCAGCAGCAATCTCAATTGGATGCGCAGCACGCGTCCATAGATGCGGAAATGGCCGGTCTCAAGGAGTCGCGCTCCACCGGAAAGGGTAAGCAGGATGTCCCAGCGAAGCTGACCGAACTGCAGGGCGAGCTCGCAATGCTCGCTGCAAGAAGAAATTTGCTCGACACCATGACGGCATTTGCCGATCAAAACAGCCCCAAACAAGCGAGCGTTAGTGCGCTCAAAGCCCACATTGATGCCATTGCAGCGACGCTGCCGACTTTGAACGTAGCTTCCGGTTCCACTGCCGTCTCCAGCGCCGCACAAACGAGTGCCGTTCCAACAGCCATTCCGAGCGGTAACGAGATGAAGACGGCCACGACGCGTTCCGGAATATGGGACCTTGGCGTCACGGCGGTAAACCTGCACAGAAAGATCAAGTCGATCGATGTTGTGGATCAGCACACCGCGTCGCTGGCCAAGACGTTTCTTGAAGTCAGCGATCTGCCCCTTAGACAGTTGAAGGCGTATTCCGCGCGCAGCGACGCACTTGCCGCGCAGGCGGACAAGGCCAACGGCGCAGCACTTGTCGCCCTTCGAGGAGAATTCGATACGCTGGCTTGGCTCTTCAAGCAGACCTCCGCGATTCTTCTGCCGTTGAGTAAGGAGCAGGTGCTGCTGACGCAATATCGGCACAACTTAGGTAGCTGGAGAGAAGCCACACAACGCCAATACTATGAAGCCTTAAGAGCGCTGGGAGTCCGCTTGGCGATCTTGGCGGGTATTTTGACTGCCGTGTTCGTTCTCGCTGAAATTTGGCGGCGCGCCGTGGATCGTTATGCCCGCGAGGCTCGGCGCCGGTATCAGCTGCTGTTGATTCGCAAAATAGTGACGTGGACGGCGGTTATTGCAATAGTGGGATTGAGCTTCGCCACGGAGATCAGTGCCTTCGCTACTTTTGCGGGGCTGCTCACCGCCGGTGTGGCGGTGGCCATGCAAAGCGTTTTGGTGTCGATAGTCGGATATTTCTTCCTCATCGGCAAATATGGGATTCGAGTCGGAGACCGCATACAGATCGGCACTGTCGTGGGCGAAGTTATCGATATTGGATTGGTGCGAATGCACCTGATGGAGCTCCATTCCGATGGCCCGCTAGGCCCGACCGGGCGCGTGGTGGCCTTTGCAAACCTCATTGTATTCCAAGCATCGGGCGGTTTATTCAAGCAGATTCCTGGCGTGAACTTGTCGTGGCACGAGAGCACGCTGGTATTGCCGGCGGTCAGTGACTACTCAGCCATAAAAACTAAGTTGTTGACGGCGATCAGTCGAGTGGTCGAGGAATACCGTGACGAGTTCGTGCGGCAAGCTAACGCGATCAAGGAGTCCACGGCCTCGATTTCCGTCGATGACACGCAGCCGCAGGTTCAGATGCGTCTGGTTGGCGGCCGGATGGAGGCGCTGATCCGGTACCCAGTGAACCTCAAACACGCCGCTGAAATCGATGAACGGGTCTCTGAAGCCGTGCTCAAGAGCCTCGCAGCAAGTAGTACGACGTAAGGCTCCCGCATGAGATTTCTACCGCTCATCTGGTCCGGCATCTGGCGCAAGCCTGGACGGACCAACCTTATTTTCCTCCAGGTCAGCGTCGCCTTTGCGCTGTTCGGCGTGCTCCAGGGGCTCAAAACAGGCGTCGAGCATTTGATAGGTGAAGCTCGCGCCGATCTACTGATCGTACACGGCGGCCTAGGTCTGATGGATCCCTTGCCCTTGAGCCTGCTTGAGGGCATCAAGTCGGTACCCGGGGTCAAGGTTGTCGCGCCCGTGGAACTGTTCGGGGCCATCTATCAAAATCCCAATCAAAAATTGGGCGTCGTCGCGATCCGACCCGATGAGGGCTGGCTTTCGGCGTTCACCTTCACAATCGCGCCGGACTACGTCGCGGCTTTGCGCACCATGCGAACGGGAACCATCATCAGGGAGGGGCTGGCGAAAAAGTACGGCTGGAAGATCGGTGATCACATTCCCCTGATGTCCGCCACGGCGCAAATGAACGGATCGACGGACTGGGCATTCGATGTGGTGGGTACCTACACCGACAGCGACGTCGGTGGTGGAAAAGAGACTCTGCTCGTCAATTATGCGTACTTCGATGAAGCCCGCTTCGCCGGCAAGGGCACCGTCAATCATTTCAACGTCGCGGTTTCCGATCCGCGACTGGCGGTGAATGTGTCGGAGGAAATCGACCGGCGCTTCGCTAATTCCGCGAACGCAACGCAAACCGATTCGTTGCTCGAACTGGCCCAATCCCAGCTGCAGTCGATCGGCGATCTGAACTTCCTGATCCGGGCGATCGTGAGTGTGGTGCTCGTGGCGCTGCTGTTCGCGACCGCCACGATGATGATGCAATCGATCCGCGAGCGCACGCCGGAGTTGGCTGTTCTCAAGACGCTTGGCTTTACCGACGGCGCGGTATTTCTAATCGTACTCGTGGAGGCCGTGGCGGTCTTTGTCGCCGCCGCCGCGTGCGGATTGGCGCTCTCACTGTTGGTATTTCCGTTTGCCTCAAGGATCGTACCTGGGCTGTCAATGCCTCCGGCCGTGGTCGCGCTTGGCCTGATATGCGCCGTGTTGGTGGCAGCCATCAGCGCATTGCTCCCGGCAGTCCTGGCCGCAAAATTGAATGTCGCTACGGCACTGGCAAGGCGCTAGCGCGGTCGCATGAATTTTACCCGACAATTTCTCAGTATCTTGCTTATGAACCTGTCGGGAATCCGACAGCGCGCAGCGCAGGTGCTGACGATCATCATCGGCGTCACTTGTGCCGTCGGTGTATTGGTGTCCATGCTGGCGATGGGCACTGGCGCGCGCCGGCAGGAGATGGCCGACGTACGCGCCGACCACGCCACCCTTATTACTTCAGGCGCGCGCTATCTGCAGAGCAATATCTCCCGGGACGAAGTCGCCGCCATCCTGGGCCTGCCGGGCATACAAAAGGGTGCTCAGGGCGAGCCAATCGTCGTGTTCGAGTCCATGGTTCCCATCGAAGGCCGCAGGCGCGTGACCGGTAATCGAATCTATTTTCCGCTCGTGGGGATTACTTCAACCGTGACTCAATACCAGCAGATGCGATTCACGGACGGCCGCATGTTCAAGCCGGGTCTGCATGAACTCATCGCCAGCAGCCCCTGCGTTCGGCAATTCACCGGCTTCGAAATCGGCGATCGACGTCCGATTCACGGCAGCGACTGGACCATCGTCGGACATTTCGAGCAGGGTAAGGCGCAACAATGTGTGGTCTACGCCGACGTCGACAACATCATGTCCATCTTCAGCCGCAACAGCTACAGCGCGGTATCAGTGCGGCTGCGATCGCCGGCGGACTTCGCGGCATTTCGCGACGCCGTCAGCGCCAATCCGGCCCTGAAACTCGAAGCCAAGAGCGAAAGCGAGGTGGCGGAGGAGGGATTCAAAGAACTGAACGCCATCCTGAATTTCGTCAGCTACTTCGTCGGTACGATCATGGCGATCGGTGCGACGCTGGGCGCCGTCAACTCTTTGTATGCAATAGTGGACTCGCGGCGCAGCGAGTTGGCCACATTGCGAGCGATCGGGTTCGCTTCCGGCGCAATCGTGCTCTCCGTCTTGGTTGAGTCAATACTATGGGCGTTTCCCGGGGCGTTGCTCGGGGGTGCCTTGGCATGGGTCCTTTTCAACGGCTTATCGGCCAGTCCCTTCGGCTTCAGTTTTCAACTTGCGGTAACGCCATCTCTCGTCGTGCTCGGCATTGTCTGGGCGTCGGCGATGGGCTTGGTCGGCGGACTCCTGCCTGCGTTGCGTGCGGCCCGAGTACCTGTGGCCACGGCGCTGCGCGCGACTTGATGCCGGGAATGGATTTTCTAAAGTTTCACGCCGGGGCGGGGCGCGCACAACTACTCACAGAGATCGATGCTCGCTACGGGGGCCTGGCCGCGCCGCGAAGTGTGGACCTCGCGGCGCGTATCGATGTGGTTAATTGAGCCTAGAACTGCGCACTCAAACGCACGTACCAAAACGCACCGTTGAAGCCGAACGGGCCGCCGGTTCGCGGGTATAGCTCGCCATCCGCTTCGCCGCCCGTCGTCGGGTAGATCGGGGTTTTGGCGGTGTTGGCAATCTTGTCGGGGAAGGCGTTGAAAATATTGCGCCCGCCGATCGCCGCGGTGAGATTTTTGAGCACTTGATACCCAACCTCCAAATCCGTCGTGTACTTGGCTGAGAATAGTTGGCCCGGATAATCGTTCTCGTCCCGATAAGTACCGTAGTAATTCTCGTGCAGCGAGGCGTGTATCGGTCCCCAGGCATAGCTCGCGTTGAGGTTTACCCGATTGTTCGGGGCATAGTGCTGGATGTCGATAATGCGCGCCGGACTGATGACTTTGGGATCGTATTTCGTCACATCGGTCTTGTTGTAGTTATACGCAAGAGCAGTTTCCAAGGTTCCCGCGCCCAATTGAATCGGATAGCTCGCCACCACATCTAGGCCCTTGGTTTTGGTGTTGAAGCCATTGGTAAAGTATTGGACGGTGCCGCCCGCGCCCACGTAGGCGAGCGCCGGCAGATTGACGATGTCCGCCTGCGTGACGTTGAACTGTTGGGAAATGCCGATGCGGTTGCGAACTGCAATTTGGTACCCGTCGATGGTCACCAGCAGATTCTGGACCGGTGTCAGCACGATTCCCGCACTCAAATTCGTGGATTCTTCAGGCTTCAGGGCCACGGCCCCATAATATTTGGCGTCCACGCTGGTCACAGGATAAGTGCCGATTTGGACCTGCGTCGTGCTGCCCGGCAAGAAGGTGGTGCTCAAGGTCTCGACATTCGACTGTCCGGGCGTGGGCGCATGGAAACCCGTGCTCGCCGTGCCGCGCAAGGCGAGCCAGTCCAACGCCTTGTAGCGGACCTGAAATTTTCCCAAGGTGGTGTTGCCGAACGAGGCGTAATGCTCGAAACGTCCGGCGACCCCGAGCGTGAGGTTGCGCACTACATCCGCTTCGATGTCCAAATATCCGGCATAACTTACTTGCGATGCATCAACCGGAGCGGATATTCCGCCATAACCATTTGAGGTCGTCGCTTGCGTGGCAACGACCGGAAGCCCCTTGGCATCGAGCACAGGCGTGCAGGCTCCGGCTGCGCAGTTATAGAGTGGTTGCGCAGAGTAGGGCCCAGCTGCAATCGAGGCTGCGTCGCCCAAGAGCTGCTGATAATTTTCGTCGCGCCATTCCATACCACCGGCGATGGAGATCGGGCTGGCGAGCCAGCTCACCGCCCAGGGATAACTCAAGTCCAGATTGAAGTTGTTTTCTTTTTGAATGAACTTGCCGTCGTAGAAACTGGTGGGCGATTGCGGGCCCAATGAGGAATTGAGTGAATCCTTCAAAGACACGGCCAGGGAGTTCTGGGCCGTCGTGCCGGACAAATCGTAATTGATACCCCAGCGGTTTGTGCCCTTGTAGCCTACGGCACCAAAGAACTGCTGCGTGACACCGTAAAAGCGGGGCGTAAAGCCGGCAGGATAAACGGATTGGAAGTTGAAGGTGCGGCCATTCTGGATATACCCGCCGGTCGGGCAACCGGTGAGTGCGGACGTGCAGGGATCCAGGTAAATGTCATTGAATGCCGGATTGGGCGACCACACATTGCCGTTGGCGTCGGTGACGGTCTGCGGCAAGCGATAGTTGAAACTCTCATTCGTCTGAATATTGGCGTAGTTGGCGAAAAAATATACCTGATCGTCGTTGTCGAGTTTGATCCCGGAATTCAAAAATGTCTTGACGCTGTCCTGCGGCGGCGTTCCCCACTGCTGTACAGGACCGGGGTAGTGCGGCAACTCCGGTGCTAACGCAGGAAAGGTTTGAGCGAAGGCCAGGGCCGACGGACGTGTGGGATTGCGAACGGTCTGTTGATTCCTGGACCACTCGGCACTCAAGTTGGCGAAGCCCTGACTGCCCAGCGGCAGCCCCACATTGACCGCCAACTGGCCGTCGCCCCCATCGCGCGAGAAGCCGGTTGGAAAGTATTCGCCGTAACGTCCGTCGAGCTGGATACCGCTGGAATTATTGCGAAACTGGTAGTTGAGTACGCCGGCGATGGCGTCCGAGCCATATTGCGCCGACGCGCCGTCACGCAGAATCTCGAGTGACTTGACGGCGATCGAGGGGATGGAGTTCAAGTCCGGACCTTGTGAACCGAAGGCCAACTCGGTCTCGCCGCCTTGATATACCTGCACCAGCGCCGAACGGTTCATGCGCTTGCCGTTGAGCATGACCAGCATTTCATCTGCCGGCAGGCCCCGTAGTGACGGCGAACGCACGAAGCTCGACGCATCGGAAATCGAGTTTTGCCCCACGATGAAGGAGGGCACCAAATTGGACAGCGTATCCAGCATGCTGGCCGAGGGGTAATTTTGCAGCTCGTTGCCGCTGATTACATCGATCGGTGCCGAGGATTCGGCTACTGTGCGGTCCAGACGCCTCGTTCCGGTGACGATCACTTCTTGGAGTTCGTTCGCGGAAGCTGCGTTGCCGGTTCCCGAGTTGGGACTGGTCTGGGCACTAGCCACATTCCCAGACATCGATAGAGCGAATGCGATCCCGACAATCAACGTGGTTTTCATGCAGGTTCTCCTTGGTTCACGCGCAGCACATCACACCTGCAGCCTCAGGCGCACATCGACTCTCTGTATTCATCCCCCGCCATTCAATGGCGGTCCGCCAATCAACGGCGGTTCTTTTTTATTCCACTGTAGTGTAGAACCGAACTTCGTTGTCCGCAACCACGGTGTGAACGTCAGTGGTCGATGGTGAAAGGAGCGGTCGATGCAGTGGTGCGAGCAGCGACTTTGCGCTCGATCGCGACGAACGCATGATTGCGCGCGCGAATGCGGCAGAGCTGCCGCTGCGAATCTAGAGGGTCGAGGGGCCCACCGCGAATAGCTGCGACTCTATGTCCTGAAACGCTTTGAACTCCAGAGCATTACCGCTCGGGTCCAAGAAGAACATGGTCGATTGCTCGCCTGTTTGGCCCTTGAACCGTGTGTACGGTTGCACGACAAACTCAACGCCGGATCGCTGCACGCGCTGCGCCAATTCAGCCCATTGCTGCGGCCGCAGCACCACGCCGCAGTGAGGCACCGGCACGCCTTGTCCATCGACCGGGTTGTAGTGATTCGACAATTTGCCGGCGCGGCCCAGATCGGGATTCAAGTGACAGACGAACTGATGCCCGTAAAGATTGAAGTCCACCCAGTGCGCGGCAAATT
>Ga0193726_1000621_pt1 | contig 35510 bp, 36 predicted proteins | sample H2c1metaG_FD_144928 | JGI IMG/M metagenome (GOLD analysis project Ga0193726, IMG submission 144928) | Soil microbial communities from a riparian zone of the East river system, Colorado, United States - H2c1 | ecosystem: Environmental > Terrestrial > Soil > Riparian zone | place: USA: East River... | reverse complement strand
CCGCCTGAAAACAAGACGGTTGCTCCGCTCGGGCCTGCGGCCCTCGGTCGAGACGACGAGAATTGGCACATGCGATAGCCTTCGCCACCACACCACCTCACCCTGAGGAGCGGTCTGCAGGACCGCGTCTCGAAGGGTGGGCCCCAGCCTGGTGTTGCCCACCAAAGCGCGGAGGCTACTTCGCGCGGCTCGATTCGCGCTAGGCGTCGACGATGGCCAGCCTGCTTCTCCGCCGCCTCGGTTTCTCCCTGTTCTCGCTCCTGGTCGTCAGCCTGCTGCTGTTCATCCTCACGCGGTCCATCCCCGAATCGCCGGCGCGAATCGTCCTGGGCGACGAGGCGACGGCGAGCCAGATCGCGGAGTTCGACCGGGCACACGGTCTCGATCGGCCGATCGTCGTGCAATACGCCCTCTGGCTGGAGCGCGTGGTGCTGGAGGGCGATCTCGGCCGCTCGTTCACGACCGGCCTCTATATGAACCAGCAGATCGCCGATACCTTCCCGGTGACGATGGAGCTTGTCGTCATCGCCTTCGTCCTGGCGACGATCCTGTCGGTCTTCCTGGGAAGCCTTTCCGCCTTCTATCGCGACAGCTTCGTCGACTATTTCGCGCGCCTGCTGGCGGTTCTCGGCGTCTCCATCCCCGGCTTCTGGCTGGCGCTGGTCCTGATCCTGGCGTTTGCGGTGGAACGGGACTGGTTTCCGCCGGGAGGCTTCGAGCCTCTCTCGGCCGGCCTGGGGCCGCATCTGCTGTCGATCGCCCTGCCCTGCTTCTGCCTGAGCGTGTTCTACCTTGCCGTCATCACCCGCATGACGCGATCCAGCCTGCTGGAGGTCCTGAACCAGGATTACATGCGCACCGCGCGTGCCAGCGGCCTGGGCCGCGGCCGCATCCTGATGTACGCGATGCGCAACGCTCTGCTGCCGGTCGTGACGATTGCCGGCGTTTCCTTCGGCCATATGTTCGGCTGGGCCCTGATCATCGAGCAGATCTTCAACATCGGCGGAATGTCCCGCGCCCTGCTGACGGCGATCAACCAGCGCGACTATTACATGGTCCAGACGGTGGTCATGGTGTTCACGATCGTGTTCGTGCTCGCGAACCTGATCGCGGACCTGATCAACGCATCGCTTAACCCGCGGCTTGCGGCAGCCTCGTCATGAACCGCCTGCGTCGCATCGTCCACGCTTGCGGCGGTCCCGCGGGCTTTGCCGGCGCCTGCATCGCCGGCCTGCTGGTGCTCGCCTCGATCTTCGCGCCGCTGGTCGCGCCCTACGATCCCGTGGCGGTCAGCATCCTGGACAAGCTCATGGAGCCGGATGCGGCGCACTGGATGGGCACGGACCAGTCGGGACGCGACGTGCTGAGCCGGGTCATCTGGGGATCGCGCGCGTCGCTGGCGGTGGCGGGGTTCGCCGTCGTCATCGGCGTCACCTTCGGCGTCACCATCGGCCTGTTCGCGACCTACGTGCGCGGCGGTTGGCTCGAGCAGGCGATCATGCGCGTCCTGGAGGCGATCTCCTCCATTCCGCTCCTGATCTGGGCGATCGCGCTGGTCGGCATCTTCGGCGTGCGCGATGCTCGATGGGGGCCGTTCACCGTCTCCAGCGAGACGAAGCTGCTGGTCTTGCTGGGCCTGCTCTACATCCCGACGCTCGCGCGGCTGACCTACATCTCGGCCCTCGGTGAGGTGGGCTCCAACTATGTCGCCGCCCGGCGGCTGCAGGGCGTGGGCGAGCTGCGCATCCTGTTCTCCGACGTGCTGCCGAACTGCCTCTCGCCGGTGATCGTGCAGGCAACGCTCCTGCTCGCGATCGGCATCATCGTCGAGGCGGCCGTCAGCTTCGTCGGCCTCGGCGTCCAGCCGCCGACCCCGAGCTGGGGCAACATGCTGTCGGACGGGCGCAACTACCTGATCTCCGGCGAGTGGTGGCTGTCGGTGTTTCCGGGGGCGGCGATCTCGCTGACGGTCGTCAGCTTCAACCTCCTGGGCGATGGCCTGCGCGATCGCTTCGACCCCCGTCACAGCACCAGCATGGGTTACGCGACATGATGCGGCCCGAGCCCCGCCTGCGCCCCGAACTTCTGCGGATCGACGGTCTGCACATCGCCTTCAAGGCTGGCCGGGAGTGGCGGGACGTCGTTCGCGGCGTCGATCTGCGGGTGGCGCCCGGCGAGGTCGTCGGCCTGGTCGGCGAATCCGGATCCGGCAAGAGCCTGACGGCGCTCGCCATCCTGCAGGTGCTGCCGGCGGGCGCCCGCATCAGCAGCGGGCGCATCGTCTTCGACGGCACCGATCTCGTCGGCCTGCCGCAGAGGGCCATGAACGAGCGCCGCGGCCGCGATATCGCGATGATCTTCCAGGATCCGCTGACGGCCCTCAACCCGGTCATCCCGATCGGGCGGCAGATCTACGACAGCCTGCGAACGCACCAGGCGATCGGCCACAAGGCCGCGTTGGCCCGGATCGAGGAATTGCTGGCGCTGGTCGGTATCCGCCATCCGCGCGAGCGCATGCGCGCCTATCCGCACGAGCTGAGCGGCGGCATGCGGCAGCGCGTCATGACGGCGCTCGCCGTCTCCAGCAATCCGAAGCTCCTGATCGCCGACGAGCCGACCACCGCCCTCGACGTCACGGTGCAGGCCCAGGTCATCGGCATGCTGGACCGCATCCGGCGCGATCTCGGCATCGCCGTGCTCTTCATCAGCCACAATCTCGACCTGATCGCCGAGATCTGCGACCGCGTCTCGGTCATGTATGCCGGCAAGGTCGTCGAGAGCAGTTCCGTCGAGACCGTGTTCGAGGCGCCTCGTCACCCCTACACGCGCCAGCTGCTGCGCTGCATCCCGCGCCTCGATGCCAGCACCGGGCCGATGCCGACGATTCCCGGCCTGCCGCCCCGCTTCGGCGCCGACCTGGTCGGCTGTCCCTTCGCCCCGCGCTGCGACGGCGCGCGCGACCTGTGCCGGACGTCCGAACCGCCGACCTGGCGCGAGCCGGGTCATCTTGCCGTCTGCTGGGATGCCGCCTGATGGTGCAGGATGAGCGCTTCTTCGAGTTGCAGGACATCCGCAAGGAGTACGTGCTGCGTCGAAGCCTCCTGCAGCGTTTCACGAAGAGCGCGACGCGCGTCGCGGCCGTGGACGGCGTCTCGCTGTCGATCGAGCGAGGCGCGATCTTCGGCCTCGTGGGCGAGAGCGGATGCGGGAAATCGACCCTCGCCCAGATCATCGTACGCCTGATCGAGCCGACCGCCGGCAAGGTCGTCTACCGGGGAGCGGATGTCGCCCGGCTGAAGGGCGAGGAGCAGCACGCGTTCCGGCACGCCGTCCAGATGGTTTTCCAGGACACGGGGTCGTCGCTCAATCCGCGCAAGCGGATCCGGCGGGTGCTCGCCGAGGCGCTGAAGGCGCGCGGCGTCACCGGAGCGCTGGCAAACGGCGAGATCGAGACCCTGATGCATCAGGTGGGGCTGGACACGCCGCTGCTCCGGCGGTTTCCCCACGAGCTTTCCGGCGGCCAGCGGCAGCGTGTCGGCATCGCCCGGGCGCTCGCGATGAAACCGGAGGTGCTCGTCGCCGACGAGCCTGTCTCGGCGCTCGATGTGTCGCTGCAGGGGCAGATCATCAACCTGCTGCGCGATCTCAATCGCGACCTGGGCCTTACCATCATCCTGATCAGCCACGACCTCGCCGTGGTCGCGCGAGTCTGCACGCAGATCGGCGTGATGAACGCCGGAAAAATCGTGGAGCGCGGTTCGCCGCGGCAGGTGCTGTTCCACCCGGTGGATCCTTACACACGCATGCTGATTGCTTCGGTGCCGCGTGGCCTCGCCGGACGGAACCGCAGGCCGGGTTCCGGCCTCTCGATGATTGACGGGGCCGGGGCACGGAAGAGCGACCCGCAGGCTTCGGAACCGGCGCTCGAGGTCGATCACCTGGGGAATGTGGTGGCAACGCTCGATTGAAGGAGGGATTGCGGTGGCAGAACCGGCGCGTCAGATGAAGCTTGGCTACTTCCTGTTCCCGACCGGGCATCATGTCGCTGGGTGGCGCCATCCGGACGGTTCCCCGCGCTCGGCCATCGACTTCAAGGCTTTCGTCCACCAGATCAAGTCGGCGGAGCGCGCCAAGTTCGACATGGGGTTTCTGGCCGACAACGATGCCTTCGCCGGCGGAGGCGGCCGCACCATCGAGGAAGATCTCGACGCGCTCAGCCGTACGTCGATCCGGTACACGGCGCAGTTCGAGCCCGTCACCCTGCTGTCGGCTCTCTCGGCGGTCAGCGAAAATGTCGGGCTCGTCTCGACCGTATCGACGACCTGCAACGATCCCTTCAATGTCGCGCGCAAGTTCGCTTCCCTGGACTGCCTGAGCGGAGGCAGGGCGGGGTGGAACGTCGTCACCTCGTCGAATTTCAATGCGGCGCAGAATTTCAGTATGGACCACCATCCGAGCCATGCCGAGCGCTATAGGCGGGCGGACGAGTTCGTCGATGTCGTGCTGGGGCTCTGGGACAGCTGGGACGACGATGCCTTCCTCTACGACAAGGCGTCCGGCCGCTATTTCGATCCCCGCAAGGTGCGCTTCCTCGACCACAAGGGTCGGTTCTATTCCGTCCGCGGTCCGTTCAACGTGCCGCGCTCGCCGCAGGGTCGACCGGTCGTGATCCAGGCCGGCACATCGGAACCGGCGATGGAGCAGGCCGCGCGCACGGCGAAGGTGGTGTTCACCGTCCAGCAGACGGCCGAGGAGTCGCGCCGCTTTTCTCGCGAGCTGCGGTCGCGCCTCGCGCGCTACGGCCGGCGCCAGGAGCAGCTCAAGATCATGCCGGGCGTCTGTTGCGTCGTCGCGGGCAGCCGGGCCGAAGCGGAGGACGCCTACGCCGTGTTCGAGAATCTGATCCAGCCCGAAGTCGGGCTCATGATGCTGAACTCGACCGTCGGTCTCGACCTGTCCGGCTATCCCCTCGACATGCGACTCGAAAGCCTGCCCGACACGGACGGCCACAAGGGACGGCAGAAGCTGATGCTGGACATGGGCATCCGCGAGAAGCTGACGGTGGGCCAGCTCGCCAAGCGGGCGGCGGGCACGCGCGGCCACTGGATGGTGCTTGGGACGCCCCGGGACGTGGCGGATGCACTCGAAGAGAGGTTCGTCGAGGGCGAGGTCGACGGTTTCAATGTCATGGCGCCGCTTCTTCCCCAGGGCATGGATCAATTCATCGAGACAGTCCTTCCGGAGCTGCGCCGGCGCGGTCTGTTCCGCACGGAGTATGAGGGCACGACCTTGCGCGAGAATCTCGGCCTGCCCTGGCCGAAGTCACACGAACCACGGTTGCAGGCCGCCGAGTGAAGGCGACCTGGGAGGTTTCAACAGATGGGTCACGAAGACTTCTTGTGCATCCCATTGAAATATTGCGACCAACGAGTCGGCCAGAATGCCAACACGAACACAATGAAGACGACCAGGAGGAGGCTCACGGAGAGCTCAACGAGGTGAAACTGGGGCGAATCGCGGGCGATGAACCATTCGGCCACAACGCCTGCTACGATTAGGATAAGGCGAATGAGCCAGCTGAACACAGCTCCACTCCTTCTGCTTGGGTCAGGGCTTGTCACTGCCGATCTGCCGAAACATACGGACCGTTGCTCTTGGCACCTTGATCAGGATCAAACCGCTCAACCCATTCCGACCGTCGCTCAGCCGGCTGGGCTGAACATCGGCTCCTGGACCGGAAGCCCCGGCACGCCATGCTTGTTTTCTACTGACAGATTTTGTCAGAGCCCGAAGGCATGGTTGTTGCCGACCAGGAGTAAGCCGTGGGCCGTTCAACCCGACTTCTCGCGTTGCTACAAGCATTGCGAGGCCGTCGCCATGCCGTGACTGCGGCTGCGCTCGCTCAAGAGCTGGAGGTTTCGGAGCGTACGATTTACCGGGACCTGTCGGAGTTGGCCTCGCAAGGCGCGCCGATACGGGGTGAGGCCGGCGTCGGCTATATCCTCGGCCCCGGGCTGTTTCTGCCTCCACTGATGCTTACAGAGGACGAGACCGAGGCGGTCCTCTTGGGCTTGCGCTATGTCGACCAACACGGCGACGAGGTGTTGACGGAGGCCGGCAGAAGCGCGCGCGCCAAGATCACATCGATACTCTCTCCAGAAATGCAGGCGGCTGCGGCCACGCCGCTGTCGGTTCCCGGTCCCGATGGCCACGGGTTTCCCGAGAATGCGGTGTCGCTCGCCGTCCTGCGTTCAGCGATTCGAACGCGGAGGCGCATCGCCATTCAATACACCGATGGTGAGGCACGGCGCACCGAGCGTATCGTTTGGCCAATCCAGCTCGGCTTCATGGACAACGCTCGTGTACTGACGGCCTGGTGCGAACTGCGTGCCGCGTTCCGCTTTTTCCGGACCGACCGCATCGGGAGGGCCGAGCCCCTCGATCGCTACCCGGCGCGGCGCGCCGACCTTTTGCGCGATTTCCAGCTCGAACTACGCGCTGACCCGCTGCACCAGAACACTCCCGACAGAAAATGACAGGGGGATGGGCTAATCGTCTTCGTGCATCACGGAGATGGATCCATGCGAAGCATATCAACCGCAGCCCTGCCTCAGGTCGTCCTTCAACACATCGAGGCGTATCGGAACCACGACCCCGAGGCGTTTATGTCGACCCTGGCCCCTGAAGCCCTGGTCAATGACATCCAGCGCGAATTTCTCGGTCATCCGGCCATCCGCTCATGGGCTGAGAAGGAAATATTCGGCGATAACGTCACGCTGGAGATCGAAGCCGCCTTTGAGCACTTCGGCAATACGATAGTCCGTTTTATCGTCGACGGTGATTTCGATAAGTCGAAGCTGCCCGACCCATTGATCCTGACCTACTATTTCTCAGTTCAAGACCAACACATCACCCAGATCATCATCTCCCACAACAAGGCCATCGCCGCTTAGGGAGATGCCCCGACGCCGCCGCACACTCGGGCCGCACACTCGGGCGGCAGGCTGCAACTCAGCCATCAACAAAGGACCAGAAGACATGGGTGACGAGCTAGCGGGTAAGGTCGCCCTGGTGACGGGTGCATCAAAGGGGATCGGTGCGGGCATCGCGACGGCGTTTGGCCATGCCGGCGCAAACGTCGCGGTCGGTTACGCTCGCGATCAGGAGGGCGCCGAGCGCGTTGCAGCCGAGATTGGAGCGGCGGGTGGACGGGCGATCACCGTTCAGTGCGACCTGGCCAGGACAGCAGATATCGAAGCCATGGTCGCCAAGACGGTCGCGACCTTTGGCCCGATCGACACCTTGGTCAACAACGCCGGCGTGTTCGACTACAGAGCATTGACGGACATTGAAGAGACGCACTTCCACGACATCTTCAATACCAATGTGCTTGGCCTGTTGACGACGACCAAGGTCGCCGTCGCGAATCTCAACGCCGCCGGCGGGAGCGTGATCAACATCACCTCTCTATCTGCTCTGGGGGCTGCGCCCGGCCGCGCCGTCTACGCCTCGTCCAAGGCCGCGGTGAATGCAATTACCAAGGTGCTGGCGCTCGAACTCGCCGAACGGAAAATTCGGGTGAACGCCATCATGCCCGGCTACTTCGATACGGAAGGTGCGCGCGCGTTCGGCATAAAGGGCACTGCGGCCGAAGCCCAACTCCTCGCCGCCACGCCTTTGGAAAAGCGACCCGGCCATCCTTCCGATCTAAGTCCTGTCGCGATCTTCCTGGCCTCCGGCGCGTCGGCGTGGATGACGGGAGAAATCCTGACGGTTTCAGGGGGGCTACGTTGAAGGGCACACAACAACCTGTTGGATCTTCGGCAAGATCGCTTGGCCGATAGCCTATTCAGATGATGCTCTTAAAACTTTAGCCGTGCCCGCCCGCGGACCAGGGACGAGCAACTGCAAGCATTGCCAGCACATCGAGCCGAGTTTCTGCGCCGCATGGCGCGCAATTACCTTGGATCGACCTAAAGTTATACTTGACTTATATCAAGTATTACTTAAATGCGCTCCCGACACCCCATCGAGGAGCATCGTCATGCCCGGCGGCCGACCCATCCTGTACAAGCCCGAGAATGCCGACATCGCCCGTCTCGCCTGCATGCTCGGCGCGACCAACGACGACCTCGCCGAGCGTTTCGAGGTCTCGCCCCGCACCGTCGACAACTGGATCGCCGCGATTCCCGAATTTGGCGACGCCGTGCGGCAGGGTCGCCAGGTCGCGGATGAGTCGGTGGTTTCGGCCCTGTTCGCGCGCGCCACGGGGATGGAGCGCAAGGTGACCAAGGCGTTCTGCCACAAGGGCCAGCCAATCACCGTGAGCTACACGGTTGAGCTGCCGCCCGACGTGCGCGCCTGCATGTTCTGGCTGCGCAACCGGAGGCCTGGGCAGTGGCGCGAGAACCGGCCATTCATTGACGAGAGGGACGATCTCGATTTTCGCGAGCTGGAGGAGGCCAGCCGGCGAGCGGCCCTTGCCGATCGCGACGAGAGCCCGGACGCGGCACCGCTCCACGGCAGACCAGATGCTGCCGCCACCGCTCCCGGCCCTGATTGGCGGATCGCTTGCGGAAATTGCGGAAATCCCTCCGCCACCGCATGAGACGCCACCTCAGCGCGGAAGTTACTCCGCGCGCAGTGGCGCGCTCCCAGCCTACGACCTTCCCTCCAGCAGCGCCTTCTCGCGCTGGAAGAGCTCCACCACCGCATCCATCACCGCGCGCACGCGCGGCAGCGCCCTGAGGTCGCGATGCACCAGCAGCCATTGGTCGGCGAAGACCTCCTCGATGATCCCGCCCACGCGCTTCAGCACCGGATCGGGATCGCCGAGATAGCAAGGCAGGACGGCGAGGCCCGCACCGGCACGGCACCCCTCGCGCAGCACCAGCCAGTTGTTGCCGCGCACGGCCGGCCGCGCGCCGCCCAGCCGCTCGTGCAGCCATTGCTGGCCGGGCATGTAGGTGTGGTCGTCGTCGAAGCCGATCCATGGCAGGCTCTCCGGGCTGGCGTTGCGGCCGACCGGAAAGTCGCGCGCGGCATAGACGGCGTAGGCCACCCGACCCAGCTTGCGCGTCACGATGCCGGCGAGGTCGGGCACCTGCTCGCGGATCAGGAGATCGGCCTCGCGGCGCGACAGGTTGGCCAGCGTGTGGCTTGCGCTCACCTCGAACTCGATATGCCGCAGCCGCTCGCGCAGGCCCGGCAGGTGGCGCGCGATCAGCGCCGCCATCGCCTCGCCGGCCGAGAGCCGCACCACGCCGCTCACCGTGTCGCTCAAGCCGGCGCTGCGGCGATGGATGGAGAGTGCGGCTTTTTCCATCGCCTCGGTGTCGGCCAAAAGCTCTTCGCCGGCGGAGGTCGGCACGAAGCGGTCGGGCAGGCGCTCGAACAGGCGCGCGCCGATCTGCTGCTCCAGCGCCTGCACGCGGCGCGACACGGTGGGGTGGCTGACGCCCAGCGCCTTGGCCGCCGTGGTGAGCGTGCCTTCGCGAGCGAGGGTCAGGAAAACGCGGAGATCGTCCCAGTTGGCATCCATGTTCAGAATTGTACAGGTGATCTTCCAAATTGTGGACTGACGAATATTGACGTTCGGCCTAGCATGGCGGCCATGCACATCGAACCTCGCCTTCTCGTGTTCACCCGCGGCGTCCGCGGGCGCATCGCCGCCGCCGTCGCCATCGGCCTTGTGTCCGTCGGGCTGGGCGTCGCCCGCCTCGGCCTTTTGGGCTGGCTGATCGGCCAGGTCTTCGCCGGCCGCACGCTGGCCGAGCTCGTGCCGTCCATCCTGCTGATCGCCCTGGTCATGGTGCTGCGCGGCGCGGCCGAGCATTGGCGCGCCGTGGTGGCGCACGAGACGGCGGCGCGGGTGCAGAAGGCGCTCAGGCGCACGCTCTACGACCGCATCGCCGCCCTCGGGCCGGGCACGGTCGGTCGCCAGCGTTCGGGCGGGCTGACGCTTTCCATGATCGACGGCGTCGAGCAGCTCGAAACCTACTTCGGCCAGTTCCTGCCGCAGTTCCTGATCGCCTTGCTCTCGCCGCTGCTGATCTTCGCCGCCGTGGCCTTCATCGACCTGCCGGTCGCGCTGGTGATGCTGGGCTTCGCGCTGGTGGCGTTGTTCGCGCCGGGCCTGTGGCACAAGTTCGACGTCAAGAATTCGCAGCGCCGGCAGAAGAGCTACGCGTCCTTCGCCGCCGAGTTCCTCGATTCGATCCAGGGTCTGGCGACCCTGAAGGCGTTCGGCCAGGGCAAGGCGCGCGCCGACAAGCTCGAGGTCGAGGCGCGCGACCTGTTCCGCCGCACCATGTGGGTGCTGGCCACCAATGCGCTGGCGCGCGGCATCACCGACACCTCGATCGCTTGCGGCGCGGCCGCCGCGCTGATCTACGGCGCTTCGCGGGTCGAGGCCGGCGCCCTGTCGCTCTCCGCCCTGCTCATCATCCTGATGCTGGGCATCGAAATCTACCGGCCGATGCGCGAGCTGCGCACGGTGCTGCATCAGGGCATGGTCGGCCTTTCGGCGGCGCAGGGCATCTACCGCATCCTCGACGACAAGCCCGGCGTCGCCGATGCACCGGCCAGACGGCTCGACAAGGCGCTCGCGCCCACGATCGAGTTCGAGGACGTACGCTTCTCCTATCCAGGCACGCGGCGCACCGTGCATGATGGGCTCTCCTTCCGCGCCGAGGCAGGCGAGCGGCTGGGGCTGGTCGGCCCGTCGGGCGGGGGCAAGTCGTCGATCGTGCGGCTCCTGCTGCGCTTCTACGATCCCGACCGCGGTCGCATCCTTTTGGGCGGCCACGACCTGCGCAGCCTGCCGTTTGCCGAAATCCGCTCGCTGATCTCGGTGGTCAACCAGGACACCTTCCTGTTCCACGGCACGGTCGAGGAGAACATCCGGCTGGGCCGGCCCGACGCGTCGCACGAAGACCTCGAGGACGCCGCGCGCGCGGCCAACATCCACGACTTCATCCTGAGCCTGCCGCAGGGCTACCAGACGACGATCGGCGAAAAGGGCATCAAGCTTTCGGGCGGCCAGCGCCAGCGGGTCGCCATCGCCCGCGCGCTGCTGCGCGACACGCCGATCCTAGTGCTCGACGAGGCGCTGTCGGCCGTCGATGCCGAGAACGAGGCGGTGATCCAGGAGGCGCTCGACCGGCTGATGCAGGGCCGCACGACGCTGATCCTGGCGCACCGCCTGTCGAGCGTGATCGATTGCGACCGCATTCTTGTGCTGGACGGCGGCAAGGTCGCCGAGCAGGGACGCCATGATGCGCTGATGGCGCGGCGCGGCGTCTATGCCAGCCTGATGGCCGAGCAGGCACGCGAGCAGCACGGGGCCGGTGCCGCCGACCTGATCGCCGCACCGGCACGCGCCGAAACCGTGTCCGACACGCCGGGCGGCGCGGTAAAGCCCGTCACCGAAGGCATCATCAAGGCCGAGGGATTGACCTGGTACCAGGTCGTGGCGGCGCTGATGAAGGTGATCCTGCCGTGGAAGGGCAAGCTCACCCTCACCTTCACCCTGGGCGTGCTGCGGGTCATCACTTTCATCGGCGTCGGCGTGCTGTCGGCGTTGATCGTGCTGGCGCTGAAGCACCACGAACCCTACGCGCACTTGGCCATCGCGCTCGCCATCACCGCCCCTTTGTCGGGCGCGCTGCATTGGCTGGAATCCTGGATGGCGCACGATATGGCCTTCCGCCTGCTGGCCGAGATGCGCATCGACGCCTTCCGCAAGCTCGACGCGCTGGCGCCGGCCTATCTCGTGCGCCGCCGCACCGGCGATCTGATGGCGCTCGCCACCCACGACATCGAGCTGGTCGAGTATTTCTTCGCCCATACCGTGGCGCCGGCCTTCGTCGCCATCCTGGTGCCGGCCGCCGTGGTCGCGGTCCTGGCCTGGGCCAACGGCTGGCTCGCCGTGGCGTTGCTGCCGTTCCTGCTCGGCGCGGGGCTGAGCCCGTTCCTGATGAGAAAGCGGGTCGACCAGCTGGGCAGCCAGGCCCGCGAGGCGGCGGGCGAACTGGGCGCCTTCGCCGTCGATTCGGTGCAGGGCCTGGGCGAGATCGTGGCCTTCCAGCAGGAGGACGCGCGCGGCACCAAGCTCGATCAGCTTTCGCAGCGCCACATCTCGCTGCGCCTGCCCTTCTTCCGCGAGCTCACGCGCCAGCAGGCGATGCTCGAAGTGCTGATCGGGCTGGGCGGCCTCACCGTCGTCGTGACGGGCGCGGCGCTCGCCCAGCAGGGCGCGCTCGATCCCGGCCTGCTGCCGCTCATGACCATCCTCGCCATGGCGGCCTTCCTGCCGGTCTCGGAGATTGCCCAGATCGGCCGGCAACTCGCCGACACCTTGGGGGCCACGCGGCGCGTCTATGCCCTGGCCAACGAGCCGATCCCGGTGCGCGACGGGCCAGGCGTGCCGCCACGCAAAGGTGCCGCCGCGCTGGCTTTGGAGAAGGTCAACTTCACCTATCCCGGCCAGAGCCGCCGCGCGCTCTTCGACGTGAGCTTCGAGATCCCTGCCGGCAAGACCGTGGCGCTGGTCGGCACGTCGGGCGCGGGCAAGACGACGACGGCGCAGTTGCTGATGCGCTTCTGGGATCCCGATTCCGGCCGCATCACCCTGAACGGCGCCGACCTGCGCGACTACAAGCTCGACGAACTACGCCGCCTGGTCGCGCTGGTCGCTCAGGACACCTATCTCTTCAACGACAGCCTGCGCGCCAACATCCTGATCGCGCGGCCCGAAGCGTCCGAGGCCGAGCTGCAGGCCGCGATCCAGCACGCCTCGCTCAGCGAATTGGTCGCCGCCCTGCCCGAGGGATTGGACTCGCCGGTGGGCGAGCGCGGCACCAGCCTGTCGGGCGGCCAGCGCCAGCGGGTCGCCATCGCGCGCGCCTTCCTGAAGGACGCGCCCATCCTGGTGCTCGACGAGGCGACCTCGCATCTCGACGCGGTGAACGAACAGGCGGTGCGCCGCGCGCTCGACGTGCTGCAGGCCGACCGCACGACCATCGTCATTGCACACCGGCTGTCGACGGTGCGCGACGCCGACCTGATCGTGGTGCTGGACCAGGGCAGAGTCGCCGAGACCGGCACCCACGCCTCGCTGCTGGCGCGGGGCGGCCTCTACGCCCGGCTGGTGTCGCGCCAGCTCGCGTCGGTCTATGCTCCGGCCGCTTCCTGATCCACGACCTCGGAGCACGCCATGTTCAGCCACGTCACCGTCGGCAGCAACGACGTCACCAAGGCCAAGGGCTTTTACGACACCCTGCTGAAGCCGCTCGGCCTGGTTCGCCATGCCGACTATCCCAACGCCGTGGGATACGGCCCGAGCGGCGGACGGCCGCAGCTCTGGATCGTCAGTCCGCTCGACAAGAAGGTGGCGAGTGCGGGCAACGGCATCACTGTCGGCCTCGACGCGCCCGACCGCTCTGCGGTCGACGCCGCGCACAAGGCAGGCATGTCGGCTGGCGGCAAGGACGAGGGTGCGCCGGGGCTGCGCACGCACTATCATCCCAATTACTATGGTGCCTATCTCCGGGATCCCGACGGCAACAAGATCTGCGTCGTCTGCCATAAGCCCGCGTAGGAGAAGAAGATGAGCGAGCCGTTCAAGGTGTTCTGGCAGCCTGGTTGAACCAGCTGTCTGAGACTCAAAGAGTTTCTATCGGTCCGTGGGATCGACTTCGTATCAGTGAATGTGCTTGAAGATCCGAACGGCATGGCGGAGCTGCAGAAGCTCGGTGTGCGCTCGGTGCCCGTGCTGTCGCGCGGCGACAAGTTCACCTTCGGCCAGAGCACCAAGCAGATCGTCGACTTCCTGGGCTTGCACGAGAAGTCGGGCCCCGAGCTCTCGACCGACGAGCTGGCGGCGCGGGTCGACAAGTTCATGGGCGCAGCGCTCGAGCTCATCCCGCTGATGCCCTACGACCGGCTGGACACCCACGTGCCGGGCCGGCCACGCAGCTACCGCACGCTTGCCTTCCATCTGTTCCGAGTCGTCGTGGCCTTCCTCGACGCCAACGAGGGCACGACCTTGGTCCAGGCGATGTTCCGCGAGGAGCCCGCGCCCGACGCCGACACCGCGACCCTGGTAGCCTACGGCGAGAAGGTGCGCGCGCGCTTCCGCGACTGGTGGAGCAAGGGCGACACGTCGCCCACCAAGTCGCTGCCGACCTACTACGGGCCGCAAACCCTGCACGAGCTGATGGAACGCACGACCTGGCATTCGGGCCAGCATGTGCGGCAATACATGATGCTGCTTGAGAAGGAAGGCGTATCGCACCACCGGCCCCTGGTCGCCGGCGATTTCGCCAAGCTGCCGATGCCGCAGAACGTCTGGGACGGTTGACGACCGCATCCGGTTCGCTTACGGCCGGATGAGCATGACAGCCAAGTTCCCTAGCCGGAAATATCCCAACGCCGGCGCCTTCGTCACGGACTACGCACGCCTCGTTGCAGCGGGTCTCACGTCCATCCGTTCGTCCGAAATCGATCGGGCCGTCGCCGCGCTCAAGCAGGCCATCCTGAGTGACAAGCTGATCTTCGCCTGCGGCAACGGCGGCTCGGCGGCGATCGCCAACCATCTCACCTGCGACTGCTCGAAGGGCATCGCCACCAACACGACGCTGCGCCCGAGGGTTGTGAGCCTGTCGGCCACCGTCGAACTGATCACGGCGATCGCCAATGACATCGAATATGCCGAGATCTTCATCCATCAGCTCCGCAATGCGGCGCGGCCCGGCGATGTGCTGATCACGATCTCATCGTCGGGCGATTCGGAGAACATCGTGCGCGCGCTGGCCTGGGCGCGGGACAACGGCCTCACCACCATCGCGATGTCGGGCTTTTCCGGCGGCCGCAGTGCCACGACCGCGGAGATCAGCCTGCACGTCGCGGCCGAGAACTACGGCGTCGTCGAGGACGCCCACCAGGCCCTGATGCACATTCTCGCGCAGTATGTGCGGATGTCCGAAATACCCGAAGCGGCCCTGAAGACGCTGCGTTTTTAAGCCTTCCAGGGAACTTTTCGCATCCTTGGGGCGTTCACTGGGGTATCCACAGCCCAGGAGTACGTCATGCGCAATTCCGCCACTCACAACGGCAAGGATCTGGCCCGGGAGATCGCCCTCCTCAAGGTCCAGCTCGAAGAGCTCTCCGACAGCGTCAACGGCGCGGGCAATTCCATCGTGGAGCGCGGCCAGGAGGCTATCGAGGAGACCCTGCGTTCGGCCCGCGAACTGATCGCCAAGTACGGCGACACCGCCAAGTCGATCGTCAACGACACGGCGAAGCTCAAGAATAAGGCGACCGACACGCTGATCGAGCATACCGAGGCCCGGCCGCTCACCACCCTGGCCGCCATCATCGGCGTCGGCTTCCTCGCAGGCTGGCTTTGTCGTCGGAACTAAGCCGGCGCCAAGGAAACTTTCTGCCCCGGCGAGACCTTCCGTGATCGGCCCTCTTCTACGCGTAGCGGCCTCAGCGGCGGCTGCGCGTACTCTGCGCGTGGCTGCCCATGACGCGGCAACGCATGGCTTGCTGATCCTGGGCGCCGGCGCCGCCATCGCGGTCGGCGCCGTTTGCCTCACCTGCTCGGCCTTCGTGCTGCTGGAACGCAACATCGATGCGGCCGGCGCCTGGGCGATCGTCGGCGCCTTCTGGGGAGTGGTCGGCCTGGTCTACTTCGCTGTCGCGAGCCGCCGCCGCAGCTGACGTGCCGGCTTGATCGGCGGGCGTTTGACCGAAACCAGCGCCGGCTTCTGCGCCACCTTCTCGCTCACCGGACGATCATCCGACAGCATCACTTCCAACCAGCGCAATGACGGCAAGTGCGCCGCAATGGTGCTGAGCAGGATCAGGAGCGGCACCGCCACGATGGCGCCGATGGCGCCCCACATCCAGCCCAGCAGCGCGATGGTGACGAACACCGCCACGGTATTGAGCGCACAGCGGCGGCTCACGAAGGCCGGCGTGATGAACTGCGACTCCGCGAAGTGGATCACGAGCAGCGCGGCCGGCGCGCCCAGGATACGCAGCCAGTCGTCGAAGCTGATCAGGGCGATCAGCGCCACCAGGCCGATCGTAAGCGGCGCGCCGACAAACGGCACGAAGGACGCCAGCCCCATGACGATGCCCCACATGATGGCATTGGGAAAACCCAGCAACGCCAGCGCCCCGGCCGCAACGACCGCCACGCAGGCGTAGATGACGGCCAACGCGAACAGGTAGTGCCCGACACGGTCGTTGATGTCGCGCATCATCCGGGCCAGCCGCACGCGCGTGGCCCAGGTGAGAGGGATGCGCAGCATCTGGCGACGATGGTCGTTGCGATGGGCGAGCAGCATGAAGGCCAGCACGCCGGCATAGCCGATCTGGAGGATCACGACGGGCGTCGTGCTGGCGAGCTCGCCCAGCATCGATTTTTCGCGCACCACGACCTTTTCCGGCGCAGGCGTTGCAGGGCCGGCCGGCGCCGCGCTGGCCGCCTGCTCGACCCTGTCCGACACCTGCTTGACGATGGCGAGCGACGAGCGAAGGCCCTCGAGCTTGCGTTCGAGCGTATAGGTCAGGTACGGCGCCTGCGCCGCCCACGACGAGATCGAGGGAATGGCCACGCCCAGCAGGCCGGCGACGAGCAGCGCCAGCAGCGACACCGAGGCGGCGGCAGCGGGTGTCGGCGGCAAGTGGGCCCGCTCCAGCGCGTTGGCCACCGGTGTCAGCATCAGCGCCAGCACGATCGCGGCGGCTGTGGGAATGAGGAAGTCGCGCGCCAGATAACCGATGAGGCCGACGGCGCATACCGCCAGCAGCATCAGGGGGCGACGAATGGCCGAGCCGCCATGGACATGGACGACGGGGAAACGCTCGTTCTTTTCGGCGAGCTCGGCTTTGGTCTCTCTTTCCACCCCCGGCAACCTCTCTAGGTAGGAGACAACGGGGAAAGCGCCGCACGGTTGCAGCAAATGCGCGACGCCCCACGAAAATCTGCTCGTTGACCCGTGGCGGACCAGCACAATGCGGCGTTTCTCTCTGTGGCATCGGGTGTTTGCCGAGCGCGCAGCCCGCACCCTACGCTCGCGCCCGACATGCCAATCCCCCACACGCCGACTTACGCCAACACCGTTCCGGTCATGGAGCGCCATCGCTTCGATGCCGGCTCGCTCGACCGCTATCTACAGGCCCACCTCGACAACTATCGCGGCGGATTGGAGGTCAGGCAGTTCGATTCCGGTCACTCCAATCCGACCTTCTTCGTTTCCGCGGAAATGCAGGGCGGCAAGCGGCAGGACTTCGTGCTGCGCAAGAAGCCGCCCGGCAAGCTGGTGGCCTCGGCGCACCAGGTCGACCGCGAGTTCCGCGTGATCTCGGCATTGGCCCGGACCGACGTGCCGGTGGCGCCGGCCCGCCTGCTCTGCGCCGACGACTCCGTCATCGGCCAGATGTTCTATCTCATGGACGCCGTCCCGGGCCGCATCCTGATCGACGCCGCGATGCCCGGCCAGACGCCGGAAGAGCGCGCGGCGATCTTCGATTCGATGAACGACGTTTTGGCGCGGCTGCACAAGGTCGACCCGGCAAAGGTCGGCCTGGGCGACTACGGACGCAGCGGCCAGTACATCGCCCGCCAGGTGGCGCGCTGGAGCAGGCAATATGCCGAGCTCAAGACCGAGGACATCCCGGCGATGGACAAGCTCGCGGCATGGCTGCCGGAGCACATACCGGCAGACGATCCCACCACCATCGTGCACGGCGACTATCGGCTGGGGAATTTGATCGTTCATCCCAGCGAGCCACGCATCGTGGCGGTGCTCGACTGGGAGCTCTCGACCCTCGGCCACCCGCTTTGCGACATCGCCTACAACTGCCTGGGCTACCATCTCACCGAGCCGCCGCATGGTTTCGCCAGAGTCGACTTCAAGAAGCTCGGCCTGCCGACCGAGACCGAATACGTCGCCGCCTACTGCCGCCGCGTCGGGCGCGCGGCCATCGCGAACTGGAACTACTACCTCGCTTTCTCGCTGTTCCGGCTGGCCGCCATCGCCCAGGGCGTCTACCGCCGCGGCCTGCAGGGCAATTCGTCCAATCCCGAATCCATAAAAATGAGCAAGTCGGCACGCGAACGCGCCGAACTCGCCTGGAGTCTCGTCTCCTAGGAAGGAACCCATGACCAGGAAAATTACCCGTCGCGCCTCGTGGCTGATGACCGGCGCGGCTCTGGCGGCGCCTTCCCTCGGCCGCGCCGACACGGCGCTGCCCGACAAGACGCTGAAGATCCTGGTCGGCTTTCCGGCCGGCGGCGGCTCGGACGTGATGGCGCGCTTCATCGCCGAAGCCCTGAAGCAGCGCACCGGGCGCAACGTCATCATCGACAACAAGACCGGCGCCTCGGGCACACTCGCCGGGGAGGCCCTGAAGAACAGCCCGCCCGACGGCATCACCGTCTGCTACATGCCCTCGGCAACGGTGGTGCAGAAGCTCACCATGCCGTCGATCCCGTTCGACCCGCAGACCGACCTGATGCCGGTCACGCTGGCAGGCACGGTACAGACCGCGTTCTGCGTTTCACCCACCATCGGCGTCGACACGCTCAAGGACTACGTCGAGTGGCTGAAGAAAAACCCGACGCGCGCCAGCTTCGGCACGACGGCGATGGGCTCCTTCACGCATTTCTTCGGCGTCATGACCGGACAGGCGATCGGCGTTCCGCTCGAACCCGTGCCCTATCGCGGCGCGGCGCCCCTCGTCGCCGACCTGCAGGGCGGCCATATCGCGGCGGGCTGCGGCGGCATCACGGACTTTCTCGAGCACCATCGCGCCGGCAAGGTCAGGGTCCTGTTCACCTCGGGCGCCAAGCGCACGACGGCAGCACCCGACATCCCGACCGGCACCGAGCTGGGCTACCCCTCGCTCAATATCCTGGGCTGGTATGTCTTCCTTGCCCCGCCCAGGACGCCGCCGGCGCTGATCGACGCCTGGGGCAACGAGTTGCGCGCCGTCCTCAGGATGCCGGAGGTCGACCGCAAGCTCACCGAGTTCGGGCTCGACGTCGAGACCTCAACGCCGGCCGAGCTCAGTCAACTCATGGCGAGGGATTTCACTCGCTGGAAGTCGATCCTGGATTCGATAGGCTATAAGCCGCCGCAGTGACGAGAAGTAAGAGGAGTTCCAGCGATGCCCATGCTTAAGCGTCCCGATGCCGAGATTTACTACGAGGTTCATGGCGCGGGTTTTCCCATCCTGCTCTATGCGCCGGGCGGGCTGACCTCCCGGGTCGAGATGTGGGGCGGCGCGTCGCCCAACTATCCCAAGGGGTTTCCGTGGATGGACCCGCGCACGGCGCTTGCCGACAAATACACCGTCATCGCCATGGACCAGCGCAATGCCGGCAAGTCGGTGGCCGACGTCAAGCCGGACCATGGCTGGCACACTTTCGCCGCCGACCATCTGGCGCTGATGGACCATCTCGGCTTCAAGAAGTTCCACGTCATGGGCGGCTGCATCGGCGGCAGCTACTGCTTCGAGGCGATCGAGCAGGCGCCCGATCGCGTCGCCTCGGCGGTGCTGCAGAATCCGATCGGCCTGTGGGAGAACCGCGACAGCTGGGACGCCGCCGTGAAGGGCTACGGCGAGACGGTGCGGGCGCGCGATCCGTCGATCCCGCAATCGGCCATAGATTCCTTCGGCAAGAACATGTTCGGTCCCGATTTCGTGTTCTCCGTGACTCGCGACTTCGTCAAGAATTGCCGCACGCCGCTGTTCCTGCAGCCCGGCTCCGACAAGCCGCATCCGGCGCACACCAGCGAAGAGATCACGGCGCTGGCGCCCAACATCGAAGTCCAGAAGGACTGGCGCGCACCCGAATTCCTGCAGGCGTCGATCGAGCGCGTGCATGCTTTCCTGGAGAAGCATACGCCGCGCTGACGCGGTGCACTAAAACGCATACCACCGAGAAAGAATAGCGGCCTGCACAACCCGTGGCGGCGGCGCGACGACTCGCGCCCCAAAACCTTGGTTGTGACTTTGCCGTGTCAAATTTCTCGTCGACAAATACAATCTCCGGTAGCAGTGTCCGCTCGGGGAATGGGGAATGCGTACGTCGTCGAACGGCGTCGTTTCAGCAAAACCGGCCCCCAACGATCAATTCGCGAGCGGGGCCGCGGCTCCATGTGTTCTGCATCGAGTGGCGGCCGGGCTCGATGCAACTAGAGGGAGTATCTGTAATGCCTGCGACCTATCCAAAGAACGTCAGGCCGAACCCGGAAGCCGTGGCCATGAACAATCTGGTCCCCGGCGCAGAAATCGTTGGCTACGGCATGAACATTTTCGGCAACTACTCATTCGATGCAGCGATTCGCCCGCTGTTCAAACTCGGTACGCCGCAGACCTGGGTGGCGCCTTCGGGGCAATCCTACGATCTGCCCTCCAACGTGCCGACTCCGGGCGGCTCGTCCTCCAGCGCCTCGGCATCGTCCTTCGCCACCAGCAGCGAATTTGCGAGCTATTTCCAGGGCTCCGCCTCGGTGTCGGGCAGCGTCGGCGCCTTCAGCGGCAGTTTTTCCGCCGCCTATTCGACCAGCCAGCAGAATTCCAGCGACTATACCTGGGCGATGATCGATGCGGACTACGTCGCCTGGCACGTCGGCATCAACTATTCACCCGAAATCGTTCTCGACGAGGTCAAGAACGATCCGGACTGGAAAAACCTGCCGACAACCTTCAAACCCAACAACGAGGAGAACCTGCTGGCGTTCTATCGGTTCTTCCAGAAGTTCGGCACGCATTTCATCAGCAACGTCGTTGCCGGGGGCACCCTCTATTACTACTACGCGGTGTCGACGGCGGCAGGTTACAGCAGCACCGAGACGGAGGTGAGCGCGAGCGCTGAATTCAACGGGCTGATCTGCAAGACCAAGGAGCAAGCGAACGCGCAATGGGGCCAATGCGCCGCCAATTGGACCACCTCCCGGCTGTCCCACACGGTGACGGTGCCGGCGGCCTCGGACACGGTCAACTGGGTCAATCCCCCGGAGGGCGATTACGACAAGAACAACAACTTCGGCCAGTGGAAGGATAACGTCCTCAGGTATCCGTCACGCTGCAAATTTTCCCTGACGCCCATCTGGGCGGTGTTCTCCGGCACGCAATGGCTCGCCCTGCAGGAGGCCTATGCCGCCTATGCCAGCAACCGCGTCTCGATCGAGGCGTCGCGCAGCGGCGGGGCCAGCATCCTGGTCAATGGCAGTCCGGTCGTTCCGGACGGCGGCTATGCGGCCACGCACGTCCCCGGCTGGCAGCTCGCGGTGATCGACCGCAAGTCCCTGGCGGTGAAGCTGAGCAAGTTCTACGCCATCGACTTCAACCAGCCGAACTGGCCCGATCCCACTTGCAATGCGATCGCCGGCGACCTGCAACCCTTCGCCGATGCCAAGAAGTACATGCTGGTTGCCGCGACCACCGCCATGGATGACGCCTGCAACCCGAACGACAACCTCTTCTCCACGTTGAGGGGCTTCGGATCGGGCATTTTCATGGACGTCTGGATGTCGCGGCCCAATCACGGCTGCTCCTCCGGGCCGGGCTCGGCCGTCTACGGCCTGGTCGGCGCCGGCGCCGTCGTCAGCGGCTGCGAAGGGTTCGGCGACAATTATCCGAGCCCGGCCATGCCGGCGACCACCGTCTCGATCAACGCGCTTCTCCTGCCGACCGGCAACACCTTCACGCCGACGCCGTACACGCCCTGATTGGTGGGAGTTCGGACATGGGCCGGCCTCGCCTGCTGGCGGTGGGGCCGGCACTCGATCAGTCGAGCTACGCGCGCGTCCTGCACGCCACGCTCGGCCCGCTGGCCGCGAGCTGGGAGATCGTCCAGCTCGCGGTGAACCATCGCGGCGCGCCGACCGACATCGGCTGGCGCGTCCTGCCCAATCGGTCCATCGGCGATCGCTACGGCGTAGCGCAAATCCCGGCGCTGGTCGCGGAGTTTGCGCCGCACGCCGTGTTCGTCTTCAACAGCTTCATCAATCTGCCGCGCTACTGGGACCTGCCGGCGCGGCTCGACGCGCAATGTGGCGCGGCCCGGCCGGTATTGGTGTCGCAATGTCCGGTGCTGGGCGAGGCGACCGATCCGCGCCTGGTTGGACGCCACGCCTCCTTCGACTGCGTGGCCGTGCTCTCCCAGTCGGTCCGCAGTCACTTCGCCGACAGTTTCGAGTCGTGTCTCCACACCGGCTGGATCGACCGCATGCCGACCCTCGAAGTGATCCCGCACGGCATCGACGCCGGCCTCTTTCATCGACTGCCCGACAAGCGCGCCGCCCGCGCCGCAATCCCCGCGCTGGCCGATCTGGCCGACGACGGCTTTGTCGTGCTCAATGCCAACCGCAACGAGCCACGCAAGGGCATCGACGTTACCCTGGAGGGATTCGCCCGTTTCGCCCGCGGCAAGCCCGGCAACGTGAAGCTCTATCTGCACATGGGCGAGACCCCGGACGGGAACGGGCTGGTCGACCGGATCCGCGCCCTCGGCATTGCCGACAAGGTCGTGCTGGCCTCCAGCGAGCCCGGCGGTCATCCGCGGCTCGACGACGCGGCGCTCAACCGCCTGTACAACGCCTGCGACGTCGGGAACACCGCATCGTCCGAGGGCTGGGGCATGGTGAGCTTCGAGCATGCCGCGACCGGCGCCGCGCAGATCGTGCCGGGCGGCTGGGTGTGCGGCGAAGTGTGGCGCGGCAGCGCCGAGCTTCTCGGCCCGGCCGACCAGCAGCCGGACGTCGGCCGCCACTACACGCGCGAGACTTTGGTTTCGGCTGAAAGCGTCGCCCAGGCGCTCGAGCGCCTCTACACCGATCCGTCACATCGGGCCGAGATGGCGCGCCGCGCCGCCGCCCTGGCAACCGCGCCGTGCTACCAGTGGTCCTCGATCGCATCGCGATGGGACGGATTGCTGCGCCGCCTCTGCACGCTTTGATTCGGTTTGCCCTTGCATCGATTACGCAGCTTGCCGAAGGTTGCGGCATGACCAAGACGAGCAAGAGTACGATCGCGCTCAGACCGGCGATCACGGCGATCCTCGCCGCTTCATTCGCCCCCGCCGCCCAGGCGCAGGAAACCTGGGTCGCCGTGGCGACCGATGACGGCCCGAATTTCGGCTATGCCGTCGGCATGGCGACACGCGAGGCGGCCGAAATGACGTCGCTCGGCGAATGCGTCGGCAGCTGCAGGATCAGGCTCACGGCGCCGGCGCGCTGCGTCGCCTTCGTGCGCAGCGATCCGGGCAACGCCTCGGGCTACGACGCCGGTCCGACGCGCGAGACGGCGCAGCAGACGGCGTGGAACGACTGCAACCGCCGCGTCCCCTCCAATTCCTGCACGGTCCGTGTCGCGCAGTGCTTCGAGTAAAGCACGGCAATTCGCGCGCGTGTTAGTCTAGACGCCAACCTGGAGCATCTCTTGGAAAATCTTGGCGTCATCATCGGCATCGCCGTGGCGGTAGCCGTCGCGGTCTTCTTCGGCGCTCGCCGCGCGACGCAAACGCAGCGCCTGCAGGCCGCCGCCATCGGGCTGGTCGCGGCAGGGGCCGTCGCGGCCGTGGCGATGTATGGCCTGAAGGCGATGCGCGACAGCAGTGAGGACATTTCGACCGTCGACTCGGCCATGGCGAGCGCCCACGCGCTGCCGATGGTCGGCGTGGTGCTCGACGACGTGCCGGGCGCGCAGGACCGACTGCGCGAGGCCCTGCGGGAGGAGATCCGTCAGCCCACGACGCAAGGTCCGTCGCGGCCGCTCAAGCTCATGAGCGAGCTGCGCGTCGCCTACATCGTACCGGCGCTCAAGGCGGCCGACGAGGCAAGCGCGGCCGCGGCGATCGACGCGCGCGCCGCCCTGCTGAAGACGCTCAAGGACTCCGACCTCGTCGTCTGCAAGGAGTTCGCCGTCACCGGCATCCAGCGCAGCGACAAGCTCGACGCGACGGGCCAGAAGCTGATGAGCGACCTGCTGGCCGCGCTCGAGAAGGCCTATCGCAGCGGCCGCGCCGCAAAAGCCGCCGGGACGCCGGATCCCGCCGTCGCCAGCGACGCCGAGGCGCGTGCGCTCCTGACCGAAGCCGGCTTCCAGCCCGCCGATTTCGACAGGCTCTCGCGGCTTGCCCGGCTGCCCAACGAGGCGGCCTGCGACCTGGCGCTGAAGGTCAACGACGCGCCGCAAAAGGTGCCGGCAGACAAGCGCGGCGCGCTGATGCGCTACCTCCTCACGGTGCAGTAACCGGCTCCGACGTCGCCGAACCAACCCGCGCGCCTTATTGCCGTAGCTCTGCAACCGACGCGGTTGTGCACAGCAGTCCTGCACCGAACACGCAAATTTCAATTGCCGGTTTTCGTGCGCGGGTGCCCAATCTCCCGCAACGAAAGCCTGGGGGAAACAAGAACATGTGGAATCAGGTATACGACCCGCTTGCCAACGAATTTCTGTCGACCCTGGTCGCGGCGATTCCGGTCGTCGTGCTGCTGGCGCTGATCGCGTCGGGCAAGGTGAAGGCGCATGTCGCCGCCGTCATCGCCCTGGGCGCCGCCATCGTCATCGCGATCTGGGGCTTCACCATGCCGACGGGCCTGGCGTTGCGGGCCTCGGTGCTCGGGCTGGTGACCGGATTCTTTCCGATCGGCTGGATCGTGCTCAACGTCCTCTTTCTCTACCGCCTCTGCGTCGAGAAGGGCAGCTTCGAGCTGCTGCAGCGCACGGTCGGCGGCGTCTCGCCCGATCGGCGCATCCAGCTCCTGCTGATCGCGTTTTGCTTCGGCGCGTTCTTCGAGGGTGCCTCGGGCTTCGGCACGCCGGTCGCCGTGACCGGCGCCATGCTGATGGGGCTGGGCTTTTCGCCGCTCGCCGCCGCCGGCCTCTCGCTGATCGCCAACACCGCGCCGGTGGCCTACGGCGCGCTCGGCACGCCGATCCAGGGCCTCGCCTCGGTGACCGGCCTCGATCCCTTCCTGCTGGGCGCCATGGTCGGCCGCCAGCTGCCGTTCTTCTCGCTGATCGTGCCGTTCTGGCTGATCTGGACCTTCGCCGGCTTCAAGGGGATGAAGGAGATCTGGCCCGCCATCCTGGTCACCGGCGTCTCCTTCGCGGTGCCGCAGTTCCTGATCTCCAATTTCGTCAATCCCTGGATCGTCGACATCGGCGCCTCGCTGGTGTCGATGGCTTGCCTGATCGGCTTCCTCAAGATCTGGCAGCCCGAGACGCTCTGGCTGTCACCGGCGCTGCGCAGCCGTGACGACTCGGCAGGCACCATGCCCGCGAGGCCCGTCTCCTCGACCGAGAAGGTCACGACCGCGGAAATGTGGAAGGGCCTGACGCCCTGGATCATCGTCTGCGCCGTGCTGCTGGTGTGGGGCAGCGACTGGTTCAAGGTGCCGATGAACAAGATCTTTATCTTCAACTACCCGGTCGAGGGCCTGCACAACATGATCAGCAAGGTGCCGCCGGTCGTCGCCAAGCCGACGACCGAGGGCGCGGTGTTCGCCTTCACCTGGCTCACCTACACCGGCTCCGGCATGCTGATCGCCGCCATCCTGTCGGCCATCGTGATGCGCTTTTCGCGAGACGATCTGGGCGCTGCGCTACTCGCTCGTGACCATCGCCGCCATGCTGGCGATCGGCACGCTCACCCGCTTCTCCGGCATCGACGCCACGTTGGGCCTGGCCTTCGCCCACGCGGGCTTCCTCTATCCCTTCTTCGGCACCTTGCTGGGCTGGCTGGGGGTGGCGCTCACCGGGTCGGACACCGCGTCGAACGTGCTGTTCGGCGGCCTGCAGAAGATCACCGCCGAGCAGCTGGGGCTGTCGCCGATCCTGATGGCCGCGGCAAACTCCTCGGGCGGCGTCATGGGCAAGATGATCGACGCGCAGTCGATCGTCGTGGCATCCACCGCCACCAACTGGTTCGGCCACGAGGGGTCGATCCTGCGCTTCGTGTTCCTGCATTCCATCGTGCTGGCCTGCCTGGTCGGCGTGCTGGTGATGCTGCAGGCCTACGTCTTCACCGGGATGATCATTCATCCCTAACGCGGCGCATATAAAGACCTCGGCCGGTCAACCGGCCGGGGCGATGTCGACGATCTCCATCGACTTGATCTCGTCGGGTTCGCCCGCATAGATCACCAGCGCCTCGGTCTCGCTGCTGATCATGGCGCTGTGCGGCTGGCCCTTGGGATTTAACCCGTAACCGCCCGATCCTTGCGCGCGCTGACCGCTCTTGGTGCTGCGGCCACCTTGCAGCGAGAAGATGTGCTCGTCGGACATGGCGGTCGCCACGATCTTGATCAGCTTGCCGGGCGGCGGCGAGAATTTGACCAGCCAGGCGATGCCGCCGCCCTCGGAGCGGCGATCGCTCAGCACCTTGAGCTGCACGATTTCCCTGTCGTCCTGCACGGCGGCGGGACCGTAGAACGGGACCGCGGACGTCCATTCCATCGCCGTGTAATCGACGTGCGTCGAAGCCATGACTTCCTCCTGAGAATTTGCCGAGGCCGGATCCTATCGACCGGCTGCTGACAGCGTCCTGTCAGCAGCGTGGCCTTCACTCTCCGCGGACTAGCGCTCGTATCCAGGCTTTCCCATCTTCGACGCGGTGCCCGCGGGCCTGCCGGCGACGGCCTGCGGCGGCGGCTCGACAGACGTGAGGCCGTTGCGCACCAGTTTCACGCCTTCGATCGCACAGGCGAGCGCCTCGGCTCTCTGCATGTCGGCGTAACACCGCACGCTGCCGCTCAACGTGACTTCACAGTCTTGCACCTCGACCGTGACGCTGCTGGCATCGAGCCCCTTCTCGAGCGCGAGCTGGCGAAGGATCCGCTCTTTGACGCTCGCGTCGGAATGTCGATAGCCGGCGGGCTCGCGCGCCTCCAGCGCATCTTCCTCCGCCGTGGCGGTGCGAGAGGTATCGGCCATGCGCAATCTCCCTGGGTTCCCGTGAACCAACGGACAAATCAGGAACGGGTTGCCTTGCCCTTGCGCGGGCGGCTTCCCGGGCGGCCGGCCTTGCCGCGGGCGGCAGCCTCCACGACGGGCAACTTACGGTCGCCGTCGTTCACCCGCCCGGGCTCGATAAAGGAAACTGGATCGCTCGCCGGGAAACTGTCCTCGAGGGCCTGGTCGAGCTTTTCGTCGACCTTGGCTTTGAGGGTCTGGTGGGCTTTGGTGGGCATGTCCCTCTCCGATGTCGGGGCCGACAAGCTCGTGCAGATGTGGGTCCTGCCGCCACAAATGCCAGCGCAACAAACGTCCGCCGCCGGTCATTATTGGCGCATGGCCAAGGCAACCCGCAAAAAGACCGCCGCCAAGACCGCCAAAAGGACAACGCACCGCCGCGGCGGCCGGAAATGGTCGGCCAAGGTGACCCGCGAAAGCCATGCACTCGAGCTCGAAAAAGGTGTCTTCGCCAGGAAGAGCCCCCGCGCCATCGCCCGCTCGCTGAAGCGCTCGGCGGAGCGCAGCCATGCGCGCAAATCCGCGCCGCTACGGTCGGCGATCTCGATGCTGACCTTTTATATCAACCGCGCGGGCTCGGGCCTGTCGGCCACGCAACGCAAGACCTTGGAGGCCGCCAAAGGCGAGTTGCGCAAGCTGTTCGGCAAGGAGAAGACGACGCGGGCCGCGTGAGCTCTCAGCTGTGGGGCAGTTCAAACAACTGACGGATCCGGTCAACCAACCCTGGAACCGCTGCCAGCGCCGCAGTCCTGTCCGTGTCGCTGAGCAGGGCCTGCCCCCGTTTGGCGCGGCGTGAAAGGGTGATGCTGACTTCGTCGGCAATGCTCGGCCGGTCGTGCACGAGTTTGGCCAGCGCCACCTGCCCGACTTCGTAGACGACGACGGCGGTCAGTGCCCGAATGGTTCCGTCCTCGCACGAACCGGTAAACAGTCCATCCTCGCCAAAGTAGTCGCCGGGCGCGAGGCGCCTCAGCTCGACCTCCCGGTCCTGCTCGCGGCGTGACACGACGAGCACGCCGCTGCGAATGATCATGAGGGACTTCATATTGGCGTCCTGCTCGACCACGACATCGTCCTTGCGGTAAGTCCGTCGTGTCATTGTGGCGGCGAGCGCTTCCTTTTCATCCTCGCTCAAGGACACGAACAGGGGAACTGCGTCGAGGAGCCTGAACGCCATGCTTCGTGGTGCGTGGGCGGCAGCCGTCTGCGACGAGCCGACAAACACGGCCGAAGCCTGGCGGGGCTGGGCAAGCGCCAACCCGGCCGCCTTCGAATGGCGATAGATCAGGTCGTAGACCTCGTGCTTGACCATCGCAGCCGTCCCAAAATCCTGAACGCGGAACGACAGCTCGAACTCGATCGCCTGCGCGTCGAGCGACATGATCTGGACCGTCGGAGCAGGCACGGGAGCGATCGAGCTGGTGCTCAAGAGCACGGAATGCATGATGTCTAAAATCGCCGACGGCGCCATCGTCGGCGCGACTCGAATGTGGAGCGTTACCCCGTGACTCCGGTTGGGACTGCTGAGGTTCGTGAACCGGGCTTTCGCCAACACGCTGTTGGGCATCACAACGAGGTCGTTCGAGCCATTGAGAAGATGGGTCGCCCGCCAATTGGTCTCAACGACGCGCCCCTCGATCCCGTCGTCCAGCACGATCCAGTCGCCGACCGAGTAGGGCCTGCTGAGATTGAGAGCTATGCCGGAAAAGACGTCGCTCAGCGTACTCTGCAGCGCCAGGCCAAGGATGATGGCGAAAACACCCGAGGTGGCGATCAGCGTGCCGACCGGCGCGCTGAACACATAGGCCACGACGGACAGTCCGGCGCCGAGATAGATCGTGGCGACGAGAAGATCCTGTATCAGGCGGCCCTCGCGCGGCAGTCGCTCGAAAATCAGGAACACCCGGACGCAGGCAATGAGGACCCAGGCCGCGTTGGTCCACCAGATGATCTTCGACAGGGCCACGAAGACACGCTCGAACACCGGCGTATCGGCGGGGGCGACTTCGTAGGGGATAATGCCGTGGTGGAGCAACAGCACGGTCAGCGCCACGAAGAACGTGATCTGGACGATCAGGCGCCTCGTCGGATAGTGGCGCAGCAGGACATGGGTTAGAAGCGCGCCGACCAGGGCGAGCAATCCGGTCTGTACGAACGGATCGGCCGCTATCTCGAGCATGTTCAGATCGCTGATCATCCCCGCAACCACACAGTCATGCCCGGCTGGAGCCCGTCGGTCGCGGCAACCGGGTCAAGCCTCAGGCGAAAGCTGTTGAGATCGTGGTCGCCAACGGCGCGCGCAGCGCGCCACGTGGCGAATTCGCCGAGCGGCCGGAGTTCCGTGACCCTTGCCGCGATGCGGCGACCGTCGTCGGTGGTCAGCGTGACATCGCTTCCGACCGTCAATTGCTTCAAGTCGTCCTCGCGCAACGTGAAGGCAAACCACCAGGCCGCATTCGCATCGATCGTCAGCACGGGCTTGCCGACCGGAACGACCTCGCCCAGTTCGGCGACAAGGATGCCGACCGTGCCGTCGACCGGTGCCACCAACCTGGTCTTGTCGAGCTTGGCCTGCAAGTCGGCCACCGTCGCCTCGGCCAGCGCGACCCTGGCATCGGCCAGGGCGCGCTCCTCGGCGATCGGGCCGGCGCTCGCAGCCGCATGCTGGGCGCGCTTGAGATCGAGATCGGCCTGGGCCTTGGCCAGCGAGGCTTTGCTCTCGTCGAGCTCCTGGCGGCTGGCGAAGTCCCGCGCCGCCAGCGCGACGGCACGGGCGTTCTGCTGCTCAGCCAGCAGCAGGTTGGCCTCGGCCGTTCGCATGCTGTCGGCCAGGATCGCGACCTCCTCGGCGCGGACGCCGGAGTAGACGTCGGCGCGCTGGGCTCGTGCGCTGATGGCTGCCGCCTTCGCTTCGCCGAGAGAGGCGGCCAGCTCGGGATTGTCGAGCACGGCCAGCAAGTCGCCTTTATGGACCTCCTGGCCGACGCGAACCGGGATGGACACAAGGCGTCCTGAAATCTCGGGGGCGATGCGGATTTCGGTCTGCCGGACCATGCCGGAAAGCGGCGGCTGAGCGGCATGTCGCGGCAGGAACACGACGACACCGGCGATTGCAACCACCGCAATGACGGCCAACGCCGCGAGCAGATGTTTCCTAGGCCGCGCGTCCATCGGGTGCTCCTTCGGACATGAAAAACCGGGCGGACAGGATGGCGAGCACGCCGTAGAGCAGGGCGAGGCCCCACAGCACCGTCCAGTCCCTGAAGACGTCGCCCAAGGTCGCGTCCATCTGGTTGATTCGCACCAGGCCGTCGATTGCCGACGTGCTGGGAAAGATGAAGCTCGCCGCCCGCACCAGGGGCGGGATGGCTTCCGCCGGCCACGCCACGCCGACCAGGAAGAACAGCGGCAGGCTCAAGGCAATGAAGAGAAGGATCGCCGTCTCGCGGCGCTGGAACCAGCTCCCAACGAACTGGCCGAGGAAGCTCACGGAGAGGATGAAAGGCACGACCATGGCCAAGAGATCGCCAAAGTGGGCCGTGGCCGAGAAGCCGTAAACACGCGGCAGAACCACCAGGAAGAGCGCGGCGCCGGGGAGCGCCAGCAGCAAATGGGCGATGCCTTGCCCGACGATGGCGAAAGCGCCGCCGCGACGGCGGCGAGCCGCCGCTCCCCCCTGCTCGAGGGCGACGCCACCCATCGTCGCCGTGCCGAGCAGCAGGGTCTGCTGGAGGATCAGCACGAAGGCCGCCGGCACGACATAGCTGCCATAGCCGCCGGTGGGATTGAACAGTGGCTGGTTCAGCACCTCCACGGGAGAGCTTTTCGCCAGCGCCGCGCGATACAGGCTGCCGTCGGACCGCGCATCACGCGACAGCAGCTCGGCGGTCACAATCCCCGTCGCCTCGAGGATGCCCTCGAGGGTCCGGTTGTAGAGCAGGAAGTAGACGGAATCGACATACGCCGGCAGGCGCGCCTGGCGGCCGGCAAGAACATCGCGTTCGGTTCCCGCCGGAATGTCGAGGATGGCGAAGACCTCGCGTCGGGCCAGCGCCTGCTGCGCTTCGGCGAGCGTGCTCGAGCGCGCCGCCACCCGCAGCGCCTCCGAGGCGTTCAGGCCCTGGATGATGTTCCGGCTCAGCTCGGATGAGTCGCTGTCGACGACAGCGATCGGCACGGAACGAACCAGCTGTCCGAGATAGGGCTGCGGATAGAACACGCCATAAAGGATGGGCGCCAGCACGAACAGACCGAAGGCGCCCCGGTCGCGCAGGACGCGTCCATATTCCGTGACAAAGGCGCCGGCGATGCCGGTCCGTGGCGGCCCGTCGTGTACCGTCTCCGGCGCCGGCGCGGGTTTGCGGGCAATCGATCGCAGCCGAAACACCGCGAGGCCGAAATAGGCCAGCGCCAACGCCGCGAGGGCGGCAAACGGCTCGAGCGAATCGACGGGCGGCACGCCGCGCGCCGCCTGGTCGAACAGGATCTGGATGTACCAGCGCAGCGGCAGAAACGAGCCCCAAGCCTGCGCGAAGCCGCCCATTGCCAGGACCGGAAAACCAACTCCCGCGAAGCCGAAGGCGGGCGAACAGACGATGCCCGTCAGGCTGAGGCCGAAAGCGAGGTTGCGCGCGAGCAACTGGAGAAGCGCGCCGAGCGACAGATAGGCCACGACGAGCAGGCATCCGGCTGCTCCCGTCAGCACGGCGCTGCCGCGGAACGGCACCTCATAGCCGCGATGAATGGTGAGGCCGGCCGCGACCATGAGGAGCAAGAAGATGCCGAAGTAAGGCGCGAGCTTGCCGACCAGAGCGGTCAGCGGATCGCCGCCGGCCGCCTCCAGCCATTCGCCGAGGTTGCGCGAGCCGAACTCCGATCCCACGGCATAGCCCGCGGCTATGGCGACCACGATGTGCAGGACGGTCGGCAGGATCGCGCGCAGCAGGAACTGAGCGTAGTTCAGGGCGGGATTCGTCAGCACGTATTGTTCGACGACCAGCGGACCCGGCGCATAGCCCGACGACGGCGACGCTGGCAAATCGGCGGTGCCGGCCGAAACCGCAGCGGCCAGGCTGCTGGACGCGACGTTGCCGGACGTAAAATACTGCTTGTTGTAGAAGATGACGATCTGGGGCCGCTTGTCCGCGGCGATGTCACGCTCGAGGTCGCGCGGCAGGTAGACCGCCGCGAGCGCCGCGCCGGAACGGATGGCGTGCATGGCCGCGGTGAGGTCGGTCGATCGCTGGGTGACGTTCACGCCCGGCGCGGAATTCAGGGCCTGGACATAGGTCATCGACGTCTGCGTCTTGTCCTGGTCGACGACATCGACGCGCAGATCGCGGATGACCGCATTGCTGAATGTCAGGGACAGCAGCGCGATGGCGAAAAGCGGTACGCCGACTACGAGCGCCAGCGCGACGCGGTCACGCCAGATCCACAGCGCTTCGCGCACCGCGACATTGACGAGTCCCGGGCTGAGCGGCGCCGACATCAGGGCCGGCTCTTCCAGTCCGCGTAAGCGCTCATGCCGGGCCGCAGCTCGGGCACGGGGTCGACGGGATAGGCGCGGACGTTGAAGGTCCTGAGGTCGAAGTCGCCGGTCGCGCGCGTGGCACGCCAACCGGCATATTCGCCGCGCGTGGCGATCTTGCGGATGGCGACGGTGATGAGCCTGTCGCCCAGCGCCGGCACCCGCACCTCGAAGCGGTCGCCGATCTTCAATCCCCTGACCAGATCCTCGCGCAGGTCGAAGCGCAGCCAGACATCCGAGAGGTCGATCAGGGAGAGAAGCGGAACGCCGGGCGACACGAACTCGCCGACTTCGGCGCTCGTGTGATAGACCTGCGCCGCCAGCGGCGCCTTGACCGTCAGTTCCGCGACCTGGGCCTCGAGCGTTGCGATCGCGGCGTCCGCCTTGACCACATTGGCCTTGGCGACGCCGCGTTCCTCGACCGTGTAGCCGGCGACGGCCTCTTCGTAGGCAAGCTTGGCCTCCTGGCGGCTGCGGCGGGCCACATCGAGGCTCGCGGTCGCCTCGTCGAGCTTCTGGACCGAAGCGAAATCGCGCGCCGTCAGCTGCTTGGTGCGGTCGTAGGTCTGCTGCGCCAGCCGCTCGCTGGCCTCTGTCGAGGCCACGGCCGCCTTGCGCTGGGCGATGACCTCGGCGCGGGTGCCGACCTCGATGCGCTTGAAATCGGCCAGCGCAACGGCTTGCGCGGCTTGCGCCTCCTTGAGCTTTGTCAACAGTTCGGGATTGTCGATCGTCACCAGGATCTGGCCCGCGGTGACGTTCTGGCCGCGATCCACCGGGCGCTGGGCAACGCGGCCGTCGACCCGCGCCGAGATGTCGATCCGGGTGGCATCTGCCTCGCCCTGAACCAGCAGCGGCTGCGGCTGGACGAAATACCAAAGCGACAAGGCGAAGATCGCGACCACGGCAAGCGAGACGATGACGACCGCCGCCCGCGGCGTTTTCTGCGGCGAGTCCGGGCCGTCGGCCGTCCTCTGTTTCATCTTTGCTGCGCGCGCGCGCAGCCATCGCAGGGGGCTGTCCATGTTTCACCTTGCGGCAAAAAAGGGGAGAACAGCAAGGCGCGTGCCCATGCCGCGAACGCGCAGATATTCACACACCACCTGCAACGCTTGCGGATTCGCACGATCACCGCGGTCGGCATAGCGCAACAAAATGGTTGCGCGTCGCCGCGACGAAACTTATATCAATAAGCAACCAGGAGGTTGCACATGGGGGATCGCATCGAAAAGACCATCGAGCTCAAGGCTCCCGTCTCCCGAGTCTGGAAAGCTCTGACCGATCACCACGAATTTGGCACGTGGTTCCGCGTGCGGCTGGACGGACCTTTCGTGCCAGGCGGCGCCTCGCGCGGCAACATCACCTATCCCGGCTACGAGCACCTGAAATGGGAGGCCGTCGTGCAGAAGATGGAGCCCGAGCGGATGTTCTCCTTCACCTGGCATCCCTACGCCATCGAGCCCAGCACCGACTACAGCAGCGAGATCCCCACGTTGGTGGAGTTCACCCTGGAGAAGACGGCGACCGGTACGCGTCTGCGCGTCGTCGAATCGGGCTTCGACAAACTGCCGGCGCATCGTCGGGACATCGCCTTCCGTAGCAACGACGGCGGCTGGACGATGCAGATGCAGAACGTCGCCCAATATCTCGGCCAGCATGCCTAGCGCCGCGGCGGCGCTCCGCGCCCGCGCCGCGGTCTTCGCGGCCCTCGGCGACGAGACCCGCCTGGGCCTGCTCGCCCGGCTGACGAACGGTGAGCCGCAATCGATCTCGCGGCTCACCTCGGGAACCAGGCTCACACGCCAGGCCGTGACCAAGCATCTGCGCGTGCTCGAAGGTGCAGGCGTCGTCCATTCGGTCAAGACCGGCCGCGAGAGCCGGTTCGCGCTCGAACCCAAGACGATCATCGATGCGCAGACCTATCTCGAGCACGTTTCCCGGCAATGGGACAATGCATTGGCGCGTCTGAAGGCTCTCGTCGAAGAGCAATAGCTTTTGTTTCTCCGTCACCTCGAGCGCGCCGAGGGGCACAAAGCAGTCTCTGACAATTCGATCGCCACCGTACCGACGGCCGACTGGAAACACTTACGTTGACCTCAGTCGCCACGATCACGGAGGAGGTCGCACATGAGCGATGTCATCTGGAACAGCTTCAAGCTGAGTGCCACTGACGTTGAGTGGGAACCCGCGAGTTACAACGTGAAGTGGGAAGACGGACGCGAATATGGCCGCTGGAGGCGCATGCTGCGAAAGCACAGTCACGGGCTGACCATGATCTCTCGCTACATCGCCCCGCCAGGCAAAGCCTGGAAGATCGTCGGCAAGGCGCCGAAGCTCGGTGAAGAAGTCTACATCATGGAGGGCGCCTACTACAATGCGGCGGGGCGGATCGTTGCCGGGTCAGGAACATTCATGTTCAACGCCCCCGGCGCGGTCCACGGCGGCATCTCCTGCGATCTGACTTTGTTCATCCACTGCTGCAGCGGCGAGCCCGACGAGTTGTTGTCGGTAGGTCTCATCGACTTCGAGCCAAAAGAGCGGCCGCAGTAGCGCGAGTCCCGCTCAATTTCCCTTGAGAATCTTCGCCGCGGCATCAGCGAAGACCTGGCAGCCCAGCACGATGTCGGCGTCTTCGGTGTTCTCGGTGAAGTGGTGCGAGATGCCGCCGATCGAGGGCACGAACATCATGGCCGACGGCAGGCGCTGCGCCAGGATCTGCGCATCGTGACCGGCCCCGGAGGGCATGCGCGTGTGCAGGCCCGCCGCGTGCTTCTCGGCCGCATCGTCGAGGGCATCGAGCAGCCGCTCCTCCATGGGCGCCGGCATGGTGCGCGAGAGGTTCGTGCATTCGATGGTGCAGGGCCCGCGCTTCTGGTGCGCCGCGACGATCTCCAGCAGCGCCGCTTCCATGCGTTGCAGGACGGCGGGGTCGGCGTCGCGGAACTGCAGGATCATCTCGGCCTTGCCGGGGATGATG
>Ga0193726_1000620_pt1 | contig 35521 bp, 32 predicted proteins | sample H2c1metaG_FD_144928 | JGI IMG/M metagenome (GOLD analysis project Ga0193726, IMG submission 144928) | Soil microbial communities from a riparian zone of the East river system, Colorado, United States - H2c1 | ecosystem: Environmental > Terrestrial > Soil > Riparian zone | place: USA: East River... | reverse complement strand
CAAGCCCGTCATGACGTAAATGTACTGATACGCGGCCATCGGTGGCTCCGGCTGGATCTGGATGAGGTGGGTCGGCGCGCTTGTAGCGGCCCCGTCGAACGGGTTCAATGACCGTGGGAGAAACGCGCACGCATGCTGGCGGAACCTACCGTCCTGGCCCTGTCGCTGGCCTATCTCGGCCTGCTCTTCGCCGTGGCCTATTTCGGCGACCGGCACGCCGGCACCTGGTCGGCCAGCTCGGTGGCGCCGGCCGTCTATGGCCTGTCGCTGGCCATCTATTGCACGTCCTGGACCTTCTACGGCGCGGTCGGTCGCGCCTCGACCGCCGGCTTCGACTTCGTGCTGATCTATACCGGACCCCTGCTGTTGATCGTGCTGGGCTATCCGATGCTGCGCAAGATGGTGCGGCTGGCCAAACAGCACAACGTGACGTCGATCGCCGACTTCCTGGCTTCGCGCTACGGCAAGAGCCGCGCCGTCGGCGTCACCGCCACGCTGTTCGCCACGGTGGGCGTGCTGCCCTATATCGCGCTGCAGCTCCAGGCGGTGTCGTCGACCTTCAAGACCATCGCCCAGCCCGCGCCCTGGCTCGACGGTTCGCGCGGCGTGGTCCACACCGACACCTCGCTGATCGTCGCCGCCCTGATGGCGCTCTTCACCATCCTGTTCGGCGTGCGCAACGTGCAGGCCTCCGAGCAGCATCGCGGCATGATGCTGGCGATCGCCTTCGAATCGGTGGTCAAGCTGCTGGCGCTCCTGACGGTGGGCCCGTTCGTGTTGTTCGTGCTGTTCGACGGGCCGGGCGATCTCCTGGCGCATCTTGCGCGGGCGCCCGAGGTTGCCGAGCGCGTGACGCGCGAAGGCTCGCCGCTGACCTGGGTGGTCACGACACTTCTATCGGCGATGGCCTTCCTCTGCCTGCCGCGCCAGTTCCATGTCGCTGTGGTCGAGCATGGTCATCCGGCGAGCCTGCGTACGGCGCGCTGGCTGTTCCCGACATACCTCGTGCTGATCAACCTCTTCGTCTTGCCGATCGCGGCGGCCGGCCTGCTGCTGCTCGGCCCCCAGGTCAGCCCCGACCTCTATGTGCTGCAGTTGCCGCTCGCCAACGGCGAGAGCTGGCTATCGGCCTTCGTGTTCATCGGCGGCCTGTCGGCCGCGACCTCGATGGTGATCGTGGCCTGCATGGCGCTCTCGGGCATGATCGGCAACGAGCTGGTGATGCCGTACCTGCTGCGCCGGCAAGCGCGTTGGGGGGCAGGCGTGCCGCGCGACATGGGCCCGCTCGTGGTGTTCGTGCGCCGCGCCGCCGTGGTCATGATCCTGATGGCAGGCTACGCCTACGAGCGCATCATCTCGGGCTACCTGCCGCTTGCCTCGATCGGCCTGATCAGTTTCTGCGCCGTCGCCAACTTCGCCCCCGGCGTCGTGCTCGGTCTCTACTGGAAGCGCGCCCACCGCTACGGCGTCGTGGCGGGGCTGGCCGGCGGCTTCCTGGTCTGGCTCTACGCGCTCCTGCTGCCGACCCTGCGCCAGAGCGCCGACGGCGCACAGGAAGCGCCGCTCAGATCCTACCTGCCGGCGCCGCTCGCCGAGCTCGATCCGGTCGGGCAGGGCTTTGTCGTCGGCATTTTGGTCAATGCATTCCTGCTCGTCGGCATCTCGCTGCTGGTCCGGGCGCGCGGGTCGGACGCCGAGCAGGCCGACGCCTTCGTGCTCGGCGCCGAACCGGAACAGCCGCAGCGCCAGGCGCCGGCCGACGCCGCCCGCATCGACGAACTGCGCGAGCTCCTGGCGCGTTTCGTCGGCTCGGAACGTGCGCTGCGGGCCTTGCCCGGCCAAGGGCTCTCCATCGAGGTGGCGCTCAACCGCACCGAGCGCGTGCTGTCGGGTACCCTGGGCGCCGCTTCCGCCCGCATCATCGTCGCCGCCTACGGCCGGCGCGGCCGGCTGCTGCCCAGAAGCGCCCGCGCCCTGATCGACGAGGCCTCGGAGGCCATCCGCTACAACTACGAAATCCTGCGCAACACGCTCGACCATGTCGGCATGGGCATCGCCGCTTTCGACCGCGACGGCCGCCTGGAGATCTTCAACGACCGTTTCACCACCCTGCTGTCACTCGACGACACTTCGGTGGCGGTCGGCGCCGCGCCGATGGAGTTCGGCGCCGCGCCCGATGTCGTGGCGCTGCTGCGTCGGCCCGAGACGCCGCAGACGCACGAGATCGCGACCCGCGGCGGCCGCGTCCTCGAGCTCAGGCTCGACCCGCTGCCCGGCGGTGGCTTCGTCGCCACCTGCAACGATGTGACGGCCCGCGTGCACACCGCCGAGGCGCTGCGCGAAAGCGATCGCCAGCTCCGCCAGTCGACCGAGACCCTGGAGCAGCGGGTGACCGAGCGCACCGCCGAGCTCGAGGCAAGCCGCGCCGAGGCCGAGGCCGCCAATCTCGGCAAGACGCGCTTCATCGCCGCTGCCAGCCACGACCTGCTGCAGCCGCTGCATGCCGCGCGCCTGTTCACCGCGGCGATGATCGACCGAGATCCCGGCAACGATCTCGGCGGCAAGATCGACACCAGCCTGGGCGCAGTCGAATCGCTGCTCGATGCCCTGCTCGACATCTCCAAGCTCGATGCCGGCGCCTTCAGGCCGGAGAAACGGCCGTTCGCCCTTCAGCCGATGTTCGAGTCGCTCGCCACCGCCTTCGCGCCGGTCGCGGCGCGCCGCGGCGCCGAGCTGGTGGTGGTGCCGACGCGGGCCTTCGTGTCGACCGACCCGGCCTTCCTGCGCCGCATCCTGCAGAACCTGCTGTCCAATGCGCTGCGTTACGGCCGGGCCGAGGGTCGGCCGGCGCGCGTTCTCCTGGGCTGCCGTCGGGTCGGAAACGATCTGCGCATCGAGGTGAAGGACAATGGCCCCGGTATCGCAGGCGACAAGCAAGCCATCATCTTCGACGAATTCGTGCGCCTGCAGGTCGAGGACGACGCGCCACGCGAGGAGCGGGGACTGGGCCTGGGCCTGGCCATCGTCGATCGCATTGCGCGCATGCTCGACCTGCCGATAGGCCTCGCTTCGGCGCCGGGGCAGGGTTCGACCTTCACGGTGAGCGTGCAGCGCGTGCCGGCCGTGGTGACGGCACCGGTCGCCCCGTCGCCGCCTCAGCCCACGCCCACGGTCGAGGCCGAAAGCTTCGTGCTCTGCATCGACAATGAGGCCCGGGTGCGCGAGGCGATGGCGACATTGCTGGGGGGCTGGGGCTGTCGCGTCGCCACGGCCGCGTCGCAGGCCGAGGCGCTTTCCCTGGTGGCGCGCGCCGGGCGGCTGCCCGACCTCGTGCTGGCCGATCTGCATCTCGACGACGTCGCTGAAAACCGGCCAGACGGGCTGGAAGTCGTCGAGGCGCTGCGCCACGCCTGGGGACGCGCCGTTCCCGCCGCCCTGGTAACGGCCGACCGCGATCCGACGCTGCGGCTGCGCGCCCGGGCGCGCCAGGTCGAGCTGCTGCACAAGCCGGTGAAGCCTGCCTCGCTGCGGGCACTCCTGCGCCTGCGTGCGCCCGCTGTAGGTCGTCTTTCCGCCTGAGCCCGTTAGCCCGCGAGCGGCCGGCCCAGCGGCAGGCCCCTGCCGCCGAACGCCACGGACATCACGTGGAAATAGAGATAGATGCCGAGCGCGACGAAGGCGAAGATGAAGCCGCTGGCCAGCATCTGCAGCAGGAACGAGGGCCAGAACAGGTTCACCAGCAGGATCGCCAGCGCCGCATCGACCAGGCCGAGCAGCACGGTGAAGGCCGCCGGCAGCTTGAGTGTCGCCGCCGTCAGCATGACGATGACCACGATCCAGCAGATCAGGAACACAGCCACCGTCGTTGCCACCTGATCCGCGGCGATCTTGTACCAGTCGTGCGCCAGGCCGAGCTGCATGATGGCGTAGCTGAGGTAGAAGCCCAGGAATACGGCGTAGAGCGTGGCGACAACGTTCTGCCCAAGCGCTGCCGCCCCGATCGTTCCGATCAGCAGCCCGAGGCAGGTGGCGGCCAGAATCACCGGGATCGCCGCCAGCCCGGCCGAGGCCGGCACGAAGCCGACGATGGTCAGGAACAGGCCGACCGCGCCGGCGATGACGGTGGGTATGGCGACCATCGCGGGGTCCGCGCCAGGCGTGGGCGGCACAGCCGCGGACTTGCGATCGAGTGCGATTGTTTCAGCCATCGACAATCCTCCTTTCGCGCATCGCTACCAGAGCCGGCGCGAGGCGATCTCGGCGCCTCGTACCAACGCTTCCAGCTTGCGCCAAGCGATGTCCGGATCGACGGTGTGCAGCGTCGCGAAGCTGGCGAAGCCACAGTCGGTGCCGGCGATGACGCGTTCGCGTCCGACCACGTTGGCGTAGCGTTCGATGTGCTGCGCCACGGCTTCCGGGTGCTCGACATAGTTGGTGCAGGTGTCGATCACGCCCGGCACCAGCACTTTGTCGTCGGACAAGGGCGTATCCTTGAACACCGCCCACTCGTGCTCGTGGCGGGGGTTGGCCGCCTCGATCAGCAGCGCCGCTGGGCGCACCTTGAGGATCAGGTCGAGGATTTCGCTCAGCTCGATATCATGGTGGTGCGGCGACTCGTAGTTGCCCCAGCACAGATGCAGGCGCATGCGGTCTGCCGGAATGTCGCGCAACGCATGGTTCAGCACCTCGACGTGGCGAGCGACCTCGCTGCGGAAGTCCGCGACGGCCAGCGGCGCGGCCCGGAAGTGGCGTCCGAGTGCCAAGTCAGGACAATCGATCTGCAGCAGCAGCCCGGCGCCTGCGATGGCGTCGTACTCGTGTTTCATCGCGTTCGCCAGGGCCTCGAGATAGGCATCCTGCGACGGGTAATGCTGGTTCGGCATGTAGTGCGCCATGATCCCGGGCGAGGAGGCGCACATGAACGCCGCCTCGACCTCGACCGTGTCGACCGCCGCCTTCAGAATGTCCACATCCGTGGCCAGCGCGGCCTTGCCGCGCTAGCTCACCGGCCCCACGCAGGCCGGCGTCTTGATGTCGAGCTGGATGCGCTGCGCGAAGGTTGGGAACTCGGCCAGCTCCGACAGCGCCAGCGGCTGGTCCTCGCCGTCCAGACCGGACATCCGTTCGCGCGCGTAGGTGCAGTAGGCATATCTGCCCATCTCGCCGTCGCAGACGATGTCGATGCCTAGCTCCGCCTGGCGGCGGACCACGGAGTTTACCGCGTCGACGATAAGGCCCGGCAGTCGCTCCTGGCCCTGCGGGTCGAGCTGGTCCTTCTCGCGACGCAGAAGCATGGCCTCGAGTTCGGCCGGCCGCGGCAGGCTGCCGACGTGGGTGGTGAGTATTCGCTCAGCGCTCAGTTGCATGGTCTGTCCTTCTGTTTCTGCCTCAGGCACCGGGGGGCGGCGGGATTCTGCGATCGGCTCAGCGCGCCATGGTGGCGCGGTCCCACGTCGCATAGTCGGGTGAACCCTCGACTCGCCGCTTGCCCCGATAGCCGAATTCCACCATCTGCACGGTGACCGCCGCGCCCTGTGCGACGATCACGGCGTAAGCTTCCGGCAAATCAGAGGCGAGCAGCATGCGCGTCTCGGTGAAATCGGCCCATCCTGCGTGGGTGGTGCCGCGCGGGCTGCTGACGGGCACGCCGTGCAGCGAGCCGGCGAGCGGCAGATGGCAATGGCCGAAGAAAATGTGGGCGATGCGCTGCCGGTGCGCCGCGACGATGGCGCCGAACGCGTCCGCATCGCGCAGCATTATCTGGTCGATCGGCACGACGTGCGTAGGTACCGGGTTGTGGTGCATGAACAGGAACACCGGCCCGTCCGCCGCCGCTAGCGTGGCATCCAGCCAGGCGCAGCGCGTCGCGCAGAAGAATCCGGCGTGGCTCTCGGGACCCCAGGTGTCAATCACCACGCCGGTGCCGCGGGACAGCGCGAAGCGCGTCTGCACATGGCCGTCGGTGTCGGCAAGCTCCGGGAACACCCGCAGGAAAGTACTGCGGTCGTCGTGGTTGCCGATGGCCAGGTGCACCGGCACGGGCAGTGTCGCGATGCGCGCGCGCAGGCGCTCAAAGTCGGCGCGATCGCCCCAGTCCGACAGGTCGCCGGTGATGACGATGGCTTCGGCGTCCGGGTGCTGCCCCAGGACGTGCGCCAGCGCGCTTTCGAAATTCGCGTTGGGGTCGCGCCCGCCGATGGTCCGGCCCGGTGTCGTGAGGTGGATGTCGGTCAACTGGATCAGTTTCATGCGGCGTCGCCTTCGAATGCGTCGTCCGCGTTGTAGCAAGCGTAGTTGACGTGACCATGACGTCATATTAGTCGTGCTAATGTTTGAAAGAGACAGGTCGTGCAAGGCAATGCGCCCGCTACGCGATGAAGCCTAGCCCCTATCAGATCGCCGCCTTCACCCACGCGGCACGCGAGCGCAGCTTCACGCGGGCGGCCGAGCGGCTCGACGTCACGCAGTCGTCGATCACACAGCACGTCGCCAAACTGGAGCGGATTATGGGCACGCAGCTGTTCGTGCGCCGGCGCGACGGCCTGGAGCTGACGCGTGCCGGGCGCCAGCTGTTCGCCATGTCCGACCGGCTGCGTACGCTGGAGCAGCTGATCGAGGAGACGGTCGACAGCTACAGCGAGATCTCCACCGGGCATATCAGCGTGATTGCCAACGCGCCTTGCCCAGCGATGCCGGTGATCGCTCGCTACGCCGCCCTGTACCCTCGCGTACAGATCGACTTCACGCTGGTGAGTTGGACGCTGGCGATGCAGCAGCTGCGCGAGCGCGCGGCCGACATCGCCATCGTCACCCAGCCAGACGCCGATGACCTGCTTTACAGCCTGCCGCTCGCGACGACGCGCTACCGCGCTTATGTCTGCCGTAGCCATCCGCTCGCCGGTCGCAAGCGGCTGTCGCTGCGCGACCTGGCCGACCAGACAGTGATCGTACCGGAAGACGGCTCGCTGACGCAGCACCTGCTGCATCGCAAGTGCGCCGCGCTCGGCGTTACGCTGTCGAGCCTGGTGAAGACCACCACCTTCCCGCTGGTGAAGGAGGCGGTGCTGCACGGCGTTGGAGTCGGCCTGCTGCTGGACGACAGCATGTTCCCGTCGACCAACCTGGTCGCCATCGACGTTGCCGAGATGCGCGAAACCTACACCAACTGCCTGGTCACGCCGGCTGACAAACGCGAGCTGCGCTTCGTCCGCAGCTTCATCGATGTCGCCTGTGAGGTGCTGGGCGTCTAGGTTTTGACCGACTCCGGAGACGGCAAGGCGAGGTTGCGAGCTTCGATGACGGCCTGGGTGCGCGAGCGCACCCCGAGCTTGCGCAGGATCACCGTGACATGCGCCTTCACGGTCGCTTCGCCGACGCCCAGCTTATGGGCGATCTGCTTGTTCTGATCACCCCGTACCATCAGCGCGAGCACGCGCCACTGTTGGGGCGTGAGCTGGGCGGCGCGCTGGGCGAAGGAATTGTCGGGCGGCGCCTCCGGCGGCGCGAAGACCTCGCCGTCGAGCACCGCACGCACCGTCTTGGCGATCTGCTCGAGCGAAGCAGACTTGTCGATATAGGCCGAGGCACCGAATTCGTAGGCGTGCCGCACCACGGCGGCATCGCGCGCCGCCGACACGACGATGATCGGCACCGTCGGATGGTCCGAACGCAGCAAGGCAAGCCCGGTCAGCCCCTCCATGCCGGGCATGTCGAGGTCGAGCAGCAGGGCGTCGGTCTCGGGCTGGCGCTCCAGCGCCGACTGGACCTGGGCCAGCGAGCCAGCCATGGCGATACCGGCCCCGGCGAAGGCCTGGCCGAGCGCGGACGCCAAAGCATCGCGCACCATCGGATGATCGTCGGCGATCAGGAAGCTCAGCGTTTCCCCGGACATGTTTCTTGTCGTTCCTTGCTGCAGTGCCGAACGGTGGTGCTGCATTGCACAATGTCATCTCTTGGGCTGTTCTCTTGGACCTTCGTCGAATTGCACCTTAGCAACTAGATGCACAAAGTGTGTCCTAACTAACAAGGGGAGCAAACGCTCATGGCAATCGCTGCAACGGCCGGGGCCGAACCCGGACGGCGGATGACCCGCGAGGAGCGCAAGGTCATCATCGCCTCGTCGGTCGGCACCGTCTTCGAATGGTATGACTTCTATCTCGCGGGCGCGCTCGCGGTGAATATCAGCGCCACCTTCTTCTCGGGCGTCAATCCGACGGCGGCCTTCATCTTCACCCTGCTGGGCTTCGCTGCTGGCTTCGCGGTCCGTCCCTTCGGCGCGCTGTTCTTCGGCAGCCTGGGCGATCTCATCGGCCGCAAATACACCTTCCTCGTCACGATGACCCTGATGGGCATCTCGACCTTCGTGGTCGGCCTGCTGCCGAGCTATGCCGCGATCGGCTTCATCGCCCCGGTGCTATTCATCGTCTGCCGCCTCGTCCAGGGCCTGGCGCTGGGTGGCGAATATGGCGGCGCGGCGACCTACGTCGCCGAGCATGCGCCGCAGAATCGGCGAGGCTACTACACGTCATGGATCCAGACGACGGCCACGGTCGGCCTGTTCCTGTCGCTGATCGTCGTGCTGCTGCTGCGCGTGTGGCTCACGCCGGCGCAGTTCGCCGAGTGGGGCTGGCGCGTGCCGTTCCTGCTGTCGATCCTGCTGCTGGGTGTGTCGATCTGGATCCGCCTGCAGTTGCAGGAGTCGCCGGCCTTCCAGCGCATCAAGGATGCCGGCAAGGGTTCCAAGACGCCGCTGCGCGAGGCTTTCGGCAGATGGAAGAACGCCAAGATCGCACTTCTCGCCCTGTTCGGCGGCACCGCCGGCCAGGCCGCCGTGTGGTATTGCGGTCAGTTCTACGCCCTGTTCTTCCTCACCCAGACCCTGAAGCTCGACGGCACGACCTCGAATATCGTCATCGCTGTCGCGCTGGCCATCGGCACGCCGTTCTTCGTCTTCTTCGGCTGGCTGTCGGACAAGATCGGCCGCAAGCCGATCATCCTGGCCGGCTGCCTGCTGGCCGTCGTCACCTACTTCCCGCTGTTCCAGGCGCTCACCAACGCGGTGAATCCGCAGCTCGAGCAGGCGCTCGAGAAGTCGCCGGTGGTCGTGACGGCCTATCCGGGCGAGTGCTCGTTCCAGTTCAACCCGACCGGAACGGCGAGCTTCACCAGCTCGTGCGACATCGCCAAGTCGTTCCTCGCGCGCAACGCGGTGAACTACTCGAACGTCGCGGCGCCTGCGGGCACGCCGGCGACGATCAAGATCGGCGACAAGGTCATCACCTCGTTCGACAAGGTGGCGGCCGGCGCCGAGGGTGCCGCCAAGGAGAAGGCCTTCAACGACCAGGCGACCGCGGCCATCCGCGCCGCCGGCTATCCGGCCGCGGCCGACCCGGCCAAGGTCAACATGTCGATGACGATCCTCATCCTGACGATCCTCGTCCTCTATGTGACGATGGTCTACGGGCCGATCGCCGCCATGCTGGTCGAGCTCTTCCCGACCCGCATCCGCTACTCCGGCATGTCGCTGCCCTATCACATCGGCAACGGCTGGTTCGGCGGCTTCCTGCCGCCCACCGCCTTCGCCATCGTGGCGGCGACCGGCAACATCTATTCGGGTCTGTGGTATCCGATCGTGATCGCGGGGATGACCTTCGTCATCGGCCTGTTCTTCATGCCGGAGACCAAGGATCGCAACATCTACGCCGACGACAACTGACGCCGTCGCCGCTGGGAGGCGAAACAGAGCCGGCGGCCCGGCAAGGGCCGCCGGTTTCTTTTTGCCGCGCCGGAGGGCATGTTGGAGGACCGCTGTCGCCGCAGGATAACGCCATGAACCTCGATGCCATCGCGATCGGCCACAAACCACCCGAGGACGTGAACACCATCATCGAGGTGCCGATCGGTGGCGAGCCGATCAAGTACGAGATGGACAAGGCCGCCGGCGCGCTCGTCGTCGACCGCTTCCTCTACACGCCGATGCGCTATCCCGGGAATTACGGGTTCGTGCCGCACACCCTGTCCGACGATGGCGACCCGATCGACGTGCTGGTCGCCAACACCCGGCCGATCATCCCGGGCGCCGTCATGAACGTGCGGCCGATCGGCGTGCTCAAGATGGAAGATGACGGCGGCGGCGACGAGAAGATCATCGCCGTGCCGTCATCCCGGATCACCCAGCGCTACGTCCATGTAAAGACGCATACGGACCTGCCCGAGATCACGCGCCAGCAGATCGAGCACTTCTTCATCCACTACAAGGACCTCGAGCCCGGCAAATGGGTGAAGCTGCAGGGTTGGGGCGATGTCGGCGAGGCGCACCGCTTGATCGCGGAGGCGATCGATCGCGCGAAAAAGCGCAAATGAGAAGAAGCGCCTGACGCGCTTCAGGCGTGGCCGTTCCAGAAGCGATAGAGTGCGGTCGTATCGCCGGCAAACAGATTGCGATCGCAATGGCTGACCCCCGCGACGGCCCGCGGCACGCTGCCGTAGGCGGCATTGCTCTCGGTCTCATCGCCGGAATACTGCCAGAGGCGCCAGCTCCGGTCGGCCCATGCCGACGGCACTTCGGGCTCCTCGCGATAGTCGGCCAGCCACAGGTCGCAGCGGGCGAGTATGGAGCTCGAACTTATGGGCTCTCGCAGCCTGACGCGGCCGCGGCCGGAAGGCCGTCCAGCGGCCCACGATGGATGGGTGTAGACGAGCGGGAATCGGCCGGTCGCCTGGTAGACGGTCTGCACGAACGCCTCGGCTTGAGCGAGGTTCATGGTATTGCGCGGATTGCCGTCATTCGGCTCGAAATCCAGAGCCATCAGCGTTGCCGGCCTCGGCCGGCAGACCGCCAGGAAGGCATTCGCCTGCTGCTGCCCGGAATATTGGTGGGTGCCAAAATGGTAGCCGCCCCACAGCAAACCCGCCCCCTCCGCCTGGCCACGCCGCACGCCGTATGACGGATCGACCCAGTCGCCGCCTTCGGTGGCCTTGTGGATAACGCCCAGGATGTTGCTGCGGCGGCGGACCAGGGTGAAGTCGGTAACCGTAACGTTGTGGCTTATGTCGATCACCGCGTCCAACCCGGCCACCGAAGTACCCGGCGAGGTTGGTTGGGTATTGTCGGGAACACGGGATGCCGTCTGCCGCCCGGCACAACCCGTCATGGCCGGCAGCGTCAAACCGGCCACTCCCCCGAGCATCGTCCTGCGTGAAATCATTCAGGCAAGTGTCGATGAAACGCGACCAAAACGCAAAAGCTAATGCGTTACGTCGCGCGTAATTGCTACCCATGGCGCAGGCGCGGGTTGCCGGCGCTCCCGGGGCGCTCAACACCGCAGAAATTCCTTGGCGTTTCCATAGAGCCACTTCTCGATGACTTTGTCCTTGAGAGGCAATTTCTCATAGATCGCCACGCTTTGCGGGATGGTGAGCCCGAAGGAGTCTTTCGAGAAGCCGACCATGATCTTGTCTTGCAGCAGGGTATTGCCGAACTGCATGAACATCTCCCAGCCGGATCCGGGGACGCCGAAATACTGCGGGTGATGGGCAGAGGTGTCGCAGTAGAGATTGGGATGGCGGCGCATCAGCCCGACCAGGTCGTTGACCCAGGGCCAGCCGCTCAACGCCGCGTCGATCCGCAATTCCGGGAAATCCATCGCGATCTGGTCGAGATGGCGGGGGTGTCCGAGATCGTAGGGGCGATCATTGGCATAGTTCATCGTCGAATAGATGCGGACCGGGACATCGAGTTCGACGCATTTGGCATAAAGCGGATAGTAGCGCCGGTCGCTCGCCGGGAGATTGTTGTACAGGGCGGCCACACGCAGGCCGTTCAGGCCGCGCTCCTTGACGAGATGCTCGAACTCGCGCACGCCGCGCATCCCGTCGAACGGGCTGATCGAGGCCAGCGCGAAAAAGCGCTTCGGGTATTCCTTCACGACATCGGCCAGCACATAGTTGTCGACGCGGCCGAGCACGGATACTTCGGCGCCTTCGCGATCCAGCTCGGCGACGAAGTCCTTGATCGACTGGCCGACGGGCTTCTTCTCGCCTTCGCCTTTGCCTGGTCCCGCGACGCGCTTGCGAAAGATGTTCTGGTAATTCGCGAAACCGTAGCCCGGACGAGGCTCCAGCAACTCGGGATCTCCGTAGCCGATGCGATGCGACGCTTGTTCATGATACTGCCGGGGACGTCCTTGCTCATCCGCAGGGAGCAAGCACTCCAGATCTATGACTTTCCTCACCACGTTCCATCCCCCCGGCAATGCTGTTCATGACGCGCAAGCTCAGCATATCCTTCGATGAGCGCCTATTCGTCAAGCAATCGACTTGATGCTCGACGCGCCCGATCGCGCGGGGAATGCATGCGTAATTGACGGACGCACGACCCTATGATGCATTGCACCATGGGGCTTTTGGGGCGAGGTGTTGATGCTGCGGCATATCGCGGGACATATGGCGCAGGCCGTGCTGCTACTGATCAGTGTCGTCATCCTGATCTTCTGCCTGCTCCAGCTCATCCCGGGCGATCCGATCCAGGCCATGGTCGGCGATATGCCGGTGCCGCCGGCGCTACGCGCCTCGCTGGAGCAGCGCTTCCAGCTCAATGAGCCATTCTTTCAGCGCCTGTACAGCTATTTGGTGAACGTGCTGCACGGCGATCTTGGCTACTCCATGAATTACCGCCGTCCGGTCTTCGACATCCTGGCGGAACGGTTTCCCCGCACGCTGCTGCTCGCCGGTGTCGGCTATGCGTTTGGCCTGCTGATCGGCATCACGATCGGCATTCAATCGGCCGTTACGCCGCATCGAAGCGTCGATCAGGCATGGTCGAGCCTCGTGCTGATCGGCTACGCGATGCCGACCTTCTGGGTTGGCCAGCTGCTCGTCATGGGGTTCTCGATCCATCTCGGGTGGCTGCCGACGCAAGGCATGGGGCCGATGATCTCGCGCGCCTCGGGCGTCGACTGGCTGCTCGAGCGGGCAGCCTATCTGGTGCTGCCGGTCGCCACCTACACCATCCTGGAAACCACCCGCGTGGCACGTTTCATGCGTGCCAGCGTGCGGGAGACGCTGGAGCAGGGGTACATCGTCACGGCGCGCCAGAAAGGCCTGTCGCGGCGCGAGATCATCATGGGGCACGTGGTTCGCAATTCCATCCTGCCCGTCATCACGGTGATGGGGTACTCGTTCGGCACCGCCATGGGCGGCGCGGTCCTGCTCGAAACGGTCTTCTCCTACCCCGGTGTGGGATCCCTGATGGTCGAGGCGGTCCGCGCCCGCGACACCCAGGTGATCGTGGGCGTGGTCATCCTGATCGCCTGCTCGGTGGTCGTCATGAATATCGTGGTCGATCTGCTCTACGCGTGGCTCGATCCCAGAATTCGCGTCTCGTCGGCGCAAGGCTAGCCTGATGCCGGCGGAACCCAGTGTGCTGTTGTCGGTGCCGCAATCGTTGAGCCGGTCGCGCACGTCCGCATCGCTCGATCTGCTGCGCCGTCTGTTCCGGACGCGCTTCGGCGGTATCGGGCTGATCATCCTGGTGGTGATTTCGGCGCTGTCGGCGTTTGCCCCCTGGTTTGCGTCGAATGGGCCCATGGACCTCGGTTCGCCCGCGCTGCAGCCGCCGTCATGGCAGCATCCGCTCGGCACCGACAGCCTGGGCAGGGATGTCCGCTCGGTATTGCTCTATGCCGGACGATCGTCCCTCACGATCGGCTTTTGCGCCGCCGCCATGGCGTTCCTGATCGGCGGCACGATCGGCGCGATGGCCGGCTATTTCCGGGGCGCCGTCGCGGCCGTGCTGCTGCGCGTCACCGACCTGTTCCACACCCTGCCGGCGATCATCATCGTGCTGTTCAGCGTGTCGTTGATGGGCTCGAGCTTCTGGCTGCAGGTCGCCGCGGTCGCGCTGGCGATCTGGCCGATCGAGGCGCGGATCGTCTATGGCCAGTTCATCACTTTGTCGGAACGGGAATTCGTGCTGGCGGCCCGTGCCGTGGGCCTCTCGACCTTTCACATCATCTTTCGCGAGATCCTGCCCAACGCCTTGCCGACGGTCATCGTCCAGGTCTCGCTCGACGCCAGCACGGCGATCCTGATCGAGGCCGGCCTGGGCTTTCTCGGGCTGTCCGATCCGACGATGCCAAGCTGGGGCGAGATGCTGAACCGTGGACAGGAATTTCTCGAACTGGCGTGGTGGATGAGTGTCTTTCCGGGCATGGCCATCTGCATCGCCGTGCTGGGGTTCAACCTGTTCGCCGACGGGGTCACCGAAATGTTCAACCCGCGGGCGTCGGCCGTGGCGCCGAAGCTCGAGGGTTGAGGGGGCTGGGACCGTGAGCCTGTCGCCTGCCGGACCGCCCTTGCTGAGCGCGCGTGACGTGAAGGTGCATCTTCGCGTCCACCGCCGCATCGTGAAGGCGGTCGACGGCGTCGATCTCGACGTCTATCCCGGTCAATGCGTCGGCATCGTGGGCGAATCCGGCTCGGGCAAGAGCACGCTGGGGCGGGCGATGACGCGGTTGCTGCCCAATGTCGAGATCGCGGAACTGTCGGGCTCGGTTCGTTTCTGCGGCGACGACGTGCTGGCGATGTCATCCGAAACGATGCGCGCCCTGCGCCGCCATCGCGGTCTGTCGATGGTGTTCCAGGATCCGCTTTCCTATCTCAATCCAACGCTTCGCATCGACCGGCAGCTGGCGGAGGCGCTGCGGCATCTTGGCGATCGGCGCGCCGTTCAGCAAAAGTCGGCGGAGCTTTTGCAGCAGGTCGGGCTCGACGATAGCGCGCGTATCCTACGCCTCTATCCACACGAATTGTCGGGCGGCATGCGCCAGCGCGTGTTGATCGCGATGGCTCTGGCGCCCGACCCGCAGATCCTGGTCGCCGACGAGCCGACGACCGCGCTCGACGCCACTGTCCAGTACCAGGTGATCCAGACGCTGCGCCGGCTCAACAAAGAGCGCAATCTTGCCATGCTCATCATCACCCATGACCTTGGAATGGTCGCCGAACTGTGCGATCAGGTCTACGTCATGCAGGGCGGCAAGATCGTCGAAGCAGCCGACGTGTTCACGCTGTTCGACGCGCCGCAGAATGCCTATACCGCCAGCCTTCTCGCGGCGGCGAGGCGGCTACATCAGACAAAAGTCCTGGGAAGCGCCGCGACGCCATGAGCACCCCGATCCTTTCCGCGCGCTCCATCGTCAAGAGCTTTGGCGGACGAAGCTGGTTCGGTGGTGCCGGCAATGCCAGGCGCGCGGTCGACGCGATCGATCTCGATGTCAATGAAGGCGAGACGCTGGCGATCGTCGGTGAATCCGGCTCCGGCAAGAGCACCTTGGCCCGCATGCTGCTGGGCCTCATCAAGCCGACCTCGGGCGAGGTCGCCTACTATGGCGAGCCGATGGGTGCATTCACGGCGCCGGATTGGGCAACCTTTCGAAAAGCGGTCCAGCCGATCTTCCAGGACCCGGCGTCATCGCTCAATCCACGGATGCGCGTCGACACGACCTTGTCGAATGTCCTGCTGCGCCACCGGCTGGCGACGCGGGATACGCTCGCTGCCGAGATCACCGAACTGCTGGCCTCCGTCGGCCTCGACGCCGCCCAGTTTCACGACCGCTATCCGCATCAACTGTCCGGTGGCCAGCAGCAGCGCATCGCGATCGCCCGGGCCATGGCGGTGCGTCCGCGGCTGATCATCGCCGACGAGCCGCTGTCGAGTCTCGATATGTCGGTCCAGGCCCAGATCCTCGATTTGCTCATAAGCCTGAAATCAAGCCGCAACCTCGGCCTGGTCCTGATCAGCCACGATCTCAATGTCGTCGATGCCATTTCCGACCGCGTGATCGTCATGTATCTCGGCAAGGTCGTGGAGGCTGGCCCGACACGCCAGGTGCTCGGCAATCCGGCGAACGATTACACGCGGTCTCTTCTGGCCGCCAAGCTGGTCGCCGATCCGCATCTCGCCCGTGAACGCAGGCTGGCCATGGACGCCGCGGTCGCGTCAAAATCCCGCCAGACACCCACACCCGACGTCCAAGGAGCATCGCAATGAACGAGATTTTTAGGCGGACTCTCGGGCCGCTGGCGGCAGCGGCATGCCTTGCGGCGCTCGGCATCGGCTGCGCGGGCGGCGCCAACGCCCAGGCAACGCCCAAGCGCGGCGGCACCGCGGTGATCGGCGTCAGTGTCGCCGGCGCCACGCTCAACACGCAACTGACCTCCGCGGTGACGCCGCTGATCATCGCCGACCTGTGGGCCAGCGGCCTCTTCAAGTACGACAAGACCGGCAACAAGAAGCCCCAGATCGCCAGTTCCTGGGAGATCTCGAAGGACGGCAAGGTCTACACGTTTCACCTTCGGCCCAACCTCAAATGGTCGGACGGCCAGCCGTTTTCTTCGGAAGACGTCGCGTTCACGCTGAACGCCTTCGCCAAGTACAATACCTACCTGGTGAAGGTGCTGCCGAATATCGATCGCGTCGAAACGCCGGATGCCAATACGTTCATCGTCACTCTGAAAGAACCGCAGTCTTCGGCGCTGGAAGGGTTCGACAAGGAAGTCTTCCCGCTGATGCCGAAGCATGTCTATGACGGCACCGATATTCCGACCAACCCCGCCAATCGCGCGCCGGTCGGCATGGGTCCGTACAAATTCGTCTCGTGGGAGGAAGGCCGTGGCATCACCTTCACGCGCAACGAACACTACTGGGACCAGCCGAAACCCTATCTCGACTCGGTCGTCGCCGTGTTCATCCCCAACGTGCAGCAGCAGCAGAACGCGCTCTATCGCGGCGAGATCGACGTCCTGCGGCCGGCGCTGCCGCAGATCGGTCGAACCATCGAGCAGGCCAAGGCCAAGAACGCTTTCGAGGTGCGGGAGATCAAGGTCAACGCGGCCGAACGGCTGTCGCTCGACATCAATATCACCCGCGAAACGCTCAGCAAGCCGCTGGTCCGCCAGGCGTTGCTGACGGCAATCGATCGCGAGCGCATCTCGAAGGACGTCTATCAGGGGCTGGCCTTCCCGGCGATGAATGCGATCCCCGAGCAGTTCACCAAGCTGACCGATCCGTCGGTCGATTATAACAAGCAGTTCGCCTACGATCCGGCGAAGGCGGGCAAGATGCTCGACGAGGCGGGCTTTCCCCTCAAGGACGGCAAGCGCTTCACCGTGGATTTCACCGGTGCGGTCAATGCCGATGCCTTCTATGCCGAACCGGCCGCCCAGATCATCGCCGCGAACTGGCGCGCCATCGGCGTCGACGTGAAATTGAGCCTGCTCGAAGGCCAGTTGTGGACCAACAAGGTCTTCAAGGACCGCAACTACGACGTCTCGATGGTCTCGCTGACGGCGCGGACCGATCCGCTGTTCGGGGTCGATCGTTCCTTCCTGTGCAACACCACCAACGTGCCGTACGTCAATCCGACAGGCTACTGCAACCCCGACCTCGATGCGATCGCGGCCAAGGCTGCCGCCGTACCCCTGGAAGAGCGCCGGCAGTGGTACAAGCAGTACGAGGAGATCATCGCGCGTGACATGCCGCATCTGACGCTGACCAACGCCAAGAAATTCTTCGCGATTTCGAGCCGCTTCGGCGGCATCGACGAGGAGATGGATCTCGCCTTCAACGGCAATCCCGACATGGCGAGTGTCTGGGTCAAATAAGGCTATGGATGATCTCATGAACGCGCTGATCCGGCCGCGCACCATCGCGGTCATCGGCGCTTCGCCCAAACGCCAGACGCTGGGAAACGTCGCACTCGACAATCTCGCGAACTACAAGTTCGCCGGCCGGGTGATTCCCGTCCATGCCGAAGCGCCGGAGATCGCGGGGTTGGCCGCGGTTCCCGCCATCGAAGCGCTGCCGGATGACGTGGACGTGGCGCTGGCCTCCGTGCCGGCGGCCGGCGTCGCCGATGTCGTGCGCCGGCTCGATCGCCGGGGCGTGCGGACGGCGATCGTCAATACCGCCGGCTTCTCGGCCGAGCAGGAGGCGGAGCTGCGACTGCTCGTGGGCAGCAGCCGCATCCTGATGCACGGGCCCAACTGCATGGGCCTGATCAATCTGTCCGACGCCACCCCGATCTATACCGGCGGCATCACCTCGCGTATCCGCCGTGGTCCGGTTGCCCTGATCGCGCAGTCGGGCTCCGCGGCGATCTCGGTCATCAATTCCTGTACGGCCGGTTTTTCCAAGGTCGTCACCATCGGCAGCGAGTACCGGGTCACCGGGGCGGACTATCTGCATTGGTTCGCGGTGGACGGCGAAACTTCGGTGATCGGACTGGTTCTCGAATCGATCCCGGATGCCGACCGTTTCGCCGACGCCGTCGACCGCGTTCATGCCGCCGGAAAATCGATGGTTGTTCTCAAGGTCGGCCGATCCGCGACCGGCGCGCGGGCGACGTTGGCGCACACCGGCGCCCTGATCCGCAACGATGATGCGTTCAAGGGCTTTGTCGAACGGTATGGCATTCCCGTCGTCGACGATTACGAGGAGTTGATTGCGGCCCTCGAGGCGTTCGCCGTGTGTCGGAAGCGGCCAACCGGCGGGCATGTCGCGCTGATGGGGATCTCGGGAGGCGAGACCGCGCTCGCCTGCGATATCTGCGACGAGATCGATTTGCCGCTTTCCGTCTTCTCGGAGGCGACCGGCAGCGCCCTGCGCAGCGCGCTGCCGGGCGTGCCCGGGCAGAATCCCCTCGATGTCGGACAGAGCGTCGGCCGCCAGGCCGGCGCCGCGCTGGCCGGCATGACCGCCGTCATGACGGCGGACGAGGTCGGCGTCGGCATTGTTCTCCAGGACATGCAGGCGTCGTTGCCGCCCAGCAGCCAGCGCAATTATTCGGGACATCTGGGGACGGTCGCCGAGCTCAGCCGCGCGGTCGACAAGCCGATCATCGTGATTTCCCCGACCGCGGAAATCATGAGCGATCGGCTGCTCGCCCATCTGGAGGGCACCGGCGTGCCGCCGCTGCGGGGATTGTGGCCGGGACTTGCCGCGGTGAAGAGCATGGTGGCCTGGGCCGGACGGCGGCGCGATCCGCGTCGTCTTGCCGATCGCAAGCTCGCGGCCGAGCGCGCGGGCTTGCGGCAGGAGATTGCCGGCATCCGCGGCCCGCTGCCGTCGAAGCTGGTCGGCCGCTTGCTCGCGAGCTACGGGATTCCGGTCGTCAAATCCGCCGTGGCGCGTTCGGCGGCGGAGGCGGTTACGCTCGCCGGCCGGATCGGATACCCGATGGTCGCGAAGGTCATGTCCGCCGACGTGCCGCACCGGTCCGACGTCGGCGCGGTCCAGCTTGGCATCGGGAGCGAGGCAGGCCTCAGCGCAGCGTTGGCGCTGATCGAAAGGAACGTCCGGGAGAAAGTCCCGGGCGCCGTCATCGATGGCTACGAGATGCAGGAAGAACTGATCGATTGCGTGCAGGCTATGGTGGGTTACCAGGCGGCGCCGCCCTATGGCGCGCTGACGATCGTCGGCTCCGGCGGTGTCCTTGTCGAACTCGAAGCCGACAAGGCGCTGAGCCTGAGCCCGGTGACCGCCGCCGAAGCCGGCGCCATGCTGGCGGCAACCCGCCTCGGCAAGACGCTGGGCGGCTATCGCAATCTGATTCCCCGCACCGATACGGCAGCACTTGCCGGCTTGGTGTCGAACCTGTCGGAGCTTGCCGCGGACTTCTGCGACCTCGTGCCCGAATGCGATCTCAACCCGGTCCTGATCCGCAAAGGATCGGGCGAAGTTCGCGTCGTCGACGCCTTGTTCGTCGCAGGAGGCGCCAATCAGTGAACGGCAAGGAAGAACAGGCCCAGTGGCGGAAAAGTCCGCTGCTCGCAGACGGCCGTGCCGCCGAGGCCAGTTCGTTCCCTGCTCGCCAGAGATCCTTGCAGGGAGAGGATTGCCGCTAGAAACGCCGCGAAGATGACGACGACGAGAAGCCAGTCGCTGCGGTCGAATGGCAGCACAAGCCGCGTCGACAGTGGCGGGCGCGGGACGCCGGGATCGGCCAGGAACGCCATGCCGATCCCCAAGCAAGAAGAATACCAACCGGCCTGTGTCCGTCGGGTCGGTTGCCGATCAAACGCATGCCATGGATAGTGAAGCGTCAGGAGGGACCATGATCCGCACGGGGGCACAATACCGCGACTCGATCCGCGATGGCCGGCAGGTCTATATCGGCGGCGAGCGGGTGAAGGACGTCACGACTCATCCCATGTTCAAGCCCCTCGTGGATATCCGCGCGCGCTTCTACGACATGCAGCACGAACCGGCGACGCGCGACATCATGAGCTATGCCGACGGTGGGGAAACCCACGCGATCGCCAACAAGCTGCCCTATACGCAGGCTGACTGGTGGTCCAAGCGCCGGGCGACCGATGCACTCCTGGAAGAGATCGGCGGCGTGGTCACGCGCGTCGGCGACGAAACGGTCGGCGAGATGTGGTCGCTGTTCGACGGGCAGGACGTGCTGGACGAAGTCGACCCGCAATTCTCCAAGAACATCCGCAATCATGTAAGCAAGGTTCTGCGCAACGATCCGTTCCACGTCTCGGCCAATACCGACCCCAAGGGCGATCGCTCCAAGCCGCCACAGGAGCAGGACCCCGATATGCTCCTGCATGTCGTGAAGGAAACCGACGCGGGCATCGTGGTGCGCGGGGCGAAGTTCGAGACGGCGGCCGCCTATGCCAACCAGGCCTTCACCAAGCCCACGATCGCGAACTGGGGAAACGATGCGCTGTCGGACTACGCCGTGGGCTTCATCTGCGATTTCAATTCGCCCAACCTCAAATTCATCTGCCGCACGGGCTTTGCCGGCCGCGCCCCCAAGGAAGACTATCCGATTGCCAACCGCTTCGACGAAGTCGATGCGCTGGTCATCTTCGACAACGTCCTGATCCCCTGGGAGAACGTTCTCTTCTACCGGCATACCAAGGCGGCTTCTTTCATCCGCTCGACGCTGCATCGCTATTCGGCGTTTGCCTTCACCCAGCGCGTGCTGAAGCTCGCCGACATGATGATCGGCGCGGCGCTCTTCAATGTGCGCCAGACCGGCCTCGACAAGCAGCAGGCGGTGCAGGAGAAGCTGGCCGAGCTCGCCGTCTACCGGGAGGGCATCAACGCCCATCTGACGGCGTCGATCGCGCTCGCCGAGCGCAGCCCCGGCGGCTTGATGATGCCCAACCAGTCCCTGCTGTTCACCGGCCGCGTCCTGGCGAGCTCGCAGCTCCACCACATGATGCATATCGCCCGCGAGCTTTGCGGCGGCCAGATCTGCGTGACCCCGGACAAGGCTGCTTTCGACGCCCCCGAGACCAAGCCCTGGCTCGACAAGTACTACACGGTGAACGAGGGCTGGCTGGCGGAGGACCGCCGCAAGCTTTTGGCCTTCGCGCGCGATCTGTTGAACTCGGATAATGCCGGCCATCGCCTGACGTTCCAGCTTTTCGCCCAGTCGGCGCCCTTCGCGAACCTGGCGGCGGTCTATCGCAACTTCGATTGGGACGGCCCGCTGGCCTTCGTCCAGAAATCGGCGGGGCTGTCGGAGCGGGTCCTGGCCTCGGCCGATCGGGGCGGTTTCGACAAGGCGCCGGCGCAATGGGCCGCCGCGAGCGCCATGAAAGCCGGCGCGAAGTAGTCAGGCCGAGTTGGGATTGACCGGCCGCGCCAGACCGAGATGGTCGCGCAGGGTGGCGCCCGCGTATTCCGTGCGAAACAGCCCGCGTCGCTGCAATTCCGGAACCACCAGGTTCACGAACTCCTGCAGCCCGCCCGGCAGCGTCGCGAACTGCATCATGAAGCCGTCGGCGGCGCCCATGGTGAACCATTCCTCCATCACGTCGGCGATGTGCTGCGGCGTGCCCTTGATGGTCTTGCGACCGCGCTCGTAGCGCAGATAGAGCTGGCGCAAGGTCGGGTTCTCCTCGCGGATGATCTTCATGATGCCGTCGAAGAACGCCTTGTGCTGATTGGCGCTTTTCGGCAGCCGGCTTTCCGGGATGGGTTCGTCGAGCGGCAGGTCGGACAGATCGGCCTCGAGGTCGGTGCCCAGGCGAAAGCGGCCGACATCCGGATGGATCATCTCCTGGAGGGCCTGGGCCTTGTCCTCCGCCTCCTGTTGCGATTGGCCGATGACCACGGGGAGGCCGGCGAGGATCTTCATCGAGTCCGGAGAACGGCCATACTTGGCCAGGCGGCCTTTCAGGTCGTCATAGCCGCGCTTGGCGTCCTGCGGATTGGAGGCGCTGGCGAACACGACTTCCGCCGTACGGGCCGCCAGTTCCAGCCCGGTGTCGGACGCCCCGGCCTGGATGATCACCGGGTGCCCTTGCGGCGAGCGGGCGATGTTCAGGGCGCCGTCCACCTTGAAAAACTTGCCCTCGTGGTGAACGGCGTGCAGGCCGGCGGGATCGAAGAACAGGCCGCTGGCGCGATCGAGGATGAAGGCGTCGTCGTCCCACGTGTTCCACAACGCGTTCACCACGTCGACGAACTCGCCGGCCTTCTCGTAGCGCAGCGCGTGAGGCGGCAGGGTGGCGTGACCGAAATTGCGCGCGGCGTAGTCGTTGGCCGACGTGACGACGTTCCACGCCGCCCGCCCGGCCGATATGTGGTCCAGCGAGGCGAACTGGCGGGCAACGTTGTACGGCTCGGAGAAGCTGGTCGAGACCGTGCCGCCGAGCCCGATGTGCGTCGTCGCGCCCGCAAGCGCGGTGAGCAGCGTCACCGGCTCGAGCACGTTCATGAACATCGGGAAGCGGCTCCAGGCGTGCAGGTTCTCCGTCCGCGCCGCCGGCGTGTCGGCGATGAAGAACAGGTCGAAGCGTCCTTGCTCGGCAAGCTGCGCCAGGTTCCGGAAGTAGCCGATGTCGGTCGAGCCGGCGGCGTTCGAATCGGGGTGCAGCCACGCGGCCGGATGGCCACCGGCGGCCTGGCCGATCAACAGGCCGAGGGCGATCCTCAATTGACTGCTCAAGCGTTCAACTCCCGTCTGCAAGCGGCTGAAGAGGCAAGCAATAGCCGCGCCGGCTATTGCAGCAAAGCTTTTCGCCCGAACCGGCGTCGACTTAATCTTACAGTTGATAATGTTACAGTCAGTGGTACATTCCGATATGGCTGGAGCCGGAAAATACACTGCTGAAACGCTGGCTTTTCGGGCCGGTGTGCCGCTGCGGACTGTCAGGTTCTACGTGCAGGAGAAGTTGATCGATCCGCCGCTCAGTCGTGGTCGGGGGTCCAATTTCACCGAGTACCACCTGGCGCAGCTTCAGCAGGCCCGGACGCTCCACAATGCCGGCTTCGCGCTCGATGCCATCCGCGAGCGTCGGGGCGAAATCAGTCTCGGGCTGCAGGCGATGACGAGCTTCGACGCCCTGCGCCGGCAATGGCAGGGCGCCAAGCAAACAAGCCGGGAAGACGATGACGACGACGATGCCCTCGACGCCAGCGAATGCATCCGCATTCCCATGGCCCGGGGCGTGGAGCTGATGGTCTCACAGGACCGGCCTCTGCCCAGTCCCCGTCAGCTGGTCGAGATCGCGCTCCATGTCCGCAAGGCGTTCGGCGACCGCTGAAGGAGAGGGCAATGTTCAATGAAGCCGAACTCGCGGTCCTTCGCCGCGCTTACGCCCGGCAAGTCACGTTCCTCGGCAACGTGCGCAATGCCGCCCTGGAGCGCGCCTATGCCGAGGTGGCGCGGGAAGCCTATCTGGGCCCGGGACCGTGGCCCATCTTGCGCTGGCAAGGCCACCCGCCAAGGCCAGGCTACACGCCGACGCCCGATGCCGATCCTGCCTGGCTCTATGCCGATATCCTGGTCGGCATCGTGCTGGAACGCGGTCTCAACAACGGACAACCATCGGCACATGCCATGTGGATCGCTGCCGCGGCGCCGTCGACGGGAGAGCATGTGGTCCATGTCGGGGCGGGTGTCGGCTACTATTCCGCGATCATGGTGCACATGGTGGGCTCCGCGGGCGCCATGACGGCGATCGAATACGATCCGCAACTGGCCGCTCGCGCCCTCGCGAATCTCGCTCACGCGCCCAACGTCCGGGTATTGCAGGGGGATGGTTCGGTAACGCCCATCGCGCCGGCGGACGTGATCTATGTGAACGCCGGCGCCAGCCGGCCCGCCGCCGCCTGGCTGGACGGCTTGAAGGAGGGCGGGCGGCTGATCCTGCCGCTCACGACCGCCCGGAACTTCGCCGGACCGCTGGAGTTTTCGCGTCCGTCGGGCGCCGTGTTCTGCATCACGCGGCGCGGCGACGATTACGACGCGGCCTTCGTGAGCCCGATCGCCGTGTTCCCCTGCGAAGGCATGCGGGACGAAGCTTCGGAGCAGGCGCTTGCGGCGGGCTTCGACAAAGGCGGGTATCGCGACGTGAAGCGGCTTCGCCGCACGGACGATGTTCGCGACGAAGAATGCTGGGTGAAAGCATCCGGCTGGAGTTTGACTTACCACTAGCCAAGGGCCGGTCGAGCTCGACGAAGCCTTCCGCAAGCCAGCAACGTGTCATTGAAAATTCGCTGGCCGGAACCAATTCCCCGCGCATATGCTGCAGCCGCGAACTGCAAGCGGGTGTCGTTTCGTTCAGCACGGAGTGGCGTCATGGACGGTCCCTCTCAACTCTTCGGCAATGGCCTGAAGTACTTCTGCGACCTTCTCGCCATCGAGCTTCGCAACATGGAGGCAATCGGGCTTGCCCAGCAAAAGATGCTGGAAGGCATGGGCGTCCTCGCCCAGCACCAGGCCGAGATGGCGGAGGGCACGCTCCGCCGCTCGTTTGGCGCCCGGCCCTCCCTGCCGACCTCGGCTTCCGGCCTGCACGCGGCGGTCATCGGGCAGATCACGTCGCTCAAGACCACGATGCAGGAAAGCCAGGCGAATTCGAACGTCCTGTCTGAACTGGCGGCCCGCAGCAGCGGAGACGTCGCCAATATCCTGCAGTCGCGGATGTTTGCGGCGCTGGACGAGTTCAAGGCCGCGTTGGAGCAGGCAATCGCCGAGGTGCCCATGCCGGCGCCTGCGGCGCTCACGGTTCAGCCAGGCTCTCCGGCGTGAACCGCCCGCCGCCGCCGGCGGCTTCAGCGGTGCCGTCTTTGTGGCGTGTCGCAGCCGCGTCGCTGCTGGCGCTGTCGGCGTGGTTCGGCGGATGCGCATCGGCGGCCGATCCGCTCGGGCGTTTCCCCGCCGATCCGACACAGGTTTCGGTGGCCGGGATCAGCTCCGGCGCGTTCATGGCCAATCAGCTGCACATCGCGCATTCGGCGGGGATCATGGGCGCAGGCATCGTCGCCGGCGGACTGTTCGGCTGCGCGGTGGACAGCGTAACCGGCGACGGCGTCCTGGCCCTGGCAAGCCTCGCCGTCGGGCCCTGCATGTCCGTGCCGACCTTGCTGAAGCCCGTCGCATTCTATGCGCAGATCGTCGCCGACCTTGCCGCGAAAGGCTGGATCGACCCGCCGGGCAACGTCGCTCGCAGCCGCGTCTATCTGTTCACCGGGCAGGCCGACACGGTCGTCAACTCCAGGACGGTCGAACTCGGCGCCAGCCTTTACCGCACGCTCGGCGTGCCGGCGTCGCAGATCGCGTTTCGCGATCGCGATCTTCCCGGCGCGGGAGCCGGGCATTCCTGGGTGACGAAGAATTTCGGCAACAAGTGTGACGCCAACGCCTCGCCGTTCATCAACGATTGCCACTACGACCAGGCCGGCGAGATGCTGCAGACCCTTTACGGCCCGCTGCAGCCACCTGCCGGTCAGCCGGAGGGCCGCATCGTCGCCTTCGATCAGAAGGAATTCGTGCCGGGCGCTGCGACGGCGGCGAACGGCCTGTCGGACACCGGCTATCTGTTCGTCCCGAAAGCCTGCGAAACCGGTGCGCCGCAACCGTGCCGCCTGACCGTGACGCTGCATGGCTGCCTGCAGTCAGCGGAAGTCCTTGGCACCGAGTTCTACACCAAGGTCGGCGTCAACGAATGGGCCGACACCAACCGCATCATCGTGCTGTACCCGCAGGCCCACGCGACCACGGTTTCGGAACTGCCGGCGCAAAACGCTTCGTCGCTGCTCAACACCAATCCGCAAGGATGCTGGAACTGGTGGGGTTATGGCAGCGACACCCGCTACCTGACGAGGCAAGGCGTGCAGATCGACGCGATATGGTCGATGGTGAGGCGAGTCACCGGGCAGGGCAACTAGCGATAACTCATCATATGGAAATTGGGTAACCGCTGCCAAGTTTGCTACCTTGGCCCTTTCATCCACTTGGTGATCAAATGAGTGTAGGTGCTGCAAAGGCTGCGGAGATCGCCGCGCGCGTGGAGGCATTCGTTCGGGACGTCGTCGTGCCTTATGAGAAGGATCCCCGTCGCGACGGCCACGGCCCGACCGATGCGTTGGTCGCTGAATTGCGGGAGAAAGCGCGTGCGGCAGGCGTACTCACTCCGCACATTCTTCCGGATGGCAGCCATCTCAGCCAACGCGAAACCGCAACCGTCCTGAAGGCGTCGGGACTGTCGCCGTTGGGGCCGGTGGCGGTGAACACTGCAGCACCCGATGAAGGCAACATGTATCTGCTGGGCAAGGTGGGCAGCCCGGAGATGAAAGAGCGTTTTCTGAAGCCCATGGTGGAGGGGCGCGCGCGTTCGGCCTTCCTGATGACCGAACCAGCTGTGGAGGGTGGCGCCGGTTCCGACCCGTCGATGATGCAGACCACGGCCGTGCAGGACGGCAACCATTGGGTGATCAATGGCCGCAAGGCATTCATCACCGGGGCGCAGGGCGCGAAGGTCGGCATCGTCATGGCAAAATCGACCGCCGGCGCCTGCATGTTTCTGGTCGATCTTCCCGATCCGGCGATCCGCATCGACCGGGTGCTGAACACGATCGACAGCTCCATGCCGGGCGGCCATGCCATCCTGACGATCGACAATCTGAGAATACCCGCCGACCAGATGCTCGGGCAGAACGGTGAAGGCTTCAAGTATGCCCAGGTGCGCCTGAGCCCGGCCCGCCTGTCGCATTGCATGCGCTGGTTCGGCGCCGCCAAGCGGGCGAACGACATCGCCACGGCCTATGCGGTCAGGCGCCAGGCGTTCGGCAAGCCTCTGATCGATCATGAGGGCGTCGGTTTCATGCTGGCCGACAATCTGATCGACCTCAAGCAGGCCGAGTTGATGATCGATTGGTGCGCCGACGTTCTCGATACCGGCGTGCTCGGCACGACGGAGAGTTCGATGGCCAAGGTGGCTGTGTCGGAGGCGCTGTTTCGCGTGGCCGATCGCTGCGTTCAGACCATGGGCGGCACCGGCGTCTCCGGCGATACGATCGTCGAGCAGGTGTTCCGCGAGATCAGGGCCTTTCGCATCTACGACGGCCCGACTGAAGTCCATAAATGGTCGCTCGCCAGAAAGATCAAGCGCGACGCCTTGAAGGCGCTATCGGCATAGCGCAGGATCGATCAACAACGAGAGGGGAGACCATGCGACAGAACAACATCAAGCAGATGTGGCGTAGCGGGAAATGCGTAACGCTGGGCTGGCTTTCCGTCTCCCACGGGTTCACCGCGGAGGTCATGGCGCGTCAGGGCTTCGATGCCTTGTGCGTCGACCTGCAGCACGGAACTTCTGAAATGAAGGACGTGGCGCCGATGCTGCAGGCGATCTCGCAGACTGAAACGGTTCCTGTCGTGCGGGTCGCCTGGAACGAGCCGGCGGCCATCATGAAGGCCCTGGACCTTGGCGCCTATGGCATCATCGTGCCGCTGGTGAATACCGCCGCGGAAGCCGCGATGGCGGTGGCCGCGTGCCGCTATCCGCCCGTCGGCATGCGCTCGAACGGGCCCGTGCGCGCCGTGCACTATGGCGGCGCCGACTATGTGGCCAATGCCAACGACGAGATCGTCGTCATGGCCATGATCGAGACCAAGGAGGGCCTCGCCAACCTCGATGCCATCTGCGCCACGCCCGGCCTCGACGCCGTCTATATCGGGCCAGCCGACCTGTCGTTCGCCCTGGGGCTGGCGCCGCGTGGCGACAACCCCGATCCGCTCCATATCGCCACCTGCGACAAGATCCTGGCGGCGGCGCACAAGGCCGGCATCAAGTGCGTCATGCACTGCGCCAGCGCGGCGTTCGCGTCGGGGGCGGTGAAGCGCGGCTTCGACATGGTGATGCTGACGTCCGATGTGTCCTGCATGGTCGCGGGCGCGCGGGTGCAGCTCGACGAGCTCAAGGCCAAGACGGCCTGAGGTCGCCCTGTTTCATGATTCCTCCCCTTCGTGGAGCCCGCGAAGGGGAGGTGCCCGCGAAGCGGGCGGAGGGGTCATGAGCGCCATTTGCAAACTCTCATGGGCCCCCGAGCGCCTGTGAAGGCGCGGTGTCGGGAAATCCCCCCAATAATAGTCAGCTTCCGGAGCGCCCTGCGAATTGATTGCGGCGCGCGTCGCCCATACCTTGCCCCGCATCCGCACGGCGGCGCGCAGTTCGCCGGAGAATGAAACCGTGCTGCCGGGCCTGCTGCTCGGTATCGGCGCGGGCTATACCAGCGGCACGCAGTGAGTCGACAGCTTCATGGGCAAGGGCTGGTCCAGCACGGTCAGCGTCGCGGCCTACGGCTCGTTCACCCAGGCCGGCTTCTACGCCGACGCCCTGGCCGGCTACGCCTACTCGAACAACCAGATGCAGCGGCAGCTCCAGATCCCCGGCCTGCAGCTGCGGACCGCCAACGGATCGACCGGCGCCAATCAGTTCCTCGGCCAGGTCGAGACCGGCTACCGGCTCGGCATCTACGCCCCGGCCATGGCGAGCATCACGCCGTTCGCGCGCCTCCAGGCCTCGAGCGTCAACCAGGCGGCGTTCTCGGAATGGGGCGCCGACAGCCTGAGCCTCAACGTGGCGCAGCAGACCACGACCTCGCTGCGCACGACATTCGGCGCCGACCTGGCCGGCGCCATCGCCCTCGGCGACGCGCGCACGCTCGACCTCGGTCTTCGTCTCGGCTGGCTGCACGAATACGCCAACACCGCGCGGCCGGTCACGGCTTCCTTCGCCGGCGCACCGGGCGCGGCGTTCACGGTCTACGGCGCCACGCCGCAGCGCGACAGTGCGGTGATCGGCTTCCAGGCCAGCACCACCGTCGCGGCCGCCACGCAAGTCTACCTGCGCTACGACGGCGAGATCGGATCGGGCTCCGACAACCACGCCATCAACGTCGGCGTCCCGCTTCGTCGACGACGGCCGGATCTGCCTGACGAATAACGCAGCGGAACGCGCTCTTAGAGGCCTGGCTCTCGGCAGAAAGGCATGGCTGTTCGCGGGTTCGGATCGCGGCGCTGAGCGAGCGGCCGTGATGTTCACGCTGATTATGACGGCCAAGCTCAACGACGTTGATCCACAAGCCTGGCTTGCTGACGTCTTCGCCCGCATCGCCTCGCTCCCGCAGAGCCGCTTGCACGAGCTGTTGCCCTGGCAGTGGAAGACACTCCGTCTGCACGCTGCCGCCTGATCGTGGCCGCTATCACTCGCGTTTATACCGTCCGTCTGGCGGCCAAGATCCTCGGCCTGGTAGAAGAGCTGCTGTGGGAACTCGCCGATCAGCTCGAACCTCAAAATGGCATGCCCTGGAAGGACCTCATCGCCGCTTGCATTAGGCATGTCACCTTGGCTTCGCTCAGGATGACATGACCTAAAACGACTTCACCATGTAGACCCTGATATGAGGGTCGAGCCCGTGGTCGGGCGGCCCGCGGCTCACGATCTCGAAGCCGTGCCGCTGGTAGAGGCGAATGTTGGCCACTGCCATCTCGGCGGTCACGAGCGACAGGCCGCCAAGGCCGTGCGCTCGCGCCACCTCGTCGATCCGCTGCAACAGCCAGCTCCCGACGCCGGTGCCCTGTCTCGCCGGATCGACAGCGATCTGCTGGATGTAGAGGTCTTTCTCCTGCGGTTTCGTCCTGACGGCACCGACGACGCGCTCACCATCCAAAGCGACGTAGACGTCGCCGCGCTCGAGTTCCGCCGCAAATCGCTCCCGCTCTTCGGCAAACTGAGCAGATCCGTCGGCAGGAAACTCGCGCCCCAAAGCGCGGACATAGGGCGTGAAGGCTGCGCGTATGACGCGCACGACCTCTTCACCCTCCGAAAGCATCGCCGTTCTGAAGGTCAGCACCATGGACGCACAATACCAAACAAAACGCCCGCCAGTGCGGCCGGCGGTCTCTAGTCACACAAGAGTGCGAGGAAAAGCCGATTCAGGTGCCCTATTCCAGGTCGTCCCGGGAGTACCAGAGACTTCCGAGAATGGCTGGTAGGCCCGGCAGGATTCGAACCTGCGACATAACCGTTATGAGCGGCTCGTTCTAACCACTGAACTACGGGCCCCCACCGACCCGCCAAGGACCCCGGGAGGGGCCGCCCTTTTACCCTATTCGGCCGGCGGCACGAACATATAGCCGACGCCGCGCACGGTGCGAATCACGGTCGGCTTGTCGGGGGTGGGCTCGATCTTGCGCCGGATGCGGGTGATGCGGAGGTCGATGGCGCGGTCGAACGGGTCGCGGCTCCTGTGGCTGGTCGTCTCCAGCAGCCAGTCGCGCGACAGCGGCCGGTTGGGATTTTCGGCGAAGGTCTTCAGGATGTCGAACTCGCCCGAGGTCAGCGCCACGTCCTTGCCGACCGGATCGAGCAGCTGGCGCCGGGGCAGGTCGAGCGTGTATTGCCCCATGCGAATCCGCTCGAGGAGGGACGGCGTCGACTTGTTGACCGAGCGGCGCAGCACGCTCTTGCAGCGCGCCAGAAGCTCGCGCGGCTCGTAGGGCTTGGCGACGTAGTCGTCGGCGCCGCTTTCCAGCCCGAGCACCTTGTCGACGGAATCGCCGGCAGCCGTCAGCATGATGATGCCGACCTTGGTGTTGCTTTCGCGCAGCCAGCGGGCCAGCGCAAAGCCGTCCTCCTGGCCGGGCAACTGCACGTCGAGCAGCACGAGATCGGGCATCGAGCGCGAGATCTGGCGGCGCATCTGCGCGCCATTCTCCACCGCGATGACCCTGAGGTCGTGATTCATCAGGTAGGTCTCGGCCGCCTTGCGTTGAAAGGCATCGTCCTCGACCAGCAGAACAGAGGGTTGCAACATGACTTGATCCGAAATGAATGTTTCTCTAATCCAGACAAAATAGCATGATTTCTCAATGAGATATAGATGGTTCTTGATATATTTGATACACTTGCCGCCGCTTGCGCGGGCACGGCCTCATCACATGACACCTCCATCTCTTGATCCGCGACCGGGTACTGGCTCTAGCTCTGGTGCCGCGTCGGCGCATCCGAGGGACGATGTCGGTCGCCGCCGCTGAGCCTTCCGCCCAGCCGGCGGCGCAGGCCCTGACGCCGGCTCAGGAGGCCTTCGTCCGCGCCGAACTCATCCGGCGCCTGTTCGAGGGCTCGGCGCAGTCGCGCTATTTCTCGTTCGTGCTGTGGCCGGTGATCGCCGCCATCTATTGGCGCCAGATCGATCTGCTCGAACTCGCGCCGCCCTTCGCCGTCCATATCGTCGTCACCATCGGCTTCGACATCCTGCGGCGCGCCTTCAACCGCGCGCGTCCGTCCGACGAGGAGGTGATCCGCTGGGGCTGGTGGTTCGCCGGCCTGTCGTTCCTCGCCGGCGCCTGCTGGGGCACCGCGGGCTATATCCTGGCCTCCATGGACTACGAGCTGCAGCGCATGCTGCTGGGCCTCGTGCTGCTCGCCACCATCACCACGGCGGTGCCGATCCGCTCGGCCCATCCGCCGACTTTCTACGCCTTCTCCGCCGCCACCACCGCGCCGCTGCTGTTCGTGCTGCTGACCGCCTCCGATCCGTTCTATCAGCTCGTGGGCATCGCCGGCGGTGCCTATGTCGGCCATCTCATGGCCTACGTGCGCGACGTCCATCGCTGGCAGTACGACAACATTGCGCTCGCCTACCAGAAGGAGGATCTCGCCCGGCGCCTGCAGATCGCCTACGACGAGGCGCGGTTCGCGCGCGACTCGGCGATCGACGCGCAGCGTGACGCCGAAAGCGCCAACCAGGCCAAGTCGACCTTCCTGGCCACCGTGAGCCATGAGATCCGCACGCCGATGAACGGCGTTCTGGGCATGATCGACGTGCTCGAGCGCTCGCCGCTCTCGGTCGAGCAGCGCGAGGCGCTGGGCACCGTGCGCTATTCGGCGTCGACGCTGCTCAGGATCATCGACGACATCCTCGACTTCTCCAAGATCGAGGCAGGCCGCCTCGACCTCGAAAGCCTCGAGTTCTCCACCGTGGAGCTGATCGAGGGCGTGGCCGAGACCCTGGCACCGCAGGCCGCCGCCAAGGGCCTGAAGCTTGCCGCCTATGTCGCGGCCGGCGTGCCGGAGCGCGTGACCGGCGATCCGCTCCGCCTGCAGCAGATCCTGTTCAATCTCCTGGGCAACGCCATCAAGTTCACCGAGACCGGATCGGTGCGGTTGTCGCTCGAGAGTGCCGGCGGCCAGGCGCTCTGCATCAAGGTCGCCGACACTGGCATCGGCCTCAGCCGCGAGCAGCAGAGCCGCCTGTTCCAGCCCTTCGTGCAGGCCGACAGCTCGACCACGCGCCGCTTCGGCGGCACCGGCCTCGGCCTTTCCATCGTGCGCCGTCTCGCCGAGGCCATGCAGGGCGGCATCGACGTCCTGAGCGAGCCGGGCGATGGCGCGACCTTCATGGTCACCATCCGTCTGGGCGAGGCATCGCCGGCGGCGCCGCGCGCGGAGCTCGCCCTGCAGGGGTTGCAGCTCGGCCTGGCCTTGCCCGATGCCGACGAGGCCCGGGCAATCGCGCGTTATCTCGAGGATGCCGGGGCGCGGGTGGTGTTGGCCGACCCAGGCGCCGGCTTCACCGGCATCCATATCGACAGCCTCGCCGGCGAACTCCCGCTGTCGGACGGGCCGGCCACGCCGGACGCTGCGGCGGCGGTGGGCCTGCCACGGCCGTGGCGGCGCGATGCCCTGATCCGCGCCGTGGCCCGCGCGGCCGGCCGCACGCCCGTCGTTGCGGCCGTGCCCGTGGCGCGCCCGGCGGCGCTGCTCAACGGTCGCGTGCTGGTGGTCGACGACAATTCGGTCAACCGCAAGATCCTGGCGCGCCAGCTCGAGCTGGCCGGCGCCTCGACCGATTCGGCGGCCGGCGGCGAGGAGGCGCTCGAGCTGTGGCGCAAGGGCGGCTATGACCTCGTGCTGGCCGACCTGCAGATGCCGACCATGGACGGCTTCGAGCTGGCGCGGCGCATTCGCCAAAGCGAGGCGGCCGAGCGGCGGGCGCGCACGCCCATTCTGGCGGTCACCGCCAGCGCGCTCGAGGAACAGGAACAGAAGAGCCGCGCCGCGGGCATGGACGGCTTCATCACCAAGCCGATCGGCATCGAGCAGCTCAAGGCCACCCTCGATGTCTGGCTGAAGGACGCTGCCGAATGATCGACGCCTATGACCGCGACAAGCTCATCGAGCTGTTCGGCGACGATCCCGCCACCCTGGCCGAGGTCGAGCGCGAGTTCCTCGACACCGCGCGCACGGCCGAGCGCGAGATCAAGGAGACGGACGACTTCATCGTCATCGCACGCGCGGCTCACCGGCTGAAGGGCGCCTCCGGCATGATCGGCGCGGCGTCGTTGCGCCGGATCGCCGAGGCGGTCGAGCGCGCCGCCAAAGCCGAGGATCTGCCGACGGTGCGCCGCCTGCGCGAGATGTTCGGCCATGAGGTACGCCGCGTCGCCGAGCAGGCGGGGGTTGCGGGCGACTAGCGTTCAATATCCCTCCCCATCGTGGAACGATGGGGAGGTGTCGGCGTCTTACGCCGACTCCGCGCCTTCACAGGCGCTCGGGGGTCATGAGTCACGAGTGGAGCTTCCGACCCCTCCGTCGGCCTATGAGGCCGACACCTCCCCACGCTAAGCGTGGGGAGGAAAGACGTCGGCTCGGTCAGCGCTGCCGGAGCTTGATCGTCGCCGAATAGGACAGCAGCTTCCGGCCGTCCTGCTCTAAAAGCCCGCGCAAGAAGGCGAGCGACTTGCCGTGGCGGGGAACCTCGACGCGGGTCGTGAGCGGTGTCGTGGCCACGCCCGCGGCCAGAAATTCGGCGGCGAAGGCCACCGTGCTCGGCGCCATGCCGGTGACGAGACCGGCAGCCCGGGTCACCGCCGAATCGGCGAAGCTCATCATGTAGCCGCCATGCAGCACGCCGCCCGAATTGCACATGTGCGGCAGGGTGGGCTGAACGAGCGAGGCGCCGTCCGTCTCCTTGCGCGCGTAGGAGGGGCCGATGTGGCGGGAATAGACGCTGGCATTGGCCAAAGGCTCGAAACCCGCCGGCACGATCTGTGGCGCCGCCTGGACCAGGGCAGAGGCCGCCGCGTCCTTGCGCGCCATCGTTTTGGCGCGCGCCACGTGGCGGCACACGCCGGACCACAGGGCGATGGTGCGGCCCTCCTGGGTGACGCTGCCGCGCGCGAAAGCGAGCCGGCCGGTCACCTGCAACGGCTCGCCGCGCGCCTCGAGCGGCGGCCCGATCCTGCCGGCGTCCAGGAACTCGACGGCGATGCTCACGGTCATGGCGAAGGAGGTGTTGGTGCCGCCGTCGGCGGCGCGGCCGGCCACCAGGCAGAGCGCATAGTCGGCGAAGGCGAGCGTGGCACCACCATGCACGCCGCCGGCATAGTTGCCGTGGCGGGGATGCGTCGGCAGCACGCAATGCACGCTGCCCGCCTGGCGCGCATAGCCGGCGATGCGGAAATAGAACGGGCCGACATGATCCTCGAACGGATCGGGCGGCGTGAACACCGAATAGCGGCCGAGATCGATGGGCAGGGTGTCGGGCATCCGGGGTTCGCTCTTGTGAAGCTTCGTGACGGGGTTTTAATAGAAGAAATTCCCCCGACCACAAAGGGCCACGGAGCGAAACGTCATGGCGTCAGCCGCGCACAAGGTCGATATCTCCTGGGATCGCCGTCCCGCCGGCGTCGTGGCGCACGTCGTCTTTGACAACGCGAAGCGACTGAATGTGCTCAATCCGCCGGCGCTTCTGGACCTCACCGAAGCCTTCCAGTCGCTCGCCCGGGAAGACGATCTGCGCGTCATTGTGTTTTCCGGCGCCGGCGGAAAAGCCTTCATCGGCGGCGCTGACATCAACCACATGGTGACAATGAAGACATCCGAGGACGGTCGTCGCTTCATCACCATGGTTCACAAGCTTTGCCAGTCGATTCGCGATTGTCCCGTGCCGGTCATCTGTCGCGCCGAAGGCTACGCACTGGGCGCCGGCCTCGAAGTAGCGGTGGCTTGCGACCTGCGCATCGCCGCGGACAATGCTCATTTCGGTATGCCAGAGGTCAACGTGGGTGTTCCTTCGGTGGTCGAGGCGGCGCTGCTGCCGCGCCTGATCGGCTGGGGCCGCACGTCGCGCCTGCTGCTGACCGCCGAGACCATCGACGCCGCCAAGGCCGAGGCATGGGGCCTGGCGGAAGAGGTCGTG
>Ga0193726_1000619_pt1 | contig 35545 bp, 24 predicted proteins | sample H2c1metaG_FD_144928 | JGI IMG/M metagenome (GOLD analysis project Ga0193726, IMG submission 144928) | Soil microbial communities from a riparian zone of the East river system, Colorado, United States - H2c1 | ecosystem: Environmental > Terrestrial > Soil > Riparian zone | place: USA: East River... | reverse complement strand
AAGATAAATTAACCAATTATGCTAAAATATTTTTTTATTTAATATTTAACATTTTATTTTTTGTATTAAATATTAAAAATTTCATTAAATTTAGAGTAATTAAATTAAATAGTACATAATATTATTATGAATTTATTATATTATATAACTTATATAACTTATATAACTTATATCAATTATAATAACTTATAACAATTATATAACTTATAACAATTTATATAACTTATAATAATTGGGGGGGTTAATATTCAGTTCTTTTTTGTTTATCTGATAACTATGTTTTATATTCCAGCTACACCTTCCAGTACAGCTACCTTGCTATGACTTTTGAAATGTTACTCAAACAATTTAACAGGTATAATTTTTAACTTTGTTATTACTTTTTACATTATCGCAATAAAAATTTATTTTGATTTTTTATATAATATAAACTTTCTCATCTCGCAACTATTTAATTTAAATTAAATATAATTTATACGCGTAGCGTGTTATAAATTGAGCGATAGATATTGAATATAAAAACGACTACAATGAATGATATACTCTATAATAAAATATATTTGTATATTATACATTATAACAATAATAAATAAAGTTTAATTCTTTTCCAGTTTCCACCAATCCGAGCTCCTTCCCAGCGACAGACAGTTAGTTCATCACGAATGCTTGCTTCACCGTTGCGTGGCTGATCAACGATTACTCGAAATTCCATCTTCATGCCACCGAGTTTCAGGTGACAATCCGCTTTTTACTATATGAATTTTTTTTAATGATTAGCTCCTCCTTCTATGTAATAATATGATTTAAATATCCTAAGATCATTTTTTGTTTAATAATATAATTACAGGTATTGCATCACTTTGTGAAAATTTATGTGGCACGTCTATCATGGTGATCAAATTTTACATACAATTAAAGGAAAAACATTATCTTGAACAAAAATTTAAATTTGTTCTAGCTACGCTTGGTCAGCTGTGCGTAATTGAATGCTAGAAGTTCTTTCTATCTAAGTTCATATTCTCTACTATTTTTATGATTTCGTTAAAACCTGCTTTGGTTAAATGCTCTTTATTTTTCATTAATTCTGCTACTTTCTTAAAATCTACAAAATCTAAGCTTTTAATTCCTAATATAGGATACTGATTAAAAAATGGTATAATTTTATTTATAATATCAGAATAGTTCTTAATTTGAAGTAAACTAGTTTCTCTTTTTGTAGAATCATATATATATTTTATATTATTATTTAAATCTACATTATATTGTTTAGAAACGATATTAAAATAATTTGCTATACCAATTAATAATTCTTTATCTCTAATATGTAGACAAGTACCAAATATCAGCCTTACTCTATGACCTATTTTATTATTACTTTTTTCTATAGAAACACAAAATGTTGAGTCTCCAGAAACGAAGCCAGCTAATCAAAAAGGATCTGGTATTCCAGTAAAAATATATTGAGGTCTATCTACAGGTATAATATTAGGGAAAGCTGCCATTAAATTATCATTCAGACCTTTATTAATATTGTATTTCAATGCCAATATTTTTTCAAAGCCATCTTGAGTTAAATGTTGTTTTTGCTTAATTAAGTCATAACATTGTTTAAATAATATAAAATCAGAAACTTTAACACCAATAAGTGGGTATTTATTAAAATGGTCAACGATAACTTGTAGTTCTTGAATATTATCTACTCTAAAAATTACAGTTGTACTACTATTTTTTCTAACTTTACCTACACCTAAAGTATCTTTAATACTTTTCAGTAATTCAATATCTTTAATATGTATATGTATAGAAAAATTAAGAGTTATTCTCCATTTCATTTTAGAATTATCATTTTTATAGATTAAAACCATAAACGAAGCTTCAGCATCTGAAAATCCTGTGATAAATCAAGGATCTATCTTACACTGAGTTAAATAAGAAGAGAATTTAATGTTATTTAATTGGTTAGTAGGGATTTTGATGAGATAGTTTCTTTCGAAACCCATTAGAGTACACCTTAAATGTTTACCTTTATTTTGTATTGGTAAATATCAACTACCGTCTACTCGTTGCTCTTTTACACCTTTACTTACCCAATTACCATTGGAATTAAATAAAAATGACTTAGATCCGCGATTGCCCATTTCAGTTTCCTTCATAATATAGCTTGTTACCATACCCAGGTAATTATTCTGGCCACTTATAGCCTTTCGACTATAGCTTGGTACTATATTCTTTAGGGTGTCCCCGGAGTTTGATAGTTTTTGCCAATTACATGTTTTCCCAAAACACATATCAGCCCAAGTTCATGAGGGCCATAACGACTTGTCTTAGCCCCAAGTATCCTTCTATCAAAGATACAAATATGTTAAGTATAAATTAACATCAGGGATTTTGTCCGTTAACGAAATTAATCTAACTTCTCACGATACGAACTGACGACAGCCATGCAACACCTGTTACTAAAAAATAAAGAATATAAAAAAATTATATTTCTATGATTAGTAATACAAGAACTGGTAAGATTTTACGCGGGTTATCGTATTAAATAACATGCTTCACTTCGTTTGCTTCGAGACCGACTAATTTTTTAGATTTCAACTTTGCAGTCGTACTCGCAAGGCGGTATGGTAAACGCGTTAACTTCGCCACCAATTTCTACATAAACTGACAGACTACCATACATCGTTGACTGTGTGGGCTAATGAGGTCTCTAATCTCTTTCGTTCTCCACACCTTCACTCCTCAGCGTCAATCTTTACTTGGATGAACAGCTTTCGCCATTGGAACTCCACTGAAGATTTGCAGATTTTAACCTTACTCTCAGTATTGTTTGACATCCCCTATTAGATTCTATCTTTAACTCAATTAACATCTTTAGATATATTTGTCCCCTTAAATATTTGTTTATATTTTAATTATTTTTTTTTTTAAGGGTAAGTAATTTAATAGGTTTATCTAATCTAGATGATTTAATTTTTTATTTTTTTATTACAAATTTAGAAAATTCAATAATAAATTATAAATTTTTAACTTAAAATATTTAGAAGGTAAATTACTATATCGATACACTATTAAAGATGATAATCTTTCAAAGATGCCTACGAATGCTTTACGCCTGTTGATGATGACTAACGTTCGCGTCTCTGGCATTACCGAGTCTTCTGGCACCCACGGTTCATCAAATTTATCATACAATTATATTAGAAATTTTTATTTCTACCTTTATTCATTATAGAAAAGATTTTTAAAATTAAATTTATTAAAATTCTATTATTTTTATTTTTTCAAATCCTTCTGGTGTTTTATGTTTACAATTTCTAAAATCATTATATTTGCAATATTTGCTCAATCTAAATAATCTAATGATTTAACACCAAAAATAGGGTATTAATTAAAAAAAGACTTAGAAATTTGTATAATCTTATTAGTAATATCTGAAAAGTTCCCTATTACTAGAGTTACAATAGGATGTTCTATTCTATTATCACATTCAATTCTACAAATTTAAGCTCCAAAATACTTACTTAATAATTCCATTAATTTTAAAACTCTCTCATGAAATTTAAATAATTGCTTAGAAGGGACTTTGACTTGATAGCTTCTTTCGAAGCCCGTTAGAGTATACCTTAAGTGTATCCCTTTCAGAAAACACTAACTACCGTCTACTCGTTGCTCTTTTACACCTTTACCTTTATTTACTGGTTGACTGTTATATTTAAATAAAGATGACTTAGATCCGCGATAACCCATTTCAGTTTCCTTCATCAGATGGCTTGTTACCATACCCAGGTAATTATTCTGGCCACATATATACTTTCGTATACAGCTTGGTACCATAAGCTTTAGGGTGTCCCCGGAATTTGATAGTTTAACAGCCATAAACGATGTAATCCCACTACATCTAACAGCTTTGGACAACACTTATAATAAAGAAATCATGATTTTTCTCTATGTTATCAAAGAAGACACTTCTTCGATTTCAGTTAGCTAGTTCACTCTTGCGAGCATTGACTAATATTCTCGACTGCTGGCAGATAATTCTACCTGGTAATTTCATTCCCAGTGTGGCCATATGTTCCTACAAACTTGGCTATCCATCGTAGGCTTGGTAAGCTTTTAATCCCACCAACTACCATAATAAACGTAAATTAAATCCTATAGCGAAATATATTCTTTATGGCAAAAATAGCGCATTTGCATTATATCTAAATTTCTTTAGAAAAAAAAAAGACAGTACTATTAATAATTTGTTAAAATTTTGTTTTATGAATTATAATAATATTTCAATATTTATATTTTTAATATAAGTTGAAAACAGTTTAAGCTTTTTTATTTATCGAAATTGTATCACTATATCTACCTTATATTAGGTTAGTAGATCTTATGAAACACTTAGTAAATACATATTGTAATGTAAATATAATTATCTTCTCTATAAAGTTTAAAAAAGACTTTAAGAAGACTATAGGGTATTTGATTTACTTTCCTCACCTCTACACCTTTACCTTTTACTAATAATAAAATAAAACTGCTTAATTTACTATATTCAAAGGTAATGATTTGCATGTCTTAAAACTACTGAACAACGTTCAATCCGAACCAAAATTAAATTCTTCTAGATTTAAACAAATTTTATTATATAAATTTTATAAATTCTAATGATATTTTTGAAATTTCAAATGCTAACAAATTTAAATTTGCAAATTTGCTATTTAGAGAAATTAACAATAAAAAAATTTAGTATATTTATTTTTTTTTTTTTTTTATTTGTCGTATTTTATATGCTTAATGCAATATTTATTATCTCTTTTATGTAAATTTTACAATGATGATTTTATATTTTTATGTTCCAAAATTATAAATTTATTTTCTTTATCGATTATACAATTTTCTTCTTTAATATTAGAAGAATGTTTTAAAAGATTAAAATAAATAAAGAAACCATCAAAATATCCTAAATTATGAGTAAATATTGTATAATTAGCAGGATTAATATTTAATTTTAAATAATTATAAAAATCTTTTCACATGATTTCAGCAGCAAATTCATACCCTTTATTTTCAATTAACTTATGATCAATAAAAAATATTTTACTTATTAAATTTTTATTTTTTTTTTTTCAATCTTTATAATAAGCTAATGATAATAATACAGGAAGTTGTTTTGTTCTATTTTCAAATTTCATTGTTTCAACATCTACTGCAATAATACCTTTTACATTTTTAATTTTTTTTTTATTTAATTGTGTAAAATAATATTTTTAATTTTTTTTTTTTTTTTGAATTTACTAGATTTTTCTTAGATACAAATGTACTATAACTCCTTCTATTCCCAATTTTAGTGTTATAATCTTTCAGAATTTTTAAGATTTTTGAATTTTCATCTGATCTTTCTCGATTCTTTAAATCTGAAATATAACTTGAATTCGGTGTTACATCTCAAATTTGCACTTTAATATAATCACAAGGATCTGCAAAATATGGCTCTGTTAAAATATGTCTTAAATTTGGCTCAGCATGAATTAAAATTTTCTGTAATTTACAATTTAATTTCCGATTACCAGCAAATAAAAAATTATTATGTAAAGAATAGCTTCGAATTTTTCTTTATTCTTATTGGTCGCAGTTGAGATAAAAACATTTAAAGGAATTTTTTTAAACTCTTCATTACTTATTATACAATATCATAAATGAATATATAACAATTTTCTATGATATTGATGTCTATTATAAAAAGTAATATTTACAGAACCTTCTTTTTTATTATATTTACTTACAGGTATTTCAAAAGAGTTCATATAAATAACTAAATTATTTTTAACATAATTCCTCATTAAAAATTTATCAATCACATCAATATATTTACTATCTGATTTTAATAAAATCATTCATCTTATACTTATTTTTCAAATAAATTTAATTATTATTTTATAAAATTTAGAATAATTATTTCAATCATTAATATTATTATTATTATTATTATCATTACTACAATTATTTTTTCTTGATTCAGATTCCAATTCTGATTCTGAAACATTTTCTGAATTTAAATCATTATTTAAATTTGAATTTACAATATATTTTCTTTTTAAATTTCAAAAATCAAATTCCTTTTTAAATATAAACAAAGGTAATTGAGTCTTCATATCTCAGACCATTTTTAAATCTTTCATTTAATTATTATTATTACAAAAAATTACAATCTTCATTTACTAAAATAGTTATATTTCTCCTTATTTTGTAAATAAAAAGATTATAATAAAATTTTATATAGAGAGTAAAGGATTTGAACCTTTTTAATATATATTATATAAATTAGATGTATTAATTATTATATATGTTTTCCATTAACTAACTCTCTTAATGCTTAATGCTTAATGCTTAATGCTTGATGCTTAATGCTTAATGCTTAATACTTTTTATTTGTTGTTTTATAATTATTTATATTAATATTAGTTTTTAGTTTAGTTTTTCTAATTAATATTTATTTTTTTTAAAGTTATGACAATAATTATTTATTATGATAATAATTATTTATTAATTATGACAATGATTACTTATACTTTTATTATGACAATGGAATTTAGACTGACAATGACAATGAATAATTTATATTTTATATTTAAACAATATTTAAAAATTCCTAGATTTAAAATCTTTTTTAAATTGAAATTTCCGAATATGCCATACAAATTGAACCAAATTAAAGAAAAAAAACAACAGATTTATAAACTTACAAATTTAAAATACCTCACTTACCAGTTATCTTTAACAAATATAAATATAAAGTAAATAAAACAAATTTCCACTCGTAACAATATACAATAAACTTTAACAAAGATTTCGTAACAAATTTAAAAAAATGAATTTTAACAACAAATAACTTTACAAATTCCAAATTTATATTTAGAAACATTCGGAAAGAAATTAAAAAGATTCAAAAAGTTAATTCATTAAGATTTATAATTAGAAAATTTTCAATTTAAATTCACTCACTTTAATTGGGTAACTTTGGTTACTATCTTTAATAGATGGATTTATTGTTAGATATAAATATTTTTAGAATTTAGAATTTATTGGGGGTAAATTTTTAATTTGGATGGGGTAAAAAAATTTTTTGAATTGTTTGTTGAACTTTTTTTAACCTCTGTTGAACTTTTTTTTATCTTTTTATTATTTCCTCGCTACAAATTTGCGAATTTGGAAAATTAAATTATTTGTTTTAATATTTAATTATTTTATTTATTTTAGTAAATTTCATGCTGAAAATATGTTAAATTTTATTTTTGTTTTATCACAATTTATTTATCTTAATCTTAAAGTTAAAAATAATAGCTAATATTCAATGCTAAATATAAAAATCCAATAATTAATAAATAATTATCAATCATCAATTATCAATTTTTTATCGTAAATTATCAACGATCAATCATCAAAATTTATATTTTAATTTACATTGTCATAAATAGTATTTATTTAATATGAATAATTAAATAGTTATTATTAAATATTAAAGAGGAATGATAAGATAGTTAATAATGACAATTATTTTCTATTTATTATAGATATATTAAATTTTTATTTATTAAATTCTTTGATATTAAACTTAATATTTAGATTTAGATTTAGAATTAAAATTTTAAAAGTTCTTGAGATTTCAAATTTAAAAAAATCATTTGGTATTTGGTATTTGTAATTTGTATTTTATAATTTGTAATTTGTAATTTATAATTTATTATTGGATATTTAACATTTTGATTTGCAAAATTAAAATTAAAATTCTAGATTGAAATTTCCAAATGAAAAAAGATGTTGGAAATTAAAATATTTAAATAAATTAATGTAAATCAATAGCATCTTTAATATAACTTAATAATAATAAAGTAAATACATAAGCTTGTATAAATGATACAGCTAATTCTAATCCTATTATTGATAAGAATAAAGCAAAAGGTATTAAAGTTATTATGGCTATTAATAAACCACCAGTAAACATTTGATATAAAAATGTTGATAAAATTTTCAATAATGTATGTCCAGCTGTGATATTACTAAATAATCGGATTCCTAATGAGAATGCTCTAGCAATATAACTGATTAATTCAATTAAAACTAATAAAGGTACTAATGCTAAAGGTGTTCCTGCAGGTATAAAGTAAGAGAAGAAATGGATTTTATGTATTGATAAACCTAATATAGTTACACCTATTACAATAGTAAAAGATAAACCAATAGATACTATTATTGAAGAAGTTATTGCATAAGAATATGGAACATTCCCTATTAAATTTGCTAATAAAATAAACATAAATGTTGAATATATAAAAGGTAAATAAATTTCTTTACCTAATTGTTCTCTAACCATTGAATTTATACTAGCAAACATACTTTCTAATAATAAAGATCAATTTGAAGGTAATAATTTTGTATTGTTATCTCCTAATATATGTAAACCTAGTATTAAACTTAAGATTAATATTGAATATAAAGATAAATTTGTTATAGTTATATTAAAATAATCTAATATAGGAGCATTTAAACTTAATAAAGATGTTATTTCAAATTGTTCTAATGGAGAAGAAATAAATAAATTTAATGTATTTCAATCTATAGATTTGATCATAGTCTTATTTTATTTTATTTTTTTACGCTCTTATACTTTACAAAATTTACAAAATTTACTAAATTTAATTAAATTTTACAGTTATAAATCTAAATCTGTTTTAATTTTAATTTTAATTTTAATTTAAGAAAACGTTCTTTAAATTGTTAAGTAATAATTTACTTATAAAATTTTCATGAAATTTCACAAATCAAAATCCAAATCCAAATCCAAATCCAAATCCCAAATATATACTTGAAATATTTCTCCTTTTAAAAACAATACGCAAAACTTTTGGTTGTGCAAATTTTAAATTTGAAAAAAAAAAGAAGGTTGTTTAAAATAATTAATATAATCACTTTACATTTACAACCATACTCTATAAGTCTAAATCTATTTCTAGATTTTTAAATTTGTAAATCAGCAATTTAAAATTCCAATTAATCTGTTAATTAAAATTTACTCTGATATATACTATTTAATATATACTATGTTAAAATTTTTATACTTATTTTTTAATATTTTTTTAATATATAATAAAAGTGGTAAGATTAGTTTAATTGGTAAAATGACGTTTTGTGGCAACGTGGTCCAGAGTTCAAACCTCTGATTTTACCCTCACCGCACAGCGTAAAGTTTTAATAATAAAAAAAAAGTTATCCGCAAAATTTAAAGTTATGCGTAATAAAAATAAAATACTATTCATTTTAAATCTATTTTATCTATTTAATCTCTTTTTAAATTGAAATTGAAAATTGTCCAAATTTGTTCGCAAAATTGTAGCGAGGAAGAAATTTATAGGGGTTTAAGAGGAAATGAATGAGTTATATGTAAATTTATTTTATTTTTTAAATAAATTAAGAATACAAGGATAATGTACCTTGTTCAAGTATTTTTAAAGTTCCACAGGAAAAAATTGTTAGAAGTTGGAAATTTTGGGGGGTATATAGCATTATTTTAGGATGGGGGTTAATTTTAGATTAAAATTCGTAAAGTATATATTAATATTATTATCAAGGTGTAATGTCTTCTGGAATGTCAACTATATTAGCTGATGTTTGATCAGTAGGGAACATTGCTGTACTATTTACTGGATTAGCTCTAGGTGTAATTTGAGATATATCAGTAATTGTTATCGATCCTGAACTACTTCTTGATATACTTTCTGGATTATAGGGATTAGAAAGGCCTTCTGGTAAAATTAATTGACTTGGTGAATCATGAGGATTTCTGTCAAGATTAAAACCATCCTGATATCATCATGAAACTATAGAAATATAAGTAGATTTTAAAGATTCCAGAAAACTTTATTAATCTACACCTGGAATACTGTGAGTTATTGTAGGTGCAAAATATTCTTCTACGAAAAGAACTAATATTACACTTCCAGCACCCATAACAATCAATCCTAGAATAGATAATAATGATGATCCATTATTTAAAGAATCTACTTCATTATATAGTTGAGAATCTGAAATTGGAGAATTTAGCGAATTATTGATGTTTATAGATTTATGCAATTTAGAATTTTCTATTCATTCAACAATATTTAAACTAGGTGTAAATGATAATATATAATCAGAAATTGTTTTTAAATTTGTAAAGTTATTGCTGATAATGCTTCATTTAAACTTATACCAATTGAGCTTATTATTAATCCACTTGAAAATTTAATAAATTTAAAACCTATTGGTCTAAATAAACCTAAAGTGAAAAAACCTAAAAATACTCTAAAAATATTAAGAAATAAGGGTTGTTGTTTCATACAAATATTTCAATGGGTTGAAATTACTTCCATAATATTTTTAATAACTATAGGATTTAATCTCTCCAATACTTGTACTGGAAATCTAACAATTGTTAAACCTTGTCTGAATTCAAAAAACCATACAAATGATAAACTGTATATGTTACAGGAATAATACCAACGGTTCTGATTAATGGATATTTCGGAACAGAGGGATTTGAAAAAATAGGTTTAAAAATTTTAATAAATGCTGTATCAGCTTTAACAAATTTAAGTAATCGTAAAACTAAAAATCTAGAGATAATAAAATTTGTGCTCATAATTATGTTATTTTAAAAAATTTTAATATAATCTTGCTTTAACTAATCTTTCCAAATTATCGATATTTTTTGAGATTTAGTAATCTTATTAATAATAATAAAGCAATGTTATTAACAGATGAGAAAATTTATATTTCAAAACCTTACCTAAACATTAACGTTATCATTAGTATCAAAAATTTTGTCTTAATAAATATTTCTACCACTTATAAATTTCAATTTTATCATATTTCAAAAATTCATTTATTTTTTTTTATTATATAAAACTTTATGTCTACTTTCTTTGCCCATTCTTTCCAACTGTTTTACAATATTATAATTAAAAGATTTAATTCTCATTACTATATCATCAACATTTTTTACTGTTTTAATACTTAAAGTTCTACTAAAATCTTGAACTAATTGTGATAATTCACCTTTATTAGTATAAATTACTTTATAATTTAAATCATATAAAAAATTTTCTATCATTGCATTTTTAAGACCGTTAGGAATAAATATAATCAATTTATTATCTTTAGTTGGTTCAACATTTCCATATCCATTTTCAATTCAATTGTAAGCATTATAACTTATAAATTCCTTATCTTTATATATTTTACTTTCTTTAATCAATTTAGGTAAATTTTCTTTTTCATCAATCACTCCAACGCCTAACCCAATCTTAATACCGTTATTATCCATCACATCTTCTTTTATTGGAAGAGTCAACTTTCTTAATGATGCAATATTTCCATTTTTATAACTTCCAAAATATTTAAAATAATCTCTAATTAATTCAGTAATAAAATATGAATAATATTTACTACTCATCTTTCCATCACCTAATATTGATAAAATGGTTTTACCTTTATGATCTCCATGATCCCAATCATGAAACACTTTATATTTTTCATTATTTCAGGTAAAATATAAATCTTTTTTATAATCAACACCAATATTTTTTCTATTAAGATTCATAGTTGGGTTAGATGAATTTATAATATATCTTTCTACTCTTCCAGTTCTAAAATTTAAAAATAATAATAATGATATTAAATTAAATTCTTTAAAACTACCAGGTTCATTATAATTAACTTCTTTAATTTTTGCATTATAAGCTAATACAGCTCCAAAAACATTTTCATTTTGCTTAATATTTTGTGAGCTATCACCAATATTTGTTTCTAAAAGATACTTTTTAATATTTAAATTACGCATATGTTTAATTATTATTAATTACAAAAAATTACAAGTTTCATTTACTAGAATAGTTAAAAATGAATGATAATTTCTGACTAAAATATAAATCCTATATATTATTTTACCCACTTTTAAACCCAGATAAAACAAAAAAGATATATAATTATTTATTATTACACACCCACTTAAAAACTTTGTTGTTTCAAATTTCAACAACTTTCCGAAAATTTCACTGTTGAAATCTTAACTTGTTCGCAACTAAATTCTAAATTTAGGATAATAAATGATACGAGTACAAATTTATCCTCTGATTATTTGTTCTTATCTAACGGATAATTTCTAACAACCTTGTCAAATGCCTCACTTTTTAAAACTTTAATAATATGTTTTAGTTGCATTATACCTATATAGATAAAATATATAAAATTAATAGCTATAATAATAATAGCTATATACAAAATAAATGTAGGAAAGCTTTGTAATCTCCCACTTAAATAAGAAATAGTAGTTATTCAGCTTATTACTCTTAATATTCTTATAATAGGATGTAAATGAAATTTTAATATATTTTTTGGTAAATTAGGTTCATTAAACCCCAGTTTTACTCCTATAATTATTCGTTGTAATAAAGTTTTTTTCATGTTAAATTTTCTGTTGTTAGTGACATATTCAGTCTTAGTATACTTAAAACTCAAAATTTTGTCTTATTTTTATTTAAAGAGTAAAATGCCTGGTTGTAAAAAAAAAAAGATTTAGAAATTTAAACAAATCAATTCACAACACTTTAAAATTATTTTAATTATAACTTTATCAAAGGCATCCTAAGATTCGCCTACAATTTTTTTGTTTGCAATTCTACTGTATATAACAGATAAATGATAAAAAATTTTCAGTTTTCAATTTATACACAGTATCACTTTTATAAGTTGAAATTAAAAAATATGCAGCAATTTAAAAAAGGATAAAGTTCTGGAATTTTTCATTGCAAAATATATAACAAATTGAGTGTGGATTTAATTTATAAAATCATTAATTTAAAAATAGTATATTAAATTAATAATAAATCTACTAAATTTCTTAGTTTATTTGGAAAATAATTTAAAAAATTGATAAAATTAAAAGAGTAAATAATAGCTATAACAAATTAAAATTTATTTAAGATATTTTGTAATACACAATTTCAAATAACAAGGTTGTTAAAAATTTTAAAAGAAATTTAAATTTAAATTTAAAGTTGTGTAATTTATATACTTAATTTTCAACCTTTAATTAATTAATAAAAGTTTTAATAAAGTTTTATAAGTCATAAAATTAAAAAAAATTCATATAGTTAATAATAAACTCATTTTCTCGTAATTAATTCAAACTATTTCTTCACATAAATTTAAATTGCTAAAATCGAAATTTAAAATTTGGAGAGTTATAAATTAATTCAAATTTAAAATAATAATAAGGTAACAAATATTGTGGGCGGTTGGCAGAGTGGTTAATGCGGGTATCTTACACATACTTATTCAGGAGTTCAATTCTTCTACCTCTCAATATATACAACCTTTTCATCAATATAAAACGAAAGGATTTGTTGTAACAAATTTAAATTTCTCTCAATATATACAACCTTTTCATCAAAATAAAACAGTATAAAATTTTTATTGATAAATATTTAAATAAATTAACTTAGTAAATTGATTAATAGTTAATAAATAATAATTAATAATTATTAGTTAATAATAAAAACAATAAATTATAATAAGGTTATTAAATACCCACGAATATGCCGAAATTGGTAACCGGGTCAAGCTTAGGTTTTGGTGATTTTAAAATCTTAAGAGTTCAAGTCTCTTTATTCGTATAATTACTTATAAATTCTTTAACAATTTATCATACTATTTTCTAAACCCTATTTTTAATTAGTAAAATCGTCTATAAAATATAAACCAATATAAAAATAAATAAATAGTATGTTTTCAAATTCTATGTCTCTTATTCATTATTCCTTATTTTTTATTCCTTATTACTTATTAATTATTAATTATTACTTATTACTTATTTTTTCAATTTCAATTTCAATTTCAATTTATAAAAGGATTCATCAATTTAAAAATGATTTTATATAAATAATTTTAAGAAAAATTTCTCTTCAGATTTTATTACTAAGTATATAATCAATTTAAACATCTTTAGCTGAATTGGTACAGCAGTTGTTTTCGGAGCAAATGTTTACTGGTTCGATTCCAGTAGGATGTTTTTAACAAATTACTTTTTTTATTTAAAATTTTTATTTTTTATTTTTTATTTTTTATTTTTTATTTTTTATTTAAAGAATTAAAAACTATATAAATTAATTATTATAATTATAATTATTTATCAACTTTTCAAATTCTTGTCATTAACAAATTCAAAGTTCTAAAAATGACAATTGATAATTTATTAAGTTCGTCGTAATTTAGTAATTATAATAAGTATAATCCTAAGTATAATTTTAAATTTTAAATTTAATGTAATATTAAAAAGATAATATCATGATTTAGAAAATTTCAATTTCAAATTCCACAAAAAATTTGTTGCGTAGAGCATCTCAAAATTAAAATAAACATCTCCCAATTTTAAATTTGCATCTTTTAAATTTTTGATTTTTAATTATATAACTATTTATATTTGTATAATATAAAGCTAAATAGGATTAATATATTCATAATAAAATATTAATAAAGTTAAAATTAATTTTTATTAAAAAAAGCTTTATATTTAAATTAGCCGATAAAGAGAATTGAACTCTTGTTTTACCGTCATGAATGGTATGTTTTAACCAATTAAACTATATCAACTTATAATTTCATTATACTATTTATTTATTTAATGTTTGATGAAAAATTTGCTACAAATTTTATAAATTAATTATTTATAAATATATCTACTTAAAACTATTAAATACTATTTACTTTTTACAACGTTTTTTAATTTAAATTTAGAACATCATCTTTAAACAAATTTAAACTGTTTACAAGAAATTGTTGTTTAAAATTTCTTACTAGTTATTTATTATTAGGAATGATTATTGAATATATTTAATATAAATTGTTGAAAATTAATTTTATGAATGTCGAACAAAGTGTTTAAAATTGTTATGTAAATTAAAATTCAACTTCAACTGATAAATTTAAAATTTAAAATTTATAAATTAAAATTATTAAAATACTTATTTTTAAAATTTGAATAATCTAATAAATCACTCATGAATGATCATTAATATAACAGATTATTATAAAAAATAAAAATTATAAAATATTGATTTAAATAATCCTAAAAATTTGAGGTCAGATAAATTTGAAGATATTTCTTGATATTTAAATTTATAAAATTTCGCGTATTGACAATTTCGAAAATTTGCAATATGAATTTACAAATATGTAAAATTTAATGTTCTAAGTTAGATATATAAATATATATAAAAAAATATGTAGCAATTTAAAAATGAGAATGTAAAAATAAAAAAGATTCTAACAAATAAAAAAAAAATTATGTTTGACTTTAACAAAGAAAATAGAGGTGAGTTAGATTATTATCTATAAGACAATTTAAGTATAAACTATCTTAATATAAATAATTCATATTAAAAATAGTTAAGTTTTAATTAACTGAATTAAATCTAAAATTTTAATAGGTCATATATAGGTTAACGTTAATACAATAAAAACATGAATAAATATTAAGCAAAACTAAAGTGCAAGATATATTTATTATATGTTTAAATCGGATCTAAATTTAAAATAGATTAGATTTATATTTAAAGTATACATTTGCTGTTTATCTACCACAAATTTTTTTGTTCTTCACTTTACATTATTAGTTGATTATTTTTAAAATTGTTTTATTTAATAAGTCCATTTTTTAATATAATTATAATTATAATATAGCCTTATAAATTAAGAAATTGTTAATTTGATTTTTTATAATATTTTAATCAGTCTTATATTAATTATAATTTTAGTTAATTATTGTTAAATTTTGAAAAAATAATGTGTAAATTATGTAAATTTAAGATATATGTAAAATTAATTGTATCAAATATAAAATTTAAAATACAATTGGACCTTGGACCTTCACTAAGTTAAGAAATTTCAAATTTTAAGTTTGGAAATTCCAATATAATTATTAATGAAATTTTAGCTTAAATTATATCTATAAAAAATAAAAAATTTAAATTTATAAATTATCAATAGTGATAACTAAAAAAGAAAATAAATTTTATTAATTTGAAAAATACATAACCCCAGTATTAGATATCTTAACTCTCTTTTAATACTTAATTTAATTTTAATTTAAAATCAAGATCACAAATTTAACTTAAACTTAAACTTAAACTTAAACTTAAACTTAAACTTAAACTTAAACTTTTCCTATATTAATTTAAATTTCTTAATTTTAATTTTAATTTGAATATTAATGTTAATGTTAATTTTAATTTTAATTTATACTATTACACAAATTTAAAATCCTTATATAAATTAAAATAAATTAATTAAGAATAAATTATCAGATTCGAGAATATTTGAATTTCTTAATTTATAGAACTTTACAAATTTTGAAATTGTTTTGTAAAATAAAGTTTATATATATAGTGTTTCTTCCTTCTAGCAATTTAGAACATTTAAAAAAGATTTTCAATTTAAAGTAATATCTTTTAATGGGGGTTTGTTAAATATATATATGTGTATAATAATTTTCGGAATTTGGAATTTGAATTTGCTCGCTTACAATGTTGCAGGACTTTAATTTGCTACTTTAAATTTAAATTTAAATTTAGAAATTTCTTAATGGGCTATTTGTAATTTTAATTTTTTAATATTAGATTATAACATTTCGGAATTTGGAATTGTTGAGATTTCTTAAATTTTAAAATACTTTAAAGAATGGAATTTTGTAAACTAATTTCATTATAATAAATAAAAATAATAGCTACTTATAATCATTGTCATAATAAATAATAAATAATAAATAATAAATAATAAATAATAAATAATAAATAATAAATAATAAATTATAAATAATCATTGTTGTAATCATTATCATAAATTTAAATTTAAATTTGAACAAAATAATAATAAATTTAATCATTAAAATTAAAAAATAACTTGAACAATTTCTTGTTGAAATTTTAAATTTAGTATAATAATTAAAAATATGAATAAAAATTAATAAGGAAATAATAATATAAATGAAAATAATAGTTGTATTAAAGATACTATAAAAATAACAATAAGATTAAATAATACTAATTTTTTATATTCTTGAATTTTAAAATAATCTGAATAACTAATTATATTATCTGCATTGAATAATTTGCCTTGTAATTTGATAAACATAAAAATTACAGAAGAGACATAAAAAAAATTACATAAAATGATAAATCAAGCTATTTCTACATTAAAGCCACCATTAAATGAAATATCAGCTAAATATATAGATAATTTCAACATGATTCTTGTAATAATTCAAATTATAATAACAGCTATTTTGAAAGATCATAATAATATAAATCATATTATCTCAAATGGTAGTGTAATACATTTATAAGATACTCGGACTAAAAAAGTATATAATTCAGATCAATTAAAGTTTATAACTAATCAAGATGGTAAATTTTCAAACTTAAATAACAAATTTCAATTTAAATAGATAGAAAAAATAATTAAAAATATAATAGTAAATATTCCTATTATAGGTAAATTTCATTTAAATAACTTATCTGAAATCAAAAAAAAAGATTTATTGAGGAATCATGATTTAATTATATTAAATCCACTTTTTAATCCATTTATTGAAAAAATATAATTAATTATTATATAAGCTCTTCTGATGAATACAAAAATAGTTTTTATAATTAATGAATTAATTAAATCAGTTCTCGTAATTTCTAAATCTTTTTTTATATTTGAATATAAACTTAGAAAATTACTTTTAACAACCTTATTACTTAAATTTGTATCACTTTTAATTTTAATTTGTTCCATAGGGATTTGGCTACTTGTTAAATAATTATTATTATTATCATGATTATTATCATTATTATTATCAGTATTTTTAGCACTTTTAATTTGTTTTAAAGATATAGCATTAGATCCAAATTCAAATATAAAACCTATTACTAAAATAATAAAAAATGAAAGAGCAGTATAAAATCCAAAAGAATTAATTTCGTGAAGTGAAACAGCAACAGGTAATAATAAAACTAGTTCGATATCAAAAACTAAGAAAAGCATAGCCACAATTAAAAAATGAATTTGGAATGATTCTCTTGTTTGACCTGTAATAACTGGACTTCCACATTCAAATTGTGATAATTTATCTTCATATGCTTTATGTGGTGCTAATAAAGTATTTAAACCTAATAAGATCATTGCTAAAATAGGCACTAATATAATTAAAACTAATAAAGTAATATTCATTAAGTATAAAATAATGATAAAGAAAGTAATTGTGTACTATTTAGTAATAAAGTTGGTTTGAAAATAAACAATAAAATGAATAAAGTTAAAATAGATATTAAAAAACTATGTAAATTTGTTAAAGGTATTTTAAAACTATGATTTCAATCTTTAAGATGTCCTTCATCTGTTTCACAATGATTATTTAATTTATTAATAGTATCATCATTTGAATCTACTGATAAATTTGTTAAACTTGTAGTATCATTAACTAATAATACAACTATTCTTAAATAATAGGATGCACTTATTACACTGGTGATTATAGCTACAAAAGATATAAACCAATATCCACTTTGTACAGCAGATAATAAAACAAATTGTTTAGAGAAAAATCCTAATAATGGAGGAATCCCAGCCATTGAGAACAGACAAATAATAAAACAGAAAGATAAAATAGGATTATTAAATAATTGTCCTTTAATAGTATTTATAAATCTTATATCAAAATCATATAAATATAAGTTATTAGAATTAGAATAAATTTTTATTCCACTTGTATTAATAATATAACCAAATGCCATTATTATTAAGAAGATATTTAAATTTGTTAAAGAATATTGAATTATATAAAATAAAAAAGATTCTATTGATTGTTCAGTATTAATAGCTAAAGCTAATAAAATAAATCCAATATGGGAGATTGTACTGTAAGCAAATAAACGTTTAATTCTTGTTTGAGATAAACCTACTATTGTACCTACTAATAAAGATATTAAAGAACTTATTAATAATAAATAATTTAATACATAACTAGTATTAAAAGTTATATCAAAAAGATGATTATCTATATTATATTGATTTAATATACTTTCATAAATAGGTAATTCTATAATTGAATTTATAGAGAATCCACTATATAATTCTAATAATAAAACTAAAATAGATATTTTAGGTATTATAGTTAATCAAACAGTTACTTGAGTAGGTGTTTCATCATAAACATCTGGTGATCAAGAATGTAAGGGAGCTGCAGCTATTTTAAATAAGAAACCTATAAATATAAATAAAATTCCTAAACTTACACCACTGATTATTTGGGATATTCCAGAATTAAAATCTAAATTAATAGGTAAAACATTTGATAGAGATAATAAACTATAAATAGATTCAAAATTAGTTAAACCTGTGAAAGTATATATTAAACCACAACCTAATAAAATAAAACAAGAAGACAATCCACCCAATAAAAAATATTTTAAACCTGATGATGTTGATGATTCATAATCTCTATATAAAGTTGCTAAAATATATAAACTAAATGATTGTAATTCAATACTTAAATATAAAGATAATAAATCTGCAGCAGATATTAATAAAGATGAACCTAATGCACTAAATAAAACTATTAAAGAATATTCTGTTCTAGGAGTATATAATCCTATTACATTTACATTAGATTTTAATTGAGATAATTTATCAGATATAATTTCTAAATTAGAAGATTGAGAATTTACTGAAGTTTTTAAAGATCCAGATCTTTCTAATAAAATTTGACTATTGACATTTGTTGAATGTTTAAAAAAATTATTAATATGTTCTAATACTTTTGTATAATGATTTTTATCTACTAAAGATCAAGCCATTAAAATAAAAGAGCCTAAAAATAATAATAATCCATCGAATAATTGAGATATGATAGTTACATGGAATAATCCACTATATATACCTATTCCTGATCCAATTGACTGAATATATAAAGCATTAAAAGATAATGCTCCGGAAAAGATAAATATTATAGAAGATATTCTAGCTAATAGTAAAGAAGAAATTTCTTTTCTTAAGGAAGGTAGAGCGATAGCTACTAAAAGGATTAAGATACTTATAAATATCATTACTTATTTTCTGGAATTTGTTATGGTAATTATTCGAATTTGAATTTACGGAATAATATTAAAATTTCTTGAGTTTATTTTAAATCCTAGAACTTTAACTTTTTTTCAATCATTTTTTAAAGTTCTCAGTTCTTCAAATAACAAAATGTAAATTTAAATTTACACAAACAAAGAGTTTGCAAATTGTAAGAAATTTCAAATGTTAACAAATTAAAATTAACATGAACATTAACATTAAAATTAAAATTATAATTTAAAAAAAATTTATTAACTTAATCTTAAAATTAAAATTAATATTTAACAGATTTAGAATAAGTTCAAATGTTTTTGAATTTATAATAAACTAGATATGATAGAATATGATTTAATATTACTTAAAATCTTGTTAAAGAAACCAAATGAAAGGTTTTATAAATAGGACAAATTTACAAACTGAAAATTTTACTTCAAATTACTTAAAGACAATTTATAATTTAGGAAATTTACGATTAGAAATCTTATTTGGAAAATTGTAATTTTTAAATTGCTTAAGATTTGATATTTTAAATTTGAATCTATTTATAAATTTACACAACAAATTTAAATTTAAACAATTAAGATTATTAAGCATATAATATTAAAATTATACAAATAAAATCTATTTAATATTGATTTATTTTTTAATAATGAATTAATAAGATATGAATATGAAAATAATAAAAATATTTTAAGAATCAGAATCATTGTAATAAATAAAAACCTTTTTTTGAATATTGATCTGTTTAAGGGGGTTAAAATTGAGTATGTAAAATTATTTTCAATTTAAAATATCAATTTACATTTAGATATATTTGACTGAGAATTCTATAAATTCAATTTACAGATATTTGAATTTGCTACAAATTTGATAATTTATAATTTCGTAATAAAAATTGTAAAACATGATATTTGCAAATTAATAAAATTTAAATGGCATTTAACATTAATTTTTTATATTAAATATTGAATTAAGATTCAGAATCTATTTTTTAATGTTTTGAAATTCTAAATTGTTTAAAATTCTAAATTTTTTTTTTTCATTTTCTACTTTATAACTAGAAATAATGTTTTAGAACTTTATAATAAATAATGAATTAAAATTTATTAAATTATTCAGCAGTACTTGCTAACCAACTTAAATAATCTGGCATAGATACAGCTTCAACGTTTATAGGCATAACTATAACTTAATTTGTATTAAAGGATATTTTAAATATTTAGTATTGTGAATCTTTTTATCTAAAGCTCACCGGTTAATTGTTCTAGGAATTTCACTAATCAATAGTTCTCTACTTAATGAGACTATTAAATCAAATTGTATTTCTTTATTTGTATTGATATCACCTAATATAACTGATTTACCTTTATTAGATAAAATTTTGCTATTTGTTTGTTTAGTTTTAACTTAAAGGAATTTACCTTTTCTTAAAATTTTTGTTTTTAAAGTTCTATGTAATTCAATAGTTGACTTATCAAATGTTCTATTAAGGAAAGACATAGATAATTTATCGTTAGATGTTTTACTCTTAATATAACCTGTAGATCCCTTATTATACGAAGATCAATTTGCATAAATACTCTCGTTAAGTGTAGGTTTAATAGTATCTATATAAACTTGCAAATTTTCAGCAATAGTTAATTCATATAGATTTAACAAAATCAGAATTAGGTATTCATCATAATTTAAAACATAATTAGGATTTAATTTAACAAATAATTCTAAATGATTAGGTATTAGTTCTAAAATATATAATGTAAATATATTTCAAGAATTTTTTACAACATTGTTATAAAATTTTCTATGTTTAGATGTACTAGTTATTGATTTATTTTTATGTTCTATAAAACATCGTCTAAATTATAATAAATCTTTAGAAGAACCTAAATAAGAATATTTACCATTAATAAATAAATATATTCCAGCAATATTTATATACTGACGAAGTAAACTTCATTCTTAAGGTAAGTTAATAAATCTTTTTTTTAACGGAGTTTTAATTCCTAACCCATAATTTTTAGCTACGTCTTAATTTTCTACAGATAATAATAGTATAGATTGAACATAAGATTTAATATTTGTATTTTTACATTCATATAAAGATATTTCTAATTTTTGTTTTAACCTGGAAATTAAAGGATTCGATTACAATCTATTTATTTTAAAGTCTGTACCTATAATACTAAGTAAAGATGCTTGATGTGTGATTAAACTTTTAATATTGGCTTTAGATTCAGAAATTGTTTTATAAAACAATAAATCAGTTTTAAACCTTACATGGTTTTAGAAATTCCATAATTATCAATTTAAAATTTATTAAGTTATTGGACTATTTCTTTCACTAATATATTAGTGATGTTACGTATAGTCTCTGAGGCTTAAATATAAGCCTGCTAGTTGCAATAATAAATATATTAAAGGTTATAGCATATTTTAACATTTTAATATTTTATTTAAAATAAAATAAGAGGACCAATGCCATATATCAATCCGTGTCATACGCCACAAATTTCAGAGCATTGCCCATAAAAGGTTCCTGTTCTATCTACTAAAATAGAAGCTTGATTTAATCTACCTGGTGTACAATCTAATTTTAATCCTAAAGAAGGAACTGCAAATGAGTGAATTACATCATTAGCTGTTACTATTAATCTTATATGAGTATCAACTGGTACTACCATTTTATTATCAACATCTAATAGTCTAAATTGACCTAATTCTAAATCTGATTCTGGTATCATGTAGGAATCAAAAGCAATTGAATCTCCACTATCTGTTACATAATCTGAATATTCATATGCTAATATTCCTTTAATTATTTTAATAAATATCTAGATATTTGTAAAGGAATTTAGGACTATCTCTTTAAAATAAATGAATAGATTTGTTGAAATTTTTTATCCCTATATTTAGGTTGCAAATTTAAAATTGCAATTTCAAATTCTTTTTATTTTTAATACTTATAGTCTCTGAGGAATTTGTAATATAAACCTACTGATTTTAGATATCAAATCACACAATTTAACTTTAATAATTCAAAGTAGTGTTTTCTTAATACTAGTTAAAATCCCAGTATATTAGTAAATTTTACAGTTAAAATTTCTAAATCTTTGTTTTATTAAATTTTTAAATTGATTCAGAAATTATTTAAACTGAGGCCATAAATCAATTATTACTAAATTTTTACATTTAATTGTTAAATTTTGACATTTTTCTCTGTAAAAAATCTTCAAATTTGCAGAACCTTTGCAATGTTGTAAGAAATTTCAAATTATCATACAATTTCAAATTCCAACATGAATAGAATTTGCTAGTATTATTAACTACAATTTTCTAAATCAAAAATCTTAAATTGTGTATTAATAAAATATAAAATATAAAATATAAAATATAAAATATAAAATATAAAATATAAAATATAAAATATAAAACCATTAGGGATTCCTAATTCATGTTCTAATTGGTATTTAGATTTGGATTTATTAACACTAATAAATGTTAAAACATCTTTTGAAAATTGTGCAATTTGTATTTAAATTATTAAGCAAAAAATTTGAATTAACACGCTACGCGCATAAATGGGTTTAATTAAATTGAAATTTAGAAATTTAAAATTCTATGTTTTGACCAAAATCATTGTGAAGCAGTAATTTTAATAGTAATTGTAGGGCTAATAACTTCATCCAGTAAATAAAGTAGTCTAAAACTTGGAAATGCAATAGCTATTAATATAAATGCTGGTACAGTTGTTCAAATAAATTCTATTAAAGTACCGTGATTTAAATATTTGTGAATTAAAGATGATTTAGAGCTATGAAAATTGTATATAACATTAATTAATACTCAAAATACACCAACAGAAATAATAATTAAATAGAAAAATATAATATTATGAAGATCTACTATTCCTGTAAAACCAGGTGTAGCTGGGTCTTGGAAACCTAATTGCCAGTTTTCAGGTGCATCATTAAAAATAGTTTTAAATATAGAAAGTAATGGAAACATTTTAGTCTATTGAAATTTTAATTTCTTTTTAAAAATACAATCAGTCTTAGTTTACTTGATTCTCTAAATAACAAATAACAAATAACAAATAACAATTAACAATTAATGAATCACAAATAAAAAATAATTAATTACAAATAAAAAATAATGAATTACAAATAAAAAATAATGAATTTTAATTTTAATTTGAATTTTAATTTGTAACTATATTATTCGGAATTCGTTGCTTAATAAATTTCTTCAAATTTGCACAACCTTAACAAAAAGTTTTGAAAATTCAATGTTGTCCGTAGGAAGAACTTTAAATTTCTAAATTGGAAGAACGTTGTTAAAAAAACCATATTGAGATTTAGAATTAGAAAAATACCTGGTTATAATTTTAAATATAACACTTTAACATTATTTATTTACATAAATTTATCTATCATATAATTTAATTATAAAATGAATTAATAAAAATAATGAATATATTGTTATCAAAGGTATCCTAAGATTAATCTTTGTTTTAGTGGGAATTTGTAGTTTTAATTTGTTGCAATTCTTTTATTTTAGTTAATTAAAATAAAATCTGGAGAGTAAAGGATTCGAACCTTTAAAAGTATTAAATTATTTAAGTAAAATTGTAAATTTCTGATAACAACCTTGTTCAGACAATCTTAATTTTTAAAGTTCTGCATTAGATTCAATATCTAAATATAAGTATTACACTAAATGTTAAAATATAAAACAAAGAGATTATTCGTAATATATAATTTAATGAAATTATAATTTATTTCTTTTTCTAAATTAAGATCATACCAACCTTTAATATGGATAACGTTCTAAAATATAATTTTCTTGCAACTTTACTTAACTTTGCAGCAAATTTCTTAACAACGTTCTTAAAATGAAAAAATTTTTTGCAGAGAATAGTCAGTTAGAACTTTAAAATAGTTGTATACGATAATCAAGTCTTTAAATTGAAATTTCAATAATACGTTAAGAGTTATTATTGGATCATATTATTATTATTCATTTTAAATCTTTTTCTTCGCTGTGCGGAAATTTTGCAAATTTTAATTTTAAGGGATTTTCTTTGATAAAACCTTTAAAAATTAATACTTATAGAAAGTCTACTTTTTCAATTAATTTGTTATACCAATAACGAACTCTCCTCAGAATTTATAAACAATAAGAAATTTACTATATAACAAATAATATAAATTAAAAATTATAAATTATAAACATTATTTGAGTTATAAATTATTAAATATATTAAGAAATGAAATTATTAAAGTCAATAAATCAAAAAAAAATTTTTATTTTATGCTATGAAATTTCTACTTTTAGAAGTCTACTAATTCATTACATTTAACATTTAGAATTTTTAATTTAATATTTATCCAAATTCCAAATATTAGCGAGGTGAGGAATTGAACCCCAGCTAACAGATCATGAGCCTGTTGTGCAGCCGTTACACTATCTCGCTTATAAGTTTATGAATATAAATTATTAATTATTTTACTATAATTATAATATTTGATAAATTAAATTTACATATTTATATATGACTACTTTTAGATAATTTACAATTTAAATTTTATAATTTAGAATTTAGAATTTAAAATTTAGACACATTAACTAATAATTCTTAAAATTTTCAATTTAAACACATTAATGAATAGATTAAATCTCTTTTTTAATAAAAATAAATTAAAAATCTTAGATATTAAATTTAGTAATTTGTAAAAATAATTATTTAAATTTGTTAAACCAAATTCTTTTTTTGTAAAATTATGGTTAATTATTAAATTAATAGTTATATGTCATTTTATTATTTAGATATGTAAATATAATGATAAAATTTATTAGATTTTAAAATTTAACAAGTTTGAAATTTAAAATTTGAAATCTCGAGCCCTCCCAGATTCGAACTGGGATAATCCTAATTGACAATTAGGTGCTCTACCTAATTAAGCTAAGGGCCCTGTATTTAATATTTAACATTTTATTTTTTGTATTAAATATTAAAAATTTCATTAAATTTAGAATAATTAAATTAAATAGTACATAATATTATTATGAATTTATTATATTATATAACTTATATAACTTATAGAACTTATATCGATTATAATAACTTATAACAATTATATAACCTATAACAATTTATATAACTTATAACAAGAGCGAGGTGACTTGAACACCTACTGAAGATTTTGGAGATCCTTATACTAACCAATTATACTACGCTCTTTTCAAATTCTATCTTATAAAAATTAATTGTTATTTATAGATATATAATTTATATTTTTTGCATTTTTAATTTATAAATTTTAATTTAATTATTTTTTGATTTATAATTAACTTCTTTTAAATTATTAAAAGTAATTTGTAAAATTTGTAAATATATTATATTAATGTTATATACACTAGATGATTAATTATTATATAAATGAAAAAAATAATCTTGAATTTGCTAACAAATTTAATTTTGAAATTTAGAAAAGAAAAACCTTAATATATAAAGGGGGTTAATTAATTATTACCAAGTTTAGTTATATACATTCTTATTACTTGTTGAAATGTAAACAAAGGTAATATGTATTTTGAAATTATTCATATTAACCCTAGTAATGCTAAGAATGCAAAAGACAATTGATTAACAAAATAAAATGGTATTAATTGAGGCATTGAATTTTAATAATTTTTATTTTATTTATGGCTCTTATTTAATTCATTATTTTTTCTAAATTTAAATTGTTACAATTTCTATACTAACTATATAATTTTAATTTATAATTTTGGTATTTTAGAATCTTTTAATTTTAATTTAAATTTTAATGTTAATGTTAATCAGTTCAAATTCGTTAATTTTAAATCTTATTTTAATTTTTAATTTTTAAATTTTAATTTATAGTATTGAAATAAAAAAAAGTTTGTCAATTGTTTTTAGAATTTATAAACCCATTTTTAATATTTTTATTTGGATTATTGTGATCTGTTTGGTAAATTTAAATTTATGTATTTGAAATTTATTATAATTTAGAATTTTACAACAAATTTGTTGCAAACAACGTTTCTTTGTTTAAGGTTGTGCAAATTTGGAGAATTTTAAAAACTTTCTGTAAAATTTACTTTAGTAATTTGGTTAAATAAGTTTAGAACATTATTTTAGAACCTTAACATTGTTTTTAGTTTTAGAACATTATGGGAAAATTTAAATTTTAAAATTTCTTGTTAATTTAGAAAAGGAATTTGAAATAATGATAAATTTAAGAACTATCTCTGCTTAATAAAGCAATAAATATATATAAATTACATAAAAACAAATTGATTAATATAATAATGTATAAATAAGTCAATAAACCTAATTCTAATTATTATAATATCCTCAAATTGCTTATCAATTAGAGAATAATTTAATTAATCATCCACAAATTTAAAATTTTGGAGATCAGAACTTTAAATTGTTAGATGTATAACTAAGATAGATTTAAATTGTTTAAATGTATAAATAAAATATTTATAATAAGATATTGAGGGTATCTTTATTTAAAAAGAAAATGAACTTGAACAATAATTTCTTAAACTTCAAATAATGTTCTGAAATTTAAATTTCAAGTCTAAATTTTTCATTTGGACTAATAAATTAAACTTTTTTTTAAATATTACTTTTTGATAATACTTAATAACTTTAAATAATTATGGATGCAACAATTTTAGATTTATTTTTTTTGTTTGTTTTTGTTTGTTTTTTGTTTTTAATTTACTCCTTTTATTACGATAAATAAAATTTTAATTTAAACAATTTCAAATTCCATTAAATGTTTTTTAAATTTAAATTTGAATTAAAAAGGTAAAAAAAAAGGAATTATAAATTACATAAAGTAAATATAGTATATAAAGTATATATATTATATAAATAAAAATATAAGTTAGTTTATAGAAATTAGATAATAATTGATATTAATGAAATAGAAGAATTTTATTTTAAATTTAATGTTAATTTGTTATAGTGAATTTAATAAATTACAATTAAGATATTTAAATTAAATACTTTCTCTTAAAATTTTGAATTCTAAATTGTTTGTTACTATTTCAAATTTGCAAATTAGATATATCAAGGAATTTGTTATTTGTAGTGGGGGTTAATCATTAATAATTTTAGTTTTAGTTTATACATTTAATTGTTATAATTTCAAATTCAAATTTTAACTAAGAATGAGCTGGTAACATTTTAAATGCATGTAAAGGAATTGGAGATGGTAAAGATCATTCTAGTGTACTAGCTGTTGATATTTCATGACTTTCATCTTTCATAGTTGAGAAATATGAAGGAATTGCTCATGGATTATTAGAACAATTAGGTTGGTTAGCAAAAATATCATAAATTATATAAATAAATATTATTGTTGCTACTACAGAGATTAAAGATCCAAAACTAGATACAATATTCCATGCACTAAATGCATCTGGATAATCTGGTATTCTTCGAGGCATTCCTGCCATACCTAGGAAATGTTGCTAATCTAATTTAATTATTGACTTTTAAGGTTTTTGCTCTAACTATAAATTTTTCTATATCTGCGTAACGGCTCCGCTCTTAATAATCGTAGCGAGTAAATTTAATTTTAATTTTAATTTTAATTTTAATTTTAATTTTAATTTTAATTTTAATTTAAAGCAGGTTTATTAGGTTTGAATAAAAAAGAATTTACCCCTCTTACTTCAATAAATTAAATAATAGAGAATAGATCATATCATTATCCTTATTTTTTTTAATTGTTTTTCTTTTGTTTGTTTTTTTTAACCACTAAAATTCTTAATTATCAGCTTAAATAATTTAGTTTTATTTAATTTTAAAAAGATCAGCCATTAAAAATCAGGAAATTAAGCATGTGATCGTTGAGGTTAAATTCATATTACAGTCCTAGAAATTTCTTTTCATTCGCGAATTAGAAATTGATATGAAAATTTACCTGCTGATTGTACAACTATGTTAAATTTTTGCTTAAATTAAATTAAGGTAATAACACATATTAGTATTTCCCAGCATATAGCATTTTTTTAAATTTCTTTTGTTTTTTTTTCATAAATTCCTAGCATTGTCTTAAAATAATACGTAAAATTTTTTATGTTTTTCTTTACAACAAATTCTTTGGTTTTGATTTTTTATTAATTTCTTGCTGGAACATAAGCATAAGACTTTGCAAGGTTATCAAAAGACATCATAGTATTTCTGCTATGAGCCCCCAATCGAGGGAAGAATGTTAAATTACTTAACCTTTGTAATCACTAAAATTAAAAATTAATATAAATTTTAATAATACATTGTACATTAAAACTATTTAAATATAAATATCAAAAGATTTCTTTATACTATAAATTTAATTTTTTGTTATAGGTTTGGACTATATATTATATAATAATTTAATTATTCGTATAGTCTCTGAGGATTTATTAATTTATTAGTTCCTGCTTGTTTGAAGAATTTTAAAAGGTTTAATAAAGAAATGTTACTAATTTTTTGTATAGTATCTTTAAATGAAACTTAAATTCAAGCAAATAGATATATTTTTAATTAGGGCTAATTTAGATTAACCCCAATAAACAATGTTCAGAAATGAACTTTTCCTAAGAAGTCATTATATGTTCTACCAATAATTTTTGGTGTTCACATATAGAATGCGGAAAATAAGGCAAATACAGCTCCCATTGACAGAAGTGAATTGACAAACCGACCTAAGGAATACTTAAGACAGAGAGTCTTTCCCGAACCGTACGTGATAGTTTCCCATCATACGGCTCTCTATCATAAATATAATTAATTAAAGTTTATAACCCAGGTCCAAAATATTTACCTTGGTGTATCTTATTGTGGCAAGATTTACAAAGTAAAATTTGTTTTCTGTTCATACGTATCATCAAGTTGGTCATGTAATCCACTTTATTTGTATTAGATTTTTTGAGGTGTTTAAGGTGATGTACTTCCAATTGTTCTGAATTATCAGAGTTACATACCGAACATTTACCTTCAAATAAAGCTTTAGTTCTTGGGTATGAGACTGCAGCTAAATCTATTATAGAAAGAGGATTGTAGTCATTGATTTTTTTATTAAACCCTGGTTTTATATCTCTCAGATATTCGTCCTTAAATTCTGCGACAACCTTATTTTTGTTATTCACCATTTCATGTATCTTAAGATTATAACCGTATTTACTGAATACCTTTTTAAGGGTATATAATTTAAGTTTGGATGCAAAAGTAAGAGCACATGAGTATTTAAGAATGTAAGTTATACGTGCCTTTAAAACTGTAAAATTATCTGTACAGGCATAATAGTTGAGCAAGCCTCTACCAATTGATAGATAATTGCTGATTATCATGGGTAGAGATAGATGTATTAATCTACCTACTCTAGTAGGGTTACCTTTAAATCCATTTTTACAATAACCTTTAGTTTGTAATTTAGCTACTATTTTTTTTATAGGAGCTAAAATCTGTGGTCTAGAAGTTTGGGCCGACAATCGTATGGAACCATCACTTCTCTGAGAACGAACTAATTGTCGAAATTGTTTCTGGTAAGGAGTAATAGCTATATCAAAACCAAGGAAATGGGCTTTATCTTTAGTAGAATTCGTGATAAGAGTTTTAGCTAAAGACAATTCTAAGCCCAATTTATCTTTCAAGAAGCTTCCAAGATCATTTTTTATATAAATGCAATCTTGATAAGAACCGATGATTCCGAGTATGAAATCATCAGCATATCTTACAAATCTCATTCGTTTAAAATCAGGGTCATCTCCCAAGGATGCTCGGACTCCATTTTGATGAATAAATTTTCTGATACTTCTTATTTCATGAGGTTGTTTATTACCTAAGTTTCTTACTAATTTTGTGTAGATAGGATTAGCTTTTCTTCTATTTCCTTTGTTAAAATTTAAGGAATACTCAGTAAGTCATACGTCTAATCGGTTTAGAAGAATGTTACATAGAATAGGGCTAATTATAGATCCCTGTGGTGAACCTACATCAGGTATTTTGAATGAGTTAGAAAATTTTGCATCAATGAATCCAGCGTTGAAACACTTATTAACAAGATCAATAAAGACTTGATCATCTATTCTATTCTTAATTTCATTCATAATTAAATCTTGAGGTAAAGTATCAAAACACTTAGATATATCTGCTTCTAAGAATCAGTTAACTTCCATGAATAGATCTCTCAATTGGTAAATAGCCGTATGTGTACTTTTTCCTGGTCTGAAACCATGTGAGTAGATTGAAAATGTTGATTCAAATACGGCTTCAAGAATGATTTTCATGGCTGATTGAACTATCTTATCTCGAGGAGAGGCAATACTCAAAGGTCGTGTACCACCTTTAGCTTTAGGAATATCTATTCTTCTAGCAGGTTTGAATTTAAAGCTACCTGATCCTATTTCCCTAGCTAAATTATTAAAGTAAGTAATACTTATTCCGTCAAGAGTTTCTTTATCATTTCCAGGTGTCATATTTCCTGGTTTTGATTTGATCAGTCCATAAGCGTATATCAAGAATTCTGGGTCAGAGATAATTTTCCTAATGTTTTTAAATATGTATTTAGGATTACTCCCACATTCTTTAATTAATTTGTCTAGATCCGCAATACCCGCAGGCAGTGCTTCTTTAGACGATTTATGACTTGTTTCCTTCAGTGGATAGGCAGATGAATGATATTTTCTAGTCTGTCCTATTCCTCCACCTACTATGAAACCTCCGTCGCCTCGGTAGTTTTCTACTTCAGGCGATCCCGAGTTCTTCATATATCCTTCTGTTATACTTAGGTGCTCCAGCAATAATGAAACAATACTATTGTTCGGAGTAAAATGTGTGCTCAGTTTGTTTACCACTATGTAAAGCAAACAAACATATTTACTAACTATCATAATGATAGCAGGGAATTCCAACCCTCAAAATGCTTTGAAAAGGAGTTCGTTAACCTCACCATATATAACGTATCTCGGTGACACTCTTGCAGCCACCTTTTCGTAAATGCTATTTTCCCCGATTGGTTTAGCCCAATCTAGGTTGTTACGATGATTTACATCATGTCAAAAGACAGAGTACACTATGATGATGATCGTGATTCCAATCATAAAAATGATTAGAACTGACCACGGGAGGATATTTGAATGAAACGGCGCACCATAGTGAAAATGGGCTACAACGTAATATGTTAATTTATACCCATGTTAATATGTTACAAAAACCAATTTTAATTTAACAATTTATTTGGGATCGGACTATCTCTTTACTAATTTTAATAATTAAGTTTAAAATTAATACATTGCGTATAGTCTCTACAGATCTTAAATATACTCTTACATACAAATAAAACCCACGGCATAGCTTACAATAATCGCAGTATAGAATAGCATTATATTCTTTATTATAAATTCCACCGTTCATAATTCAATTTGTGTTTATTATTTGAATTAAGTATTAATTATTCAGTTTAATAACAAATAATATTTTCATTAATCAATACCTTATTTACACATTAAACCTTAAAAAAATAACCATAACGTATAGTTTAACTCCTTAATATTTTATTTATGTAATAAATTGTATAGGTTACCTTTTTATTATCTAGATTATATATAGGTTCCGCTACGCGATTTTAGTAAAGGTGAAAATATATCAAAAAAAAAAATTTTTTTTATTTGTGATTAAGTAAGATTAATAATCAATCAAGCAATGTTACACGCGACACTTTAATTAACAAAACAATATTTATACATTTTGTCTATCACGGATTAATAAAAACAAACAAAATAGGACTTATAACCTATTTTTTCTATACAAAATTCTTTCAAATTCTAACAATAATCTTTTTTTTTTAAGTAGGATTAAAAGTATTCAGCTGATAAGGTTACTAAAATTAGTTGGAGTTCACTAAAAGGAATCATTCAACAAATTCCGCTACGCGAATCTTTATTTATTTAGAGTGATGATAATCATAAAATGTTTTATAAGATACACTTTTCTGTCCAATTAAAGGATATTTTTCAAAATGTTCAAAAAGCAATTTACGAGATAAAGCATTATACAAATATAGTCTAAAATAGTCAAATTCTGAAGGTATACCTTTGGGATTTAATTTTTTTTTATCCTTAATAATCTTATTTTCACTTTGAAAGTAAATCTTTATTTTATTTAATATGTGTAGTTCATCATTTTGACCTATTGTAAACGTAGATTTTCTAAGTGAACGTGTTTCTCCATTATTCCTAAATACTAAATTGAAATTACCTTCAGCTTCTATAAATCCGGATAGTCAAGCGGGAAAATAAATAGGAGTGAAATTATCTTGTTGTAATTTAAGTAATAATTCTTTTTTGTTTATATACATATTATCCCTATCGTTATAAAAATTTGTATTATCATCATATAATAAACAATTTTTAGCAAACTCTAATTGACATTGTTTTCTAACAGTTAGTAAAGGATATCTAGCTAATACTAATAAAACTTTATTTATATCTTTTTTACTACTAGCAATTCAAGTTACATATTTATCCTGTCTCTCAATGCACACTCTTCCTCCTACAACTTGTTGTATTTTTTTTAACATGTTATGATTATTAATTTCATTCTTTAGTGCTATACAAAACCGTATTTGTATACGACTGGAATTTTTTGAAGCGAAATAAGTAGTAATAGTTCCATCTCCTTCTAATAGTCCTACAAAAAATTGTTCTATGTAATTATTATTGTCAATACTTCCTTTTTGTGTTTTTATTGCGGCAGTATTCAAATTTGTATTAGCAGTTGCCAAATTTTCCGTTGTGATAGTATTTGGTATAATAGGATATAATGTATTCAATAGTAACAAAATATCCTTTATGTTATGCTTGTTAATTAGTTTATCGTGGAATGCAATATCTAATGAGGCATTAGAAAGAACTACTCCTGTTAACCCACCAATTGTGAATAAAGCTATGAATCCAATTGTAAAGATTAAAGGTGTAGTAAATCTTAAACTACCACCGTATAAGGTTGCAATTCAAGAAAAAATCTTGATCCCGGTTGGAACCGCAATAATCATTGTTGCCGCTGTAAAATACGCTCGAGTATCTACATCTAATCCTACTGAGAACATATGGTGGCTCCATACTAAGAATCCAAGGATTCCAATTGAGAACATGGCATAACTGATCTATATTACATTCAATTTAGTATGCTTTAGAAATTTTGCAAATGCTTGCGCAAATTAAGAAAATTGGTTGATATTATTTTGTTTATATTAGTGTTTACGTTTAGAATTTATATTAGATATTATTTCTTTAATTTCTTCTCTACTATCTAAACCTTTAGATTTAAATAAATCAGTAGCTAATTTAAAATCGGCATAATCTAATTGTTTAATATTATTAAGATGATAAAGATCAAAATGTGGTATAATGATATTATAGATATTATTAAAATCTTGTATATAAAAGTCACATCGGTTAACGTTTGAACGTATATGTACCTTTCCACAATTAAAAAATTTTATAAATAAGTTCATTAATAATATATCTCGTGAGTGCTGAGCAATATGAAATCTAAAATAAATTTGACCTGTAATAGGACGTATACCAATAGAAAATCCACCATCACCAGCTGTAAAACCAGAAACCCAATTAGGGTTTAATTGTACAGGTAGAGTAGGTTTAGTTCTATTAGCACCTTTTATGTCTGGAAAAGCGTTTGAAACTGAATCAGAAAGTCCTTTATTAATTGAAGCATAATAAGTTAATATAGTGGCAAAACCTGCAGAAGTTAAATGTTGTTTTGAAAACATTAACTCTACAACTTTAGATCAAAGAATAAAATCAGAATATTTTTCAGTTAACAAAGTAAATTTTCTAAAGTGAGGCATAATAACATTAATTAAATATTCAACGTTTGTTACTCGATATACACACAAAGATCTTGTTGGTCTAGAGTATACTTTTCCTACACCGAAAAATTCTTTAATTAAGTTCAGAATTGCAATATCTTTAATATGAAGATTAATTTCAAAACTTACTATTAATCTTCACTTTAAATTAGGTAGCTTAGTTAAAATAACAGAAAAACAACCTTCAGCATCTGTAAAACCTGTAATCCAATTAGGATCTAAAGTTTTAAGAAGTTTTAAATGTGTTTTAGCAATATTACTGGAATTTCTAAAATGGTTTTTAATACAAATTAAAAAAACTGCTGAATTTAAAATATCATTATAAAAAAAAAAAAAAAAAAAAAAAAATAAAATTAAAATAAAAAAATATTAAAAAAAAAAAAAAAAAAATTACAAATTACAAAATTGTCCTAAATCTTCCTAGATAGGACCTACCCATTTTT
>Ga0193726_1000618_pt1 | contig 35551 bp, 30 predicted proteins | sample H2c1metaG_FD_144928 | JGI IMG/M metagenome (GOLD analysis project Ga0193726, IMG submission 144928) | Soil microbial communities from a riparian zone of the East river system, Colorado, United States - H2c1 | ecosystem: Environmental > Terrestrial > Soil > Riparian zone | place: USA: East River... | reverse complement strand
GGGCGCCGGCATGGTGCGCGAGAGGTTCGTGCATTCAATGGTGCAGGGCCCGCGCTTCTGGTGCGCCGCGACGATCTCCAGCAGCGCCGCTTCCATGCGTTGCAGGACGGCGGGGTCGGCGTCGCGGAACTGCAGGATCATCTCGGCCTTGCCGGGGATGATGGCGGGCGCGCCAGGCTCGACCGACAGCTTGCCCACGGTCCATACGCTGCGCGGTCCGGCCAGCGTGGGGAACTTGTCCATCACCTCGCTGTAGAGCCGCATCATGGCCACGCCCGCATCCTTGCGGATCGGCATGGGGGTGGTGCCGGCGTGGTTCTGGATGCCGCTGAAGGTCAGGCGATACTGGTAGATGCCGACGATCGCCGTGACCACGCCGATCTTCTTGTCGCTGGCCTCGAGCAGGCCGCCCTGCTCGATATGCGCTTCGAGATAGCAGCGGTAGCGGCCGTCCTCGAGCTCGATGCGCGGCGCATTCTCCAGGCCGGCGGCTTTCAGCGCGTCGCGCATCTTCGAACCGTCGTCGCGATGGCGCGCCGCGTCGATGTCGGCGTCCGTGATGCGGCCGATGAAGGACTTGCTGCCGATCATGCCGCCCCAATGGCCCTCCTCGTCGGCCCACGAGGCGACGTCGACGGCGAGGTGCGCGGTGTCGGGGTCTTCCGCAAGGGCGCGCGCCACCTCAAGCCCGTAGATCACTCCCATCACGCCGTCGAGCCAGCCGCCGCGCGGCTGGGTGTCGGTGTGCGAACCCATCAGGAGCCGCGGACCGCTCTTGGGACTGCGGCCGATCACGTTGCCCACGCCATCGATCACCGGCTCCAGCCCCGCCTCCTTCATGCGGTTGGCGAGCCAACGGCGGCTCTCGACGTCCTGCGGCGAGAGATGCGGGCGATGGACGCCGGTCTGATAGCGGCCGAAGTCGGCGATGCGGCGCAGGTCGCCCAAAAGTCTTTCGCCGTTGATGCGGGGCATGACGAAGCCTCAGTCGAGATGAGCCGCGACCCATGCGGCAGTGGAAAGCAGCCGGTTGTCCTCGTGGCGCAGCCCGACCAGTTGCAGGCCGAGCGGCAGGCCGTTGGTGCCGGTGCCGGCCGGCAGCGTAACACAGGGCGTGCCGGCCAGGGTCCAGATCGAATTGAAGCGCGGGTCGCCGGTGAACTCGACGCCTTCCGGCGCCTCGCCGGGCGCGCTGGGACAGAGCAGGACGTCGACCCGGTCGAACAGCCGATCGATGTGGGCGCGGAAGGCAGTGGACTTGCGCTGGGCGGCGACATAGCGCTCGAAGGAGACTTCCAGGCCGCGCTTCATGGCGCCGCCCATAAGCTCCTTGCTCACCTTGTCGGGATTGCGCAACCGCTCGTCGGCGTAGTTGCGCGTGCCTTCGTAGTTGGTGATGGCGCCGTGATCGTCGAGGATGTCGGCGAAGGGCGCGGCAAAGGCGACATCGACCACCGAGGCGCCCTTGTCGGCAAGCTTCGATACGGTCTTTTCGAGCAGCGCCTTGGTATCGGGCGACGCCTCGTCCCAGATCGGCGTACGGCAGAAGCCGATGCGCGGCCGCGCGATGCCGCGATCGATCCGTACCGGCGGCAGCTTGAGCACGGCGCCGCGGAACAGCGCGATGTCGTCGAGCGTGCGCGCCATCAGGCCCAGCGTATCGACCGAATGGCATTGCATCTTGATCCCGACTCGCGAGAAGTCGCCGTAGGTCGGCTTGTAGCCCACCACGCCGCAATAGGCGGCGGGACGGATCACCGAGCCGCCGGTCTGGGTGCCGAAGGCGAGCGGCACATGGCCGTCGGCGACCGCGGCGGCCGATCCCGACGACGAGCCGCCCGGCGTGTGGGCGGCGTTGTGCGGGTTGGTCGTGGCACCAGGATGGCGGTTGGCGAATTCCGTGGTCACCGTCTTGCCCAGGATCACCGCGTTGGCGGTCCGGCAGAGCGCGACGCAGGCGGCGTCCCCGAACGGCACCTTGCCCTTGAATATCGGCGAGTTGTGGCCGGTCGGCATGTCGTGGGTATCGATGATGTCCTTCACCCCCACCGGCACGCCGCGCAATACGCCGCCCTTTGCGGCGTCGGCGGCCTTTGCCTGCGCGAGCGCCAGCTCGGGATCGAGATAGGCCCACGCCTTCACCGTTGGCTCGCGCTGGGCGATGCGCTCGAGGCAGGCGCGCACCAGCGCCTCCGACGTGAGCGTGCCGGCTTCGATCCCGGCGACGGCCTCGGTGGCGGAAAGCGGCTTCATGTGAGCGCGCTCCGCGCCCAGGCGGCGATGTTCAGCAGGGCCGCGTCCTCATGCTGACGGCCGACCAGCTGGATGCCGACCGGCAGGCCGGTCGGTCCCTTGGTGAAAGGCAAGGTCACGCAGGGCATCCAGAGATAGGTCCATAAAAGATTGAACGTGGCCTTGCCCGTCATCTCCAGGCCGAGCGGCGCCTCGCCCGGCGCCGGCGCGGTCAGGATGGCGTCGAAATCGCCGAACAGCGCGTCAACCCGCGCGCGGCCGGTTTCACCGAGCTTGCGCGCGGCGACCCAGCTCGCGTAGTCGATCTTCGCTCCCGCCGCGAGCTTGTCCTTCTTCAGGCTCTCGCTCAGCAGATGCGGGAAGCGCCGTGCCTCGTCGGCATGGGCGCGCGGACCATCGAAGGCCGACAGGATGCGCTGGCCTTCTGTCATGTCGCGCACCGGCGCCGGTAATTCGAGCTCGGAGATCGCAGCCCCTGCCTTGCCGAGCTGGACCGCGGCGTCCTGCACGGCGGCCAGGCCCTCGGGCGAAAGCTCCGATTTGTGATGGGTGAAGCAGACCGCGATGCGCGGCGGCTTGTCGAGCCTGGCGATCGGTCTGTAGGGCATCACCATCAAGGCAGCGCGAAACAGGGCGATGTCCTCGACGCTGCGCGCGTAGGCGCCGATCGTGTCGAGCCATTCGGTGTTGGCCTTCATGCCGGCAACGGCGAAGTGGCCGTAACTCGGCTTGTAACCGACGATGCCGCAGAAGGCGGCGGGGCGGATAACCGAGCCGCCGGTCTGCGTGCCGGTTCCCAGCGTCACCTGGAAGTCGGCGACCGCAGCTGCCGAGCCGGACGACGAGCCGCCCGGCGTGTGGGCCGGATTGTGCGGGTTCTTGGTCGGGCCCGGGAAACGGTTGGCGAATTCCGTCGTCACCGTCTTGCCCAGCAGGATCGCGCCTTCGCCGCGCGCCAGCGCCACGGTCGCGGCATCGGCCAGCGGCTGATGGGTCTTGTAAATGGGCGAGCCGTAGGTCGTGGGCTGGTCCCACGAATCGATGATGTCCTTCACGCCCATCGGGATGCCGTGCAGCAGGCCCTGGCGTGGTCCGCGATCGAGCACCGTGGCGCGTTCCAGTGCAGCCTCGCGCGCCAGATGCGACCAGGCCAGCACCTGGGCATCGCGCTGGTCGATGCGCTCGAGATGGGCGCGCACGATCGCCTCCGCCGTCAGCGAACCGGCATCGATCCTTTGCGCGAGTTCGGTGGCGGTGAGCGTGTTCGGCGCGGACATGATCGGCGATCAAACAGCAAGAAACATGCCGCGTCCATGCTGGCTCGCTTCGTGCTTCGTTCCTCGAAACCACGGAGGTTCCGCATGCTCACGCGTCGTGCCGCTCTTCTTGCCAGCGCCGCCGTTCCATTCGTTCGTCCGGCGGCGGCGCAACAACCTTCGCGCTGCGGCATCGCCATGACGCTGTCCGACATCCCGGTGACCGACGGCGCGCCCGACCAGGGCACCGAAGGCATCCGCTTCATGGGCTACACGATGTACGACCCGTTGGTGATGTGGGACCTCTCGTCCGCCACGGAGCCCGCCAGGCTGGTGCCCGGCCTGGCCACCAAGTGGTACCAGGAGCCGGCCGACCCGACGAAATGGATCTTCGAGCTGCGCCAGGGCGTGAAGTTCCACGACGGTTCGACCTTCAATGCCGATGCGGTGATCTTCAGCCTCGACCGCGTGCTCGACGACAAGTCGCCTTCCTTCGACCGGCTGGGCCGCAGCGTGCTGATCGCAGCGCTGTGGCCGCTGGTCGGCTATCGCAAGATCGACGACTACAAGGTCGAGCTGCAGACCAAGGGCGTCGACACGGTGATGCCGTCGCTGCTCAACCGCTTCACCATCGCCAGTCCCGCCAATTTCGAGAAGGTCGGCAAGGACTGGCAGGCCTACCGCAAGTCTCCGTCGGGCACCGGGCCGTGGAAGATGAAGGCATGGGCGCCGCGCGAGCGCGCCGAGCTCGAGCGCAACACCGAATACTGGAACAAGGACCGCATCCCCAAGACCGAGCGCATGGTCCTGCTGCCGCTGCCCGACGTCTCGACGCGCACGGCGGCGCTGCTGTCGGGTCGAGTCGACTGGATCGAATCGCCCGCGCCCGACTCGCTCGACAAGCTCAGGGCCGGCGGCTGCAAGATCGAAACCAACGCCATCCCGCACATGTGGCCCTACACGCTCAGCATGCTGCCCGGGGCGCCGACGGCCGATATTCGCGTGCGCAAGGCGCTCAACCTCGCCGTCGACCGCGATGCCATGGTGAAGCTTTTGAACGGGCTCGCCGTGCCGGCCGTCGGCTGCGTGCCGCCCGACCATCCGTGGTTCGGAACGCCCAGCTTCAAGATCAAGTACGATCCCGCCGAAGCCAAGAAGCTGATGGCCGAGGCGGGTTACGGGCCCGGCAAGCGGCTCAAGATGAAGGTGGCGATCTCGACCTCGGGGTCGGGCCAGATGTACCCGCTGATCATGAACGAGTTCATCCAGCAGCAATTCGCCGAGATCGGCGTCGATCTCGAATTCCAGGTGATGGACTGGAACGCGCTCCTGAACATGATGCGCCAGGGCGCCAAGTCGGCGGAAGGTGCGCCCTATGGCGCGATCAACGTGAGCTGGAACACGATGGATCCGCACAACGCCTTCATGCGCTTCATCGACAGCCAGCAGATCCCGCCCAAGGGGTCGAACTGGGGCTACATCAACGATCCTGAATTCGACAAGCTCGCCGGCGAGGCGCGCAGCACGTCCGATCCGAAGGAACTCGACAAGGTGTTGGCCAGGATCAACACCCGCATGGTCGACGAGGCGGTGTTCGTCTGGTTCGTCCACGACGTGTGGCCCAACGCCATCTCGAGCAAGGTCAAGGGCTACGTCCACCCGAAGAGCTGGTACGTCGATTTTTCGCCGGTAACGGTGGGGTAGCTTACTTTGCCAGGGGCGCGCCGGCGCGCCTCAACGCTTCCCACACGCGGACCGGCGTCGCCGGCATGTCGAGCGCCTCGACGCCGGCCGGATGCAGCGCGTCGAGAATGGCGGCCATCACGGTCTGCGGCGCCGCGATGCAGCCGGCCTGTCCCGAACCCTTGACGCCCAGCGGATTGGCGGCGGTCGGCCGCTCGATCAGCGCAATGTCGAAGCCCGGCAGATCGTCGGCCCGCGGCAACGCGTAATCCATCAACGAACCGCTCAAAAGCTGCCCCGACTCGGGATCGTAGACCGTATGCTCGACCATCGCCTGGCCGATGCCCTGGGTGACGCCGCCCTGCACCTGGCCTTCGGTCAGCAACGGATTGATCAGCCGGCCGTAATCGTCGACTGCGGTGTAGCGCAGCAGGGTCGTCGCACCGGTCTCGGGATCGATCTCGACCTCGGCGACGTGGCAGCCGCTGGGGAAAGTGAAGACATCGGTCATGTTCATGACGTGTACCGCGAGACCCCGTGTCATGCCGTCCGGCAGGTTGGCCGGATCGTCCGCGCTTCTTGCCAGCGCCGGCAGGGCGATGGCGCGCCCCTGTTCCCCGGCGCTGCCGCGGACCGCGAACCTTCCGTCAGCGAACGCCAGCTCCTCTTCCGAGGCCTGCAAAAGATGAGCCGCCAGGCCGCGCGCCTTGGCGAGCGCCGCGTCGATCGCCTTGACGACCGCCGCGCCGCCCATATGCATGGAGCGCGCGCCGCCGTGACCGGCGCCGCTTTTGACGGCGCGCGTGTCGGCTTGCACGTAGCGGATCGCCTGCATCGGCACGCCCAGCCGGTCGGCGGCGATCTGGGCGTAGGCGGTCTCGTGGCCCTGCCCGTTGGACTCCGTGCCGACCGCGACCGTCACCGTCCCGTCGCTTTCGAAGCGCACTTCCGCCCCCTCGTTGGGCGCGCCACGCGAGGTTTCCAGGAAACAGCCGACGCCGATGCCGCGCAGCCTGCCCTTTGCCTGGGAGGCCGCCCGTCGCGCCGCGAAGCCCGCAAGATCGGCGCGCACCACGGCGGCATCGAGATTGGCGACGAAGCCGCCCGAATCGATCGCCATGCCCATCGCGGTCTTGTGCGGAAACGAGGCGATCAGGTTCTGCCGCCTGAGATCGGCCGGATCGCGGCCGAGCGCGCGCGCCGCGGCCTCGATGGCGCGCTCGACGATGTAGTTGGCCTCGGGCTTGCCGGCGCCGCGATAGGCGTCGACCGGCACCGTGTTGGTGAAGGCACCGCGCACGTCGACCGAGATCGCCGGAATATCGTAGACGCCGCCCTGCGCCGTCGACGCCGCGACCGCCGAGGCGCCCGGACCGTTGGCCGACAGATAGGCACCCAGGTTGGCCACCATCGCCACGTCGAGCGCCAGCATGCGGCCCGTCTCATCGAGCGCGAGCTTCGCCTTCGCCGCAATGTCACGGCCTTGCGCGCCCGTGACGAACTCCTCCGTGCGATCGGCCAGCCACCGCACCGGCTGCCCGAGCTTGCGCGCCGCCCACAGCAGCAGCACCCATTCGGGATAGAGGAAGTTCTTCATGCCGAAGCCGCCGCCGACATCGGGCGCGTGCAACTGGATGCGCTCGAGCGGCAGCTTGAAGACGAATTCGGCGAGCTGGCGGCGGATGCCGTGCAGCCCCTGCCCCGTCAATTCGAGCTCCATCGTCTCCGTCGCGGCGTCGTAGCGGGCGATGCCGGCGCGCGGCTCGATGGGCGCCACGACGACGCGGTTGTTCATCACCTCGATCTCGACGACGTGCGCGGCCTGCTTCATCGCCTGCGCCACGACCTCGGCGTCGCCCTTGCGAAGATGGAAAGCGAGATTGCCGGGCGCCACGTCCCAGATCGCGGGCGCGCCGGGGGCGAGCGCCGCCATACCATCGACGACGGCAGACAGCGGCTCGTACTCGACCTCGACCAGTTCGGCCGCCTCGTGCGCGATCTCTGCGCTGTCGGCGACGATGAAGGCCACCGGATCGCCGACATGGCGCACACGGCCCAGGGCCAACGCCGGCCGTGGCGGCACGATCAGTGGCTTCACCGCTGCCATGCAGGGCAGCGGACCAAGTCCGTCGGCCGCGAGATCAGCCGCGGTATAAACGCCGCGCACCCCGGCAAGCGACGCGGCCGGCAGAACGTCGATCCGCCGGATCAGCGCATGAGCATGCGGCGAGCGCAGCACGTGGCCATGCAGGCAGGCCGGGACGTCGATGTCGTCGACGTAGCGGCCGCTGCCGACGAGGAACCGTGAATCCTCCAGGCGCCGGACGGAGCGGCCGATGTGCTGTTCGTTCATAGCGTTTTCTTGCGCACTTTCGGCGGCGCTGTCACGCAGAACAATTCTGCCTAGGAGAGTTCGCGCACAGCCTTCTGCAGCACCGCCGCCAGCTCCTTGCGCAGCGCCGGCGAGAGCCGCGCCACGCCGCGGCTGTACTCGGCGCCCCGTGCCCGCGTGAGGCGGTCGAGCAGGGCGTCGGCCTTGGCCGTGGTGGCGAGCTGCTTGCGGCGGCGATCCTCGGCATCTTCGGCACGGCTGAGCAGGCCGAGGCGGAACAGGCGATCGACCATCTGACTGACGGCCGGCAGCGACATGTTGAGCTTGTCGGCGAGGTCCGACGCCGTGCCGCCGCCGGCCTGGCGCAGCCGCGCCAGGAACAGGATTTGCGGCAGCGTCGTGCCCGCCTCGTTCATCAGGCTGAGCGTGTCGCCGCCGCGATGCGACACGCGATCGACCAGCGCCAGCAGGAGCTCGCCTGCGGTGGTACCGTCCTTCGCCGTGCTCACGCTGCGCTCATGCTGCCCGGGCGATCCTGGCGTGCATCGGCGGGCGCTGCTCGACGGCGCCGGTGAAGCCCAGGCAAGTGATCTCGAGATGATTGCCGGACGGATCGTCGAAATAGATCGAGGCTTGCCCTGGCGGCCCGAGCTGCAGCGGGCCGTCCATCGCCACGCCCTCCGCCGCCAGCCGCCGCTGCCATTTCGGCAGATCGCGCGGCGGCACCGCGAAGGCATAGTGCGGATGCCCGAGCGTCGGCGCGGTCTGCCCGACCTGCTGCAGGAAGAGGTCGACCCGCGTCGTGCCGCCGAGATAGACCGAAAGATGGTGCGAGCCCTCGCCGCCGTTGGGCGCCGGCGGGCGGCCGAACTTCTTCAAGGCGGCATCGTCGATGGTCATGAACAGCGCGCCGCCCAGCACGTCGCAATAGAAGCGCCGCGCCACCGCGAGATCCTTCACCGGTATGGTGAAATGCTCGACGCCGCGCAGCCGCGGCCGGCCGAGCGCGCCCAGCAGCCGCCGCGCGCGCACCGACCAGATCCACGCCTTGAAGCCGAAACCGATCAATCGATGGCGAAGCGCCGTCCCCATGACAGCCTCATACTTCTAGTGGATTAATGATTTATTTTCATTAAGTAATTACACGCCGGCCGTCAAGGGCGATAAGCTCCCCGCCGACCCAAGGAGGGAATCCATGATCGACCTGCATTACTGGCCCACGCCCAACGGCAAGAAAGTCACCATCCTGCTCGAGGAGTGCGGCCTGCCCTACAAGATCGTGCCCGTGAACATCGGGCGCGGCGATCAGTTCAAGGACGCGTTCCTGGAGATGAACCCCAACCATCGCATGCCGGTGATGGTCGATCACGAGCCCAAGGACGGCGGCAAGCCGATCGTGGTGTTCGAATCGGGCTCGATCATGATGTACATCGCCGAGAAGGTCGGGAAGTTCTGGCCGCAGGACACGAGGACCAAGTACGAAGTCAACGAGTGGGTGATCTGGCAGATGGCCAACCAGGGCCCGAAGTCGGGCGAGTGCGGCCACTTCCGGCGCGTCGACCAGGCGGCGCAGGGCGACCAGACCTACGCCATCACGCGCTTCACCGACGAGGTGAACCGCCTCTACGGCGTGCTCAACAACCGGCTCTACAAGCACAAGTATCTGGCCGGCGACCAGTACACGATCGCCGACATGATCTGCTATCCGTGGACGGTGAACTGGAAGTTCCAGGGCCAGGACATCGAGGAGTTCAAGCACTTCAAGCGCTGGCACGAGGAGCTCGCGGCCCGGCCGGCAGTGCAGAAGGGCATGGCGGTGGGCGCCGACCTCTCGGTCGACAACACCAAGCTGCCGGCCGAGGAGCAGGCCCGCATCCGCAAGATGCTCTACAACCAGCGCGCCCGGCCGGTGCCGGCGTAGAGACAAGCTGCTTCGTCCTCCTCTCCCATCATGCCCCTCTCCCCCGCTAGGGGGAGAGGACGGGTGAGGGGGGTTACGCACGTCGATGCCCCCTCACCTAACCTCTCCCCCTAGCGGGGGAGAGGAACATGAGGGAAAGAGGCACTGACTTACAGCGGCCCGTAAGCCCCCGGAAAATCGGCGATGTTCAACGTCGGCACGCCGGCCACCTGCACCAGCCGGCTGTCATGGCCGCCGTCGGCCTCGAGGCGGTGCTCGACATAGCCCACTTCCTTGGTGCCGTAGCGTGGCTGGAGGCGGTCGGGCAGGACGAACGCCGTCGACGTTCCCCAGACGTGGCGCACACCGGCGGCGTCGGTGCTGCGGTACTGATGGACGTGCCCGCAGGCCACCAGCGCGGGCACCGCGCCGCCCAGCAGTGCCACCAGCCGCTGGCGCGGCGCGGGATTGACGAAACGTCCGGTGATCTCGGTCTCTTCGACGTCGCGGTCGAACATCGGCTTGTGCAGGAAGAGCGCGAGACTGCGCCGGCCGAGGCCAGCTGCCGCCTCGGCAATCGCCGCGTCCTGCTGTTCCGCCGCTGAAAGGTCGCTGCCCAGGAGCTGGGCATTGATGCCGAGCAGCCGCCAGCCCGGCACGTCAAACGACCACCAGTCGGCGCCGAAATGCCGGAGGTAGCGCTCACGGCGCACAGCGTCGATCGCGCCCTCGCCGTGCGCCGGCGCGTCCTGGCAGTCGCCGATGTCGTGGTTGCCCGGCAGGAAGCGCACCGGCAGGTCGAGCCCGTCATGCAGCGCGCGGGCCGCCGCGAGGTCGCTTTCGGCCGATGCGCCGTCGAGCGATATGTCGCCGGAGTTGAGCACGAGGTCGGGCCGGTCGGCCCGCAGTGCCTCGCCGATGCGAACGAAATTGTCGACGAAGAACGGCTTCTCGTCGCTGAGATGGCTATCGGAAATCTGCGCGATACGGAAGGTCATGGCGCCAGCCTAGCCAACCGATGTTGCAGAACGGGGACAGCCGGTCAGGTCTCCGGCCGGTGCTGCGACAGCGGCGGCGCCACCTCCTCCAGCGGCCGGCGCTCGGCCTTCACGCCGAGCTTCAGGGCGACAAGGGCGGCTGCGATCATCAGCACCGCACCCAGCATGTAGCCCAGCACGATATCATTGGGGCTTTCGCTCGCGATAAGCACGCCGAACAGCCACGGTCCGCCGACGCCGCCCAGCAGAGTGCCGAAGGCGTAGAACAGCGCGATGGTGAGCGCGCGGATCTCCAGCGGAAAGCTTTCGCCGACCGTCAGGTAGGCCGCACTCGCCGCCGCCGAGGCGAAGAAGAAGACGATGCTCCACATCGCCGTCTGCGTTGTGGCATCAAGCAGGCCCAGATTGAAGAGCTGGGCGGTGAGCGCCAGCAGCAGGCCGGACAGTCCGTAGGTGATGAAGATCATCGTCTTGCGGCCGAGCGAGTCGAACAACGGGCCGAGCAGCAGCGGTCCCAGGAAATTGCCGATGGCGAAGGGCAGGATGTAGAGGCCGACCCTGTCGGCTTCCACGCCGTAGAAGCGCGTCAGCACCAACGCGTAGGTGAAGAAAATGGCGTTGTAGACGAAGGCCTGTGACGCCATCAGAACGAGGCCGAGCGTGGTGCGGCCGGGATAGAGGCGCAGCAGCGTGCGCGTCACCGAGACCAGCGTCACCTTGTGCGTGGCGCCCAGAGCCAGGGTCGCGGTCACCGGCGGCAAGGTCACGCCCTCGCTGGCCACGATGCGCGCCTCGATCTCGCCGACCACGCGCGCGGCGTCGCCCGGCCGGCCGTGCAGCATCAGCCAGCGTGGACTCTCCGGCAGGAAGCGCCGCAGGTAGAGAATCACCAGGCCCAGCACGGCGCCGCTGCCGAAGGCCAGGCGCCAGCCCAGGTCGGGGCCGAGCAGGTGCGGATCGAGCAGCACCACCGAGAGAAGCGCGCCGCCTGCCGCGCCGACCCAGAAGCTGCCGTTGATGGCAAGATCGATGCGGCCGCGCAGGCGCGCCGGGATCAGTTCCTGGATTGCCGAGTTGATGGCTGAATATTCACCGCCGATGCCGGCGCCGGTGAAAAAGCGGAAGAGCAGGAAACTGTAGAAGTCCCAGGAGAAGGCCGTGAGCGCGGTCGCCACGAGATAGACGCCCAGCGTGACGCTGAAGAGCTTCTTGCGGCCGAGACGATCGGTGAGGTGGCCGAAGAACAATGAGCCGAGCACCGCGCCTGCGAGATATGCACTCCCTGTGAGACCAACCTGCTCGCCGGTGAGATGGAGCCGCGGGCTGGTCTGCAGCGCCGCCGCCACGGAACCGGCCAAGGTGACCTCGAGACCGTCGAGGATCCAGGTGATGCCCAGCGCCACGACAACCAGCCGATGGAAGGCGCTCCACGGCAGCCGGTCGAGGCGCGCGGGCACATCGGTGTGCGTGCGTGGGTCGGGAGCCATCGGATGCAGTGAGGATAACACAGGTGGCGGCCGGACGTTCCGCGCAAAGCTGGCCTGTCGTGGCGAGGTTGGTGCGCAAAGGGCCGCCTGCTACATTGCGGGGATGACTGACAACACAATGGCGGCCGGCGTTGGGGCCGCAGGAGCGGCACCGGCCGCGGCATCCTCTCTCTCCACGGCATCGGCCAACAGCACGACCTTCGCGGTCATCCTCTCGCTGAGTTTCTGCCACCTGCTGAACGACATGATGCAGTCGCTGGTGCCGGCGCTCTATCCCATCCTCAAGGACTCCTACGGGCTGAGTTTCGGCCAAGTCGGCCTGATCACGCTCGCCTTCCAATGCACGGCCTCGATGCTGCAGCCGCTGGTCGGCCTGTACACCGACCGCAAGCCCCAGCCCTATTCCCTGATGGTCGGCATGGGCTTCACCCTGGTCGGGCTGCTGCTGATGTCGCAGGCGAACACCTATCCGCTGATCCTGTTTGCCGCGGCGCTGATCGGCATGGGCTCCTCGGTGTTCCATCCCGAGGCCTCGCGCGTAGCACGCATGGCGGCAGGTGGCCGCTACGGCCTGGCGCAGTCGCTGTTCCAGGTCGGCGGCAACATGGGCTCGGCGGCGGGTCCGCTGCTCGCCGCCTTCATCGTCGTGCCGCGCGGACAGCAGAGCATCGTGTGGTTCTCCGGCGCCGCCCTTATCGCCATGTTTGTGCTGTTCCAGGTCGGCGGCTGGTACAAACAGCGGCGCTCGCCGCAGAAGCCCGCGATGCGCGGCAAGGCCGCGACCGCCGTGACGCAGACGTTGCCGCGTGCACGCGTGATCACGGCAGTGGCCATCCTGGTGGCGCTGCTGTTCTCCAAGAACGTCTATAGCGCGAGCCTCGGCTCCTACTTCACCTTCTACCTGATCTCGAAGTTCGGCGTGGAAGTCCAGACCGCGCAGTTCTACCTGTTCGCCTTCCTGGTCGGCATCGTCGCCGGTACGATCGCGGGCGGCGCGGTAGGCGACAAGGTCGGCCGCATCCCGGTGATGTGGTTCTCGATCCTGGGCGCGCTGCCGTTCGCGCTGATGCTGCCCTACGCCAACCTGTTCTGGACCGGCGTGCTCGCGGTGACAGTGGCGATGATCATGGCCTCGGCCTTCTCGGCCATCCTGGTCTATGCGCAGGAGCTGTTGCCGGGCCGGGTCGGGCTGGTGGCCGGCATGTTCTTCGGCTTCTCCTTCGGCCTGGGCGGCCTCGGCGCCGCGGCGCTGGGCCAGCTTGCCGACCTCACCAGCATCGAGACGGTCTACCGGGTGACGCCGTTCCTGCTGTTGCTGGGCCTGCTGACGGCATTCCTGCCGCGCCAGCCGGGCGAGCCCAAGAACCGACGCTGAGTCACCGGCGCTGACTCAGAGGCCGGCGACCGCTATTCGGCCCGCGTCGGCGATCACCGCGCTGCGCGCGTCGTCCGCGATCGTCGAGCCGGTGAAGTAAACCGCAACCAGGACCGGCGCGCGCCCCGGCGGCCAGGCGACGGCGATGTCATTGGCCGTTCCGTTGTTGCCGCCGCCGGTCTTGTCGCCCACCCGCCAATCGGATGGCAGGCCGGCCCGCAGGCGCTTGCCACCGGTTTTGCAGGCGAGCAGCCAGGCAATGAGTCGTTCGCGTGAGCCGGCCGACAAGGCGTCGCCGACAACAAGCCGCTGGATGTCGCCCAGCATGGCGGCCGGCGTGGTGGTGTCGCGCGGATCGCCGGGGGCCGCCTCATTGAGTTCGGTCTCGATGCGGTCGAGCCGCGTCGACCCGTCACCCAGGGAGCGCGCATAGGCGGTCAAGGCCTGTGGACCGCCGAAGCTTGCGAGCAGCAGGTTGCCCGCCGTGTTGTCGCTCAGCGTCACCGCTGCCTCGCAGATTTCGGCCACCGACATGCCGCCTGACCCGACACGATCCTGGGTGACCGGCGAATAAGTGACGAGATCATTGGCCGAGAAGACGATCCGGCGATCCAGCCTTTCGTCGCCGCGATCGACGCGCGACAGAACCAGCGCCGCGGCGAGGAACTTGAAGGTGCTGGACATCGGAAAGCGCTCAGCGCTGCGCCAGCCGGCCTGGCGGCCGCTCGTCGTGTCGAGCGCCGCCACACCCAGGCGACCGCCGACTCGGCGTTCCAGGTCGGCAAGCGCCGAGCTGACGTTGTCGGCCATAGCCGGCAGCGCCAGCAGCGAGCCGGCAAGCACCGTACGGCGCGCAATCGAAGCGGGAATGGTCTTCTCCGTCCTTGGTCGGTGGCTGCCTACGTCGCGAATATGGCGCGGCGTGGGCATAGCTCGATCGCCCGCAGCAATTGAGATGACGACGGGCTCTACCACCTGCGCGCCGATGCGGTAAGCTCATCGCCGCATGGCTCACCCGCCCTCACCCGAGCAGCGCATCGACGCGCCCGATCTGACGGCCTTGTCGGGAACCACGCCCGGCCGTGGCGAGTCGCGCCTGCGGACGGTGTTGCGTCACAGCCTGCCGGTGGCGGGCGTCGTCGTGGTGGTCATGCTGGTCGCGGTCATCGCGTACTACGTCTACGACAGCAACCGCCGCGGCGCCGTGGCGCTCAGCAACGACCTGGTCACGGCGATCGACCGGCGGGTCGCCGTCCAGACGCATGCCTATCTGGCGCCTGCCGAGCAATTCCTCGAGCTTGCCGACGCCGCGGCGGCCGGCCGCGGCGTCTTCGAGGGCGGTCCGGAGGTCGAGCGATTCGCTCTTCATGCGCTGGGCGGGATCGGCCCCGCCGCGGCGTTCAGCTATGCCGATCCGGAGGGCAACTTCCTGTACGTGCTCCGCAATGCGCAGGGCGGCTTCGACACCAAGACGATCGACCGTCGCAACGGCGGGCACCGCGTGACCTGGGCCCGGCGCGACTCCGAGGGCAAGATTGTCGGCACCGAAGAGGTCCCGGACGACACCTACGATCCGCGCACGCGACCCTGGTACCAGGGCGCGGAGCAGACGAAAAAACCATTCTGGACCGACACCTATCTGTTCTTCACGCTGCAGAAGCCCGGTATCACTTTCTCGATTCCCCACTTCGACGCTGACGGCAAGCTGCAGAGCGTGCTGGGTGTCGATATCGAACTCGCCACGCTCTGCACCTTCCTGAAGCAGCTCGGCATCGGCGTCAGCGGCAAGGCCATGATCATCGATCGCACCGGCCGCGTCGTTGCCTATCCCAGCGACAACTGGCTGCCGGCCGACAAGCCCGACGTGCAGGCGCCGATGCTCGATGAGCTGGGCGATCCCGTGCTGATACGCGCCTACAACCGGCTGCGTATCGAGGGCTATGGCCGCAAGGTGCTCGATTTCGGCGACCGGCGCATCATCGTCTCGTCCGAGCCGGTGAGCATGCTGACCGGCCGCGACTGGGTCGTCCTGATCGTCGTGCCCGAGACCGATTTCGTGGGTTTTGTCACCGACAGCGGCCTGGCTGCGCTCATCATGTCGATCATCGTGGTACTGATCGTCGCCGCCCTCTCCGGGTTGCTGGCCTGGCGCAACGTGGCGGCCGAGCGGCGCATTTCGGCCGCCGCGACGCTGCAGAGCGCCCTGGAGACGCGCACCCGCACCTTCGTCGAACTGGCGCGCGCCAGCGGACCGGCCGATGGCGCCGAGGCGGAGGGCTTGGAAAGCGCGGCGGAAACCGCCGCCGCAGCCTGCGCGGCCAAGCGGGTGGCTGTGTGGCGGCTCAGCCCCGACCGTACCGCTCTCTTGTGCGAGGATTGCTTCGACCAAGTTGCTCACGACCACACGACCGGAATGGAATTGCACCGCGACCAGCTCCCCGACCTGTTCGCTGCGCTGGGCAACGGCGCGCCGATCGACGTCGCCGATGCGAGTAGCGATCGCCGGACATCCGAGCTGTTCGTAAGCTATCTGGCGCCGCTCGGGATCAGCAGTATTTATATCGTTCCAATCATCTCGCGCGGCCGCCTGCTGGGAATGCTGACGGTCGAGGATCCGCAGCGCGGCGATCACGCCGCCAGCCTGGTGGCCTTTTGCGACGCGCTGACCGTTGTGCTGGCGCTGCGTTATGCCGCCGTCGCAGCACCCGCGCCGGTGGTCTCGCGGGCGGCGGCAACCGTGACCGCCGGCTCCGGCGGCGCCGCCCCGTTCGAGAGCTTTGGCCAGCGCCAGTCGCGGCTGGAGCAGACGCTGATGCGGCAGAACATTTCACTCGACGACCTGGGCGAAAGCGCCATCGACCAGGCCGCGATCGGTATTCTCAAGCTGCCCGACTGGACGACGGTCGCGCAGCGGGTGCCCGACAGCGACGAGGCCACGGCGATGGACGCCATCGTCGACGAGCTGCGCGTCGTCCTCGAAAAAAGCGGCGTGGCCTACGCGGCCCTGCTCGGCGACCAGATTGTGCTGGCGGCGTTCTCGCGCGACAAGAATATGGTCGCGGGCTGCGCGCACTGCGTGGCGACGGCAATGCTCGACCTGCGCGACCGCCTGTTCGAGCTCGAGGAGAAATGGAACACCAGCCTCGACTTCCGTCTCGCCATCGACGTCGGCACCGTGATGGCCTCGGCGGTCGCCACCGATCCGCCGAGCCGCAACCTGTGGGGCGGCGCGGTCGGCATCGCCAAGGTCCTGGCCGACACCGCAGCACGACGGACCATCGTGGCCTCCGAGACCGCCTACGAGATGCTCTCGGACCATTTCCTGTTCCGCCCGCGCGGCAGCTATTTCCTGCCGGAGACCGGCAACATGCGCACATTCGTGCTGGTCGGCCGCATATGATCGCCCGCACCGAAGGCTACCGACCGTCCCGCTCCCGCGTGCGGCGCTTCCTGGCTGCCGTCGGTTCGCGCACGATCGTGGGCACGCAGCGGCTGCTGCTCTTCGTGTCGCTCGCCGCCACCGTCCTGATCGTGGCCGCGCGGCGCAGTACGTGGCACGGCCCGATCTGGACGGAGTTCATGCGCGTTCTGCACGGGGTGGCCGTGCGCTCGCTACCCACCACGGTCGCCACCGGGATGCTGGTGGGCTTCGCCCTGGTGACGCAGGCCGTCTACTGGCTGGAACAGACGGGAACGACCGGTCTGGTCGGCCCGGTGATCGTGGTCCTGCTGGTCCGCGAGCTGGTGCCCATCCTGATCGGCTTGATCTTGTTCGGTCGCAGCGGCACCGCCACCCTGATCGAGCTCGGCGAGGCGCAGACCAAGGGCTGGCTGCGCGTGATGGAGATCCAGGGCCTCGATCCGCTGGTACTGCTGGTGCTGCCGCGCGCACTCGGCTTCGCCCTCGGCGCCTTCTGCCTCGCCACCGTGCTGCTGCTCACCACCCTGGTCACGGGCTACCTGGTGGCGCACGCGCTGGGTCTGGTCGCCTACTCGGTTTGGGATTTCACCGACCTCGTGCTGCGCGCCATGAGAGTGCAGGACTTCATCGTCCCGCCCCTCAAATGCATCACCATCGGCTTCGTGGTGGCGCTCGCCTGCTGCGCCACCGGGCTGGGACGGCGCGACGAGTCCGACGAGCTGCAGCGGCTGGTTCCGCGCGGCTTCGTGCGCTCCGCGCTCGCCATCCTGGTGGTCAACAGCCTGTTCGATCTGGTGGGCTGAGATGGCGCTCCCCGTCAGCCGATCGGTCCTCTCGCTGCAAGGCGTGATTCCGGCCGAGCGGCGGCTCTCCGCCACGCCGACGCGTCTCGATCTCGAGCTGCCGCGCGGCGCGGTGGCCCTGCTGCAGGTCGATGACGAGGCCGATGCCACGGCGCTGGTCGATCTCTGCGTCGGGCTCGCCGATCCCGGTGCCGGCCACGTGCGCTTCCTGGGCGTCGACTGGACGACGCGCAATCCGCGCGAGCGGCTGACGCGCCGCCGCCGCATCGGCGCCATCGTGCAGGCCGGGGTCTGGCCCACTCATATGACGGTGCTGGAGGCGGTCCTTATGGCGCGCTTCTACCATTTCAACCGGCCGCCCGCCGAGGTGATCGCCGACGCCACCGCGCTCGCTCGCCTGTTCGGCCTGCCCGGGCTGCCGGTCGGACGGAGCGAGACGACGCCGCTGCGCGCGCTGATCCGCGCCGCCTGCGTGCGCGGATTCCTCGGCTCGCCCGACCTGATCGTGGTACACGATCAGATGCTCGACCAGTCAGCCGGGCTTGCCGTCCCGATGGCGCAGGCGATCTCGGCCGCCTGCGACAGGGGCGCCACGGTTCTGTGGATCACGACGAGCCTCGCCGCGCGGGCCGCCGAGTTCGTCCACGCCAATCATGTGTTCCGCCTGGGCGACGCCGGCCTGGTGCCGGCACGGAGGTCGCGATGAAGCGCTCGATCTTCGGTCTCCATCAGCTCGACGAGATCGTGGGCGCCGTGGTGCTCGCCTGCATCGGCGTGTTCATCGCCGTGCTGATCAATGCCGGCCTGCTCAAGGACTGGTTCCAGCCGTCCTTCACCTTGCGCATCCTGCTGCCCGACGAAGGCGTCTCGGGCCTGGCGCCCGGCGCGGAGGTGCAGGTTCTGGGCACGCGCGCCGGCGAAGTCCGCCGCATCGTCATCGATCCCAACCAGCGCATGCACGCCGTTGCCCGGGTCGAGGACCAGATGCGACCGTTCATCCGCCGCGACTCGAAGGTCTCGATCCGCCGTCAGTTCGGCGTGGCGGGAGCGGCCTTCATCGACATCTCGCGCGGCACCGGGCCGGAGCTCGACTGGTCCTATGCCGTGATCGCCGCGACCACCGATCGGGCGGCGACCGACACGCTGGGCCAGATGATCGACGAGTTGCGCGCCAAGATCATGCCGCTGCTCGACGAGGTGCAGAAGGCGGTGGTGGCTTTCACCGCCGTCGCCCAGCGCGCGATCGATCCGGCCGGGCCGCTCGAGCAGACATTGTCATCCGCCGCCGGCATCGCGCACCGGGTCGAGAGCGGCGAAGGCGTCGCCGGCCGCTTGGTCGCCAACGAGAAGCTGGCCACCGATCTCGAAGCGACGTTGCTCAGCGTGCGCGAGCTTGCCGCCCAGCTCGAGCGCACGTCGAAGGACCCGCGCATCGGCCAGATCCTGGTGAAAACCGACTCCGTGCTGACCTCCCTGCAGGTCACGACGCGCAATCTCGCCACCACGATGCCCAAGATCACCGAGAACGTGACGGCCGCCACCGACGCCATGCCGGCGACGCTGCTGCAGGCCCAGATCGCCGCCCACGAGCTCGAGCTGCTGCTGGGTCAGTTGCGGCACAACTGGCTGTTCGGCGGCAGCGGCGGCGCGCCAACAGCGCCGGCAAGCCGCCGTGCGCCCGCCATCGAGGTCCGGCCATGAGGACACGGCCGGTCGTGCTGTTGCCGCTCGCGGCTTTGGCGCTTGCCGCCTGTGGCGGCGGCGGCCCGGTCGACACCGGCCCGCCACCCGACGTCAAGCTCGACCAGGCCAACCGCGCCGGCACGCAGGCGCTGTCGGTCGACATGCCGAGCCTCGCGGTGCGTGAATACAAGGTGGCGCTGACCCGCGCCTACGAACGCGACGACGCCGGCGCCATCGCCGATGTGGCCTACAATCTGGCGCTCGCCCAGATGAAGTCTGGAGACTCCAAGACGGCGCTCGCCACGCTGCGCGATACGCGCGCCGAGCTCGACCGGCGGCGCGTCCCGATTCCGGCCGAGCTCTTCCTGGTCGAGGCTGCGGCAGCCTATCGCGTCGGCGATTACGCGGGAGCCGCTACGGCCGCGCAGCAAGCACTCGATCGACCCGCGAAAGATCCCGACACCGTGCCGCGCGCCTGGTTCATCCGCGGCCTGGTCGCAGCCGAACGCGGCGACGGCGCCGCGCTCAACCAGGCGATTGCGGCACTGCCTCCCACCAAGCAGGCCGATCTCGAAGCCGACCGCCAGGAACTGCAGGGTCGCGCCGCGTTGCTCGACGGCCGTCCGGCCGATGCGCTGTCGCTTTTCGAGCAGTCCGCCGCCAACCGTCAGCAGGCGCTCGACTACCGAGGCATGGCACGTGCATTATCGTTCGCAGGCGACAGCGCGGTGCGCTCCAACCGGGCCGCCGACGCGGCCGACCTGTTCCTGCGGGCCGGCCGCAGCGCGCTGCTGCAGGGCGACACGGCGACCGCGCTGCCGCTCTTGAAGCAGGCCGAGGATCTGGCACGCCAGACCGCGCAGGCCAGCATCGTCGAAGAGGTCGCGCGGTTGCGCAAAGCAGCGGCCGAGCGGACAACACGGGCGTAGTTTTTTGAAGGGGAGCAAGTCATGGTCCTAGGGATGTCGCTCGAGACGTTCACTTTCGTGCACGTCGTCATCAGCATGGTCGGCATCATGACCGGAATAATCGTCGTTGCGGTGATGCTGCAGAACGGACCGATTGCCGGCTGGAATGGATTCTTTCTCGCCACCACCATCCTGACCAGCGTGACGGGCTTCTTCTTCCCGGTGAAGGGACTCCTGCCGTCACATATCGTGGGCATCATTTCGCTGGTGGTGCTGGCCATCGCGCTGTTCGCCTACTACGGCCGCCATCTCATGGGTCCGTGGCGTGCCGTCTACGTTGTCTGTGCCGTCATCGCGCTCTGGCTCAACGTCTTCGTCGGCACCGTGCAGTCGTTCGGCAAGTTCACCTACCTGCACAATCTTGCGCCCAACGGCTCGGAGCCGCCGTTCGCCGTGGCCCAGGGTCTCATTCTGATCCTGTTCATCGTGGCCGGCTTCCTGGCGGTGCGGCGCTACCATCCGCCGCTCAGGACCTGATCATCCCTACGGAAAAGTGAACAAGGGCGCGCGGCCGCCTGCCGGCCGCCGCGCTACTGTACGCGCAACGGCAACCACGGAGGTCGGCATGCGCGGCAAGGGATTGCTTCTCGGCTTGATGTTGGCGGCGGCGACAGGCTTGCCGGCGGCGGCGCAAGGCACGGTCGACCGGCTCTACGTCATGGATTGCGGCCACAACGCCGCGACCGACCAGTCGCGCTGGTCGCCCGGCGTCAATGTCGGCAAGCCGATCGAGCTGTCGGACAATTGCTATCTGATCCGCCATGGCGCGGACTGGATGCTGTGGGATACGGGCTATCCCGATGCGGTGGCCGAGAAGCCTCTCACCAGCCCGATCGGCACGGCGACCCGCGCCAAGACCCTGGCGGCGCAGCTCGCCGAGGTCGGCGTCAAGCCGGCCGACATCCGCTACGTCGCCGTCTCGCACACCCACGGCGACCATGTCGGCAATGTCGATATGTTCCCCAATTCGACGCTCCTGATCCAGAAGCCCGAATTCGACTGGGCCTTCGCCGCCGGCAAGACCCCGCCCTTCAAGGCCGATCGGCCGATCCAGAAGCTCGAGGGCGACCTCGACGTGTTCGGCGACGGCAGCCTGACGATCCTCTCGACGCCCGGCCACACGCCCGGCCACGAATCACTGCTTGTGCATCTGCCCAAGACCGGCTGGGTGGTGCTGTCGGGCGATGCCGCCCACTTCAAGGACAATTGGGACAACAAGCGGGTGGCGTCGATGAACACCAGCGCCGACCAGACACAGGCTTCGTACAAGAAGATCGCCGACGTGATGGCGCAAAAGAAGGCAGCGTTGTGGATCAACCACGACCTGCAGCAGAGCCAGGGCCAGAAGCACGCGCCGCAATTCTACGATTGAATTATACGATTGACGGGGAGCCCTGCGTGGCGATGAATTCGCTGTGTGAACGGCTCTCCGATGATCGGTCCTCTCAGCCTGTCGAACGTGGCGACGGTTGTCTTCGCCGCGATCTGCCTGTGGACGATCGCCTCGCAGGCGCGCGGCAGCGTCGTGAAGATGTGGCGCCTGGCGGTGCCGCCCAGTTTCGCCGCGGTTCAGGCCTTCGTCCTGCTGGCCGGCGTGTTCGACGCAACCATCATCAGCGATACGGAGTGGCTTGCCGCCGCGGTCGCGGGCGGCGTGATCGGCCGCATGCGAGGATGGGCGCTGGCGATCGAGGTCGACCAGCGCCGGGACCTGGTGCGCCAGCATCGGTCACCCGATGCGCTGGTGACCGGCGCGGCCCTGGTGATGCTGGCGGTTATCGATTTCGCTGCGGCCGCCTCACAGGACCCGATCATCGAGCCCGAGCACGTCGCGGCCGCCGCCGCCTTCTGCGCCGGCTATCTCGGCTGCCGCGCGATCGCCATCGCTGTGCGCGCCGGACGCCTGCCGCACGTCGAGCTCCACGGCGCCTGACGACATGTCCTCATTCTCGAGACGCCTGTTCCTGGCGAGCGCGCTGGCGACGCTGGGGGCCCATGCCGCGCCGGCGCAAAACTACCCCATACGACCGCTCCGCATCGTGGTGCCCTTCGCGGCCGGCGCCGGCGTGCTCGACATCATGGCCCGGCTCGTCGGCCAGCATCTCGGCGCCAACCTCGGGCAGCAGGTGGTGATCGACAACCGGCCGGGCGCGGGCGGCATCGTCGGCGCCGAGGTCGTGGCCCGGGCCGAGGCCGACGGCTACACGCTGTTGATGGGCAACACCGCGCTGATGGTGAGCCCGTATCTCTATGCCAGGCTGTCCTTCGATCCGCTCACCGACTTCGTGCCGGTGACGATGGTGAATGCCGCGCCGCTGCTGCTGGTCGTGAATCCGTCGGTGCCGGTGCAGTCGGTGCCGGACCTGATCGCCTACGCCAAGGCGCGTCCCGGCCAGCTCAACTACGGCTCGGGTGGCGTCGGCAGCACGCCCTACCTCGCCACCGAACTCCTGAAATCGATGGCGGGCATCGACGTCGTGCACGTGCCCTACAAGGGCGGCGCGCCGGCGCTGGCCGATCTCATGGCCGGACAGCTCACCTTCATGATCGAGAACGTGCCGGGCACCTTGCCGCTGGTGAAGTCGGGCAAGCTACGGGCGTTGGCGATTACCAGCGCGGTGCGCTCGCCGCTCGTACCCGACCTGCCGACGATGGCCGAGGCGGGCGTGGCGGGCTACGAGATGGTGGGCTGGAACGGGATCTTCGTCGCCAAGGGCACGCCGGCCGGGATCGTGGCCCGGCTCGGCACGGCCCTCGCGAAAGTCCTGAGCTTGCCCGACGTGCGGGAGCAGATGGCGACGCTGGGCGCGGAGCCTGGCGGCGACACGCCGCAAGCCTTCGGCACGTTCGTCAGCGCCGAAGCGGCTCGCTGGGGCAAGATCATCAGGGAAAAAGGCATCCGCCCCGAGTAGAGCCCGGGGCGGACGATTGATTTACCACGGTAGGGCAGTCGTCCTCGTCGTCGTTGTCGTCGTCGGCGCCGGGTCGGTGTAGACCACAGTGCCCGGTGCCGGAGTCGTCGCGACGGTGGCGACCGGCGCGGGACGTTCGACGGTTTCGGTACGCACGGTGCACGCGCTGGCCACGCCGGCAAGCGTGGCGGCGATAGCGATCGTGGAAAGGGTTTTCATCGGTAGGGCCTCCTTTCTCAGAGGGCAACGGCCCTGTCCGCCGGCGGTTGCGCCCGCCGGTGCCTCATTGCCGCCTCGCAGCCGCCACAGTCGCTATTTCACCTCGACGATGTCGGCGACGCCCACCTTCTTGTCGAGCACGGTCTGCAGCACGACGAAGCGGCCGGCCGAATTGTGGTCGTCGAAGGTCACGACCTTGCCCATGACGTTGGTGAATTTCATCGCCTTGATGGCATCCTTCACCTTGGCACCGTCGGTGCTGTTCGCGTCCTTGATCGCCTGGGCGATGATGCGGATGGCGTCATAGCCGCCCCAGGTCTGCAGATACGGCTCGGACTTGTACTTGGCCTTGATCGCCGCGACGAAGGCCTTGTTCGACGGCGCGTCGATGGTGGCGTTGTAGGTCCAGGCGCTGATCGACTTCTCCATGCCGCCCGCCTCGATGATCGGCTGGTTGCGGCCGCCCAGCTCGACGCGGCCGGTGTAGGGAATGCGCACGCCGAGCTGCATGGCCTGGCGCAGGAAGTTGATCGAATCGCCGCCGACCTGGAACGTCGCGATGCCGTCCGGCCGGCGCTGCTGGATGCGCGTCAGGATGGTGGTGAAGTCGGGCGCATTCTGCGGATGGAAGTCGGTCGACACGACCGTGACGCCCGCCTTCTCGGCCACCGCCTTGAAGGCGTCGGCGCCGCCGCGGCCGAAGTCGGTGTCCTCGCCGATGATGGCGACCGTCTTGAACACCTTCTTGTTGCCGAGATAGATGCCGAGCGCGTCCATCATGGCTGAGTCGGACGGGCTGATGCGGAACGAATATTCGTTGCGCCCCGGGCCGGCCAGCTCGGTGATCTGCGGGTTCGACGCGATGCCGGTGATCATCGGGATCTTGGCGTCGGCCACGATCTTCATGCTGGCCAGATGGGCCGAGCTGCAATGCGCGCCCTCGATCGCCACCACCTTGGCCTCGACCAGCTTGTTGGCGACGTTCACCGCTTCGGACGGATTGCACTTGTTGTCGAGCACCATGAGCTCGATCTTGCGGCCGCCCAGAAGGCCGCCTGCGGCGTTGATCTCCTCGACGGCGAGATTGACGCCCCACATTTCCCATTCCGAGGCGACGGCCGCGACGCCGGTCTGCGGCGTCGACACGCCGATGACGATGGGCTGCGCCATCGCCGGCGCAACACCCAACACGCAGGCGACCGCAGTCGCCATCCAGAATTTCACCCTCATCATGTCCCTCCGCTCACGCTCCCCGTGTTCCAGTCAACAACATAGCAGGCGGCGTGCCAAGCATGCGCGAGATGCGCTGGGCCGCGCCCGTCACCAGCGGCTCGACGCTCTGCAAGGTCAGGCCGGAGTCGAGATACTTGGGAAAGGCCACGCTCAGCGCCGCCACGATGCTGCCCGCACGATCGCGAATGGGCGCGCCGACCGACAGCACGCCGGGAATATTCTCCTCGTTGACCGTGGCGAAGCCCTGTCGCCGCACCTTGGCCAAGGAAGCCATGAGGGCGGCCGGATCGGTGATGGTATGCGACGTGATGGCGGCGAGCTTGCGCCCGCCCAAAAGCTTGCGCGCCTCGCCGTCGCCCAGCGATGCCAGCAGCACCTTGCCGGCGCCCGTGCTGTGCAGCGGCATCTCGCTGCCCGGACTGACCTTGATGGCGACCGGGCCGTCGGCCTGCACGGCCAGCAGGTAGATGGCGCGGCCGTCGCGCAGCACCGAGACGAAGCCGTTCAGATGGTGCTCGTGCGCCAGCCGTTCGAGCTCGCGCCGGGCTGCGACGACATAGTCGAAGGCGCCCTCGCCGCTTGCTCCGAGGGCGAGCGAACGATGGCCCAGGCGATAGCGCGACGTCTCGCTGTTCTTCTCGATGTAACCGCGCAACGCGAGCGAACTGATCAGGCGCTGCACGATCGTCGGGCTGAGGCCCGAGCGGCGGGCGAGCTCGCGGACACCGACATCGGCGCCTTCGGCCGCGATCATCTCCAGTATGTCGAGGCCGCGCTCCAGCGACTGCGATCCCGACGCCTTCCTGGCGCCGGCCCTCTTGGTGTCCGAGGCGGCCACGCGGAAGCGCGGCGCCAGGATCACGCGGCGCGCCGTCATGTGAGGTGTGCCGGATATCGGTACATCGTTTCGATAGTTGCAGGTTCGCAGGTTTCTTGTTTATCTGTCAACGACATGACGACCAACCGCCTGCACCGAACCGTGCGCCTCGCTGGTCCGGGAATTGCACAGCCCCGGTCACGATGACCATCGACGCGACCTATCTTCTGCAGCTGACGCTGAACGGCATCACGCTGGGCCTGATCTACGCGCTGATCGCCGTCGGCCTGTCGCTGATCTTCGGCGTCATGGAGATCATCAACTTCGCCCACGGCGAGCTTTTGATGCTGGGCGCCTTCGCCATGGCCTTCGCGCTGCCGGTGATGGGCCTGCTCTATTGGCCGGCGCTGGCGACGGCGATCCTCGCCGTCATGATGGTCGGATGGGTGATCTACGAGCTCTTGCTGGTGCGGCTGAAGCCCGACGAGTTCGAGCGCAGCATCCTGGTCACGCTCGGCCTCTCGATCATCATCATCCATGTCATGCAGTACATCTTCACCGCCACGCCGCGGCTGGTCGACACGCAGTACGGCTTCGAGGGTGTCGAGATCGGCGCCATCCGCATCACCTGGACGCGGGTGATCGGCGCGGCGGCCTCGCTGGCGGCGTTCGCCGGCCTCTATGCGGTGCTGCGTCATACGCAGTTCGGCCGCGCCATGCGCGCCATCGCCCAGAACCGCGAGGCGGCGCTGATGGTCGGCATCCGCCCCAAGGTCGTGGCGCGCAATGCGGTGGTCCTGGCCGCCGGCCTGTGCGGCCTGGCGGGCGCCGCCATCGCGCCCATCCAGCTGGTCACGCCATACATGGGGCAGTTCCTGATCTTCAAGGCCTTCGCGCTGGTCATCATCGGCGGGCTGGGCAACATCCCGGGCGCCATCGTCGCCGCCATCGGGCTGGGGCTGATCGAGAACTGGATCGGCGGCTTCTTCGAGATCGCCTGGCAGGAAGGCGCCGTGTTCGTGATCATGATCGTGGTGCTGTTCCTGCGGCCCGACGGCCTGTTCAAGCGCGGGGGCATGCGGGTCGGATGAAGCTCGCCGCCGCATTGATCGTGGCGCTGGTTCTCGGCGCCTTGCCGTTCCTCACGGCGTCGAACTACATCATCGGCATCGGCATCTCGGCGCTGATCTTCACGGTCGCGGCGGCCGCCCTCAATCTCGTCTATGGCTATACGGGGCTGCTGTCGTTCGCCCAGCTCGGTTTCTGGGGGATCGGCGGCTACGCCACGGCGCTCACGGTGGTGACGTTCGGCGGCAGCTTCTGGTGGGGCCTCGTCTGGGCGGCGCTGATCAACGCAGCCGTTGCGCTGGCCGTCGGCTACCCGACCTTGCGCACCAACCGCCACGCCTTCGTCATCGTCACGCTCACCTTCGCCCTGCTGGTGACCCTGATCGCGCGCGACTGGGTCGACCTCACGCGGGGACCGCTCGGCATTCCCAACCTGCCGCCGCCGACGGCCTTCGGCTACAGCTTCGACACCACGGCGAAGTTCTACTGGATCGCCTGGGCCTTCGCGGTGGCGATGCTGGGCTTCCTCCATGCGCTGTGCAGCTCGCGCATCGGCCGCACCCTGGTCGCCATCAAGCAGAACGAGCCGCTGGTGCGTGCCCAGGGCATCTCGCCGATGCCCTACAAGCTCGCCTCCTTCGCCCTGAGCGCCGCCATCACCGGCGCGGCAGGCGGCGTCTACTGCTTCAATCTCCGGATCATCGACCCGCTGTTCCTCGACTTCTATTACATGCAGACCTTCCTGATCATCGTGATCATCGGCGGCGCCGGCAGCTTCTGGGGTGTGGTCCTCTCGGGCATCGCGCTTTCGGCGCTGCCCGAGGCGCTGCGCTTCTCCGCCGACTTCCGCATGATCATCTACGGCGTGATCCTGGTGGTCGCCATGTTCGTGATGCCGTCGGGCGTCGCGGGCTGGCTGCGCGAGCGCAAGATCGCCCGTCTTCGCCAATCTCTGCGCGAGGCGCTGCGATGAGCGCGATCCTGAACGTGTCCGACCTGCGCAAGTCATATGCCGGCGTCCATGCGCTGGACGGCGTGTCGTTCGCCGTCGAGGCCGGCAGCATCACCGGCCTCATAGGTCCCAATGGCTCGGGCAAGAGCACGGCGATCGACTGCATCTCGGGCTTCCAGAAGCTCGACAGCGGCAAGGTCGCGCTGGCGGATACCGACATCACCGGCCGGCCGGCGCATCACATCGCCCGCGCCGGCCTGATGCGCACCTTCCAGACGGTACGCATCTACGATCGCCTCGACCTGCGTGACAATCTCGCCATCGCCAGCCAGCAGTTCGACCCGGCGACCTGGGTCGACGAATTCCTGCGGACCAGACGCTACCGCGACGCCGTCGACGCGGCCGAAACACGCGCCCGCACGCTGGTCGAGCTGATCGGGCTGCAGCGCTACTACGAGGCCGAGGTCGGCATCCTGTCCTACGGCCAGAAGAAGCTGGTGGCGCTGGCCGCGGCCCTGATGTCGCATCCCAAGATCGTGCTGCTCGACGAGCCGGTGGCGGGCGTCAATCCGAGCCGCATCCGCGAGATCGAGGTGGCGCTCGCTCAACTCAACCGGGCCGGCGAGACCTTCCTGATCGTCGAGCACAATGTCGAGTTCATCACCAATCTCTGCCATCAGGTGATCGTCCTCGACCAGGGCAAGAAGCTGGCCGAAGGCACAGCGGTCGAGATCCATAGCGATCCGCGCGTGCTGGAGGCATATCTCGGCATGACGCCCGAGATGGCCGAGGCCGAGATGCGGGGCGCGGCATGAGCTATCCGGCGCTGGAACTTGTCTCCGTGACGGCGGGCTACGGCGACGCCCAGATCGTGCACGACTTCTCGGCCCGCCTGCAGGCCGGCACGATCACGACGCTGATCGGCGGCAACGGCGCGGGCAAGTCGACGCTGCTGCGCGCTATCTACGGCACCAACCGCTTCTTCTCCGGACAGATCGTGTTCAAGGGCGAGACCATCGAGCGCCTGCCGCCCTGGGAACGGCTGAAGCGCGGCGTCGGCTTCGTGCCGCAAGGCCGCTGTAATTTCCCGGCGATGAGCGTGACCGAAAACCTCAAGATGGGGTGCTACACCCTGCCCGCCGGCCGTCATGAAGCGGCCATCGGCCGGGTCACCGGCCTGTTCCCGATGTTGCGGCAGAAGGCACGGATCGAGGCTGGCAACCTCTCGGGCGGCGAGCAGCAGATCCTGGAAATGGCGATGGTGTTGCTGGTCGAGCCGGCGCTGCTGCTGCTCGACGAGCCCTCGCTCGGCCTGTCGCCCAAGATGCAGGGCGACGTGTTCGCCACGGTGCAACGCATTGCGAAGAGCGGCGTCACCGTCCTGATCGTCGAGCAGAACGTGCGCGGCGCGCTGCTGATTTCCGACCGCGCGCTGGTGATGGAACAAGGACGACTTTTCATGGAAGGCCCGGCGGCCGAAGTGCGGACCGATCCGCGCATCCGCCAGGCCTATCTCGGCGGCAACATCCAACAGACGGCGGCGTAGGAGCATATGGAAAAAGCACGGTTGGCCGTCGACATCGGCGGCACCTTCACCGATCTCTGCCTCGACTGGAACGGCAAGCTCACCAGCGTGAAGGTGCTGACCACGCCGCGCGCGCCGGAAGAAGGCGTGCTGGGCGGCATGGAGCAGATCCTGAAGCAGACCGGCATCAGGCCGGCCGATCTCGGCCTGGTCATCCACGGCACGACGCTCGCCACCAACGCCATCATCGAGCGCAAGGGTGCCAAGACGGCACTGGTCGTCACCGAAGGGTTTCGCGATTCGATCGAGATCGCCTTCGAGCATCGTTTCGAACAGTACGACATCTTCATGCAGAAGCCGCCGCCGCTGGTGGCGCGCGACCTGCGCTTCGGCATCCCCGAGCGCATGGACGGCCGCGGCAACGTGCTGATCCCGCTCGACGAGGCGGCGGTGCGCGCGCTGGCGCCCAAGCTCAAGGCGGCCGGCATCGAGGCGATCGCGATCGGCTACATGCACGCCTATCTCGACGGCAAGCACGAGCGGCGCACGCGCGACATCCTGACGGAATTGCTGCCCGGCGTGTCGATCTCGCTGTCGAGCGAGGTGTCGCCCGAGATCCGCGAATACGAGCGCTGGTCGACCGCCGTCGCCAACGCCTACGTCCAGCCGGTGATGGACCGCTATCTCGGCCGGCTCGACGACGGGCTGCGGCGCAAGGGCTTCACCTGCCCCCTGTTCATGATCACCTCGGGCGGCGGACTGGCGGCGCTGGAGACGGCGCGCAAGTTCCCGATTCGCCTGGTCGAATCGGGTCCGGCCGGCGGCGCCATCCTGGCGGCGGCGCTGGCGCGGCAATGCGGCCTCGACAAGGTGCTCAGCTTCGACATGGGCGGCACGACGGCCAAGATCTGCCTGATCGATCATGGCGAGCCGCAGCACTCGCGCACCTTCGAGGTGGCGCGGCAGTACCGCTTCCTGAAGGGCAGCGGCCTGCCGCTCCGCATCCCGGTGATCGAGATGGTCGAAATCGGCGCGGGCGGCGGCTCGATCGCCTCGGTCGATTCGCTGTCCCGGGTCAATGTCGGGCCGGAAAGCGCCGGCGCCGAGCCTGGCCCGGCGAGCTACGGCCGCGGCGGCACGGAGCCCACCGTGACCGACGCCGACGTCGTGCTGGGCCGCATCGATCCCGCCTACTTCGCCGGCGGCTCGATCAAGCTCTCGCCCGACAAGGCGGGCGCCGCCGTCGACAAGGCGGTCGGCACGCCGCTTGGCCTGAAACGCCTCGACGCAGCGTTTGGCGTGAGCGAGATCGTCGAGGAGAACATGGCCAATGCCGCGCGGGTGCACGCCGTCGAGCGCGGCAAGGAATTGCAGGATCGCACCATGATCGCCTTCGGCGGCGCCGCACCCATCCATGCCGCGCGGCTCGCCGAAAAGCTCGGCATCAACCGGGTCATGGTGCCGAGCGGCGCGGGCGTGGGCTCGGCGGTCGGCTTCCTGATGGCGCCGGTCGCCTACGAGGTCGTGCGCAGCCGCTACGTCCAGCTCGACGACGACAAGTTCGATCCGGCCTACGTCAATGCGCTGTTCGCCGAGATGCGCGCCGAGGCCGAAGCGGTGGTCAAGGCCGGCGCGCCCGACGCCAAGCTGGTCGAGGCGCGGACTGCCGACATGCGCTATCGCGGCCAGGGCCACGAGATCACCGTCAGCCTGCCGCCGGGCCCGTTCGATAGGGCCTCGCGCGACAAGCTCATAAAGCTCTACGAGGATGGCTACGCCACGACCTTCGGCCGGACGATTCCGGGGCTGGGCGTGGAGATCATGAACTGGACGCTTCGCCTGGCGGCCGGACAGGCCGCCGTCCCCAAGATCGCGCCGCAGCCCGCCGACCTCGCGTCCAAGGCGCGCGGCAGCCGCCCGGTCTACGATCCGGCGGATCAGGACATGAAAGACGTGTCGGTCTATCATCGCGCCGACCTCACGATCGGCAGCTTCGTGCCCGGCCCGGCGGTCATCGCCGAGGACGAGACGACCACCATCGTGCCTAAAAGCTTCGCGGCGCGCATAAGCCCGATCGGCGCCATTCTGTTGGAGAAGGTTGGAACATGAGCATCAACGATCCCCTTTCGCCCATTCGCCTGCAGCTGATGTGGGACCGCCTGATCGCGGTCGTCGAGGAGCAGGCGCTGGCCTTGATCCGCACCGGCTTCTCGACCTCGACGCGCGAGGCCGGCGACCTGTCCGCCGGCGTGTTCGACCTCGACGGCGACATGCTGGCGCAGGCCGTCACCGGCACGCCCGGGCATATCAACTCGATGGCGCGCGCGGTGCGCCATTTCCTCGACAAGTTCCCGGCCAAGGTGATGAAGGAAGGCGACATCTTCCTGACCAACGACCCGTGGAAGGGCACCGGCCATCTGCACGACTTCACCTTCGTCACGCCGACCTTCCGGCGCGGCAAGATGGTGGCGCTGTTCGCCTCGACCTGCCACGTGGTCGATATCGGCGGCCGCGGCATGGGCACCGACGCCCGCCAGGTCTACGAGGAAGGCCTCTACATCCCGCTGATGCGCTTCGCGCGCGAAGGCAAGGTCGACGAGACCCTCATAGACATCGTGACCGTCAATGTGCGCGAGCCGATCCAGGTGGTGGGCGATCTCTACTCCCTGGCGACCTGCAACGAGATCGGCTGCCGCCGCCTGATCGAGATGATGGACGAATTCGCCATCGATGATCTCGACCGGCTGGGCACGCACATCCTGGAGAAGTCGAAGCAGGCCTCGCTCGAGGCCATCCGCAAGATCAAGCCGGGCGAGTACAAGTTCTCGATGACGGTCGACGGCTACGACAAGCCGATCGACATCGTCGCCACCATGCAGATCGGCGAGACCGGCATCGACGTCGATTTCGCTGGCACCTCCGGCGTCTCGTCCTACGGCATCAATGTGCCGGTCTGCTACACCGAGGCCTATGCTTCGTTCGGCGTGAAATGCATCGTGGCGCCCAAGGTGCCGAACAACGAGGGCTCGCTGTCGGTGATCCGCGTCACCGCGCCCAAGGGCTGCATCCTCAATGCCCAGCACCCCTCGCCGGTCGCCGCGCGCCACGTCACCGGGCAGATGCTGCCCGACGTGATGTTCGGCTGCCTGCACCAGGCGCTGGGCGGCGGCGTGCCGGCCGAGGGCACCTCGTGCCTGTGGAACCTGTTCGCCCTGGGTGGCCCCGGCCGCACCGACGGCGATCCCGCCGAAACCGTGAACGCCATCCCCTTCAACGTCATGAGCTTCCATGCCGGCGGCACCGGCGCGCGGCCGGGTAGCGACGGGCTGTCGGCCACCGCCTTCCCGAGCGGCGTCAAGAACGTGCCGATCGAGGTCAACGAGGCGGTATCGCCGGTCATCGTCTGGCGTAAGGAATACCGCCAGGATTCCGGCGGCCCCGGCGAGTTCCGCGGCGGGCTGGGCCAGATCATGGAAGTGGGCACGCTGGACAAGGCGCCGTTCGCCATCAGCGCCTACTACGACCGCATCGACCATCCGCCGCGCGGCCGCGAGGGTGGCCAGAACGGCGCTGCCGGCACGCTGAAGCTCGCCTCCGGCGGCACGATGCGCGGCATGGGCCAGCAGACCGTGCCGCAGAAGGATCGCGTGATCATCTCGATGCCAGGCGGCGGCGGCCTCGGCAATCCGCGCCGGCGCGCGGTCGATGCGGTGGCGCAGGACGTGCGCGAGGGCTTCATCTCGGCCGAGTCGGCGCGGCGCGACTACGGCGTGGCGGTGAGCGACGACGGCACGGTCGACGAAACGGAAACGGCAAAACTGCGCCAGCTCGCGGCGGAGTAGACGTCGCGTGCTGGGGCCTATCCTTCGAGACGGGCGCTTCGCGCCCTCCTCGGGATGAGGGCAAACCTCATGCTGAGGAGCGAGTCGGCGCATTCTGATGCGCCTGAAGCGAGCGTCTCGAAGCATGGGCAACAGATGACTAGGGAGACAACGCGATGCGTGTAAGTGCCGGCCTGCCGACCGGAATGGAAGGCCTGACCTATCCGATCCCGTTCTCCGATCCCGAGAACGTTATCCGGATCGCCCAGGCGGCGGAGAAATTCGGCTACGACTCGGTGTGGGGCAACGACCACATGACGACGCAGAACTACGTGCGTGCCGAGTTCCCCGTGCCGCCGCGTTTCTGGGAGCCGCTGATCACCTACGCCTTCGTGCTGTCGGAGACCAAGACCATCAAGGTGGGCACCGGCATCCTGGTGCTGCCTATGCGCCACGACATCGTGGTCACTGCCAAGCAGATCGCCACCCTCGATCATTTCGGCAAGGGTCGCCTGGAAGTGGGCGTCGGCATCGGCGCCTATCGCGAGGAGTTCAAGGCGCTGCAGCCCGACGCCAAAATGGATCGCGGCGACATCGTCGACGAGGGCCTGCAGGCGCTCAACCTGCTGTTCAAGGAGCGCGTCGCGAGCTTCGACGGCAGATTCTACAAGTTCCGCGACGTCGAGCTCTATCCGAAGCCCCTGCAGAAGCACATCCCGATCTATGTCGGCGGCAACAACGCCAACAACATCGCCCGCACGGTCAAATGGGCCGACGGCTGGCTGCCCGCCGGCATGCATGTCGACCGGATACGCGCCGGCGTGAAGGCGCTGAACGAGATGGCCGAGCAGGCCGGGCGCGATCCCAAGACCATCGAAGTCTGCCCGCAATTCGTCGTCCATGTCGGCAAGACGCACCAGGCCGCCGTCGAGAGCTTCCGCAAGAGCCAGATGAACAAGCACCTGGTGTCGCTCAGCAAATCGACCCTCAAGGGCCAGGGCACGGCCAGCCACGAGGACATCAACCTCATAGGCACGCCGGCCGAGATCGTCGACAAGGCCAACGCCTTCCGCGAGGCCGGAGTCACGCACCTGCTGGGCCTCTACTTCGCGGCCAATTCGGTGCAGGAGCTGATCGACCAGATGCAGATCTTCGGTGAAGAGGTGACACCCAAGATCAAGTGACTGCTGGCAGTGCAGGCAACCAGGGGCTTTAGTTCCGCCGAGGAGAACCGCCGAAGGGGTTTGGGAGGTTTCCGAGGTTTGGGAGGTTTGTGCAAGCCGCGTCGACCGCCTCGGCCCGCGGCACCGGGTTGATTTTGCCGGCACTGCCTGCATGCCTTCCGGTCGACCGCGCGGCAGCGCGCGCCCCTGACGGGAAGCGGATGGCAATCTCGAAGCAATGGTGGAGAGACTGAACAGGATGCCGATCCTTCTGTGTGGGTCGGCAGACATACGCCACAACATTGCTCAGTTTTGTCAAGAGGCAAGCCTGATCGCGCGGCTCCAATAATTCTTTCGTACCGGTATGATGCGCCGGAGTCGTTCAGGGAAGCCGTCGCACCACTACGGGCGGGATTGCCCAGCCTGCGATGCCAGCAATTTGCTGTCAGAACCACCTTCCTTCGACATCTTCAATTCGTCGCAACAAACCACCACGGATGGCGGCGGCGGGAATATCGAAGAAGGATTGAGGCGAGCGGGGCCTTTGCGCTACTCTAGGAGCCCGGCGGGCATCCGGCGAGGATCGATCGATGTTGTGGGAACTTAGCGTCGAGCAGCGCTGAACGGGGCGTTTCCGCCCCAGATTGCACCGCCCGTCTGGAACGGCGCGGTCACCATTCCCATGCTTCGAGGTCTTCGATGTCTCTTCTGCACATCGCGCACGCGACGGTATCGACCGGGGCCGCATCCCAGTTCGTCGGTGGTCGCTTTCCAATCGGCCGGGTCGAGCGCTGTCGGTTGATCCGCCGGGGCTTCAACGACAGCTATCGAATCGACGCGGTAGGCGGCCGGTTCGTGCTGCGGCTGGCCCGCGCCGGTCGGCGGCATGCGTCCGAGCTGGCCGAGGAAGCGGCACATCTCGATCATCTCATGCGGCGTGGCGTGCCGGTCGCCGCCCCGGTTCGCGGTCGCGACGGCCGCTTCGAGCAAATCGCAGAGGCCGCCGACGGCGAGCGCGGTGCGTTGCTCTTCGCCTTCGTGCCGGGATGTCCATTCCGGGCGAGCCCGGCGGACGCGGCGGCAACCGGCGAGACTCTTGCCCGAGTTCACATGGTCTCGGAAAGCTTCGCCGGCGCGGGAGCGCGGCCTGAACTCGATCTCGACCGGCTCCTGAACCGGCCGCTCACGTCGGTCGTGTCTTTGCTCGACGGTCGGCCGGAGGCGCACGCCCTGCTTAATCCGCTCGCGGACCGGCTGCGGGCCTGCATTACCAAGCAGGCGCCGCAACTGACCCGGGGCTACTGCCACGGCGACTGCCATGGCGGCAACGCCCATTTCGGCGCCGACGGGGTCGCGGCCTTCTTCGACTTCGACGACGGCGGTCCGGGCTGGCTTGCCTATGATCTCAGCGTCTTTCTGTGGGGCGCGTACCTCTCCGGCAGCTCTGAGCGGCGCGCGCTGTGGCAGTATTTTCTGCGCGGCTATGCGCGCCGGCGGCGGATCGCATCCGCCGATCTCGAGGCCGTCCCCTTCTTCATCGCAATCCGCCACCTCTGGCTGCTCGGCGAATATGCCGCCGGGGCCGAGGTCTGGGGCACGGAATGGCTAGGCGAATGGTTCGATCGGCAGCTCACCTTCCTGAAGGACTGGCAGACCAATCAGCTGACCGATCCGTGCCCCAG
>Ga0193726_1000617_pt1 | contig 35560 bp, 31 predicted proteins | sample H2c1metaG_FD_144928 | JGI IMG/M metagenome (GOLD analysis project Ga0193726, IMG submission 144928) | Soil microbial communities from a riparian zone of the East river system, Colorado, United States - H2c1 | ecosystem: Environmental > Terrestrial > Soil > Riparian zone | place: USA: East River... | reverse complement strand
GCTTCCTATGATTTCTATGGTGCGGCGCATACCACAAATTTACACCATAGATATTGAGTGATGAAAGATATTATTTATGCGGTGGAGAGGAATCAGATTCACCCAATAAATGCGTATTGACGATTGCCATCGTCAATCGTCAGTTTTCAATTTCGTGCCCTTTCCGAGCTTTTTCTTTGACGCCCGGAACTGGTTTTTCTTCTCCTGGAACTCCCGGCAGGTGGGACCCTGGCGCCTTCTTCCCTTGCTTCTGAAAGCCCAATAGCAACCGCCTGTTTAGGGTTAGTAACTTTTTTACCGCTTCTGCCGCTTTTTAATTCACCACGTTTCATTTCGTGCATGGCTTTTTCAACTTTATCCTGGCTTTTTTTTGAATACCTGGCCATAAAATGTTTTTTTGGTTATTAATAAGATGAACACTTCAAAATCTTTGCCATTTGATCCTACACCATCCAAAGCGAATTGCCTTGCTGCCTTTTTACTGAAAATTTGAATGCTTACCTTTGCGACCTTAAAATAATTATTGGGGACGAATTATATGAGATACCAGGAGGAAATACAAAGACGAAGAACATTTGCAATTATCTCTCACCCGGATGCGGGAAAGACCACGCTCACGGAAAAACTTCTTTTGTTTGGAGGCGCCATCCAAACTGCAGGGGCCGTAAAAAGCAACAAAATAAAAAAATTTGCTACCAGCGATTTTATGGAAATTGAACGGCAACGAGGAATTTCTGTCGCAACATCGGTAATGACCTTTGAGTATAAAGAGACACTGATCAACCTTCTTGATACACCCGGCCATAAAGATTTTGCGGAAGACACTTACCGTACACTCACTGCTGTTGACAGCGTAATATTGGTCATTGACAGTGTGAATGGCGTGGAGGAACAAACCCGTCGCCTGGTGGAAGTGTGCCGGATGCGTGACACTCCCGTAATTGTTTTTATTAATAAGATGGATCGGGATGGAAAGAACCGGTTTGATCTTTTAGAAGAAATAGAAAAAGAATTGAAGATCTCTTTACACCCCATGACATGGCCGATAAACAGCGGAAAAGAATTTAAAGGGGTTTATGATCTTTATGATAAAGATCTTTTGCTTTTTTCGGCAAATACAAAAGCAATGGATGAAGACACCGTTCGGATAAGCGACCTGGACACTCCTTTACTTGATCAAAAATTAGGGGAGCGGGATGCGGCCATTCTTCGTGAGGATATAGAATTGGTGGAAGGCGTGCATGGAGCTTTGAATGCAGATGATTACCTCGCAGGTAAAGTAGCTCCTTTATTCTTTGGAAGCGCGATCAATAATTTTGGGGTAAAGGAATTGCTGGAAACATTTATCCGGATTGCTCCGCTGCCTCAATGCAGACCTACGTCACATCGGGAAGTATGTCCGGGTGAAGAAAAATTGAGTGGGTTTATTTTTAAGATCCATGCCAACCTTGATCCAAAGCATCGTGACCGGATCGCTTTTATGAGGGTTTGCAGCGGAAAATTTGAAAGGAATAAATATTACCATCACGTTCGATTGGATAAAGATATTCGATTCAGCAACCCTTATAGTTTCCTGGCCAGGCAAAAGGATATTATTTCAGAAGCCTTTCCGGGTGATGTGGTAGGACTATTTGATACGGGCAATTTTAAGATCGGTGATACGCTTACAGAGGGCGAAGATTTTTATTTTACAGGTATCCCTTCATTTTCCCCTGAGATCTTTAAGGAAGTGGTGAATAAGGATCCGATGAAAACAAAACAGCTTGAAAAAGGATTGTTGCAGTTGACTGATGAGGGGGTAGCGCAATTATTCAGTCAGTATGGAGGGAATAAAAAAATTATTGGGTGCGTGGGGGAATTGCAGTTTGAGGTAATCCAATATCGATTGCTGCATGAATACGGAGCATCTGTTCAATTCAATAATTTACCATTTTATAAAGCGTGCTGGATCACGAGTACCGATCAGCAAAAATTGCTTGAATTTACCAGGTTCAAACCGGCGAATATTGCCGAGGATAAAGACGGACATTTGGTCTACCTGGCACAAAGTGAATGGTTCTTAAATACGGAACGTACAAATAACCCTGCTATTGAATTTCACTTTACAAGTGAGATTCACAAGGAGGCGGTATAAGTAACTCGTTGGTTGAGCCGTTTTTTTTACGGTTAGAATGTCTAATGGGTCTGAGTAGCTATCCCTATAGAACCTACTCCTCCTGTCGCAGTGTAATATTCCCCATAGCTCAAGGCACTTGCAGTTATCGTGACATTATTCCAGTTAACTGTCTGGGTGTTTCCGGGACTATAATTTATTACCCATTGAAGGTCCGTTTTATCCGCGTTGGTAAATTGCCATGTTATTGGGGATATCGTAGTGCCTAAAGTAAATGTTCCGGTGTTGTTTGTTGCAAACTGCACGGATTCATTATCAAGATTGCTGATATTTCCTGTTACCCCTCGTTTATAATAATAAGTTGCTCCACCACCGGATGTATTGACTTGTGAATATCTTATTTCATCCATTTTCCAAACACTTTTCGTTAATAATTCCTCTGGTGTAGGTGCAGGAGTTGCAGGAGTGCTATTCCTTTTTACAGGAATTTAATAAAAGTGTCGCCAGGCAAATAAATGCGAAAATGAGATCTTAACTTTCATGGTGGTGATGGGTAAAATTATCTAAAATTTGACATACCTGTATAGTTATGGGGAGTGATTTTTTTTAATTCTCTTTTTATTATATCACTGATTTCCAGACTATCAATAAACTGGTGAATTGATTTTTTATTAAGTTGGCTGTGGCCCCTCGTCAATTGTTTTAATGCTTCATAAGGTTCCGGGTAGTTTTCTCTGCGCAGAATCGTTTGGATGGCCTCTGATACTACGGCCCAATTATTTTCCAGGTCTTCGTAAAGTTTTGAATCATTGATAACCAGGGTGTTCAATCCTTTCTCAACAGATTTAAAAGCGACCACCGTATGAGCAAAAGGCACGCCTATATTGCGAAGTGCCGTTGAATCCGTAAGATCCCTTTGCAGGCGGGATATCGGCAATTTAGAAGACAAATATTCAAATAAGGCGTTTGCCATGCCAAAATTTCCTTCGGCATTTTCAAAATCGATTGGGTTTACCTTATGGGGCATGGTGGAAGATCCCACTTCATCCTTTTTTACTTTTTGCTTGAAATATTCCATCGAGATATACATCCACATATCCCTGCATAAGTCAATAAAAATAGTATTGATCCTTTTCAAACAATCAAAATGGGCAGAGAGATTATCGTAATGTTCTATTTGAGTGGTGTATTGCACCCTTGCCAGGCCAAGCGTTTTTTCCACGAATTCATTTCCAAATTTTACCCAATCCAATTTTGGGAACGCAGCATGGTGAGCATTGAAATTTCCTGTTGCTCCTCCGAACTTTGCGGTAAATGGAATATTGATCAATTGTTCGATCTGGTTTTCTATACGCTCAATAAAAACCATGATCTCTTTTCCCAATTTGGTTGGACTTGCCGGTTGGCCATGCGTATGTGCCAGCATAGGAATGTTCTTCCAACCTGTGGCAAGCAATTTTAGTTGCGTGTTTAAATTGAGCAAAAAAGGCAGGTACTCGTATTCTATGGCATGTTTCCATAATAAAGGAATAGCAGTGTTATTAATATCCTGTGACGTGAGGCCAAAATGGATCCATTCTTTCACTTCAGCATCTCCTGTTTGTTCTAGTTCATTTTTAAGAAAATATTCAACTGCCTTTACATCATGATTGGTTTTATGTTCAATCTGCTTGATCTCCAGGGCGTCTTCCAGGCTGAATCCACTTTGTATTTTTTTTAATTGTTTGATGGATCTGTTGGAAAGCTTAAAGAATTTTTTCTGTGCCAGGAAAAGGAAATATTCAATTTCTATGTGTACCCGGTATTTTATTAAGGCATATTCTGAAAAATATTCATCAAGATGCTGTACATTTTTCCGGTAACGGCCATCAATAGGAGAAATTGCGGTAAGCGGGGTTAGTTGCATGTTTTGTTTTTAAAAGCCTTCAGTCCTTTACCTTTGCTGCCGCAAAAATAACCTAATTGAACAAAAAGATAAAAGTTGGTATCGTCAGTTACCTGAATACGAGGCCCTTGATCTACGGGTTGAAGTTGCCCCCCATAAATGAAGAGATCATCCTTATTGAGGAAACCCCGGCCAGGTTAGCTGAATTGTTGATAAATGATGAAATTGACCTGGGGTTAATTCCTGTTGCCGTAATTCCACAGTTAAAAAAATATTTTATTTCCGGTGACTATTGCATCGGTACGGAAACAGAAGTAGCATCGGTGTGCCTGTTTAGCGAAGTGCCTTTGAATGAGATCAAAAAAGTCTATCTCGATTATCAAAGCAAGTCGTCTGTTGCATTACTTAAATGGCTGATGAAAGAATATTGGGGTATTCACCCAGAGATCATAGAGTCCGTTGATGATAGTTACAGGAACGAAATTCGGGGTACTACCGCCGGGCTTGTAATTGGAGACAGGGCCTTTGAGCAACGAAAGATTTCAACATTTATATTTGATCTTGCTTCGGAATGGAAGGCCATTACGGGATTGCCTTTTGTGTTTGCGGCCTGGATCAGCAATAAACAGTTGCCTGCTGCATTTATCCAAAGGTTTAATGAAGCAAATGCAATGGGCCTTAGCCATATAGATGAAATAGTCCGATTGCAGCAATTCAACCTGTTTGATCTTAAGAAATATTATTCCATGCACCTCAGTTATGTGTTGGATGAGAAGAAAAAACGAGGAATGGAACTGTTTCTTCAATACATAAATGAAAGCCCGCTGCTCTGAAAAATCTAATAGTTACTCATTTTTTTTTGACGACCAATTTTTCGGCAAGCACATCCTTAATTGAAGGCTCACCGGATTTTACATCAAAAGGCGCACTCATTTTCCTTTTTTCGATTACTAACATGCTATCGTAATAGTGAAGAGAATGGATGGTTTCAGTAAAATGATCCGGCCTGGTATTTTTTCTATGCCAGGCATGAAGAGAATCAATGAAGTTTTTACTGTATTCAATAAAGGATCGTTTTCTTTTGTATCCACCTCCAAAATATTTCCAGTATGAGGTATGCAGGTCTTCACATATATAAATGCCATTATCAGTGATATGATCAAAAAGGGTTTCAAAAGTTATCCTTTGTTGTTTCATGGTGTGGCCACCATCATCAATCAAAATATCAACAGGGGGGATCACAGATCTGAGATGTTGAAGAAATTTCTTGTCTTCCTGGGAGCCTATAAAGACCCTGACATTTTCCGATTCAAATTTCTTACACTCTTCATTAATATCAACGGCATAGATCATTGCATTCCCTTTGAAATAATCGTTCCACATTTCGAGAGACCCTCCATGAGAAATGCCTATTTCGAGAAGGTTAATTTTACGATCCCTAAGGTGTCCAAGGTGCCTCTCGTAAACTTCAAAATAGTGATTCCATTTATGGATCAGTCTATGGGGATGATTGAAAAAGAAATGCTCGAGATCATTCATAAATATTCCTTTTGAATTAATTGTTTTTGTTTGCCTGGCTCTTGAAACAGAATATGTTTAATTGTATATCGTAAGACATTTCCGGAGATTTATTATTAATGAATGGAGTTTCAAGAACCATGGTGGCTTCTTTGATATAATAATTAAACCCTTTTTCTGTGAAAAGGTCAAACAATCTTGTCAGTTCATTATTTTGCTTGAAAGATCCATGGTATTCTACGAACAACTTGTCTACGAAATTTAATTTATCCTGTATATCCATCATTACATCAAATTCGGCACCCTCGATATCTATTTTCAGGAAATCGATTCTCCTGTTTATGTAATCTTTTAATCTTATTGCCTTTACTAAATTCCCGTTGTCACCTTTTTCCTGTGAGCCAATTTTACTACCCATTGTTCCCTCGGATTCAAAATTGAGCATCGTATCTTCTTTCCATACCGCTTCATTTTTTAATTCAACTTTTTCGAGGCCGTGTGACTTTATATTCATTTGAAGAAGCTCGAAATTTAGTTTGTCGGGTTCAAATGCTATAATCATTGCCGAAGGACATATTTTTTTCAAATAGATGACACTAAGCCCAATGTTGGCCCCGCAATCGAGTACAAAAGCGTTTTCCGGAAGCTGCTGTTTATAAATTTCTTCAATGAAAATTTCGTCAATTCCATGAAGATATTCCTGCCCACTTTTGAACCATGTTTTATTCCCGAAGAGTTTATGATTGTGCAATTTGCCGGGGGGTATATGCTTAAGATACTTAAGAAATATCGGCCCAATATTTACTTTCTTATAGCGACTCGAGAATAGTTTATTTGCCCGTTTTATGAATCCGTTCACTATATTCACCAAAAAACTATTTGAAGTTGACATTTCATTAATTTTAATCAAAAATAAAAGTATCTTTTAATTGTAGTAGATGATCTCAGTTTTGATTTGCTCCGCCAATGATCTTTTTCTAAATCAGGTTCGGGATGATGTAAGAAAAACTATAGGGCTTCCACATGAAATTTTGTATGTTGATAATTCAAAAGAGAAAAGGGGCATTTGCGCTGTTTATAACTATTTAGCTTCGAAGGCATCGTTTCCATATTTATGTTTTGTTCATGAAGATATTGTTTTTGAAACAAGAAACTGGGGCGTAATAATAAAAGATATTTTTTCCCGCCGAACTGATGTGGGTGTCATCGGGATAGCTGGAAGTAAATACAAAGCAAAACGATTTTCCGGCTGGTTTTCGGGTATTAAAGAATTTGATTGTGCTAATGTTACCCATCAATATGCCTATGGAAATGAATCAATTCATTTAAACCCAAATAATCAAAACAAATTAGAAGAAGTAGTATGCATCGATGGGGTTTTTATTTGTTGCAGGAAGAGCATTTGGGAAAAGATAAAATTTAATGAAAAAAGGCTGCGCGGTTTTCATTTTTATGATATTGACTTTAGCCTGAATGCTGCTGCGGTCTCTACGGTAGCAGTAACTTATGATATTGACGTGGTCCATATTACAAAGGGTGGCGATTTTGGGAATGCGTGGGTAGAGACTGCAATAGATTTCCATTCATTTTACACCAAACTGCCAGATGAAAAACTGGTTGACTATTCGCCGGAAAAAGAGGATCAAATAGCCAGGGTATGGCTGGATGTTCTTAAGAAATATCAAATATCCTGGAGAAACAAAATGAAGTGGATAAGAATTCAACACCTTCAATCCCGCCCGATGTTGTACTATTCCATATTGAAATTTCTTTTTTATAAACCATTTGGATTGAAGGCGATCCATAAATTATTCAGGAAAGTAAGATGAATCCCACTATATCTATTTGCATTCCTGCCTTTAAAAGGGTTGAGTATTTGAAACGCCTCTTCGAAAGTATTTCTATTCAATCATTCAGAGATTTTGAAGTAATTGTAGCAGATGACAGTGATGATGATTCTGTCAAAGACCTGGTACAATCCTACGAGAAAAATTTCCGGTTAAGGTATTATAAAAATGAAATTCCTCTGGGGACACCGGCTAACTGGAATTTTGCAGTCTCAAAGGCTAGCGGGGAATGGATAAAGCTTATGCATGACGACGATTGGTTCTTTTCCGAAGAAAGCCTCGACATTTTTTATAAACAAACAACCCATAATCGTAAATTCATTTTTTCTGCATATTACAGTGTCAAAGAAAACAATTCGCGTAAGCTTCACAGACTGTCTCCATTTTATAGAAAGAAGATTCTGGAATCTCCATATATTCTTTTTGCGCAAAATGTGATAGGCCCTCCCAGTGTAACGCTGGTACATAAAAGCATCCTTGAAAAGTATGATGCCCGGTTAAAATGGAGGGTGGATGTTGAATTTTACATGCGAGTGCTTGAACAGGAAAAGGAATTTACGTATCTCGATGAGCCGTTGATAAATATGGGAATTAGCGAGACACAAGTCACCCAATCCGCCATTAACAATCCGAAAATTGAATTGCCTGAAGCCTGGATATTGTTAGATAAATATGGAGGGGCCCAGTTAAAAAATATCATAATGTATGATACATGGTGGAGGTTATTCAGGAATATGAATATCAGGAATAAGGACCTTTTGCTCTCCTACGTAGATCAGGAATGGCCGGAAATAATTCTTGCAATTATAAGGGACCTCGGAAAATTGCCTCCTGCTCTCCTGGGCATCGGAGTTTTTTCGAAATTTTTTATGAGTTTATCATATCTGAAAAATCGCTCATTGGCCGACTAAAATCTTCCTATATGTTTGACAAAAAGTTTCTCCACTGAAGTGTTTCAATGCATAGTCATAGCTCCTTCGGCCGATCTCTTTTTTAAGGGCTGGATCGGTTATCAACAGGTTCAATAGTTCAATTCCCTGGTCAACGATCTTTCCTTCCTCTTTTTCAGTGATCAAAAGACCATTGTCTCCATGCGTAATATAATCCGGTATGCCATCAACCGCCGTAGAAATGATCACCTTCCCCCGCGCCATCATATCCATGATTACTATAGGCAATCCTTCGTAAGCGGATGCCAGGATCAATACGTCTGAACGCATATAAATATCATGCAATTCCTTTTCGCCTTTGACCTGGCCATAAAGCGTAACATATTTTTTTATCTCCCCGGGAATAATTTTTTCTACATCTCCAACAAAGGAAAAATGAGCCGCGATGCCGGACTCATGCATCCTGCGGGCCATCTCCGTGATCAAATGGACCCTTTTTTGCGGTGCGCCACGGCCTATATAAACTACCTGCAGGATGTTATTGGTTATTTCTTCGTATACGGGGATGTCAACTTTATTGTCAATGAAAACGAGTTTATCAAAAAATGATTGGGGAAGGTGATTTCGCTGGTATTGATTTTCTACATCCCTTTTTATTTTCGGGGTACTGAAGATCCTCAGGTCAATATATTTTGCAAAAGCCTGGGTGAAATTGATCCATGTATTCAGGTGACACAATTCAATTATTTTTGTTTCCTTCTTTACATGAGGAATCACCTTGTAGAAAAAAAGGCTCTCACCTCCGAACATAACCGGCCGCTTTGCTTTGTTGATCCAGGTGGATAACATACCTCTAAAAAAAAAATTTATAAAGTGATATAGCTTATTATCGATGTATTTGTGTAAGTCAATAATCAGGACATCTTCCTTTTTGAACAGGTCTCTGAATTGATTGTTACCGGGGTTTTTTGAAAAAACGATCACAGGTTTTTGATCCTTTATGCATTCGACGATGTCTGCATTTACTTTTACCGATCCGCCGATATCTGAAGAAGGAAAAAATAGGAACACTGACCGGTGCTGCTTTAGTGGATAGATGTGGCCGGCTAGCTTTCCTAATAAGACGAAAGGAGCCATGATGACCAGCTCAACATTTCTTTTTAATACAGCTGCCCGGTATGTCATTGAAAATGATAATATTTCTGAAGCAAATTAATCAAATAATCTTTCCCGAATTGAATCCCCGATTTTTGAATGACAGGTGTAATCATTGAAATATCAATAGTGAAGGGGTTTCCTTTTGCGACTGGGGTGTAGTTGCCTTTTTTTTTCGATATCGTTTCAATGGTTGAAATGATTTTCGGGGTTGGCTATGTTAATAATCTTATTCTGATTGTCGCCTTTGCTTATGATATGATCGGCAATTTTATACATATCATCTATATCAATCAAATTTCTCGTTGCATTGGCCCAGAGATCAAAATGAATGCCCTTTAATATATGGTTGACGAAGAAATTCAATATGGTATTGGGGTTTTCTGATTTGCCCACCAGGTTGGAAACCCTGAAAATGAGATACTGCCGGCATTGTTTCTCAATGATATTCTCAATTTCTTGCTTGTGCAAAATATACCGGGAACCCTTTTCTTCAGGATCGTAAAAACTGCAGGTACTGAAATAAACCATTACCTTATCATGGTGTTGAGCCATCGTAGCATTAAAGAGATCAATTTCACGCTTATAGGCTTCCTCCTGGCTGCTCTTTGAATTGGAGATCCCTGAAGCAAATATTATGATCTTCCTTTCATTTTTGTAGGATTCAAATCTTTTTGCCACCATGCCATTTCCAATAACCATAATATTTTTTATTCTTTACCTGGAATTACAATGACGATAATTTTTTGGGATCAAAGTATCTTTTTGACGATGTTTCCCCAATAATAATATTCATAATAGGTAGCGGGCGTTATTTGATTTACGGCTGCATTTTCAATAATTACCTCCGCAAAACTCTTCCAATCATTATCCGGAACAACAATCAGCTTTTTGCCACAGATATTTCTATAAATACCCATGGCACCCGTTTCAGTGGTGACAACAGTAGTGCCAAACGCTATGGCTTCAACCATTTTTGTCTTGATACCCCCACCGCTTTGAACCGGGTTCAAAAAAAGATCGGCGCCTTTAAAATACGTTTCAATATCTTCCACAAACCCTGCATAAATTATATTTTTAGCTGCATATTCTTTCAAATCATTTAGTTCAGAAGGGAGCCGTTTACCGCAAACAATGATCTTATAATTGAAATCTTTTTTTTGAAGCAGCAGTGGATTTATTTCCTTCAAAATTATTGATAAGGCGTCAAGATTTGGTTTATAGTCAAGCAAACCATTAAAAAGTAAGATCTTTTCATCACCGGAGATATTATGTGTGGCGCTCACAGTTTTTCTGCAGGCTTCTTTGTCCGTTGGGTATTCCCTGATTTCAACCCCAAACGCTACTTCAACACATTTCCTTTCGGGTATTTTCCATTTCTCAATAGCGAATCGTTTATCCTCAGGCGATACAAAAAGTATTTGATCTGCTAATTTGAAAAACCATTTTTCATAAATTTTCAGCAAAGGCCACCACGCTTTACCGGTTGACCTGAAGCGTTGGTATTCGATATTGTGAATGTGCAGTACGGTTTTTATTCCCGTTCTTCTTTTTATCATACTTGCCAGCCATGTGAAATATGGATGCTCCCAGATAATGAAATCAAATTTTTCCTTCATGGTCAATGAAGAAATCATTGAGACAAGCTTTATGTCGGAATACCTTGAAACCGATTTCTTTTTTAGCCATGCCAGGTGCTTATAGGTTTTTATCAATGATGGATCATTTCCCGGAACGCTTATCACAGTAAGGTCGCTTTCCTTTCCGAGGTATTCCAAAAACTGTGCGATTGATTTTTGTCCGCCGGAATAATAAGGCAGGTATTGATAAGAAGCTATAAGCAGGATCTTCTTCAAGAGATGAGAGATAATAGATAAAAGATAATAGATGAGAGATAATAGATAATAGATAATAGATGATAATTAACAGGCTTCAAGTCAAGATTCATTCTTTTATTATTTTTTGGACCTTCTCTATCAAGATTTTATTTTTTTATCACTGCCGGCCGCCGGTTGGTTCGCCATTCCATAAAAAACCCTCCCAATAATAAGATCAGGATAAGGAATGATGCTATATAAGCAATGGTTACCGATCTTTTATAGGACGCGGGTTCAAATATAAATTTGACCGTATGCTGACCTGCAGGTATTGACAATCCACGAAGAACATAATCAGTTTTACAATACTCTGTCTTCTTTCCATCAATGAAAGCATCCCACCCATATGGATAATAGATTTCACTAAAAACTGCAAACTGGGGTTTTGTACTGCTGAATGAATATTGCATCGTATCATTATCAAACTTCGAAAGTTTGATAATGGCTGCGGAATCCCACTGAGGCTGGATCACGACACCGCTGAACATTTTCTGAACAATCGCAGTATCCCTTAAGTTTGTTTTTCCGATACCTTGTATCTCTTCCACAGGCCCATCAACAATTTTTATGTCTTTTACCAGCCAGCAAGCACCATATGCCTTGGGGTTTGGTTCGGATTGGGACTGGTTCGTTTTTGGATCTGTGAAAATGAAATATTTTACGTTTAGCATATTCAGTATATCCTGGTCCAATCCCTGGGAAAAATATTTATCGATTAGGTCCTGGTAAATGCGAAGTTTCGCAGGATGATAGCCTCCGACTGATTTATGAAAATATGAAGTCCGTGCCTCTTGTGTCCAGTCCGCAGCGTTGTTAAAAACTCTGAAATCCGGATCCCTGTCTTGTAAGATCCTTTGGTCTGCCACATTTGGAGTGAAGTTTTGAGAAGTTAACTCATCGGGCGCTACATAATTATCCGAATTCAGATATTCTTTATCTACCAATAGCAAATCAATGATACTGATAAGTGCCAGGGTTATAATCAGGACAATCGGTTTCAAGATATTGCGGAGGTATAAATAAAGAAGCCCAATTACTACAGCGGCAAAAGCGAATGTTCTTAGCAACTGACCTCCAAACATACTCTTGCGGTCTGCTTTCATTCCCGAAATAATAGCTCGTGCAAAGTCACTATTGCCTGTCTTGGGATCACTATACATCTGCATGGCTCGTCCGTCCATCCAGGAACTATAATCCATCACCATGTACATAATAAGTAACAAAGCGAGCAGCCCACCCACAGCATATAATATTTTTTTAAAATCAGCCTTCAACAATTCCCTACTTTTCTCCCTGAATAAAATATATTGAAGACCCACTACAGCCATAATTGGAATTGTAAACTGAGTGACCACCAGGGTCATTGAGGGTGCTCTGAATTTATTGTACATGGGCAAGTGGGCAAAAAGAAAACTATTGAAACCTGGTAAATATTTTCCCCAAGCCATCAGGATTCCCAATATGCTGACGGCAAGCAACCCCCAACGAAGAGGATGCTTGACAACAGAGAATCCAATAAGTGCTAACAAACAAATGATCGCTCCTATGTAAGGCGGTCCAGCGGTGCCTACGCCATCGATACCACCCCAATATCTCGGAAGATTGTTAGCCACCTGTACCGCCTGGTCCTCCGGAACTCCTTTGTCAGTTAATTTTTCGATCACTTTTGAATTCTCTCCCAACGGTTTTGAACTGCTTCCACCAAACGCATCGGGCATCAGCATAACAGCCGTCTCAGCTTTCCCCAGACTGTATTGAAAAGCATAAGAAGTATCGAGACCCGTAGTTTTAGCCTTGCTGACTGAGTCACCTTCTATTGAAATAGTTTTACCGCCGCGCATGGTGGCCTTTGAATATTCATAAGAGGTCATTAGAGTAACTGCAGAACCCGCTATTCCAATTAATGCGGCTACAATGACTATGCTCCCGGCAATAAAAATGTGTTTCGTTTCTTTTTTCCTTATCCAGTCAATCAAATAAGCTAAAGTAACAGCCACAGCAACCAGTATAAAATAAAAATTGATTTGCGGATGATTCACTGCGATCTCAAGATAGGCCCCGAGGGTTGTGATAGCCAATCCCAACCAATATTTCTTATTAAACGTAAACATCATCCCGGCAAGCAACAGGGGCATAAAATCAATGGCAAGCATTTTTGATTCATGCCCTACTCCAATGATCACTGCATTATAAGTTGAAAACGCGTAGGCAAGGCTTCCGAGGATTCCTATAAAAGGATTTATATTAAGGGCAATGCAAAGAATGTAAAAGCATACACAAGCCAAAAAGAAAAATTTCATTGGTTTGGGTAGCCCCAGGCTCATGATTTTTGTAAAATCTGGCAAGATGGTTTTCCCTTCCATTTCGACCTGGTAATTAGGCATTCCACTGAACAGGGTAGGATTCCATAAGGGATAGTGACCATGCGTAGCCTTATATTCAAATGCATTTTGAGCTGAACCTTTCCAACCAGTGATATCTGTTTGGTTCAGTACATTTCCTTCGAGAACGGGCTTACAAAAAATAGCTGTTATAATTAAAAAGACAATAATAGCAATGAGATGAGGCAGCAATTTTTTGATCAATCCTTTATTCATATAATGTTGAATAAGTTAGGCAGCAAAATAATGCTATTTTAAGCGTAAATGAACCCGCCACATGGTTTTTTTATGATTGCTGCAACAATACGATTCCAGGGATGCTGCATCTTCTTTGTACAATCCCAGGTTCACTTCTCATGTATTGGAAAGCAACGAAATAAGTTGTCGTGGCGGCTCGTTGGATTTCCGTGGTTCGGTGCTGGCCGATTCTATTTATCATTGATTAGCTTTGCATTTCTTTTATGGGTTCAAATATTCTTATCATCGATGATGAAGAACAACTACGTTCCTTGCTCAGGAGAATTATTTCCCTGGAAGGCTTCATGGTGCATGAAGCGGGAAGCCTCCAGGCTGGACTAAAGTTCCTGGAAAAAAACCAGGTTGATGTAATTCTCTGTGATGTGAAACTTCCCGATGGCAGCGGTGTTGATTTTGTGAAGGAGATCAAACAGAAATTTCCCCTGGTTGAAATTATCCTGCTTACCGCATATGCTACTGTTCATGATGGGATCCAGGCCATGAAAAATGGTGCCTTTGATTATCTCATGAAGGGTGATGATAATAATAAAGTTGTTCCATTAATTTATAAGGCTGTGGAAAAAGTGCAATTGCAAAAACGCATTCAGCAGTTGGAACAACAAATTGGAATAAAGTTCGGGTTTGAAAATATTTTAGGTGAATCACCTGCGATAAAGGAGACGATCGCCCTGGCAAAAAGAGTAGCGTCGACAGATACAACAGTTTTATTGTCTGGCGAAACGGGAACCGGGAAAGAAGTGTTTGCACAAGCTATTCATACAGCAAGTACTCGTTTTGGTAAGTCATTCATGGCACTTAATTGCAGCGCTTTTTCAAAAGAATTGCTGGAAAGCGAAATATTCGGGCATAAGAGTGGTGCTTTTACCGGCGCGACGAAGGATAAAAGAGGATTGATTGAGGAAGCAAATGGAGGGACATTATTCCTGGATGAGATCGGTGAAATGCATATTGATCTGCAATCCAAAATGCTAAGAGTTTTGGAGACAAGTGAATTCATAAAAGTTGGAGATACAAAATCAACGAAAATTAATGTGAGGTTCATTGCCGCAACCAATCGCGATCTGAAAGAAGCGATCAAACAGGGAAAATTCCGGGAAGATCTTTTTTACCGGCTGAATGTGTTTTCGATCCATTTGCCACCACTCAGGGAAAGGAAAGAAGATATACTGCCATTGGCAAATAATTTTCTGAAGATCTTTTCAGACAGAACCAATAAAAGGATAACGGACATGAGCAAAGAGTTCATGCATCTCCTTCAAAAACAGGAATGGAAGGGGAATATCCGCGAATTAAAAAATTCAATTGAAAGAGCAGTGATCCTTGCCGACGGTCCCGAATTAAAATCTGAACACCTTCCCCTTGATTCGCAGCAGTATTCTTCTGATTCTTCCTCTTCATTTGACCTGGCTAGTTTAGAAAAATCACAAATCCAAAAAGTACTTCGCTTTACCAAAGGGAACAAAACGAAAGCAGCTGAGTTGTTGGGTATCGGCTTAACGACTCTTTATCGAAAGCTTGAAGAATATGAAATTCCCACAGAAGAGTAGCCCTTCCATTTTGAAAATCACATTTTCATTTTGACATGGTTTAAAATGATCTCCACCATCGCTCCCGCCTTTTAATAATCCCAGATTTGGCTTCCAGCCTGATTTTCAGGGCATCTGTCCCGCTGGAAAGAAATTGGTATCAAATTCCCAATATGCTCAAAAGAATTTTCTTGTTCATTAAAAATTTAAAGAAAAACATATGCTGACTATTTTATGGTTATTAATCGGCCTTGTTTGCTTCTGGTTATTTTTTAAATCTGTTGACTGGTTCGAAAAAATTTAAAACTATGGTAAACGTAATCCTTCTTATTATTTCAGCTGCGGTATTTATCTACCTGTGTTACGTGTTGATAAAACCGGAAAAATTTTGACATCACGATGACCATTGTATATGTTTTGGCATTGATCGCATTAATCGTCGTTCCTGCTTTTAGAGGAACGAAAAGAGAAAGATCTTAATGGATTATTGATAACGGACTTAACTATCAATTATGAATACTGAAATCATTGGCGTTATTCTCACTTTTTTGCTGACAATATTGTTAGCCATTCCCCTGGGGAAGTATATTTCAAAAATGTTTAGCGGTGAGAGAACTTTTTTAGATTTTATGAATCCTGTTGAACGGTTCATTTTCCGCATTTGTGGTATCGACCCCAGTAAGGGCATGAATTGGAAGGAGTTTCTGAAAGCGATGCTAACCATTAATCTTCTATGGTTAATATATGGCTTTTTTATGTTGTTGTTCCAGGATAAATTGCCACTCAACCCCGATGGTAATCCGGGTCAAACTCCAGACCTTGCTTTCAATTCAATTGTCAGTTTTGTGACCAATACAAACCTACAGGATTACTCAGGCGAATCAGGCGCTACATATCTTACTCAATTGTTTGTATTCACTTTCCTGCAATTTGTCAGCGCTGCTACCGGGATCGCATGCCTGATTGCATTATTTAACGGTTTGAAGGAAAAGAGTACAAATAATCTCGGCAATTTCTGGAGCATTTTCTTAAAATCAACGACGCGAATATTGCTGCCTTTGTCAATCATTGTTGCGGTGATACTTGCCTTTCATGGTACCCCTACCAGTTTTTCTGGTAAAGACACCATTACAACATTGCAAGGGGATACCGTGCAGGTTTCACGTGGTCCTGCAGCCGGGATGATCGCCATTAAACAAATGGGTACCAATGGGGGCGGCTATTTTGGTGCTAACTCTGCTGTACCATTTGAAAACCCTGACTATTTAACCAATATGGTTGAGGTTATTTCTATTGCTTTGGTCTCTATCGCGCTAATATTTGCATTGGGATATTACATTAAAAGAAAAAAATTCGCCTACATGATCATGGGTGTCATGACTTTTTTCTTTATCATTTTCTGTATAAACAATATTTATTTTGAGACAAAAGGGAACCCGGATCTGGACAAATTGGGCATATCCCAGACTATAGGTGCCATGGAGGGAAAAGAGATCAGGCTGGGTTCAGCCGCAACAGCTTTCTGGAGTGTCATCACAACCTCCACTTCAAATGGGTCTGTGAATGGAATGCATGACAGTTTAATGCCTCTTTCCGGCGCTGTTGTGATGATCGATATGATGATAAACGCCCTATACGGGGGGGTAGGCGTGGGGTTGCTGAATTTTTACATCTTCATTATTATCGCCGTCTTTATAGCAGGCCTGATGGTTGGGCGAACGCCTGAATTTATGGGCCATAAAGTGGAGGCGCGAGAGGTAAAAATTGCAGCCATTGTCACGATACTTTCCGCGATACTTATAAAGGGAGGAACCGCTATTGCTTCTTATGTTTTCGTTCATCACCCTAATGCTGATTGGGCCGTCAAACCTTCCGCGTGGCTGAACAATCCGGGGTATCATGGGTTCTCAGAAATGTTATACCAGTATACTTCCTGTAATGCAAATAACGGAAGTGGTTTTGAAGGACTCGCTGACAATAATATATGGTGGAACGTTACGGGAGGTGTTGTGATGTTGCTGGCAAGATTTCTACCTATTATCGGGCCTGTTGCGATTGCCGGGCTTCTTGCCAATAAAAAATATATTCCCGAATCTTCGGGAACACTCAGAACTGATTCGACAACATTCGGAGTCATGATCATCGCAGTAATCATCATTGTGACAGCGCTATCATACTTTCCGCCATTGACCCTGGGGCCAATTGCAGAATTTCTTAGCAGTCATGCGCACTAAAATATTTGAGTAGGGATTATAAGGATCCATTAAAAGGATTATAGATTAAATAAAAAAAATTGTATGGCAAAACATTCCAGGGCAGCTAAACTTCTAGAACCGGCATTGATAAATGCGGCACTGAAGCATGCTTTCATAAAGCTTAATCCACGTTACATGCTTCGCAACCCGGTCATGTTCACTGTAGAAATCGGAACCGCGATCATGCTCGGCGTATGTATCTGGGTAGCTAACGGAGAAAAAACGCAGGGAACTTTAGCCTATAATATTGCAATTACGGCAATACTATTCGTCACTGTGTTATTTGCCAACTTTGCAGAAGCTATTGCAGAAGCGCGAGGCAAAGCGCAGGCCGATAGCCTTCGTAAAACAAGACAGGATACGCCGGCAAAAAAAATATTTCCTGTAGGCGAAATTTATGTCAATGAAGTGAAAATAGTTCCTTCGTCACAGCTTAGGAAAGGAGATGTGTTTATGTGTGAAACCGGTGATATCATCCCGATGGATGGGGAGATCATTGAAGGCATTGCCACTATTGATGAATCAGCCATAACAGGAGAATCAGCACCAGTGATCAGGGAGTCTGGTGGAGATAAATCATCCGTGACCGGGGGCACAAAAGTTTTATCAGACAAGATAAAAGTTAGGGTGACTACAGATCCCGGTGAAAGTTTTTTGGATAAAATGATAGCCCTTGTTGAAGGAGCTACCCGCCAGAAAACACCCAATGAAATTGCGCTTACTATTTTACTTGCAAGCTTTACGATCATATTCCTTATTGTTTGTGTTACGTTAAAGCCGTATGCGGATTATGCAAACACCCCCATTAATATCGCAGCCTTCCTGTCATTGTTTGTATGTCTTATTCCAACAACTATCGGAGGCCTGTTGAGTGCCATTGGTATTGCGGGTATGGATCGTGCCTTGAGGGCAAATGTGATCACCAAGAGCGGCAAGGCCGTTGAAACAGCAGGCGATATAGACACGCTGCTCCTGGACAAAACCGGAACCATTACCATTGGGAATCGCAAAGCCACAAATTTTTATCCTGCCAATGGTGTTGATGATAAAGATTTTATTGGTTTGGCAGTATTGGGTTCTCTTGCTGATGAAACTCCTGAAGGAAAATCAATTGTTGAACTGGGCCAGTTAAAAGGAGTTCAGCGGAGATCAGACAGTGGGATGGAGTTTGTAAAATTCACTGCTGAAACGAGAAGCAGCGGTGTGAATCTTCCGGACGGAACAAGGATCAGGAAAGGAGCGTATGATTCCATTCGTGATCTTGTTGTAAAAAAAGGTGGTTTTGTTCCGAAAGAAACCGGGGACAAGGTAAAATCAATTGCTGAGAATGGGGGAACCCCACTTGTGGTGGCGTTCAACAACGAAGTGAAAGGTGTTATTGAATTGCAGGATATTATTAAACCGGGTATCCAGGACAGGTTCCAGCGCCTTAGAAAAATGGGAGTGAAGACCGTGATGGTTACAGGGGATAATCCTTTAACTGCAAAATATATTGCCGAAAAAGCAGGAGTTGATGATTTTATCGCCGAGGCAAAGCCGGAAGATAAAATGAATTATATAAAGCAGGAGCAACAAAGTGGTAAACTGGTTGCGATGATGGGGGATGGCACTAATGATGCGCCCGCCCTGGCCCAGGCAGATGTTGGGGTTGCTATGAATAGTGGAACACAGGCAGCCAAAGAAGCCGGAAACATGGTTGACCTTGACAATGATCCGACAAAACTGATTGAGGTCGTCGAAATCGGCAAGCAGTTGCTGATCACCAGGGGAACAATCACAACCTTCTCCATTGCAAATGATGTGGCTAAGTATTTTGCCATTGTGCCCGCCCTGTTCATTACCTCCATCCCGGCATTGCAGGCACTGAACATCATGAACCTGGCCAGCCCCCAGAGTGCAATTCTGTCGGCAGTCATTTTCAATGCGATCATTATTCCGTTGTTGATACCGCTGGCGTTAAGAGGGGTTTCCTACAAGCCAATTGGCGCAAGCGCCTTACTAAGAAGAAACTTATTGATCTATGGATTTGGAGGGATCATCGCACCTTTCATTGGAATAAAATTGATCGACCTTTTTTTGGGACTGTTCATGTAACAGCATTCTATGCGAAAATTAAATTATTAGTATGAAAAAATATTTGTTACCATCATTGAAACTCACTTTAGTTCTCTTAGTGATTTGTTGTGTTCTTTATCCTTTGCTTATTACAATCATAGGCAAGGCAACGCCCGGTGGTGGCGACGGGGAAAAAATATTTGTAAATGGGAAAGTGGTTGGGTATGCACTCATTGGGCAGAAGTTTACAGAGGATAAATATTTCTGGAGCCGCCCCTCTGCAGCAGACTATAATGCAGCCGGGTCTTCAGGCTCAAATAAGGGACCAACCAACCCGGATTATATAAAACAGGTGCAGGATAGAATCGACACATTTCTTGCGCATAATCCCGGGATCAACAAAAAAGATATTCCTGCAGAATTGGTGACTGCATCCGGAAGTGGTGAAGATCCAGACCTATCACCGGCTGCAGCTAAAATACAGGTAAAGCGAATTGCTTCTGTTCGGAAAATCGATGAAAGCAAATTGTATGAATTGGTTGAAAAACAAACGGAAGGTCCGTTGCTTGGGTTTCTTGGTCCCTCCAAAGTAAATGTTCTGAAATTAAATATCGCGTTGGATAATTTGAAATAATCTCATTTAAGTCTCTCTTGATTTTAATTGTTAAGCCCTTTCTTTTCTAAGACGGGGCTCTTAATACGATCCAGATTTTAAAAATTTAGAAATGAAAATTAAAAAAATTCTATTGACGCCGATCTTCATGATGACCTTCTATTTTTCACAAGCGCAGGATTCGACAGCAAAAGGGAGTTTGACACTCACCGGTTCGGTGGATGCCTACTACAGGTTCAACTTCCAAAATGCAAAGGATTCGGGCCGGAAAAACAATTACACAAGCTTCACCAACTCCCAGAACTCTTTTGAATTAGGAATGGCTTCCCTGAAAGCCGACTACAGTATTGGTAAAGTAGATGGTGTCCTTGACCTGGGTTTTGGAACACGTGCCCAGGAGTTTTCCTACAATGACGGTGGATCCATGGCTGCTATCAAACAAGCCTATGTTTCCTTTGCACCTTCTTCCAAAGTAAAATTTACCATGGGTAAATGGGCCACCCATATCGGGTATGAATTACTGGATGCTTATTTAAACAGGAACTATAGCATGGACTATATGTTTTCTTACGGTCCCTTCTTTCATACAGGAATAAAAATGGATGTAACGGCAAATAGCAACTTTGGATTTATGATCGGGGTAGCCAACCCCAATGATATGACCACGGCAAGTTTTGCAAAGAAATTCATCCTGGGCCAGATCCATTTAGCCACTACCAATGCCAAAGTCAATGCGTATATAAATTATGCGGGTGGAAAGGACCTTTCAGATGCCAGTAACAACCAGATCGATGCTGTTGTTACGGGAGTGGTTTCGAGCAAGTTCAATATAGGATATAATGGCACCATAAAGATGGTAAAACCAAGTGGCGGCAGCAGTGATTCCTGGTGGGGTTCTGCAGTCTATCTTAATTTTGATCCCTGCACCGCCTTCGGATTAACATTAAGAGGCGAATATTTTGACGATGAAAAAGGAGTTGCCGGGTTTTCCAACAAGATCTTCGACGTGACCCTATCAGGCAATATCCGCATCAACAATCTTACGATCATTCCTGAGTTCAGGTTAGATTCCGGAGAGGAACCTCTGTTCTTTAAGAACTCAGACACAAATAACCCAACAGCAAAAAGCGCGGGTTCATTCATATTGGCCGCAACTTATCATTTCTGAGAAAGTTGCCAGGGTCTCTATGAAGAAATTGGAAATAAATTTCTGCTAAAAATTAAAACTATGATCTCTCAATATGAAGTAAGTTCCATGATACGGGAAGAAATTCCAAAATTTGCCTTAAAAGCATATCCATCGGTAATTTCACTCGAAGTGTATGTTTCAATAAACTATTTTTCTGATTACACAAAGAATGCCCTGGAAGAACATAATTTCAGTTTGGCCAAAAGGTGTTTTGCGCTCGCGGAAAAATTATACCTGGAAGGGGATAGGGTAGTTCGTTTACTGGTTGAAAATATTTTTGTGTATGGGTTCTCTGGCCTTTTATTTAACAATAAGGTCGAGAGAGCGATCGTAAAATCAATTATTCCTCCGGTACTCTATTCAATTTATATAAGGCAGATGGTTGCTTAAATTGTAGAACAACAAACAATTGATTTTTTATAATCCAAATTTTTGAACGTTAATGACTCAGGCAGACGATAACGAAAATAGAGCTGAGCAGTTTTTAAAACTAAATCAAACCGACAGGCGGGGTAAGCTGAAAGTTTATATAGGCATGAGCGCGGGTGTGGGAAAGACCTACCGCATGCTGAAAGACGCGCATGAACTTTTGGAAAAAGGCGTCAATATTAAAGTGGGTTATGTAGAGACGCATGGAAGAAAAGAAACCGCGGCATTGATTGAAGGGCTCCCTGTAATTCCAAGGCGTGAAGTTTTTTATAAAGGGAAAAAGCTGGAAGAATTGGATGTACAGGCAATATTGCTGCTGCACCCGGATATAGTGATCGTTGATGAACTGGCGCATTCAAATATCCCCGGAAGCAAAAATGAAAAACGCTGGCAGGATGTAATGGATATCCTGGAAGCAGGCATAGATGTGGTTACGGCCATAAATATTCAGCATATCGAAAGCATTAATGACGATGTGAAACAAATCACAGGTGTGGAAGTAAAAGAAAGAGTTCCGGATAAATTATTGCAGCTGGCAGATGAGGTTGTCAATATTGACCTGACCGCTAAGGAATTAATCACGAGATTGAAAGAAGGCAAAATTTATGACCACGCTAAAGTGCAGCAGGCGTTAACTAATTTTTTTCAGCCGGAGAAAATCCTGCAACTACGTGAACTCGCCTTAAAAGAAGTGGCCGGCCAGGTGGAACGGAAAGTGGATTACGAGGTAACAAGTAAAAAAGATTCTTACCGGCACGAACATTTTCTTGCTTGCATATCCTCGAACCATGAAATTGCTCAACGGATCATTCGAAAAACCGCAAGGCTCGCATCCTACTACAACAGCCAATGGTACGTTTTATACGTACAAACTTCCAAAGAATCCCCCAATAAGATCCCGCTGGCAGACCAACGCCATTTAATCAATAACTTTAAAAACGCAACGGAACTGGGAGCGGAAGTGATACAAAAAAAAATGGATAATGTGGCAGCGGCTATTATGGAAGTGGTGGAAGAAAAACAAATAACGACAGTATGCCTTGGAAAACCTCATTTAAACCTGTTCCAGATCATTTTGCGGACCAATGTATTTAATCAACTGCTGAAGACACTTTCGAAAAATGATGTTGACCTTGTTATACTATCATAATGGCAACGAGCGTAAAAAATAAGATACGGCTGGGGACACTTTTTCTTTTCCTCCTGCTTCTTTTATCCGGGGGTTTAGGGATTTATAACCTTGTGCGATTAAAGAATGACGCAAAGATGATCCTGCAGGACAACTATGAATCCCTGGATTATTGCCATATCATGCAGCGACAATTGGACAGCTTGAATATTGACCGGGATACAGCGATACAGAAGTTTGAAGAAGCACTTCAAAAAGAAGAAAATAATGAAACTGAGCCTGGAGAAAGTAATGCATCTGTAACCTTACGGGCAGCATTCAATAAAGTAAAAACAGGAATTGTTTCTGACAGCATTTTAAAAAATATTCACCGGCAATTGCATTACATACTCGCTGTGAATATGAGTGCCATTCAAAGAAAAAATTTAAGAACAGAAGATAAAGCGGGTAATGCCCTGACCTATATTTCACTCATTGCGGGTGTCATTTTCCTCGTTGCCTTCACTTTCTCATTCAATTTTCCGGCGGTTCTTACCGATCCGATTAAAAGTATTACGGAAGGCATACAGCAAATAAGTGGAAAAAATTATTCCCACCGGATACACATAAAAAACAAGGATGAGTTTGGGCAGATGGCTGATTCTTTCAATGCTATGGCAGAGAGGCTTGAATATTTTGAAAGCAGCAATTTGAATAAGCTGATGTTTGAAAAAAGCAGGGCGGAAGCGGTGATTAACAGTTTGAAAGATGCAAGCATCGGGATTGATAAAAACAGTATCATTTTGTTTGCGAATAACCAGGCCCTGCAATTGCTGGGAGTACAGGCAAATGACATCGTAAGCAGGCCTACCGGTGAAGTAGCGGCAAGAAATGACCTTTTCCGGTTCTTACTGGATGAAAAAAATAATATCCCTTTCAAAATAGTGGTTGATGGACGGGAAAATTATTTTTCAAAAGAGATGTATGAAGTGCAGCAGGATGATTCAAAGAATACAGTGATCGTTGTAAAAAATATTACATCATTCAAGGAACTCGATGTGGCTAAAACAAATTTCATTGCCACCATTTCTCATGAATTAAAAACTCCCCTGGCATCATCTGATTTTAGTCTCAAACTCCTGGAAGATGCCCGTCATGGAAAGCTTACCCATGATCAAAAGGAATTCGTACAGCAATTGAAACAGGATAACCAACGCATGCTCCGAATTTTAAGTGAGTTGCTGAACATGAGCCAGGTCGAGGCCGGAAAAATTCAATTGGAGATAAATGATGTAAGCCCGGCTCTGATAGTTGAAAATGCCATCAAAGCAGTAAGTAATACCGCGAAAGAGAAAAATATTCATTTCGAAAAAAATTATAGTAAGGAATTACCATCGCTGAGGGCAGATGAGGAAAAGACAGGTTGGGTGCTGAATAATTTTCTCACCAATGCCATTAAATATTCTTCAGACAACAGCAGTATCGCTGTTAACATCAAAGTGGATGATGAAAGTATTCAATTTTCCGTGGTCGATAGGGGACCGGGCATCCCTGGGGAGTATCTACCAAGGGTATTCGAGCGCTTTTTTAAAGTGCCGGGTTCAGAAAAAAAAGGCACTGGGTTAGGCCTTGCAATTTCAAAGGAATTCATTGAGGCACAGGGAGGAAAAATTTGGGTAAAAAGCGTATTGGGGGAGGGGAGTGAATTTGGGTTTGACCTGCCTGTGCAATCTTAATTTACCTGGATCTTTTTAAAGGGAAAGAAACTTTCGGCACGATCCTCAATAGTCTTCGACAATACCAACAAGCGGTTTTTTTTACCTCAAACCCTTCACCGCCTTACCTCCAACCTCCATTTGAATATTTTCCCGATATTAGCTCATGCGTTGGCTTTTATCACTTTCCCGGTTGGCTTTTATCTGTAACCTCTTTTTCCTGCTTGCATTTTCAATCCAGATCAGTAACTGGATAAAAGATGAGCAGCTCATCTCTACTATTGTTGTGATAGGATATGTAATGGGTTTTTTAATAAACCCCTTAGCGAATCTTTGTTATCTTCTTACGGCTATTCTTGCCAGGAAAAGGTTAGCCATAGTTCCTGCATGGCTTATTGTGGCCAATATCTTATTTTTAGTGATTGATGCATTTTATATACTTTACATCAACAGCCAATCATGATCCATAATATTCTGAAGGATAAACCCACTAAACTTTTCCTGGGGATGACCGCTTTTTTTTGCTGCAATGCGCTGATCGCTGAAGCGATAGGTACAAAGATCTTTTCCCTGGAGAAACTTTTTGGATTTCATCCTTCCAGTTTTACGCTTTTTGGGCAAAGCGGTCTTTCCATAAGCCTTACCTGCGGCGTTCTTCTTTGGCCCCTTGAGTTTGTATTGACAGATATCGTAAATGAATACTATGGTCCCAAAGCGGTGAGAAGAATCTCCTTTACTGCCATTGCTTTGATTTCTTATGCCTTCCTGATGTATTATGCCGCTATCAGGGTTCCTCCCGCGGATTTCTGGATCACGAGCCAGGCTGTGAAAAGCAATATCCCGGATATGCAGGTAGCTTTCAATGGAATTTTTGGACAGGGAATGAAGATCATTATTGGTAGCCTCGTTGCTTTTTTCGTGAGCCAGCTGGTTGACGTATATGTTTTTCATAAGATCAAGAAAGTAACAGGAGAAAAAAGGATTTGGCTACGGTCTACGGGTTCCACGCTGGTATCACAGATCGTAGATAGTTATATTGTTTTGTTTATTGCCTTTTCCGGAACATTCACGTGGCAACAGATTCTTGCGATAGGAGTGGTGAATTATATTTATAAAGCTACTATGGCGATCATTCTTACGCCTGTTATTTATTTAGCAGAGCACAGGATCGAAAAGTATGTTGGGCACGATGTTGCTAAAAAAATGAAGAGAGCTGCTATGGGCGAGGACCCTGATGCATTCATGAATATCCCTACAGCTGGCTAACGATATTTTTCTTTTACGAGGGAAGCCACAACTTTATCTATAGGTAGGGTTATCCTTTCTGCTGAAAAATCTTCCCAGGAAATAAATCGAAAAGTTTCTGTCATCCTGGTTTTGTTATAGGTTTCCATTTGTTGCTCGTCAAAGTCAAATTCTTTTGTCCGCAAAGACACCTTAATTTCTTCCAATGGCCTGACGAGGTAATAAATGGAGATGATTTGGTGAGCCGGGTTGAATGCGGATACCTGGTAGAAATCAGTTGTATAAAGATGTTCACCAATTTCCACTTCAAGATCCATTTCTTCTTTGAATTCTCTTTTAAGACAATCCCTGGTTCCTTCACCTATCTCGAGTCCGCCTCCGGGAAATTTTGTGTAGTAGCTCCCGCGAATATATTCATCGCTTACAAGCACCCGCTTTTGTTCATCGATGAGGATCCCATATACCCGCACATTAAAATTACCAGGGGAAGAAATTTTATTTTCCATTTAATTTGCTGGTTCAGGAATGCTTTTTCTTATTGTATCTAAATGATGCCCGGTATGATATATAGTAAAATAACAGAGTTCTCTTAAAGTAACTTTTCCCAGGAGTGGGTGTGGAGCTATATATTGATCCAATTGACTATCGGTCCAATTTAATTCAAGGACTTCAAGATATCTTTCATTTTCTTTTTGCCATTTCCGTACCAGCAAGAATTTTTTCAGCATCTTTTTTTCAGGTATGTAGCGACCACTGGCTTTTCCACCCTGGTCCAGTTTCATTTTATATTTAGCCACGAGCTCTTCGTAGGTTTTTGAAGTGCGATTCGGTTTGCCAAATAATGTCCGGGTTACAAATTTTGGAAGGGAGTACGCCGTCCGGGTGGCTTTTACTGCTTTTATAAGGTGGTCCGCATTTTCAGCGACGGACCATTTTCCTCCTACCCCTGAAAAAAACAGGTCGTCGGGAATTTGCAGGCAGGAGTCTGTGAATTGAGTGAATATTTTTTTACTCGCATTAATAATTTCGTCCTTATTCATTTCCTGGATGTTTGTCAAAGCTCCATGAAACCATCGAAAACTTTTTCCGCTGCGCCGCTTAGCCAAATGTTATTGTAGTGGTTGTCATCGATCCGGTCAAATTCCACTGTTAAAGTGCCTCCCAGCGTTTTTACCTGGACATCATTAAACCCGTTTTCATTATGAAAACAAACAAGCGCTGACGCGGTTACTCCGGTGCCGCAGGACCATGTCTCATCTTCTACACCGCGTTCATAGGATCTCACCAGTATTTTTTCTTCATCAGCAATCTGTTCCACAAAATTGACATTGATGCCTTCCTGTTCAAACTCTTTGCTGTAGCGTATTTCACGACCTTTTTTGATAACATCGGTATTCATCACATCGGATACTATTTTTACATAGTGAGGCGAACCGGTATTGAGAATATAGTCTCCGTGAGTCTTCACTACTTTATTGACATCCTGCATTTTGAGTGAAACGGTTCCATCGGTATCGATCTCGGCTTCATGAATGCCGTCGGCAGCCATAAAATGATATATGTTCTTATGTATGCCTAATTCGTAAGCAAATTTTGTTATGCATCTTCCCCCGTTTCCACACATGCTGCTTTCCCTGCCATCCGCATTATAATATTTCATTTCAAAATCGTAGCCTGGTTTTTCATTAAGAAGCATGAGTCCATCACCTCCAATCCCGAAGCGGCGGTCACACATATGACGAATATGCGAGGCGGTAAGCGTTGAATATTCTTTTTTCCTGTTGTCAAGAATAATAAAATCATTTCCGGTACCCTGGTATTTGTGAAATTCGATTTTCATAGCTCAAATATAATCAGCAATAATGGCTAAAACTTTTTTTATGAGATTATCAACGGCCGTGGCTGCATCTTTGGAGAATTCTTTGCTTACCCGGTTAGCCACAATGGCATTCAGTGAAAGGCATTGGTGACCCAATAGTTTTCCGAGGCTATAAATGGCTGAGGTCTCCATCTCAAAATTAGCAATCCGATGCTGGCCGAAGCGGAAATTTGTAAGGCTATTGATAAGGTTCGGATTGCGGATCCCTAATCGAAGGACCCTACCCTGGGGGCCATAAAAGCCGGGGCAGGTAACCGTGATGCCCTGGAAAAAATCTTTTACAAAATGTTTGATCAGGGATGCGCTTGCACCTGCGATATAAGGGTAAGCCATTTGTCCATGCAATTGGGTATGAGTAACGAAAGAGTGGAGCAATTGTTTCTCTTCTTCATTCTGTTCAAGCCTGTAAAAATTGAGGAGGTTATCAATTCCCAATCCATGGGTGGCGGCTACGTGGCCATCTACGGGTATGTCAGGTTGCAGCGATCCCGACGTACCGATACGAATGATATTTACAGATGTGAGTTTTGGTTTTATTTCACGGGAATCAAAATCGATATTCACAAGTGCGTCGATCTCGTTCATGGTGATGTCGATGTTATCGGTGCCAATTCCTGTTGATATTACTGATAAACGTTTTTTGCCAACAAACCCTGTATGCGTTATAAATTCCCGGTGATGGGTTTTTACTTCAATGGTGTCAAAATAATTGCTTACAAGTTTTACGCGCCCGGGGTCCCCGACAACTATAATATTCCGGGCAAGTTCCTGCGGAAGAAGATTTAAGTGATAGATGGCTCCTCGTTCGTTAATGATCATTTCAGATTCTGCGATACGATTCATAATTGTTCATTCATTAAAAAATAACAGCCAAAAAACTTATCTTTGGCCGTAATGGGGTTCAAATCTAAAACCTTAAAATCAGAAATCGTAAATCAGAAATCTTAAATCTTAAATTGTAAATCATAAATCAGAAATATTTCCGGTCCTTTGGCCGAGTGGCTAGGCTCAGCTCTGCAAAAGCTGCTACAGCGGTTCGAATCCGCTAGGGACCTCTAGATAAGAATGCAATCTGCTGCAAAGGCCTGCAAACACTTCATTTGCAGGCCTTTTTGTTTTTGAAGGGCTGCAGAAGAATGCAAAAAAAGGCATAAAAGTGGTGTACTTTCGGAGTACTTTATGTCGGGGGGAGGGGTTCGACTTTACTCCGCCCATTTTGCAGGATTCTGCGCTACTCTGCGCTTTGAAATTGTACACCAGTCTGTGAATTTTATAACCTCTAAAAATTTACAGTTATGCTGGAATTGTTGAACATCCGTTTTACGTTTTCGCTCCGCACAAGTCATCAAAATGAAAATCAAAGATCAGCGATTGTCTTGCGCATTATTTTTCAAAAGAAAGACGGGACATCTTTACCGGACTCTATTGTTCGGAGAAAGACTGGGACCGCGAATCTGGCAGAGTGAAAAGTTCCGATGAAAGATTCAAGACCGTGAATCAAAACCTGGCCATGATCCTTCAAAGTGCAAGCAACAGTTTTGATGAAATGAAGTTTTCAAGGCAGCCATTTACGATTCGGGAGCTATTTGCAAAAATCAAAGGAATTGAGGACAGGCCCACCCTGTTGATCGATTATTTAAAGGAAAGAAATAAGGCGATGCTAAAACGGGTTGGGACTGAGATAAGCCAACCAACATATAATAAATATAGCCGGAGCATATTGTATATGCAAGAGTTTATCGAAACAGAATTTAAAGTCAAGAACCTCAACTTACAAAAGCTCAGTGTGAATTTGGTGGAACGATACTTCCAATTCTTACGGAACAATAAAAATATAGGACATAATACTTCTTGTAAATATTTGGCAAGTTTAAAAACACTAATACTGCCAGCCCTTCGTGAGGGACTGATAAAATCTCATCCCTTCTATGGCCTGCGGATCAATTCAAAACCTGTTCTCATAAATTGTTTGTCGCAAGAGGAAATAGATAAGATTGCATCTGTTCGGTTGGATGATCCGGACTTAGATCGTAAGCGCGATATTTTTCTTTTTGTTATTCCATTCTCAAGCCCTTTACGGGATTTTCAATAGCTGCACGTATTGATTGAAGACTAACCGTAAGCAGGGCAATAAAAATTGTAATTGCTCCCGCTAAGCCAAACATCCACCATGTTAAGCTTGTATGATAAGTAATACCTGCCAATAAAAAATGAGATAGAAGTACTGATATGGGGATTGTAATAAGTAATGCAATGCATACAGGCTTTAAAAAATCTTTTGAAAGTAGTGACCAGATATTTTTTGCTGTGGCGCCAAACACTTTACGGATGCTCATTTCTTTGCCGCGTTTTTCTGCAAGAAAAGATGATAGACCAAATAGACCGAGACAGGCAATAAATATTGCCATGCATCCAAAAATGGTTGCCATAAATCCAAACGATTTCCACTCGTTAAACCGTTGTTGATAATCTTCGCTTATAAAAGAAAAATCAAACGGATAATTAGGAGTTATTTTCTTAACAGCACTTTCAATTTGGGCTATCGTTTTTTGCCATTGATTGTTATTGTCAATACGCACAAAATAATGTTGCAGTCCATTTACTTGAAGCGATATCATCACCGGTGCTATTATGCCGGAGGGATTGTTATAAACAAAATCTTTAAACACACCAATCACCGTTTTCCCACCAATTTTTGCGCCAATAACAGGTTCTTTCAATCCCAATTTTTTTACCGTAGCTTCATTAATAATCCAGGCAGTGGTATCTGTTGAAAATGACGCGTTAAAATCCCTTCCCTCAAGCATTGATATACCCATCGTTTTCGTCCAATCGTATTGAACAGAACTTACAAATACAGAGACTTCCTCTCCCGGAGTTTTGCCAGGGTAATCCATGCCGGTAATACCGCTGCTAAAATATAAAATGTTATTTGAACCAGCACTTACATTTCGAACTCCGGGAATTTTTGAAAGTTCATTTTTGAAGATGTCAAACTTATTAGCAAGACTATCATTTGCAGAAATGTCAATAAGGTTTTGCTGGCTATATCCTAATGGACGGTTCTGTACATAATTTATTTGTTTATAAATGACAATGACACCGGTGATGAAAAAAACAGAGATTACAAACTGAACTGTAACCAGCACTTTGCGTAACCCCCCGCCGGTCTTACCATTTGCAAAAGCTCCTTTTAAAACTTTTACTGTTTTAAAATTGCTCAGGAAAAAAGCCGGGTAACTACCTGCAACCAATGCTGTAAACACGCCTGTCGCAACAAGCAACAACCAAACTCTCCAGTCTGAAAAATTAAATACAATATTTTTTTGAGTGAATTGATTGAATGCAGGTAATACCAGTTGCGCTATAACGGCAGCAAGCATAAGAGCAATAAACGTAGTTAAAAACGCTTCACTCAAAAACTGGTAAATAAGCGCATTACGTGATGCGCCTACCACTTTGCGCACACCCACTTCCCGGCTTCTATGCTCAGAGCGTGCAGTGGCAATATTCATAAAGTTGATGCAGGCAATCAGTATTACAAAAATTCCAAGCGCTATCAGCAAAATCATCATTTGGATAGCGCCGCCATCCGGTTTACCATTACTAAAACTTCCATACAATCTTAAATCTGCAAGAGGATACAAAAACAACGAAACAGATTTATCATCAGAACGTGTTTGAAGCAATTTGGTTAACTTATTATTTAAAGAAGCAAGATTTGAATTTGGTTTTAATTGAACCCATGTTTGAATGCGATTGTCATCCCACTTATTCAGCCAGTCATTTTGTTTTGCATAAAAGCTGAAAGGCAGTGCCATGTCAAACTGAATGGTGCTGTTTGAAGGAATATCTTTTACAACCGCGCCTACTTTGAAATTGTTCTTATTAGCGGTAATAATCAGTTTCCCTATTGCATTTTTATCACCGAATAATTTTTCTGCCATGCTTTCAGTAATCACCGCGCTGCTTTCATCTTTCAAAGCGTTCTCTGCATTACCATAGATGACGGGGAAAGTCATTATATTAAACAAGTCTGGTTCTGTGTATATACCTGATGCCAATATCGTTTTATTTCCTGCTTTTAGTTGTTCGTCATCAAAATGAGCCAACCGCGACGAATATTTTGTCTCAGGCATTTCGTTGCGAAGGCTTGCAGCCATCGGGCCGGCAGTAGATTCGCCGGTGGAAACGCCATCCTTTTGTTTTTGATTTTTCATCAGCAGGTAAATACTTTTTAAGTTAGTATTGAATTTATCGTAGCTAAACTCATTTACTACTACCAGCATAATGATGATACTTGTAGCCATGCCAACAGCCAGTCCTGTTATATTTATAAAAGAAGAAGTTTTATTCTTTAATAAACTGCGCCAGGCAGTTTTGAAATAATTTTGAAACATTTTTAGATTGTTTGAACTTTTTTGCAAATGCCAATGTAATGCCATTAATTTTCTCTCTGGTAATCAATAAGGTAGCACTTCAGTTACATGAAGAGAGTTCGCTTATGATACAGCTATGTCCGATTTTGTTATAGTGAACGAATGTAAAAAGACTGAAAATTAATAAGAAGTATCTATGATAAAATTACTGTCAAGGAGCAATAAATCGGCTTTAAAAATCAATCGATTGAGGTATACTTTTCGTATTGTCATTTGAACAATTCCTTGTTGAAGTTTCAATACCGGTTGCAGGAAGCGCGGCGGAACATTTTCAGAGACCTTCTTTCCTTAAATCTTAAAAGTAGAGTGCGGATTAGGTTCAGAGATCCTTTAAATGGATAGTTTTAAGATCACAACGGAGCGTTGTTGTCTATGGTGGTGTACTTTCAGAGACCAGAAATTACTTTATGATGAATAGTAAAACTTAAGAAAATAAAATTCAATATTTTAGGTAGTATTTGCGAGTAGGGGGTCCGGGAGTGGGGTGCTCTAAGTTGGCAGTAGCCATCAAATCTTAAGTAATCCTTCCTCTTTGCACTTGTTGTAATTCCTATCGACTCCGGCCTTAGAAAAGTAAATCCACCAAAACCTGAATTGAATTATATCACCATGGGCACAATGTATTTTGTTTTCAAGGGAGAATGTATAACTTAGTTCTCTCCTCTGACTAGTAGTACTATCATAAGTGTCGTATACGGTGAGCTGCACAAGAATTCAGAAAAAGAACGAATAGACTTTAGAAATTTAGCAGTGTGATAATTTTTCGCTTAAGGCGTTTTTTTGGAAAACTCCACCAGTGAAAATAAATTGCTTTAAAATTGAATCATAAATAGTCAACATGAAAAAGATAAGAATCCTCTCGATTGATGGAGGTGGCATTCGTGGAATTATTCCGGGAACTATCCTTGCCGAGTTTGAGAAAATATTACAAAGACATAGCAATAGTACAAAAAAAATAGGTGACTATTTTGATATGATTGCAGGTACGAGCACAGGAGGTATTTTAGCTTGTATTTATTTAATGCCGGGGGACGATGGCAATGCAAAATATTCTGCCCAGGATGCGGTTAATTTATACATAAAAAATGGCCATACCATTTTTGCAAGAAGTTTTGTACAAAAAGTAGGTAGTCTTGGCGGTATTTCTCACCAAAAGTATTCGCAAGACCAATTGTATAAATTGTTAACCACATATTTTGGAGATGTCACATTGGACAAGGTCATCAAACCCAGCCTTATCACCTCTTATGAGATTACGGACAGAAAGGCTGTTTTCTTTACAAGTGCCGATGCGAGAGCAGATCCAATGGATAATTTTTACGTAAGAGATGTAGCAAGGGCTACTTCTGCTGCCCCAACATATTTTTCGCCGGCACATATAAAATCGATGAATGGACAAAGTTTTGCGCTGATAGATGGTGGAGTATTTGCGAATAACCCTGCATTGTGCGCTTATGCGGAGGCTAGAAAACTCGAGTTCTCAAAATTTTTCAAAGGTTCTTTAAAAAAAGACAAACCTACTGCAGCTGATATGTTTATTCTTTCACTGGGTACTGGCTCTGTGCAAAAAAGATACAGCTATGATGGTTTTAAAAATGCAGGTGAAATAAAATGGCTTGAGCCCATAATCGATATTTTAATGAGTGGTAATTCGGAAACTGTGGCGTATCAGTTAAGACAAATGTATTTAACTCTAGAGCCAGAAAATCAGAAAAACTATTATAGGCTGGAGCCAGGTTTAAAAGAAGCATGTTCTGAAATGGATGAGGCTACGCCGGAGAACATCCAAAATCTTTATCAAGCAGGTTTAACTTTTGTGCATGATAAGAAAGACTTGCTAGAAGAAATCGCTCAAAAAATTGTTGAAAATGAATAGGCATCCCCCTAATATGGTCAACTTATTAAACTACCAATTTTCTTTTAGCTTAATTTTTTTAATTAACCCTAGGATCGGAACAATTTGAGGGGCCTGCATTCCTTCAAGGTCTTTCAAAATGGATAGTTCTATGAATCACTGCGGAACCTCATTGAAGAGTGTGGTGTACTTTAAGAGACCGAGAATTTATTGATGGTGAACAGTAAAAGTTAAGAATATAAGGATTAATATCTTAGATAGACTTTTTGAGCACAGGTTCGGGTCTGGGTGCAATCGAAATGGAACATCAATGTAATAGCCTGAGACCTACTTTATGATATTTTTTTCTAATAATTTGTCGATGGAATCACGATGAATATATTTCGCTCTTTCACCTTTGTTACTATTAACTGATTATTTTCCTCTAAAGCATTCATTTGAGTTGTGCCATAATCAAAAAAAACTTTGCATCATTCCAGGTAATTCCTTTACCAGAAATGATGTTTAGTTGATTCTTTAGTGAGATCAATTTAAGATCCTCAATACTTTTCTGTAGTAACAATAGTTGCTCTTCTACATTCATAAGAAATCATTACATCTTCAAGCTGATGCTTTAACAAATGATAATTTCTATACTTTAGTTGTGCATAATTGGTGTAAAATGCCTAAATCCTGACTGATTAATAATTGTTATTTTTATTTCCCTTTTTTCTCGCATTGAAACAATCAATACAAACCAATTTACATTCTTAAATCCGTTTTTTAAACCTTAAAACTATGCTTATGCAAATTTCTATGTTGCCCGGCTCGGACTCTCTGCACTTGCTTCTTAAATTTTAGATCCATAACTATAACTATTAGCGGTCTAAAAAATTAATGCCTGGATTTCACCTATTGACTGGATATATTTTTCAATTATCATTTCCTATCTACTCCCTTTGAATTTTCCAAATTAAAAGTTTACAAAATCTATTTTGATATTATGAATTATTAGCATGAGGTGAATGACCTTAGCTGTTTTTTTTATAAGCCCCATGAAATAGGAATTCGTTGATGAACCGTTCTATTGAAATCTTACCTAGTTGCTACCTTGAGCTCCGGTGTAAAAGAATGTCAGTTTCTTTGCAGGTGAAGTGCTTTTGTTTGTTCGTAGCTATCCTGCTGACGCTTTTTTCAAACGCCATTTCGGCCCAAAACACATCAATAATAATTGTCGCAGACAAAAACCCGGTTTGTGACAATTCAACTGTTACATTTACAGCTACAGTAGCTGGGACTACTCTCGGTGGAACCGTAGATTTTTTGGATGGCGGAACTCCAATGACCGG
>Ga0193726_1000616_pt1 | contig 35590 bp, 25 predicted proteins | sample H2c1metaG_FD_144928 | JGI IMG/M metagenome (GOLD analysis project Ga0193726, IMG submission 144928) | Soil microbial communities from a riparian zone of the East river system, Colorado, United States - H2c1 | ecosystem: Environmental > Terrestrial > Soil > Riparian zone | place: USA: East River... | reverse complement strand
ACGGGGGCTGCCATCGCCTTGCGCACCGGGGATGAGATGGTTTGCCGCGCCCGCACCGGACGCACCGCCCCCGATCTGGGTGTGCGCCTGCAGGCAGATTCCGGCATTTCAGCCGAGTGTGTTCGCACTGGCGAAATCGTGCTATGCCATGATGCGGAAAGAAATCCGCAAGTGGATCTGGCCAGTTGCCGCCGTCTCGGTGTGCGCTCGATCCTGGCGGCCCCGCTGCGCCATTTCCGCAGGACGCTGGGCGTTTTTGAAGTCCTCTCTGGCTCGCCAAATGCTTTCGATCATCGAGATGTTGCTACCATGCAGCTTCTGTCGAGCATGATGGTGGCAGCGATCTGTCGGCTTTCGAACACTCGGCGGGCGGCTCCGGTGCCCCAAACCGTTTAACCGCCGATGGTCCTCGCTCTAGTAAGGACCGCCCCAGCGCCCACAGCGCCTTCCCCTGCAACTCGGCACTCAGCCTCTCCCCCGAAACTGAATGATTCTCCGGCGATCCCTCTTCGAGGGCCTCCCCGCCGGCAACTGTTCAAACTGTTTCATCGCCCTCCGTTCTGCTGCCGCTTTCAGGCGTAGATCCCGGCTCGCCTCCGTCTCGCGGTAGAGGGTTTGTGCAACCGAAGCGGGACTCTCACCTGAAAATCGCCGCCTTCGCTGGTCACTTGCAACATGTCGTCAATCCGGACGTCGCGCGCAGGCTTGGCGGGCTGCCCGTTGGATTGAATCCGGCCCAGTTCACAGGCTTTTGCAGCCAATGCTCGCGTCCGGAAGAATCTGGCGGCCCACAGCCACTTATCCATTCGTACAGAGGTCATGATTTCGTTTTCCTACAGCAACGATCAAGCGGGATCCAGGGCAGAGTGGGGCTCCGGTTCGGAACTCAGCGTGGCGTTGTGCCATTGGCTGATCTGTTCGACTGCCTGGGCAAGGGAAGCCACCACGCTGTCAGGCTGCGTGCCGCCGAAGCGCTCTTTGGCCTTCTCGAGATCGCCGCTAAATCCCCAGATCCCGGCAAGGATTCGAATGTCAGGCAAGCGCAAGCGGACTCGCTGGCACAAGGCCTGAGCTTGCGCAAATGCAAAAGGCGGGAGCGCCGAGATGCATATCACATCCTGTGGCTCGGGCGGCACCAACGCCAGAATCTCCTCGATCTGCGAACCCAGGGGCAGCGACAGGACTCCGTGTCCGGCCGCTTCGAGCAATTTGGCAAACATGGAAGCGGTGATCTCATCCGCCCGGTCATTTGCCGCCAGACAGAAAACCCGAATGACGGAAGGCGGAAGTTCGGTTGTGCTCGCGGGCAATGGCTGCTGCATGGTGGGCTTCCATCGCGACTTTATCCTGATCCTTCTCGATTTTGCCGGGGCAGGTTCAATCTGGGAAGGTGTGAGCTCGGAAACGATTTCGCTTATGCTCAGAAACAGAAATGATTCGCGCGTCTCATCCAGACCTCCTTTGTGCCGGTCCTGTTCGGCCAGAGTGAGCGCCGGGACCATCACTTCGTCATACAGGGTGACCAATGGATTTGCCTTCAGAAAAGTGATCGCGATGGTTCGTGCATCTTCCTGGTCGAGCGCCAGCAGGCGCTGATAAAACTGCGCTCCGGCCGACAAGGCGGTTTCATCCCCCAGCAGAACATGGAGGAATGACATGCGCGGCACATAGCGTCCTAGAACGATCACGCAAACCGTGAGCGGGACGGCCAAAACAAGTCCGGCCCATCCCCAAAGCAGGGTCCAGAAAACGGTGGTCACCAACAATGCCAGCGAAGAAATTCCCGTGTGGGCTCCGTACAGCCAGGGCTCCAAAAAATTTGCCGCGATCAGCTCCAGCACGGCAAAAAGGAGAATGACCAGAACCGGAGGTCCCCAGCCATTGAACACCGCCAGAGCCAGCGCGACGGGGAAAGCGGTCGCCGTCACCACTCCTACATAGGGAACAATCCGGAGAAGTCCCGCCATGACTCCCCAAAGAACGGCGTTCGGAATGCCGATCAGGAACAGACCGACCCCGAAGCAAATGCCATAGCAGGCATTTACCCGGAACTGCATCACCAGGTAGCGGCTGATACGGCGGCCCGCATCGTTCAAAGCGAGCGTCATCGCATTTAACCGCGCTAGTCCGGCTAGGCGGAGCAAGCGGTTGCGCAGGTCTTCTTGCTTGATCAGAATGAACACCGTGAAAATCAGGACCATGCCCGCCGTCCCCAGCGGCCTGAGCGCCGGACCCAGCACATCGCGAAGGTATTGCAAAGCATTCGCTGGAACGGTGATGACTTGAACGGGCACGGGTCTGGTCGCCTCCGCCGTCCCCTGCATGGGGGAACCATGCCCAGACAAATCGGCCGGGGGAATGGTGGGACCGATCCCCGAGTCCGAAAACTCCCTGCCAATTTCTTTCACGCTCTGCGTCGCCCGGCTGAGCGCATTGTCTCCCGGAGTATGAAGGGCCTCCACCTTGTTGTGGATATTCAGGCGATACTTGGGGAGATCGTTCGCAACTTGCAGCAATTGATTGGCCACCACCCAGCCCATGCCGCTCAAGGCGGCGACCGAAATAAGGGCCACCAGCGCGACCGCCGGCACTCGGCGCATGGGGAGCTTCTGGAACCACGCCACCATTGGCGACAGCAGGAAAGTGAGGGTCAGGGCCAGTGCGAGAGGGATGAGGACCGAGCGGGCGAAATACAAAATCAGAATGACCGCCGCCAGCACCACGAGGGGGTTCAGCGCGGGCCACTCCTGTCGGGGTCGACTCATTTACCGAGTATGCCACGATACCCTTAAAAGTCGGCAACGGTTCTGGCGGGATGGAAAGAAATCTTAAGCGGGGATTTCCGCTCGGGACGGCAAGCGGTGTGGCCCTCCCGCGGCTCGACGACGCGGCAGTGGAAAGGGCTTGGCCGATCATGGATTCCGGGCAAGTGAGGCGGCGTGCCCCGCCCGGGCAACCAAAGCCTGCGGGATCGAAAGGGCGAGGTTTTCGCGCCTGGCGGGTCCAGCTGGCAGCGACGATTTTGACTGGTTTTCGGCCGCGGCCGGGACGGGTTATTTCGGGAAACCGGCCGCCAAATCGCGGTTTTCCGCATCCTGTTTTCCTCATGCGGGTCCGGCGCCTCTCTGGAGTACTATTAGACAATCGGTATGCAAACCTCCGGCAACCACCTGGCTGCAACCAGCCGGGAGACGCAGTCCGACTATACAGAGCGTCGCCGGTGCGTGCGGCAGAAGGTCCATATTCCCGCATACGCCAACCTGAGTGGAAACTCCACGGGCATGGTGCTCGACCTGAGCGAAATACTGGACATCAGCGAGAGAGGCATGTGCGTCCAGACGGCTACGCCTCTGCCGCATCATCTCAGCCTGCCCCTGGTCCTCGATCTGGCGGAGACCAAAGCCTATCTGTGCACCACGGGCACAGTGGTGTGGTCGGATCCATCGGGACGAGTTGGGATGTCATTTCCGGAATTGCCCGGTGAATCCCGCCAGCAACTCAAGGAATGGCTCTTCGCCAATGCCATCGCCGCCTGCGTGAATCATGTTGAGGCATCGGCGCCGGAGATGGAAGATGAGATGCTCGACCGAGCCGGCCACTTCAGCCCGTCGGCTGGGGTTTCAGACGACGAATTTGAGGCGTCGTTCCGTCCCGACTACACCTCGGTCCTGATCGCCCTTGCCGCGGTCAAGAGGGAAGTCGACTCGACGGGACGCGATCTTGAAAGGGCCTTGCAGCTGATCGCCGACCGCGCGTCGAGCTTCACTCGAGCCAGCGGAGCAGCCATCGTTTTGACCGATGAATCCAATGGCGGGGAAATCATCTGCCGCGGCCGTGCCGGCTCGGATGCTCCCCCGCTGGGTGCGCGCCTCGACATTGGATCCAGTTTTTCCGGCGCCTGCATACGCACCGGTAAACTACTGCGCTGCGAAGATGCGGAGACCGATGTTCGGGTGGATCGTGACAGTTGTCGCTCGCTTGGCATTCGTTCCATGGTTGCGGTTCCCGTTCGTGACGCCGATAGAGTCCTCGGGCTGCTTGAAGTATTTTCTCCGCAACCCGGGGCTTTCATCGCCAACCATGACGTGGTTCTGCAACGCCTGGCGGAAATGGCCGCCGGCGCAATCAGAATTGCTTCCGCAGCTTCTCCCCTGGTGCCGCCCGCAGCAGGAAGACCCGAGGTGCCTCCCCCTCCCGGGACCGGAGGTTTTTCCAAATCACGTTTCCTGGATTTGGGTTTGACCGGCGAGGAGTCGCCTCCTGCGGAACCGTTGTCTGCTTCCAGCCAGCCGGACCGGGAACCTTCCGTGGAACCCTCCACTCCCTGGGTTGGCAAAGTTCTTCTCATGGCGTCCGCGGCGACCCTGGCGGTTGCTTTTTTCTGGGTGGCCACTCCCTGGGTAAAGGACAAAATGTATGCCTCTCCTGCCCGTCCTCGGTCGGCGTCGGGCTCAAGCATCCCCGTTCCGAAGGGCCTTCCGCAATCGCGCCTTCCAGGAATGGATTCCGCAGGCCTGCGGCGATTGGCCGAGCAAGGCGATCCCGTGGCGCAGTTTGAAGTGGGTGCACGCTACGCCACCGGCGAAACCGTTCCCCAGGACTACACCCAGGCAATGACCTGGTTCTCGAAAGCCGCCGAGCAGGGAAATGTCCCGGCGCAGGCGACCTTGGGAGCTTATTACTGGGCGGGACGGGGCGCGCCCCAAAATCTTGGCAGAGCTTATTACTGGGCAATCCTCGCCGAAGCCGGCGGAGATGAAAGCAGTAAGTACCGCGTGGCTCTGCTCGCCTCTCGCCTGAGCCGTACCCAGATATTGGCTGAGCAAAAGCGCGCCCAGGATTGGATCAAACAACATCAATCGTTCGCTCAAAGCGGTTCTCGCTCCACCCCCTGATCGGTCAGAGATCGGCCTGCTCCACACGGAATCAAGACCCGAAGGTCGGTGATTTCCTGGATGCAGCTTGGGGTCCTGGGGGGTGATGGTTTTCTACCCGCAGCCGGAAATCGACCTCGCGAGACCGTTCCAGAGCGCGCCGGGGTTAAAATGAAGCAAGGGACGTCGCATGGCCACCCTGCGCGACATCATCCACGAGAACACCCGCGAAGGCGAGCTCTACGAGAAACTCGATCGCAATCGCGTGCGCTGTTTCGCCTGCGGACATTGCTGTCCCATTGCGGAGGGCCAGCCAGGGGTTTGCAAAGTGCGCTTCAACCAGGGTGGCACATTGCTCGTGCCTTGGGGATACGTGGGCGGGGTGCAATGCGATCCCGTCGAAAAAAAGCCCTTCTTTCACGCCCGCCCCGGCGCGCTCGCCTACAGCTTCGGAATGCTGGGCTGCGATCTGCATTGCGGGTACTGCCAGAACTGGGTGACCTCACAAGCTCTGCGAGACCCGGCCGCCATCTCCTCACCTCTGCGGGCTTCGCCCCAGGCGCTGGTGCAGGATGCGCTGCGCCAGGGCGCGAAAGTTCTGGTCAGCACCTACAACGAGCCGTTGATCACCGCCGAATGGGCGGTCGCGGTATTCCAAGAAGCCAAAGCCGCGGGACTCATCACCGGCTTCGTTTCAAACGGCAACGGCACGCCACAGGTTCTCGAATACTTGCGGCCCTGGGTCGATCTCTACAAGGTGGATTTGAAGAGTTTTGACGAGCAGCACTATCACCAACTGGGCGGGCGCCTGAAGCCAATCCTCGAAACCATTCGCTCCCTGCACGAGATGGGTATCTGGCTCGAGATCGTAACTCTGCTGATTCCCGGCTTCAACGATTCTGACGACGAACTGCGCCGGCTGGCAGATTTCCTTTTCAACATTTCTCCCGGCATTCCCTGGCACGTCACGGCATTCCATAAAGACTACAAAATGTCCGACCCTGCAAACACGCAGCCCGATGATCTGTTACGCGCGGTCGAGATAGGGCGGAACGCGGGCTTGCGTTATGTCTACGCGGGAAATTTGCCGGGCAAGGTTGGCAGCAGCGAAGACACGCGATGTCATCAGTGCGGAGAGACGCTGATCAAGCGTTACGGCTATCACATCATGGACTACCGTCTTACCGCGGATGGACATTGCCCATCGTGCCATGGCGCGATTCCGGGGCGATGGGCGGCAAAATTTGATCAACAGATTAGCGGCCGTCCTTTCTTGCCGCGAAGCAGCGCCACTTTGGTTACAATCAGCTGACAGCTTCACCCCTGATGCGCAAACTCAAGATTCCATTGTTGACGGCGATGCTGTGTTGTGCCGCGGCCTGCTCGCCTCGCGATTTTCTTACCCGGCGCCTGGCGGCCGATCTGATTGCGGGCTCGGATACCTTTCGGACCACACAGCAATTCTGGCTGCGCACAGGAATCATTCCCAACAAGGAATATGTTTCCCCCGAATACCTGGTGCTGCATCGCCGCGGCTGGATCGTCGGCACCCTCGTTTCCTGTCCAGCCGACGTCGCACCCCCACCCTGCGAGGACGTTACTTTCACTCCCCTCGGGGTGGAAACCTTCCGTGATTTGATACCCAACGGCGGTGCCGCCCTGCAGTACTTCGACGTGCCGATTGCCAATCGGGAGTTGATCGAAGTGACTGGAATCAGCAAGAACGGCGGTCTCGCCGATGTGGATTTTTCCTGGAAGTGGGTGCCGGTGAATGAAGTTGGCTCGGCGCTATACAGCGGAGGCATGAGGTACAACTCCAGCGTCGGATTCAAGCACTATGATGACGGCTGGCGGGTGATCGAAGGCCGCAGTTCGAAAAATGAGATGAGTCTGGACGATGCGTTGAAGAATGCCGAGCCGGCAAAATGAAAATGAGTCTTCAACCACAAGGATCGCAAAGAATCAGTTTCTCATCGGAGTCGCCCAGAGTCCTTTGCGGTGAAAGGCTTGGTCCCCAGCGCGGCCGCAAGACAGGAGCGGAGGTTCGCGTGCACCGGTTGCACGCATGGTTGCTGGTGCTGACATTTCTTGCGGTTGTGCCGGCGCTCCGCGCGGACGAACTGGATGATCTCTCGCAGAAGTTCTGGACCTGGCGCGCCACTGAGCAACCGGTGACGGGCGACGACATCCCACGCATCGAGCGGCCAGACGGCTGGTTGCCTGAGTGGTCTCCCCAAAAAGTGGCTGCTTATCGCAGGCAATTGAACCAGTTCGAAGGCGCCTGGAGGAAGATCGACGCGACCAGATGGCCGGTCGCGCGGCAAGTGGACTATCGCCTGGTTGGGTCCGCGATGGCTCGAGTCCGTTGGGAACTGGATCTGAATCGAAGCTGGCAACGCGACCCGCAGTTCTATCTGGAGCAGACTCTGGGAGCCTACATGAGCCTGCTGCTGCCGCCACCGCCTTTTGATGCGGCGCGCACAAAACAGATTGTGGCGACTCTATCTTCGGTTCCGCAGACTCTCGAGGATGGCAAGAAGAACCTTTCACGATCCGCTGCGCCGCTGGCGCGTCTCGCTCTCGACCAGCTCAAGGATGTCCGCGTGCATGTAGGAAAGTCGGTTGCAGAATTGCAGCCAAAGCTTGATCCGGATGGGTCACGCACAATCGCCGCTGCGGCCGAACGGGCGATCGTGGCACTCGAAGCCTACCGCGATTGGTTGACCCAGCGACTTCCGGCAATGTCGGCCAAGACCGCGGTGGGGCGCGTCGCATATCTATTCTTCCTCCGAAACGTGGCCTTGCTGCCGTACACGCCCGAGCAACTACTGGCCATGGGGAAGCAGGAATGGGCGCGCTCGGTCGCGTCGCAGAGTTATGAGGAACATCGCAACGCGGATCTACCTCTGCTGCCCTTATTTCGAGACCAAGCCAAACAGTCCGCGCGTGAACAGGAGGACGAACTGGGAGTTCGGGGTTTCCTGGAAAAGAGAAATATTCTGACCGTTCCCTCAAAGCTGCCGCATTATCTCTTTCTACCAACTCCTTCATACCTGGCTCCCGTAGCCGACTTCGGCGAAGCCGATGATTTTACCGGCCCCAGCCGTCGGAAGGAAAACAGCACACGGTACGTCGATCCACCCAGCGATCGTCTGGGTTATTTTGCGAGGACGATGGCGACCGATCCCCGGGCCATTCTGGTGCATGAGGGCATTCCCGGCCATTACTTCCAGCTGGCGCTTTCCTGGGCGCACCCCGACCCGATCCGACGTCACTACTATGACTCCGGCGCCAACGAGGGCCTCGGATTTTACGCCGAGGAAATGATGCTGCACGCGGGTTTCTTTGATGACAGCCCTCGCACCCGCGAAGTCATTTGGAACTTCATGCGGCTGCGAGCACTGCGCGTGGAAGTTGACGTCAAGCTGGCGCTGGGAGAGTTTACGATTGAGCAAGGCGCGGAGTACTTGCGGCAGACCGTTCCCATGGATGCGGAGACGGCCAGGGGAGAAGCGTCCTTCTTTGCCGCATCGCCCGGGCAGGGCATCTCCTATGAAATCGGAAAGCTGCAGATCTTCGAATTCCTGGCCGACGCCAAGCGGCAAAAAGGCGACGGCTTCAAGCTGCGTGAGTTCCACGATTTCCTGTGGCTTAATGGAAACGTGCCGATCGCCTTGCAGCGCCGGGAATATTTAGGACTCAAAATGCACACGCAGTGACAGACGGGCCGTGACAAACGATCAAGCTTTGGGGTGCAGCGTCCCAACCCGAACCGTCCGGTCGCCCAGGCTTCATCGCCTGGCCCAACTGTGACCCCGGGTCCTGTGGCTCTCAGATTCTCCATTTACAAGAACAGCCCGGGCGCGGTATACCTCTTGCTCGGCCCTTATGATCCTAAAAAAGTTTGCTCTCATCTTCCTGGTTGTCACCCTTAGCCTTGTTTCCGCTCAAGCCGCCGACAAGCCCAAGATCACCCTCGACGAATTTTTCAACTCCGTGAGTTTCGATGGCTTGAAGCTTTCTCCCGACGGCAAAGCCGTCTTGATTGAGACCGAGCGGGCCGATTGGGACCAGAGCGTCTTTCGCAGTGAAATTTGGCTGTATCGAGACGGCCAGACAAGTGGCGCGCTCATCCCGCTGACGCAGTCCGGCCGTGACTCCGGCGCGCAGTGGTCTCCGGACGGACAATGGATCGCATTCCTTTCCGAGCGCAAGTCGCCTCCCGGCAAGGACGAAGATTCCGGCGATTCGAAGGAAGGCGGGACCGCGCAGCTTTATTTGATCTCGCCGAACGGCGGCGAAGCGTTTCCAGTCACCCGGGGCGACGAGGAAGTCCACGCCTTTACCTGGTCCACCGACTCCCACACGCTGTATTTCGCCACGCGCACGCCCTGGACCAAGGCGCAGAAAGATGCAAATAAGAAAGACTGGAAAGATGTGAACCGCTACCGCGGAGCGGAACGCGGAGATCAGATATTCAGTCTCGATATCGCCGGTGCCATCGCGCGCCACGCCGCAGCGGGAAGCAAGCCGACCGATGAGGCCGAGGAGGCCTCCGACGCGACCCCCGGATCGAACGCGCTGGGCAGCCTCCCCTGGCATGTTTCGCAGCTGGCGGCTGCGCCCGGCGGACACAAGTTGGCGCTGGTCAGCGTGTCGGTTTCCGAACGCCAGGAGAGAGTGGAAGAGTGTGAGATCTATTCCCTGGATCTAGCCACTGCCGCGCTGGACCGGCCGTTACGCCAAGTCACAACCAATCACGCGGTCGAGCAGAACCTGAAATGGTCCGCCGACGGCCGTCATATTTTCTTCCTGGTCGAAGTGGGAGACGTCAGCGGCCCCTATCGCGACCTGCAGCCGCATCTTTACTGGGTCGATGCTGAGAGCGGGGAAGTGCAGCAGTGGGGCAAAGATTTCGTGGGCGCCGTCAGCCACTACGAAGTGCAGGGAAACCAAGTGCTCCTGGCCGGACGCCTGGGAACCGAAGTCGCGCTCTACTCTACTGCAAGGCCTGCGGATTCTTTCCACAAACTGGGGGGCTGGGGGGGCACCTACGATTCGATCGCGACCGCGGAGCACTCCGGGCGGATCGCCGTGGTGCATTCGACGCTAGAGAAGCCAACCGAGATCTATCTCGCCGATAGCAGCGACAAACTTCAGGACGCCCGCCCCATCACGTCGTTCAACAAGTTGTTCACCGAACGCGACCTTCCCCAGGGCAAGCCGTATCGCTGGAAGGCCGACGACGGCACCAGCGTGGAAGGCATGTTGATGTATCCTCCGGGGAAGTTCGAGGCGAAAAACCTGCCGCTGTTTGTGTTCATTCACGGCGGACCGGCGGACGCCGATGGAAATCATTTCGAAATGGATTGGTATCAGTGGGATCGGCTGGCTGCGAATCAGGGCTGGCTGGTGTTTGAGCCGAACTATCGCGGGTCGACAGGCTACGGTGACAAATTTCTTCTGGGGATCGTGCCGGAGATTGTTTCGCGTCCGGGCAAGGACATTCTGGAGGGCGTCGACGCGCTGTTGAAAGACGGTATCGCTGACGCTGACCATCTCGCCGTGGGCGGCTACAGCTATGGCGGCTACATGACCAACTGGCTGATCACCCAGAGCACGCGCTGGAAGGCCGCGGTGACCGGGGCCGGCGCCGTGGAGCACGTCGCCAACTGGGGCAATGACGACACGACCTTCGACGACGCCTATTTTCTCGGCGGTCTGCCGTGGGAGCAGGCGCAGCGTTATCACGATGAAGCCGCAATTTTCCAGATCAACAAAGTCCGCACACCGACGCATCTGGTGGCGGGAGCGGATGACATACGCGTGGCCGTGGCCGAAGATTATTTGCTCGACCATGCGCTGCACAATCTGGGAATTCCCAGCGACTTATTGGTGTTTCCCGGCGAGGGACATTCGTTGGCCAAGAATCCCTGGCACGGGAAAATCAAGGTCCGGGAAGAGTTGAAATGGCTGCAAAAGTACGGGGGCGTGCCCTCTGTCGAGCAGCCATGACAACTCGAACCGGGCGAAACCCTGGAACGGGGTGCGCTGGGAGGGGCGGGAATCCGCGGAGCGCTAACCTGCCTGAGAAATCTGCGGCGAATTTTCCGGCCGCTTCACCAGAAACCACTTCTGGTAATTATCCCTGCTGATTTCCTGGAGTTTTTCCGGCTTGTCCGCCAGGAATTCGTCCACGGCTTTGTTGCATCCCGGCCACGGCGGATCATTGTATTCATCGAAAAGGATGACGCCGTAAGCCACGGTTCGTGGATAAACGAATTCGAGGCCCTCCTTATAGGAACTGTAGAGGTTTACATCGATATGGGTGAAGCAAAATCTGGTCTCCGGGGGAAAGGCCGGGAAAGATTGACTGAAATATCCGGGGACGAACTGGACATTCGTCAGCTTGAGCCTGGATGCTTTGCGGGAAACCTCGGTGAGCGAGGTCTCCTGAAATCTGCGCACCCGCCGCTCCACATCTGCCGAGGCGCCCGAAACCTTCAAGTCCTCGATGACAGATTCTTTCTTGAACCCCTCGAACGAATCAAAGCCAAAGACAGTTTTTCTGATCCCGCGCTCTCGAAGATACAAGCCCATGGCCAGGGTGGCTTCTCCTCGATAGGCCCCAACGTCGGCAATTTCCCCTGGGAGCTCTCGGGTACGCTCAATCATCTGGATCAAAATGTTGAGGTTGGCTTCACCCGTCGGCGCCGGCTGCTGCTGAGGAACGATCGACTTGATTACTTTCACGCCGTGGATCTGGCCGAGCCATGCAGGCCATTTCGCAATTGACTTGTGGCGAAGAAATGGGGCGGTCACAACCCGGACTCCGCTCTTGACCGCACGTTTTACCATCGTTCGACTGCCCAACTTCTATTCGGTCGCGAATATACCTCAGTTTTTGCCGGATGGAAAGCCCGAAATGTGGTGGTGGTGCGAAGCTTCGAAAATCGTGAGCCACGCGAGGGCGGGAAGTGCGAGAAGGCTTCACGCTGCGGCCGCAAATCGCAGGGTTCACCGCGAATCGGGATTCTACCTGCCCTGGGCGCCTGGCTTGGCAGCCGCGCTGGCGAGCTTAACCTTGCGGGTGCCGGCGTAGCGGGAGAGCCCCTGATACAGGGCCTCGGCAATCTGCTGGCGATAGGCGGATCGCTGCAGTTCGCTCTCGTCGGTGGGACTGCTGACGAACGAAACCTCCGCCAGAACCGCCGGCATCACAGTTCCCGTTAACACCACATAGGAAGCCGCCTTCACGCCGCGATCGCGCAGGCCGGGACTCTTTGCCGACAGAATGCCGTAAAGCGATCGTTGAACGCTGGCGGCGAGGCGGTGCGATTGCTGAACTTTCTCGCGGATATCGACGTTGGTCCAATCGATGTTTTGCAGCGCCCCTTCGGCGAGATCCGAACCCGGGGTTCGTGCCTTCACGGAAGAGTAGGTATTCGTGTAGTAAGTTTCCACGCCGCGCGCCGATGGGTAGTCGCTGTAGTTGGCATGAACGGAAAGAAACAAATCGGCGCGAGCGACGTTCGCGATTTCCGCCCGCTTCTCAAGCGGGATGTAGGTGTCGTTTTGGCGAGTGTAGATCACCTCGGCGCCCAACTTGCTCTGAACCAACTTGCCCAGGCGATCCACGATGTCCAGCACCAGGTCTTTTTCCAACAAGCCCCTGCGTCCCACCGTACCCAGGTCCCAGCCACCGTGGCCTGCATCCAGCACGAGGCGAAACCGCGGGACGCTCGCGCTGGCTTGTGAACTCACTGTCGTCTTCGCAGCAGGATCGGCAGGGGAAGCGGTTCTTGGCGGAGCCGGGGTCACGACCGCAAGACTACTTGGGGTGGTCTTGGCCTCGATCGCTTCGCTCGGATTCGCCGGACCAAACAGATCGACCCGTGCATGAGGCTGCGGCTTGGAGCCCAGCTTGCGGACTTCAACTACCAGGCGATAAGGATTCTGCTCGAGGCTCACGGAATAGTCAGAAACCGCCTTCGTTTCGAGCACCACCCGAGTGATTCCCTCGACCGGTTGCGCAGTGCGCACCCGTACCAGCAGGGCATCCTGCACGGTAATGGACTTGTTCGCCAGATCCGCAGGCAGGGCAGTGTCGTGCAAATCAAAGTAGATTCGTTCCGGACTGCTGAGGCGATGGGCCTCGTACTGCACCTGATCTTGCAGGTCGATTACCACCGTGCTGGCATCCGCCGCCGACCAGTGTCGGATGCCGGTGACGGCCGACCCTTTTTCCGCGGCACCCGATTTTGCGGGAAGCCGCGTCGCTGGCGTGTAGTCCAACTCCAATTGCGAGGGATCGCCTGCGGGTGCCGTTGTCGGCGCAGGGACGGAGGCAACTGCGGGAGAAGCGTCTGCCGGGTGATGGAAAAGCTTCCACCACAGCCCGCCGGCCACTGCTAGGACAGCGAGTGCCAGCGCCAGAGCCATCCGGACAAATCTGGACTTTCCCTCGGGCTGCAATCTCGCGAAGATCACAGGAGCATCACTTTTTGCGAAGTCCGCGCTCGAAAGCCTGGCCGCGTCGGGCGCCTCTGCCAGCGCCTGCTGCGTTGGTCCGGGTGCCACGACCGGATCGCCGGTTTCGGGAGCCTTTGTCTCCGGACTCTTGCTCTCGGCTTTTTCAATCGCAAGCGGAGGGTCAAACTGGCGCACTCCAATCTCGGGAATGCTGCCCAGGATTTCCGTGTCGCGCTCTTCAGCGTTCTCCACGCCGTCAACCGGCGCGAACAAGAACGGGGGCGAGTCCACCACGGGCAGGGGCTCAACCGGTCCGGCGACGCCGATGACTACGCGCCGCGAGATCTCCGCCAGGCGATCTTCTTCTTCCGGCTTGAGCGCCGCCAGGATCAACTCGGCAAGAAGATTGAGGCTGCGAACATCACTGTCGTTGAATCCGAAAGCCTCGCTCGAAAAGGCCTCCAGCAGTCCAATCACCCTGTGCCGCGCCGTGAGTGGAACCGCCACCATGGAACGCGCGCCCAGGCTGCGGCAGGTCTGCAGGTTGACTCGATCATCGTGTTCCGCATCGTCGCAACGAACGATGTGGCCGCCGGTGAGGCACGCTCCCGAGAAGCCAGCTTTCGGGTCTAGGCGCATTCCGGCGTCCGGTGCGATCTTCCCCGACGAGGCCCGGCAAACGATGGCCTCGCCTTCGGCAAGCGCAATGGCCACTCCATCCGCGCCGGTGATCGCCCGCGCATGATCGGAGACCAGTTGCAAGACTTCATCGAGAACAAACTGCTCGATCTCCCACACATCCTCGGTCGGAACCACGCCACTGTGTTCTTCGTGCTCCCGTCGCTGACGGATTTGCTCATGCAGGGCAGAGAAGGCCAGCAGAGCCTGTAAAGCCTGGTGACTGGGAACTGCAGACTGCAGCGCAGAATCGGACGAGTCAAGGCCTGCTGCTGGCCTCAGGAAATCCAAATTCGGATTTTTGGGATTCGCACTCACAAATGGAAAATCGTCCGCTTCCGATTTCTACCCAGGTCCTTCCGAGTTTTTTACCGGATTCACCTAATGATTCCTTTAAGTTACAGCGGATGAGCTGTGACCGCAATAATTCCTTCCGCACGAAGGTGGGATTCACAGCCCGTTCTTTGGTAAGCTACGTGATGGGGCTCGGTTTTGCAGTCCCGATGTTCTCCTGTTCAGGCAAGAAACTTGAAGTATGTTAATGATTTTAAGTGAGTTACAGGTTGTGGCAGGTGGGTGACGAGAAAAAGAAGTCGCGTTGGGCACCGCTTGGTCTGATGGCCACAGGGGTGGCTGGGGCCGCTCTGGTGGTTTTTCGCGGCTGCTGGCACCGCAAGATGAGCTGGCCGGTCACCCTGCAAAAGCATTCCTACCAGGTCTGCCTGGGCTGCGGCATCAAACGCCTGTTCGACGAAGAGGCTTTCCGCTCGTACGGTCCCTACAGCTACGATTTGAACCGCCTGATTCACTGGGCCTCGGCGCACCAAAGTCGGCGCGAGCGTGATGCTGATGCCGTCGAGCATCGTCCGGCCTCCTGATGCAGTTCGCGAGGGTTCCCTGAAGTTTCTCCGGAACTCAGCCGCCGGGAACCACCTCGGTTACTCAGAAGGCGCGATCCGCAAGACTAAGATTTCAAGATGCGGTATTCGGAACTGATCGCGTCTGAAAGACCCGCAGGGGCGCCGGAACCGCGCCGTAGGCGTCGGCAGCAATATCGTCTCAAGATCCATACCGTCGCATACGTCAATTTGGACCACGCCAACGGAGGCGTAATCCGCGACCTGAACGCAAGCGGAATGACGGTACAGGCAGTCTCTCCGTTGCGCCCTGAGCAGGCCGTCCATGTTCGTTTCGAGTTGTTGGGCCCACGCTTGCGCATCGAAGTTCCCGGGCGAGTGGCTTGGGCGGACTCGAACGGCCGGGCGGGGATTGAATTTCTGAATCTTCCACGACGATCTGCCCGGCTCCTGAAAGACTGGCTCTTCACTCAACTTCTCGCAAGCGCACATCAAACGCAGCAATCGAGTTCGATATTTCAGCGTGACTTGGGCGAAGGCGCTCCGGCGCTGTTATTTTCCACGACTCCCCGGCCCGCAATTCCTCTCAGGCCAAACGAAATCAAATTGCAGGCTGCGGTATTTCCGGAAGAGCCACAACTCTTGCATATCCCCTGGTGCCCCATTCCGATCGCATCGTCTATTTTTTCACGGTCCGTGGACGGATTGATTTTGGCGTCGGCGGTGTTGCTGTTTTCCCTGGTGTCGTTGACGATAACCCAGCTTCTCCCCGCCTGGCCAATTGCATTCGCGCTGGTTCTGGGAGCGACCGCACTTTTCTCCGCCGCCTATTGGATATTGTTTACCTTCTGGATGGGCACTACGCCCGGAGCCCATTTGGCGCAGCTCGCCGGGGCACGAAATCAAGCGGAAGATGAGGAACGGCCGAGGTTTCGATAGGCAGCTCTAGCCACTGGCCGGTGGATGAACTAGAAGGCATGGCGGTTCCGGTGTTCCCTGGACCGCCGAAATCAGGTTGGCGCGGATGGCTGAAGAGCCTGATGCTGAGCGTTAATTCATCAGATACTGCCGCTCCAACCAAAGCTGCAGATTCCGTTTCGTCTTAACCCTGCCGTCGAGAAAACGGATGCCGGCATTGCCCTGACGGTCCCGCCAGACTACTTCTCCATCGAGTTTCAGAGATCGTTTTGTTCCGGGGAGTGCGAAGTTCACCCGCACCGGACCGGAGTCGGCGGGGAATGATTTTTTGGTGTGGAGGCGGACTCCACCCTGGCTGACATTCAAGAGATTTGCCTGTAGGTGATCATTGCGATGAAAGCTGATGGAGACAGGCGATTCGAGCGGTTGGCGATGATAGCGAAGTCGGCCGTCGAGAATCATGTTGCGTGCCGCCGATAGCGTGTGGACCGCCTGCTCGACCGAAATCGGTTTCTGGAAGATAAATGTGGCGTCTCTCTCTCGGAGATTCTTTCGTTCGTTCGGGCTGCTGAGGATGACGAGCGGCACTGTGTTTTGGAAGAAACTTGCCTGCAGGCTGCGGAGAATGTCGGTCGTACCCTCAAGATCGCTGTCGACAATCAACGCGTCTACTTTGGAACGGCAAAGCGTCTCCAGCGCGCGCTCAGGTTCGGTTTCCACATCGACGCCGATGTGCAGGCTGCCCAGAATGCATTGCAATACGCTAATCTCCGCCCAATCGCGCGAGACTACCAGGGATGAAAGTGTCATGCATCAACTTTAGACGGGGCCGTACCCTTGCCGTAGATAACCAAGGTAATAAAAGGTGGGGGCAGTCCGTTGGTCGCAGGAGGCTCGGAAATCAGCGAAGAAGTACCGGCATGGCCCGAGACCTGAGAGCCCAGACCTGAGAGCCCAGACCTGAGAGCCCAGACCTGAGAGCCAAGACCTGAGGCCTAAGACCTGAGACCACACAGCCATGACCGGAGACCAAACTCTCAGTTCTGACTGCGATACCACTCCACGGTCGTCTTCAAGCCTTCCTCAAAATTCACCACCGGTTCATACCCGAGATGTCTCTTCGACCGCGACAGATCGGCCAGCGAGTGTTTCACATCGCCGGCGCGCTCGGGTCCATACTTCACTTCGCCATTGAATCCGATCAGTTTCTTGAGGACGCGAAAGGTTTCGTTCAAATCGATGCGGGTCCCCGTCGCCACGTTGAAGACTTGTCCCGCAACCTCACCGGCGGGAGCCCGGCAGGCGAGAAGATTGGCGCTTACAACATTTTCGATGTAGGTGAAGTCACGACTCTGAGTGCCATCTCCGAGAATGGTCGGCGCCTCGCCGGCCAGCATCTGGGTAATGAATTTGGCCAGCACTCCGGAATACTGTGAGGCTGAATCCTGGCGCGGGCCAAAAATATTGAAATAGCGAAGGCTGACGGTTTCCAGTCCGTAACAACGGAAGAACGACGCCATGTAAAGTTCGCTGGCCAGCTTGGCCACGGCGTAGGGAGAAATCGGATTTGGCTTCATGTCCTCCTGCTTGGGCAGGTTCGGCGTATCGCCATAAGCCGAGGATGACGCCGCATACACCACGCGCTTTACCCGAGCATCGCGTGCCGCTACCAGCAGGTTCACGGTTCCATCCACGTTGGCGCGATTGCTGCCCAGTGGATCCAGCACCGACTTCGGGACCGAAGGGATGGCAGCCTCATGGAAAATGTAGTCGACCCCGCGGCAAGCGTCCTGCACGGCGGAGAGATCGAGCAAGTCAACCTCGCGAAAATCGACGCGTCCGAGAATGTCCGCCAGATTTTCCCGCTTGCCGGTGGAAAGATTGTCAATGCCGCGGACTTGGTCGCCTTGCGCCAGAACCGCCCGAGCCAGGGAGGATCCGATGAAACCTGCGATACCAGTGACGAGATAGGAGGCCATAGCCATTTATCATAACGGAAGAAAGAGGTTCAGCGGCCGGGGGCGCAAACACCCAAGTGATGCAGGCGGTTGGCGCCTGATTTTCCCACGGTTGCTTCCTGGCTGGCCCGACCCGTTGGCGAAATGGATGCCGAGGTCGCCGCATTGGCGCGGACGATGATGGAAACGCTGTGCGTGGGGACATCGGGCTCTGCCGGACTGGGTGAGGTTGGATCGGGTGCACCTGCGGAGAGGTTGAGCAGAAGCTATCTAGCGGTCGGGGTTTCTCTGTCGCATCGGCTACTACGGATGTTCGCTGCGGCGCCCCAGTTGGAGATTCGGCCAGCTCGATGCCCGCGCTCATTTGTGGCGGGGGAACCCCCCGACGGCCGGGATTGGATTTTTCCCCAGGGTTCAACCGTGGGCGCCCCTTTGGCCTGCAGCGAAGGCCGGCTATGCCGGCGCGTGCAGTTCGTTTGGAGTGTCGAGGGATTCCACGCGACGGCCGTGAAGCACGTTGCTGGTTTCTCGATCTGGATTCGGCTAGGCCCTCCCAGGCCTCCGTCAACCCCAGGCCTGCGTCAACCCCAGGCCTGCGTCAACCCCAGGCCTGCGTCAACAAAGATCGTGAGCGCGGGGGCGTCAAGCCCCTGAGTTCCGACCCCAGCGGCTGCCGCCGTCCGCCGTCGACGGTCTCCGGTTTTAATGCGGCGCCGGAAGCGCTCCATCCGAGTCTGCAGTTCGACTCAAAATTCAGTGCTGTTGCGCTGCGACCTGGCCGGGATGGCCTTCGATCGCACTTCGAATCTCCTGCCAGAGTTGTTCTTTGCCGGCACCGGTCCTGGCCGAGAAGGGGAGAATCCGCGTCTGCGGATTCTCCTTGGTCAGCAGGCGCATGGCATTCTGCAGCTGGTTTCCAGAAAGGCGGTCGCTCTTCGTGGCGACGATCAAGTGCGGACGCCGGCTCGAACTCAGGTAACTAAGGAGCTGCTTGTCGTTCTGTTGCGGGGGGACACTGATGTCCACCAGGGCCAGGCACAGCGCCAGAGTTGCGCGCTCATTCAGATAGGGATCGATGAAAGTGGGCCACTGGCTGGAGACCTCGCGCGAAATCTTGGCATACCCGTAGCCGGGAAGATCGGCAAAAATCAATTCCGGTTGCGGTTTTCCGGCCCAACGCAGTTCGAAGAAATTAATAGCGCGAGTGCGTCCGGGAGTGGAACTTGTCTTTGCCAGCTTGGCGCCCAGCAGGGAATTGATCACGCTGGACTTGCCGACATTTGACCGGCCCAGAAAGGCAACTTCGGGCAGAGTGGGCGCCGGGAACCAGGCGGCGTCGGTGGCCGACATCATGAACCGCGCTAAGACACGCATAAATCAGTTTGCAGGTTTGAGAAGCAAGTTGCAAGCGGGCGGGTCCCGGTTTGGAAATTCCTGTTCTTTGAGGATGGCTCACAGGCCGAGAGGACGCTTGTTGTCGATTTCAGCTTCCTTGATCGGAGCATATTTGTTGCGGAGATAAAGAATCGCGGCGAAAAGCAATCCGAGTCCAACGCTGACAGCGAAGAATAGACGGTAGGCGGGAAAGAAAATCAAGACCACCGCCACAACAACTGCCGCGATGAGGAGGCTGAGTTTGCCTTTGGAATAAACCGGCGCCGATGGGATTCCGAATGCCATGAACCTTGCGCTCCAGAATATTTTATCGGATGTATGGGGATTTGCGCGAACAAGTCAAAAGGACTGTCAAAGCAGGCCTCAGGTCGCATCAGACTCCTGGAATCCCGCCACTTCGGGGAAGCGCAGCGCCGAGGAATCTGCTTTCAGCCGGTGCTCAGAAAGCAGCAGCTCGAAATGACAATGAGCTGTGCCGGTTGTCGTCAGACCAAAAGGGCCGCTTTTCCGCGGGCCCTGGGCGTGTTGGGACCTGACACCCGCCCTATTGATGGGCCGCCGGCGGATCCGTAGCAGGCGTAAGAGCAATCGCCCTTTCGGCTTCGACCGGCGCCACTTCAGGCAGGGGCCGCTCCAGGGCGATCGCAAGCACCTGATCCATGGTATCGACAAAGTGCAGCTTCATCGCACTCCGCAGATTTTCCGGAACTTCGGCGATGTCCTTCTGGTTGTCCTGTGGCAGGATCGCCTCGAAAAGCCCGGCGCGATGTGCAGCCAGCAGTTTCTCCTTCAATCCGCCGATCGGAAGCACCTTGCCACGCAGTGTAATTTCTCCAGTCATGGCGAGATCGCGGCGCACCGCGATCTTGCTCAAGGCGCTGGCAATGGCGGTGGCAATGGTGATGCCAGCCGACGGCCCATCCTTCGGAATGGCTCCTTCCGGGACGTGCACATGAATATCAATACTGCGGTAAAAGTCGCGCGCCAATCCCAGACGCTGCGAGCGGGATCGAATGTAGGACATCGCGGCTTGCGCCGATTCCTGCATCACGTCACCCAACTGACCAGTCAAAGTGAGCTTGCCCTTGCCGTCAACCACAGTCGCTTCCGTGCTCAGGATCGAGCCGCCGACCTCGGTCCACGCCAAACCGGTCACCAGACCAATCTCGCTTTTCTCATGCGCCAAGGTGTCGCGGAACTTGGTCACGCCGAGAAAATCAGCGGTATTTTCCCCGGTGACGGCGATGTTGTAGGTTTCGCCTTCCTTCACAACCTTGCGGGCAATCTTCCGGCAAACGTTGCCGATCTCGCGCTCCAGATTGCGGACGCCCGCCTCGCGCGTGTAAGAGCGAATCAGCGAAGTGATGGCTTCATCGGAGAACTTGACGTTCTTGTCGGTCAATCCGGCCTGCAGCATCTGCTTCTTGACCAGGAACTGCTTGGCAATCTCAACTTTTTCCTGCTCGGTATAACCGTGCAGACGCAGCACTTCCATTCGATCCTGCAGAGGAGCCGGAATGGTGTGCATCACGTTGGCGGTGGCGATGAAGAACACCTGCGACAGGTCGTATTCGACGTCGAGGTAATGGTCCTGGAACATGAAATTCTGTTCCGGATCCAAAACCTCGAGCAGCGCCGAAGACGGATCGCCGCGGAAGTCCATGGACATCTTATCGACTTCATCCAGCATGAAGACTGGGTTTTTCGTGCCCGCCTTCTTCATCATCTGAATGATTTGTCCGGGCAGCGCGCCAATGTAGGTGCGGCGATGACCGCGGATCTCGGCTTCGTCGCGGACGCCGCCGAGCGACATGCGTACGAACTTTCGACCCGTAGCCTTGGCGATCGACATCCCCAAGGAAGTCTTGCCGACTCCGGGAGGCCCAACAAAACAAAGAATCGAGCCTTTGGGATTCTTGACCAATTGCCTCACGGCCAGGAATTCAAGAATGCGCTCTTTGATCTTCTCCAGCCCGTAGTGATCTTCGTTCAGGACCTTTTCGGCGCGGCTGAGGTTACGAATTTCCTTGGAGCGCTTCTTCCATGGCACGGCCAGCAGCCAGTCGAGATAGTTGCGTGACACCGTGGATTCTGCCGACATCGGCGGCATGGCCTCAAGCTTCTTGAGTTCTTGCATGGCCTTGTCGCGAACTTCTTTCGGCATGCCGGCGGCATCGATCTTCTTTTTCAGCTCGTCGAATTCACTCTTTTCGCCGCGGCCCAGTTCCTTCTGGATGGCCTTAATCTTCTCGTTGAGGTAATACTCTTTCTGGGCGCGTTCCATCTGCCGTTTCACCCGCGACTGGATGGTGCGATCCATGTTCAGCTTTTCGATTTCGATATCGAGAACGTCGCCGATGCGGGTAAGGCGCTCCGCCGGATCAAACAATTCCAGCAGTTCCTGCTTTTCCTCGATCGAGAGTTGCAAGTTGGCGGCAATGGTATCCGTGAGCTTGGCCGGATCTTCCATACGGACGGCCGCGATCATGGTTTCGTAGTTCAACGATTGGCAGAGCTTGACGTACTGTTCGAACAGGGCGGTAACGCGCTGCATCCCAGTTTCAATCTGCGCGTTGGTTTCGGTCGCGTAGCGGGCCACACGCACCGAGACCTGCATGAAGCCTTCGGTCTCGCTGATCTGCAGAATTTTGCCGCGCTCAATGCCTTCGACCAGGACTTTGATATTCCCATCAGGTAGTTTCAGGCTCTGCACAATGTTGACGATGGTGCCGACCTGGTAGATTTCGTTCGCCTTGGGCTCGTCCACACTGGCATCATGCTGAGTGGCGAGAAATATCTTTTTGTCCGCTGCCAGCGCCTCTTCCAAAGCGTGGACGCTCGATTCCCGGCCGACCACGAACGGAGTCATCATATAAGGGAAGATGACCACGTCCCGGATGGGCATCATGGGCAATTTCTTTGTCTCGAATTTTTCCTTGGGTGTGGTCACTGTTTCTCCAAATTACTTGCTCGTAAAACCTACCGCAACGTGCCTACGGTAACCCTACCCTGCCTTGTCCATCATAGCCAGAGAAACGTTGCGTTTCTCCACCATTTCCCTGGTTACCTCAAATTCCTTGACCTTTTTCTGGCTGGGTAGGTGGTACATAAGGTCGAGCATCAATTCCTCCAGAATCATGCGGAGGCCACGTGCCCCGACTTTGCGCTGCATCGCCTGACGGGCAATGGCTTTCAGCGCATCCTCGCTAAATTTCAGGCGCACGTTCTCGAACTCAAAGAGCCGAATGTACTGCTTGATGATGGCGTTCTTCGGGCGCGTCAAAATCTCAATCAGCGCGAATTCATCGAGATCCTCGAGAACGCCGAGAACCGGCAGACGGCCAACGAACTCAGGAATCAACCCAAATTTGATGAGATCTTCCGGTTGCGCGTCGCTGAGAAGTTCGTAGTTCTGCTTCCGCTTGACCGCCGCCGTCTCTTCCAGCTCGCCTTCTTCTCCGGCCTTGAAGCCCAGCGACTTTTTCCCGGCCCGACGGCCAATGATCTTGTCCAGTCCGACGAACGCTCCGCCGCAGATGAAAAGAATATTGGTGGTATCCACCGGCGTAAATTCCTGGTGCGGATGCTTGCGTCCGCCTTGCGGCGGAACGTTCGCAACGGTGCCTTCCAGAATTTTCAGCAGCGCCTGCTGCACCCCCTCGCCAGAAACATCGCGCGTGATGGAGGGGTTTTCGTCCTTGCGTCCAATCTTGTCGACTTCATCGATATAGATGATGCCGGTCTGCGCGCGCCCGACGTCGCCATCCGCGGCCTGCAGCAGCTTGAGGATGATGTTCTCGACATCCTCGCCAACGTAGCCGGCTTCCGTCAACGTGGTGGCATCAACAATGGCGAAGGGCACATCCAGCATGCGAGCCAGTGTTTGCGCCATCAGAGTCTTGCCGGTGCCGGTCGAACCAATCAGCATGATGTTCGATTTGCTCAGCTCAATGCCATCGCCCACACGCTGACGGTTCATGTAGATGCGCTTGTAGTGGTTGTAGACGGCGACGGCCAATTTCTTCTTGGTCTGTTCCTGACCGATGACATATTCGTCCAAGAAAGCTTTGACTTCTTGCGGCTTGGGTAGCTGGTTGGGGGTAGTCGCGGCCGGCGTTGCGGTCCGGTCGTCTTCCAGAATGGAGTTGCAGACGGCCACGCACTCGTCGCAAATGTAGGCCCGTGGATAGTCGCTGGGGGACGAGATCAGTTTGGCAACGGCGTCCTGCGATTTATGGCAGAACGAGCAACGCAGAATCTCTTCGGTACCAGTCCGGTTTTTCACTCCGCCTGACTCCTTATCTTGGTCCCGTTCCCCTTTGCGTGCGGGGATCGACAGGTTCACGCCGAGACATCAAGGAAACGATCGGCGGAAGCCCGATCATACCTTCTCCCTAGTCTTATAGATGATATCGTCGATGATTCCGTATTCCTTGGCCTGTTGCGCGTTCATGATGAAGTCGCGCTCCACATCTTTCTCCACTTTATCCAGCTTTTGCCCGCTGTGCTTGGACAGTAACTGATTAGTAATCTCCCGCATGCGCAGGATTTCGCGGGCGTGGATGTCGATATCGGTCGCCTGGCCTGACAACCCGCCCATCGACGGTTGGTGGATTAAGATGCGGGAATTGGGTAGCGCGAGCCGTTTTTTGGGCTCTCCGGCGGCCAAAAGCAGGGCTGCCATACTGGCCGCCTGGCCAATGCAAATGGTAGTAACGTCGTTCTTTACATACTGCATGGTGTCGTAGATCGCCATGCCCGCGGTGATGGATCCGCCCGGCGAGTTGATGTAGAGCTGGATATCCTTTTCCGGATCTTCCTGTGCCAGGAACAACATCTGTGCAATCACCAAGTTGGCGATATTGTCATCAATCGGCGTACCGATAAAAATGATGTTGTCCCGGAGCAGGCGGGAATAAATGTCGTAAGCCCGCTCACCCCGCCCGGTCTGTTCTATGACCATGGGGACCAACATCATTTGCGGATCTTTCAGGTTCACCTTTCACACTCCTGCCCGAAAAACCTGGGCCTCTGGGGGGATCGAAAACGGTCCGCCTAAGCGGACTGATGATACAGAAAGTCGAGGGTCTTTTCGGTGCGGATTCTATTTCGGATTCTATCCAGCGCTCCATCACGTGTCAAACGGGCGCGGATGGCGTCCGGCGTCTGTTTTGACTGGGTCGCCAGCGCTTCAATCTCGCGGTCGATTTCCCCGTCACCGACCTCGATCTTTTCGGTGTCCGCGATCTTTTCCAGCAGCAGGGAAGCCTTTACTTCCTGCAGGGCCTGTTCTTTTTGGCCGGCTCGCAGACGCGTCATATCCATCTTCTTTACGTCCTCCTGCTTCATGCCTTGCGCCATCAGCGCCCGCAGGCCGCGCTCCAGCCGCAGATCAATCTGCCGCTCCACCATCGACTCCGGCACCTCAAACTCATTCTGTTTGATGAGGTCAACCACCAGTTTGTCTTTGGCCGCGTGCTCGGCCGTATGTTTGCGCTCTTGTTCCATGCCTTCGCGGATGCGCTTGCGCACATCCTCCAAGTTGGCAAACTCGCCCAGCTCCTTGGCAAACTCGTCATTTAATGCGGGCAAAGTCTTTTGCTTGATGGACTGGACTTTCGCCTTGTAATTGAAGACTTTGCCAGCCAGGCGCTTGTCGGCCGCATCTGCTGGATACACCACCTCGAAGCTGCGCTCGTCTCCGGCCGAGGCGCCGGTCAGGTGTTCGGTGAATTCCGGCATGGTGTTCTTGCCGCCGATCTCCACCAGCACGTCGTCCATGTGGACGGGCTGGCCTTCCCCGTCTTTGGGCTGGCCATCGATGGAAGCCTGGGCAAAGTCCCCTTCGGCCAGCGGACGTCCCTCGACCGCGGTAAAATTCGCGCGCTGCTCCTGCAAACCCTTCAGCGACTCCTCAACTTCTTCATCCGTCACGGTAATGACGGGCTTGTCGGCGCGGAGCTCTTTGTAGCCTTCCACCTTCACTTCCGGCATCACTTCAAAGCTGGCCTTGAAAGTCAGCGGCGCGTTCTCATGGACATGGAGGTCGGTTACTCGCGGCTGCGAAACCGGGATCAGGCCCAGCTTCTCGGCCTCTTTATGAAAATAGCGCGGCACCAGCGCGTCAACGACATCGTTCTGGATATCCTGCGAAAAGCGCTGCTTGATGATGGAGGGGGGGACGTGTCCGCGACGAAAGCCGGGAATACGCACCAGTTTCTGATACTTCTGGATCCTGGCTTCCGTCTCGCGCGTGACTTCCTCGGCCGGGATCTCCACCTGGATCTCCCGCAGGCTTGGGCTCGTTGTATCTGTAGGGCTCACATCTTTGAGTGTAAAGACAATAGGAGAGAAGCGTCAAACGTGCCCCGGGATGAGAACACCACGGCATGGATTCTGCAGTTGACAAGGTAGTAATCCCCTCGCCGCTCAAGGACCCTGGTGTAGTTTCTGATTGATTTCAGAAGGCGGCCCGAAAAGTTTGTCACTGCATCACGTACTCAACGCTTACAGCTGCGTTTTCTGGCCCCGGGGTTCCGAGGGGGCAGACCGGCCCGACGCTCACCAGCAGTACCAAGGGCGTATTCGCAGCAACTGGGATGGATAGCGGCCCAGAATCGTTCGCACGCAGAGTCAAGAGCATGTCGTAGATGCCGGGGTGAGCAAATGTAGTTCCGTTAACCAGCGAGATGGTGCCGACGGGAGAACAAAAGCTCCCGGGGGCACCTTGCGTGAAGTAGATCATGCGCGTGATCACAATGTCCTTATCCGGAATAACATAAGCCCCCATTTGCCCAGATGTGAGACTGCCGGGAAAAACCCCGGTAATGAACATGTGGGGAGTCGGACCACCTGGTCCCTGCGGACCTACTGGTCCCAGTGGTCCCGTCATCCCGGTTGCTCCCTGCGGACCCGCAGGCCCCTGCGGTCCTTGGCTCCCGGTGGCACCCTGCTGGGCCAGCAGATTCCAAGGGCTAAACGGCGGCTGAACGCAGCCGCCTATGGGGACCTTTGTAATCCACGAAGATCCCTGGTACGAGATGACATCCCCAGCCGCGTACGACGCGCTGCAGTCGAATGCGCCTCGCCAGTTAAAGCCAGTCGCAGCGGTTCCCTGTGGTCCTTGAGGTCCCTGGGCGCCATCCACTCCGGGAGGTCCTTGCGCACCCGTCGATCCAGTCGGCCCAGGAAGCCCTTGCTTTCCTTGAGCGCCGGCCGCACCAGCTGGGCCAGCCGCGCCTTGTTGAGCCATCAAATTCCAGTTGGGATTCGAATCCGGGACAGGGTCGCCCGGATTGGTCGCGACCTTCGCGACATAGCTCGATCCGTTGAAGCTCACTACATCGTTTGCGGCATAGGTCGCGGTGTCGTCGAATCCCCGTTTGAAAGTGAATCCCGCGCCGGCCGCGCCTTGCGGGCCAGCATCTCCCTGCGGTCCTTGGGCGCCCGTGAATCCCATCGGTCCAACTGCGCCTTGCGGTCCTGGCGCACCTTGTGCTCCCTGCGGGCCGGCCGAACCGGTCACTCCTGCCGGGCCCATTGCTCCAACCGAGCCGGCAGGCCCTTGCGGTCCTGCCGGACCCTGAGGTCCTTGTAGCCCGGTGCCGCCGCTGAACGCGATCTCCAACTCCGGGCCGTTTCCGGTCAGCAAGCTCTCTTTTGAATCGAAGGAAAAAATCCCGCTCGATCCCGAAGTTAATGCCAGAGCCACACCATTATTTGGAATCGTTCCGCTGACCCAGCCCTGCGCCAACGTTGTGACGTCGATCAGCAGGAACTGATTGCAGCTCGCTGTCGTAACCGAGACTGGATGTCCACCCGTCGCCGACGCCCCCAGCGCCGGCGGGGGTGTGTTGTAGGTAAGTGTGCCCTCACCCCAACTGCCGTTAAGTTGGTAGACATCGAAGGAGCCGTTCTTCCCAACGGCATCCACATAAAGTCGTAGCGTGGCTCTGCTGATGCTTGCTCCGGCGGGGATTCCCGCCAGATTGAACTTCACATAACTGTTCGTCCCCGGCGCCACGGCAAGAATGATGCTGGAGCCGTAGTTCAATTTGGGGGTCGCACTGCTGACGAAGGTGTCTCCACTCGGCGGCGCCTGGGCGAGAAGAGGCACCGCCAACAACAGTACAGTCAACAGGTTTAAAAAAACGATGGCTCTAGAACGAAGGGAAAACGCGTATGAGCGCGGCATAGGACTAGTCTCCAGGGATCTCTCCGTCGCGGTCGTGGGGGGGACGCCCTGCGGGCCCAACCGTTATCCAGTGAACGCAGCCCTTATCCACTTTCCGGGCGGAAAGCGCAATTAGTTGGGCATGAGTTTCCGCTGAGTTTTTTCGGAGGACGCGAACTCTCGGCCAGTCAAGAAGTTCGGAAGCTCAACAGCCACTAGACCTTTTGGTCTTGCGGGATTGGACGCAACTGGAGGCCTCGCTGTCCGTTGGCGTAACTTCGCAATTTCACCAACCATGCTGGCTCGTGATAGTTGGTGAAATTCGTTTACAACAACCGACGATTACAACAACCGGCGATCTTCGTAGTCGAAGATTGCCGAAGGCGCGGCAATCCATTCGGGCGCTTGGAGCGGGCTACCAGACGCCGACAGCGCGAAGAGCGTCGCGCAACTGTTCGGATTCGAAGCCTTCCGCATAGAACGCAACATTTCCATCCCGGTCGATCAGGACAGTGGCGGGCCACCCATTGAGATGATAGAGGTTCACCGCCTGATCTTCACTGTCCACCAAGGTGGGAAGCGTGTAGCCGTAGGTCTGAAGATACTCCCGAGCGAGTTCTGGTTCCTCATTATTAATGCCAAAGACCGCGAGCTTGTCCTTCAAGCCGCGATGCAGCAGTTCCACAGACGGCAGAGCTTCACGACAGTATCCGCACCAAGTAGCCCAAAAATCTAGTAGTACAGGCTTGCCCCGTAGGGTGCGTAGATCGACCCTGCGCCCGTCGAGATCTCGCAGACTGAAATCCGGGGCTGGTTTTCCGACTAGTGTCGCCGGCGCTGCTTGGGCAAGCTCCGTCCGATTTTTTGCATTTGTACGGACTGGATCATAAGTGAAGTTTTCTGGCATGGCAGCCACATCTAGCCGCGCGACCGTGAAGACGACTTCGTTTCTTGACTTTCCTTCATCCAAAATATCCTTGCGAACCAAATGCGTCTTGTTGTCGATCCAAAGTTGCTCTGTGACGCCATGGTCCATGGTGATCCGCACCATCGAGCAGCCCGCGTTCTGTACATCCTCAGACCCGACAATCTTCGGATCCCCGCGAATGTTGTCCAGAAGACCGTAACCAGAGAGGGGGCCACTCGGGATTGGCCCCTGAGCTTGGGGACGGGTCTTGTACTCGTTTGCAATTGGATAGACGGTCCACTGGGATACTCCGTCGTCGATCAAGAGAGACGACTCTCCCGGTCTGTCGAATTCGACGCGAAGCTTGTTGGGCGGAGCCGAGAATATTTTTTCCCGCGTGACGGTTCGAACCTCGGTCTTGGCGGTTGTGCGAGTCCGGGTTGAAACTGCTTCGAAGTATGCGGCAGATAAATTTCGATAGGTCTCAGCCGTTTGCCTAAGTACCGCTCGCGCACGGGCCGCATCATCGCTGTCCGGCTTGGCTTCGAGGCGTCGAAAGAATTCGGCCTGGCCGGGGTCCTTGCGTCCGGATCCATCATTAAATTCTGCTTCATCAGCGACGATGATTCGTCCATCAGGGAGGGGAATGATCTGCATTTGCGCTGTGGCAAAACCGTGCTTCCATATTGCCACTGGTACGCCCTTCCAGAGATCGGCGTCCGTTTCCCCCCAATCGCAGTCGATAGGAACACATGAACCCCACGCATGCACGATCGTTCGCGCACCATCCTTGCGGACGTTGACCCGAGTGATACCGCCGGTCTCATGCTCGTTTACCCATGTTCCAGTCAGCAGGTCAAGGGACCCGGTTTGTGCGAACACGCAAGCTGGGAGAAAAATCAGAAGAAAGACTAGAAGGACCCTCATTCACGAACCTCCATGACTGACCGATCCTAGCGCCGATTCATTGGCCAGATTCCCGCATTGGGCCGCTTGCGGGCGACCCTATTTTACGCGAATCACTCTCGCGCTTGCCTACCGGTAGTTTTTGGCGATGATTGGCGAAAAACCACAATTACAGTGCGCCGGGATAAAACCGGCATGAAGTAGAGGATCTCTTCGCGCGGCTTTGCTCGATAAGCTCCACGGCTTGTTGAACGATCTTATCCTCCAGCCCCTGTCTACGCTTCACTGTGTCCCTCGCGGTAGCAGCGGGGCAGAAAATCCGAGGGAGAATCAGAAACCTGAAAACGCTTCGCAACCGATGAAGAGGGGGAAGTGGACTGAAGCACTGGAGTGCACCCCCAGGGGAACGAAACCAAAAGCATGCTTCGAAGTGCGATCCGGCAATCCGGTTTTGTTGTAAGGCCCGTTTACAACAAACGCCGTTCTAACCCGCTTGGGTGCGGACCGCCCTCATTGTCTGCAATCTTGAGGTCGAGGAAACGCCGGATGCTTCCTGTGGAGCCGCGAGATTCGGATGTGCCCGTCGCGGAATCACAGCCCCGCGTGGGCTGATGTGATGGGTCCTAATTCATTGGAAGTCTCCTGGTTTGTCTGGTGGGAAATTGGATGGATGCCGGGGGAGAGCAGGATCATTCACTCTCCCCCAGGCGTGACTTATTTTTGAAAGGGCGCGGAAAGCAGAAGGGCTTCCCCGCAAGTGGGACTTGGGTTGAAGGGCTTCGTAGTCCGTTGGTGTGCTTGCAACAAATTACCAGCTCTTACCGTTGGAACGGCGTCGCCGTCCTGGCTTTCGAGTTCGATTTCCGCCTCGAAAGTGCCGCCCACCCGCGCCACGTTTGCAACGCCGATCAGTGATCGAACACCATTGTGGACCAGGCAGAACGCGACCGGCGTACCGACGGGAAGATTGATCTTTTCCAGCTCGGCATTAAGTCGATCACGGCCGACCCGCTCGCGATAGTCGCCGCGCAGTTCGGTTTCAAATCCGTTGATCTGTTTGTTCTGCCGTGCGCGAAGTTCCAATTGTTGCTGATTGTCCGCATACACCAGACCGGTGGTACCGATTGCAGCCATAACCGACATAATGGCCAAGCTTGCGAAGCAAATTCTCTTGTTCATATTTCCCTCCTGGGAAGTACTCATCACCGATTAAGACAGGAGTCCTCGGCCGCGCGGAACAGGAATCTTCGCGAAAAATCGCACGACCGCATCTCCATCGGGACCGGAGAATGCAAATACAATAGGAAGCCATGAGACTCTCGATCGTTTTTCTCAGCATCGCACCCTGGACTGTTCCAGGACACGCAATTGGCAACGGTCGACGCCAAGTCTCCCGAAAACGACATTGACCGGAAGATTGACCACGCGGAAGAACTGTTTAAGGCAGGACACACGGCGCAGTCCAGGCAAGTCTGTGAATCTCTTTTGCATCGAGCTTCTGCAAAAACTGGGGATTCGTTCCGGTTTAGCCCGTAAATCCCTCGCAAAAGTCGAAAGATGATCGGCAACTGCGGCCGGAAGTCCACACTCTCTTTGCATCGGTTGCCGTCGAAGTCAATTTGAAGATGAGATTTCCGTCCTTGTTGGGTCCATAGAACTCCGGCCTCGACCATCTTCTCGAGACACGGTGGAGTGGAGGGGCACGGGGGTGTTTCAGAGTTAAGCCGGTGATCTCACGAATAGGCTAGTTCAACCGAGTCCACTAGGATTGATCAGAGCTAAGTTCGCTGGCGCGTGCCGATTTCTGGGCGGACAGAATCCCCCACTTCGAAGCGCTTCCGATGTTGCTTCCCCGCCACGGGGGTCCGAGATTGTGGGATATTAGAAGCGGGCGCAGGTGCGAACGAAAGGGACCGAGAACGGGATGAGTGCAATCGACTAACCGACCCGAGCGACCGAGGAGCTGATGCACGATGTTGGCGGAGAACGACGGCAGAAAACCATTGAAGACCAGAGGGCCGGTGTTTGTGATCTTGCTTGGCCCACCCGGCTGCGGGAAGGGTACCCAGGCCCGAGAACTATCGAAGACCGTCGGATTGGTCCACATTTCGACCGGAGATATCTTGCGGAAAGCGGCTCGGGAAGATACGGAATTGGGTCGGATGATCCAAAGCAAAATGACCGCCGGTGAGCTGGTCCCGGACAGCCTGGTTTGCCAGACAGTGGTGACCCGGACCAGTGAACCCGATTGCGAAAGCGGCGCGATCCTGGATGGTTTTCCCCGCACCCTGGACCAGGCCATTTTTCTGTGCCCCAAGCTCCCCCTCCGGCAGACGATTGTATTGAACCTGCAAATCAGCCGTGCCGTTCTCATGCAACGCGTCCTGGGGCGTCGCACGTGTCCCGCGTGCGGAGAGATCTACAACATTCACTTCCGGCAACCGCGAATGACCGGATTTTGTGATCGCGATTCGGTGCCGTTAGAGCGCCGCACCGATGACAATGAGGTGACAGTGCGACAGCGGCTCTTAGAATATGAGGAGCAAATTCAGCCGCTGGCTAGTTTTTTCAAGGACATGAATATCCGGCAAGACATCAGCGCCGACGTGGACCCGGCGGCGCTTGCGTCTCAGCTCAGTGTGCTGGTGCGGGCCGCGATCGACGCCAGTGGCAAGAATCTCGGATGAAATGGGTACAACCGATAAGGAAGGCGGGTGGCCCGCCTCTGGCGCTGGCAACGAATCGCGGGGGCACGCCCGGCAGCGATCAGGAGGAGTGGGGCAGGGGACAGCCTGCACCGGCAGGGAAGAGCGACGCTGAAACGTGGGTAAATCGTCGTCGGTCGATTGGCGCCTGCAGCTGCAAATCTAGGCGTAGGCGACCACTACGGCGCCTGTGAAGATCAGAGATCCGCCGAGCCAATGATGCCAGGTCAGGTGCTCGTGGAGGAAAATCGCGGCTAGTGCGATCGCGATGACCACGCTTAGTTTATCCACGGGTGCGACGCGCGAGGCTTCGCCGATCTGTAGAGCGCGGAAATAACACAGCCAGGAGAGGCCGGTTGCGATCCCCGACAAGATCAGAAAGATCCAGGTACGGGTTGCGATGGTTGAAAGTGATTCGTGCCTGGTAAATAAGGCGACCGTCCAGGCAAAGATCAGAATGACGACGGTGCGGATCGCTGTCGCGAGATTGGAGCTGACATTCTGCACACCGATCTTTGCGAGAATTGCAGTCACGCCGGCAAAGAAGGCCGAAAGCAGTGCCCAAAGGAACCAATTCATTGTTGATCAAGCCTCCTAGGATCACCGCTGATCACTGCGGAAAGTCTTGCGACAGCAAATTCTTTCGCGCAACCTCGCGCGAATTTCGATCCCCCAGCGCTGGTGCACCCCCGCGGTATGGGGCGATACGGTCCGCGGTCCCTAAGCTCCTGGCCTCCTCAAGCACTGTTTTCGATCAGTCCGTCGGGGAACGCGGAATATTCCAAGTCGTCAGAAGGTCAGTATAAAGAATGGGATGACGGCTGTCCCAGCCTGAGGTCTCTTTGTGTCGGCTCATCAGTCCATCTATCTGCGCGAAGATGCCCGCCTTCGACCGCAGGCAGCACAGCTTTTTCTTTGTGGTCGGCGATTGACCTCATCCGCAATCGTTACGAGACATGACGATCCACAACCTTGAAAAGCATCGTACGGAGCAGGCGGGTTTCTGCGGAGAGTCGCAAGAAGGAGCAGCAAGAGGTGGTCCAGCCCCGGGGATACTCCGCGCAGAATCGGGAGTTCGCGTAAGGTTCCCGGCTTGAGAATATAATGCGAGGACCAATGGCTCTCACCGCTGGCACGAAGCTCGGCCCGTATGAAATCGTTGGCTCCCTGGGAGCGGGGGGGATGGGTGAGGTGTACCGGGCGCGCGATCCGCGCCTGGATCGTAGTGTTGCGATCAAGCTTCTGCCCTCCAGATTCTCCGTGAACAGCGGCCGGCTGCAGCGCTTTGAACAGGAAGCGCGCTCGGCGTCTGCCCTCAACCATCCCAATATCATAACCATCTACGAACTCGGACGGGACGGTCCCAGTCACTACATTGCGATGGAGCTGGTGGAAGGGAGCACGCTGCGGGAGCTGCTCGCTTTTGGTTTGTTGCCCATGCGAAAGGCAATTGAAATCGCGGCGCAAGTTGCAGAGGGTCTCACCAAGGCACATGAAGCAGGCATCACGCACAGAGACTTGAAGCCTGAAAACCTGATGGTCTCCCACGATGGATTCGTCAAAATCCTCGACTTTGGCCTGGCGAAACTGGCATCGCCGAGTGGAGAGCAACCGAATATCGCCACTACGTTCGCGCCACTGACGCAAGCGGGTGAGGTGTTAGGAACAGCTGAATACATGTCACCGGAACAGGCCGAGGGGCGGCAGGTGGATTTCCGCTCAGACCAATTCTCGTTCGGATTGGTGCTCTACGAGATGGTGACCGGCAAACGCGCTTTTCACAGAAGCACAGCAGTGGAAACCCTGGTGGCCATTCTTCGGGAGACGGCCGAACCGATTGGGGTGCAAAACCCCGAGGCTCCGGCTCCCCTGTGTTGGGCAATCGAGAGGTGTCTGGCGAAGGAGCCTAACAAGCGCTACGTTTCTACTCGGGATCTCGCACGGGAACTAGCAGCCATACGCGACCGTTTCGCGGAGAAATCAATTCAGCCAGTGGGAACCCGGCCAGCGAATCTTCCCGCGCAACGAACCGGGTTTGTGGGGCGGGAGAAGGAAATCGCTGCCGCCAAAGAACTCCTGCTGCGTCCGGATGTGCGGCTGCTCACCGTGACCGGTCCAGGCGGAATCGGTAAGACGCGCCTGGCGGTGCAGGTTGCCGGCGGACTGGTCGACAGCTTCGCCGGTGGCATCCATTTTGTTCCCCTCTCCTCATTAAGCGATCCCGGCTTGATCCCTTCCGTGATCGTTCAGGCCATGGGAATTCGGGAGGCGGGTGGTCAGTCGCCGCTGCAAATACTCAACGAGAATTTGCGCGATGGCTCGCGCGCACCGGTGCTGCTCCTGCTGGACAATTTCGAGCACTTGATCCAAGCTGCGCCTATGGTGGCAGGGCTCCTGGCCACGGGGTCGAATTTCAAAATTCTGATCACGAGTCGCTCCCCGTTGCACGTGTATGGAGAACATGAATTCCCGGTGCCGCCGCTGACGCTGCCGGATTCGCGGTCCCAGCCTTCAGTCAAAATCCTATCCCAGTGCCCCGCGATTGCTTTGTTCGTGCAGCGCGCCATCGCTGCCAGGCCGGATTTTGAATTGAACCGGGGAAACGCTGTCGCCGTCACCGAGATTTGCGCCCGCTTGGACGGTCTGCCCTTGGCGATCGAGCTCGCCGCAGCCCGGGTCAAAGTGCTTTCGCCTGCTTCCATGCTGACGAGGCTGAAGAGCCGTTTGCAGCTACTCACGGGGGGCTCGCGGGACCTGCCGCAGCGGCAGCAGACGCTTCGCGCTGCCATGGATTGGAGCTACGATCTGCTGAGCGCCCCCGAGCAGAAGCTTCTCCGAAGGTTATCGGCATTCGTGGGGGGATGCAATCTGGAAGGCGTCGAAGCTGTTTGCGACGCCAAAGGTGATCTCGATTTGGACCTGCTCGACGGCATGGCATCGATGGTGGACAAAAGCCTGGTGCAACAAGTCGAGCAAACCACGGGTGAATCACGGTTCGTGATGCTGGAAACGATTCGCGAGTATGCCCTCGAGAAACTGCAGGCGAGCGGAGAGGAAGCCCTGACGAAGCGCGCCCACGCCGCCTACTGCCTGGTGCTTGCCGAAGAAGAGACTACGGAGCAGAGCAGCGCGGAGGCAGCGGAATGGCTGGAACGTTTTGCTTTCGAACATGATAATTTTCGAGCCGCCCTGGAGTGGCTGACAGAAGCCGGAGATGCGGGGTGGGGTCTGCGTCTCGGCGCGGCCCTGTTTCGCTTTTGGGAGATGCGCGAGTATCTCGCCGAAGGCAGGGACAGGCTGGGCAAGTTGCTGATGCTCGCCGGAGCGGCCGGTCCCACCAAGGCGCGGGCGCGCGCACTTTTTGCCGCGGGCGTGCTGGCAGGCGAGCAGGGAGATTATGCCTCGGCGGATGCGCTGGTCGGGGAGAGCCTGGAGATCACGCGCCAATTGGGCGACCAACAGGGCGTGGCCGTGTCTTTGAACGCGCTGGCGGTCCTGGCTCGCGACCGGGGTGACGTTGCCGTTGCGCGTTCTCAGTTCGAGGATAGCCTGGCGCTGTGGAGAGAATTGGGCGACCAGAAAGCAATCGCCCGCGCTCTCAGCAACCTGGCGAATGTGGTGAAGTTGCAAGGTGACTATGCCCGTGCGCGCTCCCTGTACGCGGAGTGTCTCTCACTCTTCCAGGGATTGGGAGATGGGACCGGGATCGCCTGGTCGATGAATCACCAGGGAGATGTCGCTCGCGAT